>WNGF01009023.1_pt1 | contig 14253 bp, 13 predicted proteins | sample 5400641 | NCBI WGS metagenome assembly WNGF01 (sample SAMN13153371, study PRJNA577476) | soil metagenome | isolation source: 80 cm soil or saprolite under grassland replicate 2 | place: USA:California | collected 2016-06-15
TGTGACGGCAGACTTTAGTTGGCCAGCGGAGAGCCTCTGACGTGCGGGGCGCCGGCCGCTGCAGTTGCTAGTTGGCCAAGAATGCAGATTCTTGTTGGCCACCTTCCCCGAGTTCAGTCGGTGGGCTGGCCAGCGTCGATGCGGGCGGCGAGTTGGTCGGCGTAGGCGTCCAGCGCTGCCAGCAGCGCGACGTAGTGGTGCTCGGGGCGGCCTGTGCGGCCCCAGTACGACGTTCGCTGGACCCCGCGGGCGAGTTCGCGGCGGCGGTGTGGGGGCCACTGGTCGGCAAGCAGGGGGGCGAACCGGCGTTCGCCTTGGGTGACGCGGGCCCAGACCAGCACCGAGGCGACCAGGCGCTTGTGGTCGCTCCAGTCGGTCTGGGCTGAGTGGCGTCCGCGTTGCCGCTGCTTGACGTCGGTGATCAGCTGGTGCCAGTCGTCGGCGGGGATGGACCAGGCCGCCAGCACGTGGCGTCGCTGGCGGTAGTCGATCAGATTGCTGGCGGCGTCCAGCTCGACGGCCAGCGCGTCCAGGGCGGCATGTAGCCGTGGCGAGTTCGAGGTGTCGCGGGCCCAGCGTTGGACGCGGTAGGTGGTGGCGTTGCATCGGCCGGGCGGGAGCCCGAGCAGCCTGGCGGCGGTCTGCCGGGAGCGGCCTGCTGCCATCTGCACCAGCGTGATCGAGGCGAACCGGCGCAGGTGACGGGGGTTGATGCCGGTCAGGTCGCGCAAGTGCCGGTCATACCAGTCGGCAGGCAGGTATTGGGGAATGTGGTGGGGACCGAAGGCGTGGTCTGGTGCGGACCTGGAGCCGCTGGAGAAGGCGTGCGGCCCGATGGCGTCGCGCAACCCCCGGACGTGGGGTCCGATCGCCGTCCGCAGCCCCGGGGAGCAGTCCGCCTCGACGTGCAACAGGTGCCGCACCCACGGGGCGTGGGTGGAAGCCCGTGCGAGCAGGGGCTTGAGGCGTTGCTGGACGGCGGCGGGATCGTCGAGCGCCACCAGCTGGTCGGCCAGCGCGAGCAGGCTGCCGCAGGCTGCCGACTCCAGCGGCAGCCGGTCGCCGACCGCCAGGTGGTAGGGAAGCCTGCGGCCCTGCTGGAGCCGGTCGGCGGCTTGCTGGCGCTGGCGTTGCAGGTGACGGTCGATGGCCTCCACCCCGATCAAGGGCTCGGCCGCCTGACGCCCCTGGGGCCAGGAGGTGCAGAGCAGTCCGACCAGCAGGCGAAGATCAAGGAAGTACTGCGCGATGGTGGCGGGCTGGCCGGCGCTGGGGGTCTGGGGTGGCCCGTCCGGCGCGAGCAGGCCCAGCAGCTTGCGTTGGACGGCCAGCAGCGGCTCCAGCGCGGGATCGTGGCGGTCCGCCGCGGTGGGATGCGTGGAGCTGTCGAGCCGTGCGCCGCACGGCGACTGTGCCCGCCAGTGGGCACCGGCCCCGATGGTGGCGCGGCACTCGGCGGGGTGCAGGGTGGGGTCGTGCAGCCGAGGAAGCAGGCTGCCGCCGTGGCGGGCGTGGACCGGCTGGTGGCATTGGGGGCAGTCGTGCAGCAGCAGCCGCCGGTGAATGGTGCAGGCGAACACCGCTGGCAGATGCCACAGCTTCTGCCACGCCCCGCCGTGTGTCTGCTGGATCGCGCTGCCATCCCCGGCAAGGCATTGGGGGCAGTAGCGGGTCGACCGGGAAACGATCCAGCTCGCCAAGCCCGCGATGCCGCTGGCCTGGCGCGGGGCCCCGGCCTGCCAGGTGAGGTCGACGGGTGGGAAGCGCGCCCGCACGCTGTCCAGGCACAGCCCAGCGACCTCCTGGGCGCTCAGCCGGGTCGCGCGGGCGAAGGTGGCCGCGGTCGCAGGTTGCAGGTGCAGCAGCTGGCCGGCCGGAACGACGAGGGTGCTGCGCCGTGGGAGCTGGCGGCCCAGGCCGGTCAGGACCGCGATCCGGCCGGGAGCACGCTCCAGCCGGTGCGCCAGCCGCAGCACATAGCCGGGCAGAGACTCGCCCGCAAGCGGGTCCAAGCTGCGCGGCAACGGCCGCACGAGCATGCTCGAGGTCACCCTGGCCTGCCCTGGGCGGTCGCGGGTGGCGTGCCGTGGTCGTCGAAGACGGTGTTGCGCGGGCGCTTGCCACCGGTCCGCTTGGCCTTCGCCGCGGCGGGCGGGGGCGGGACCGTGGGGATCTCCCCGGCCGTTGGGTCCCGGCCGGGGACGTTGCCGAGGTTGAGCTCGATACGGCCGAGCAGGTCGATGGTGAGGCGTTCCTCACCGTAGGCGATAGCCCGGGTGCAGCCGTCCTCGATGAGCCGCTCGAGCAGGCCGACGATGCCGCCGGTGCGGCGGAACAGGTACTCGGGCATTTCACCTGTGGTCAGCATCCCCGGCGTGGCCTGGAATAGCCGCAGGTGGTGCTCGATCCCGGCCAGGTGCGCCACCCACGCGGCGATCCCGTCGGGGGTGTCGTAGCGGAACGGGTCGAGGTTGACCAGGTCGAAGCGCCGCTCGGTCTGGGTGGCGGCCTCGTCGGTCCAGCTGGTGCCCCGTTTGGATCGCGGGAAGACCCACTGGCCGTGGCGCGGATCATGGCGGCCCTCCCGCAGCAGCCCGGACTGCGGGATGCCGACGCCGATCAGCACCAGGGTGACGTTCATGCTCATCAGCGAGCGGATCAGGTCCAACGCGTCCTGGTCGGCTTCGCGGTGCAGCTTGAGCCGGGTGATGTCGTCCAGCAGCAATACGCGGGTGCCGTGGTCATGCAGTGAGGCGCGGACCGCGCGGATGAGCTGGCCCAGCGTCATGTTCTTGTGGTCGGCGCCGTGCTGGCCCAGCGTCATGTTCTTGTGGTCGGCGCCGTAGAAGCCCAGGATCGCCTCGCAGACCATCTTCGGGGTCGCGGTCACCGGGGTCTGCACATAGGCGACCGGCAGGTGCAGATCGCGGGTGCCAGCGACCGCGTCCGGGTTGCGCTGGCCGTGCAGCGCAAGCCACTGGTCGGCGAACGCGGCGGCGACCTCGCAGGCCGTCTCGGTCTTGCCCTGGTAGCCGCCGCCGCTGATCAGCAGCCCCGCGCGGGTGGTGGGCTTGTGCTTGAGCGCGTTGACCTGGATCCGCGAGCTCATGATCTGGGCGACCGCGGCGCTCATCGGGGTCTCCTGAAACGGCAGGTTGGCGTGCGTTACCGCCCGGTGCAGGTCGTGCAGCCTGCGCTCGCGCGGGCTCAGGCGCTGGTAGTCGGCCAGCTCCAGCCGTGGCGCGGGGGCGAAGCTGTGGCGTATCAGACGCCAGCGTTCCCACCCCGCGGCGGTCTCCCGGTCGATCGCCTGCCCAGGCAGGAACGACAGCCTCGGCACGTCCAGCGACCCATTGTCGGTCACCGCTATCGATCCTCCTGCGGTGCTGGTAACGATGGCTCGGCTGGCGGACCCTCGGCAGCCTCGTCCTCCGGGGGCAGGACGAGCAGGCTGCGACGACGGTAGGCCTCGCCCAACCGGGGAGGCGGCGGTGGCGTGACCGGCACGGCTTGCTCGCGGCGCCGTCGGCGTTCGGCATCGACCGCATCCTGGACCTGGCGGGCATGCTCGGCTGCGTCCAGCGGCACCACGTTGGTGGCGGCTGCCCGGCCGGTTGCACCCTCGCCCTTGAGTGGACGGTCGCGTGCGGCGGCGGCCGTCTGGACGGCCTCCCTGGCCCTGGCCGTGCGGCGACGCTTGGGCCGCTGCTGGGTGGGCCACCGGTCGACCGGGACATGACCAGCGAGCAGGTCCAGCAGCACCGGCAGCAGCTCGGCGTCGGACCGGGGCTTAAGGCCGCGCCGCTGGGCCTCGTCCAGCAGGTCCTGCACGCGAGCGTCGGAGAACGCCGGCACCTCGCCGTCTGGCGGCAGCCCTGTCCAGCGCAGCGTGTGCCAGGTGCCGGTCTGGGGGCCCTGGAAGTAGGTGAACCGGCAGTCCCGCCGGTCGCGGTGCACGACCCACTTGCCCTTGTGACGGCCGCCCCTCGACGACGGCTGGTCGCGGTAGGGATCGAGGGCCGGGCCGTGATACCACAGCCCGCCGACCTTGACGCCGCGGCGTCGGTGGATCTTGACGTAGTGGGAGGGCAGCAGCGCGTAGTAGGACTCCGGCGGGGAGATCGTGAGGGCGAATCCGCTCTGGCCCATCGCTGCGGCAAACAGCGAGTTCGGGCTGTGCTGCCCGCCAGGGTCCCACGAAGGGGCGTGCTCACCGAGCCGCCGGTTCTGCCACACCCGGACCACCCAGGTGGCGAGCAGATGCTCGGTCTCCACGATGGTCAGCGCCGCGTCGGCTTCCGGGTCCACACCGCGGTCGGCGACATCCACGCCCTGGTAGCCCAGCAGGTGCTCAAACAGCAGGCTCTGGATCGCGGCGAAGGTCCGCTCGACGGCCTGCTTGTCGGTGGGCCGCAGCACCCGGGCGGGCAGGATGTTGCAGCCAAGCACCCGCTGGACCTCGACCAGGTGGTGGTTCTTGTAGACCGCGCCATGGTCGGTGGTGACCGTCTCCGGCGCAAAGAACGGCAGCGCCGCGACCCGGTGGCCGGCGAACTCCGCGACTACCGCGGCCGGGATCCCCGGGTAGGGCCACTCCATGTCCTCGCCCCAGTCATCGCGCAAGGGCAGCGGCAGCATCACGTCGCGCAGCACCATCGCCACGTCCACCGAGGTGTCACTGACCAGCGTCAGCCGAAACGCCACGATCGAGCGGGTGTAGACGTCCAGCGCCAACTTGTGGCGGTAGTTAGAAACTGACCGTTGACCTCAAAGAAGCCGCCAAAGACCACTGTGGCTTGGGAGGATCAGTGTCACTCCCAGGGCTGGTTGTCACCGGCGTCAGGGCTGTCGCTGTGGCCGCGGTTGCCACCGTCGACTGCCGACGTGTCTGTCGCAAGCAGGCTGAAGAGCCGGCAGCTGTGGAAGCGTCCCCGCAGGTGGATGTAGTCGCGCAGCGTCCCTTCCTCACGGAACCCCAGCTTCTCCAGCACCCGCGCCGAGGCGTCATTGCCAGGCAGCACCCCCGCCTCGATCCGGTGCAACCCCATGACCGCAAAGCCATAGGCCACCACGGCCGCAGCCGCCTCGGACGCAAGCCCCTGCCCCCACCAGCGCCGCGCCAACTCGTAGCCGAGCTCCCCACGACGGTGCTCGTGGTCAACGCGCACCAAGCCTACCGTTCCGACCGCCTCGTCATGGCCGATCGGCTGGATCGCCCAGCGGATCAACTCCCGGTCGGCGAAGCGCCGCAGGAGCTGCTCGAGCGCCGCCTGCGCCTCGGCGACCGTCGTGCAGGCCGGCGCGTTGCTGTAGCGGGTGACCTCGGGATCACTGAGGACTTGCAGCAGCCCGGCCGCGTCATGGGCAGGGTGGACCGCTCGGAGCAGCAGCCGCGTGGTGGTCAGCTCCGGAACCTCGGGTGGCCAACGGACACCGTCGCCGTCTTGCATCCCCACCTCCAGCCCGCTCCTGGGACGCCGTCCTCCAGGTGACATCTTCCCTGGGAGTCACAATCAGCGCCGTCGTGCTCTGCCTGGACGGTCGATGCGTGTGATGTTGCTGCTGGCCTCCAGAGCCTCGCGCAAGCGGGCGTTATCCACGCCGAGACGCTGGATCTGAGCGACCGCGAGCCGAAGGTTGTCGCTCAGGGTCCGGTTCTCGCGTCGCAGCTTCGCATTCCGGGCGGCGAGGACGTCGTAGGGGGTCGATCGCATGGCTGCTTCCGTGCCGGTGGCCGGCTGGGGGCGGGCGTCGGAGATCCTGCTGGCCAGGTCCGGGAAGTGACGGCGGAACGTGGTGTTGGCCAGGCCGAGTTGCGCGGCGAGTCCGAGCACGCTCGGCCGTTTCCCGCTGGCTTCGCACTCGGACAAGTAGTGCTCCAGGGCTTGGCGGGCCCGGGCCTCGGAGGGGACGTCGCTGGGGCGGGTCATGCGGATTCCTGCGTCGTGGTGTTTCGCTCCAGGAAGGCGGAGATCTCCGCTCGGCGGGTCTCCAGCCGGTGCCGGAGCAGGGGCGGCAGGAGGGGAGCGGTGCCCAGCCGCTGGTCGATGCGGGCGATCTCGCGCTGCCAGGCGGCGGTGTTCTCCGGCGTCACAGCGACGTTGCGGCAGGCCAGCGGCTTGCATCCGCCGTGGTCGGGCAGTCCTTCGCCGCGGCTGTGGCGGGCTCGTTCGCACAGCGCCTTGCCGTGGTCGTGGACGCAGGTGACGTATTCGCCGGGATAGATGGCCGGGTCGTGCCTGGTCATGATCCGGCGGAGCCGGGTCTCGTCCAGGACGACCGTTCCTTGGAAGCGGGCGCGGGTGCCGAATTCCTCGAGGCGGCGGGCGGCCTCGTCGGCAGCCGGGCCGGTAAGACTGGTGTGCTCGTGGGCGTCGACCACGGCCAGGAGGTGCTCGCCGCGGGCGAGGGCCTGCTCGCTTTCAACCTCGGCGCGGAAGCCCGACTCGCTCGTCCCCGCGTAGCCCTCGAAGACCTGGATGCAGTGGTGCCGAAAGGCCAGGGCGCCAGCGATGACGCCGCCGGGACGGCGGGCGATGAACCAGGCCAACGTCCTTCTGAATTGGCTGTTCTTCAGATGCCAGGTCCGCCCGTCGACCAAGGGGATGCCGTCTGGCCGGCCGTGCCGGCCACAGTAGTCGCTGATCCAGGCGAGGAAGTTGTTGAGCTGCGCGTTGGTGGCGCCGCTGGTCAGTGCTTGGTTGGCTGCGTCGGGCTTGCTGCCGGGGCTGTGCTGGAGGCGGGCGAAGAGGAGCTCGGTGTCCGGCGGCTGCAGCTTCTCCAGGACGGCGATGGCTCGAGCGGCGGGTTCTCCGATGTTCCAGACGGCGGGAATCCCGGCGGGGTCGCCCTCGCCCTTGAATGCCAGGCTGTGCATCTTCCAGCGATAGGGCACCCCCGTCGGCGTCGCGTTCGATCGCTAGGCCGCCGCGCCTGAGGTGCTTGATCTCACTGTCACGGGCGCCGGAGAGGAACGCGAGGACCAGGTAGCAGGCGGTTTGGAGGTGGCGGGCGAGGGCCGCCAGGCTGTCCCGTCTGGTGTGGTCGGCCAGGATCGCCTCGATCCATGGTCGGTCGTCGAGCCGGCCAACGACCGGCTGGTTGCTGACGGCCGCGGGTGCCACTCCCACGATGTCGGCGGCCTGGTCGATCAACTGGTGATAGCGGCCAAGGGAGACGCGGTTGCGGCCCAGCGCCTTTGCGATCTCGGTCGTGCTGGGCTTGCCGCGCCAGCCAGGCAGCGGCCGGCGGTGGGCGATGTGCTCATCCAGCAGGGCCTTCAGCAGGACGGGCAACTGCCCATAGGCGTGCTTCTCGCCGGACGGAGGCTGGTTGGTCCGCCAGGCGCGGTCCGCGGCGAGGATGTCGGTGGCGAACTCGTCGATGAACCGCATCGCCCAGGCGAACAGCGGTCCAAGCACGTCCTCCGGGATGCGGGCGGTGGCGTTCTCCCTGCCGCGCTGAGCCGTGGGCTCGCCCCACCCGTCGAGGTGCGAGGGGTCGAAACGCAGGGCGTCCGACGGCAGCGCCTTGCGCCAGAGCCAGAACCTGCGGGCCCCCGCGCGGACCGTCTGCCGGGCGCCAGCCGCAGGCAGCGAGGCGATCAGGAAGCGCTGGAAGTCCTCAAGATCGGCTCCGGTCAGGGCGTCCAGGCGCCGCGCCCGGCCGTCCACCCAGCACAAGAACCGCACATACTCGGTGAAGACGGTGCGGACGGTCCCGACGGCGGGCCGGTCCTCGCCTGGGGGCAGTGGCCCGGACAACATGGCAAAGCAGAGTTCCTTGGCGACCTGCCGGTAGCGGGCGGGGATGCGGGTGAAGTCCAGGATGAACCGGCGTTCGTGCTGCTTGAGCATGGCTGGGGCCAGGTTCCAGACGTCGTCGCTGAAGCGTGCAGTGTTCTCAAGGGCCCAGCCCAGCCGCAGGCGGCGGCCGCCGAGGACGAACGGATCCGCAGCGTCGGCCAGAACCGGCCGCGACGAGGAGCCGGCGTGCAGAGCGGTCGTCAGCGTCATCGCTGTTCCCACGGATTCTCGATCAGGTCCAGCAGGGCGTCGGTGGGCTTGTCCGCCTGCGCCTGTTGCAGTTCGGCGGGGGTGAACTTGGTGAGGATGTCGTGGCGGATCGCCGCCCACGCCGGTCCATAACGAGCCCACCAGTCGTCTTCGGTCAGCTCGCGCCGCCGCTCGGCGAGCGCATCGAGCAGGCCGAGCAGACGGGGCAGGTGGGCGCGGGTGACCAAGCAGTTCCCGCAATGGAAGCAGTCGAGGAAGGAGATCTGGCAGAGGGCGTCGGTGGCGGGGTGGTGATCGTGGTCGATGCAGGCGGTCCAGCCCGTGTCGAGTTCCCCGTTCGCGGCCTGCTGTGCGGCGCGGCGCCCGAGGCTGGTCTGCTCGGCCAGCGCGGCGGCGCCGACCGGTCCAGGCAGCACCCGCGGGCCGCCGCCGGCCGCCCCCATGGCCCGCGCATGGGCCTGGAGTGCGGATTGCTCGGCATCGACGAGGGCTTCGCCGAGCACCTCCTCCGCCCAGGCGGTGATGACCGGATCGCCGCTGAGGTAGTGCCGAAACAGGACGGGCATGCTGTTCGACTTCGCGGCCGACGGCAGGTGGCCGCCCATCCGCTTCGTGCGCCGCACCTCCATGCTGGTCTTGATCCGGTTGAAGCTCACCTGCAGTGGCAGCGCCCCGCCGGCCGGCACCGGATCCGGTTCCGGAGGGGAACTGCCGGCGCCGGCGGGCGGGGACGGCGGGTCGGCCAGCAGCGGTCGGGGCCGGTTCGCGGCCCAGGCGGTCGGGAGAATCGAGGTGGCCTTCAGTGACTCCGCGAAAGGCGCGTAGTGGTCGTCGGCGACGCCGAGTCGTGCGGCATGCCCGTTGCGCCACACGCACCACAGCATCGGTGAGCCGCAGAAGGCTCGGCTGCGGGCGGTGAGCTCCAGTAGCAGCAGGTAGAACCCTCCTGGGGTGTGCAGCTCGCGGCCGGGCGCGCCGATTTCCCAGGTGACCGTCTCGAACCACCGCCGAGGCCCCCGGCGGCGTTTGACGATGACCGCCTCGACTGCCCGCCCGTCCAGAACGCGGTGCTGAGCGGGCAGCTCCTTGATCGTCTCGCCGTTGCGCTCGGTCAGCGCCGCCGCGAGCATCATCAGCGGCGGCAGGTCCCGCAGCGTCAAGAACAGCCGGCCGGCCATCTCGATACGCTGCGGCGCCAACGGGTTGAGGGGGACGCCGGGCGGGGTTGGGACCTCACCCGTGGCGGCCATGGCCGCCAGCAGTTGCCCCAGCCGCCGTTCGTCGTCGCTGAGCGCCTGCGGACTGGCCTGGTAGCGGCCCAGCAGGTCCTCGCCGGCCCGGAGGCGGTTGCGGATCCGGGCCGCGTCCGCCCGCAGCGCGGCCAGCAGCCGGGCCAGCTCTCCGTCGGAGAACCCCGCGGTCGGCGTCTTCGCGCTCGCTTTCGCTTCCGCCGCCAACGCCGAAGGCGAAGGCTCGGCGTCTGCGTGGGCTTGCGAGAGCCGGCCTTGCGATTCGCGCGATGCCGGCGGTGCCGGCAGACGCTGCTGGACGTGGTCGAGCACCGCTTCCGACAGCAGCGACCGCAAGGCGGGCAGCATGAACAGCAGGCGAGCCTCGGCCAGATCCCGCAAGGCGGTGGTCGGCGCGCTCTTGGACCGGTGGTCGTAGAACGCTTCCAGGTGTGCGGCCGTGAGCTGATTCGGGGTGGCGGGGGCGTCCGGCAGGCCGTCCAGGAACCGTGCCAGCCGGCTCAGGGCTGCCCAGCCGGTGGACACCGCGGCGTCGGTGCGCAAGCCGCCGCCCGGACCACTCCGCTCGGCGAAGGCCGCCGCGAGCGCCACGTGCCAGCCAGGCAGCGGCAGCCTGGACACGTCGAACATCCTGCGCCGGTCGTCATCGCCATGGAAGGCCACCACCGCCTGCCCACCGGACTCCCGCACGGCGGCGGCCGGTTCGTAGCGGTCCGCGGGCTGCACCGCCGGGCGCCCCGGGCCGGTGCTGCCGCGTCCTCGGCGGCTCACCCTGACCTTGGCTCCCTCGCCTCGTCGGCCGGCGGCACGGTGTCGTCGCCGATCCGCTGCAGCGGAGTGTCCCGCAGGTCCTCCCAGGTGTCAGGGACCAAGGCCATCCGCGTCTCCATCTCCAGCTCCTGCAAGGCATGGAGGTAAATACCCGTCGTGACAACGGACCGGTGCCCCAACCTGCGGCGGACCCAGTCCAGCGGGTCCCCGAAGATGCGGGTGTAGTGCCCACGCTGCGCCGGGTTGAGGTCGGCCAGGGCCGCGATGTGCCCACGCTGCAGCTGCTCGAGCGTGACGACCGCGAACGTGTGCCTGAGCAGGTGGGCGTGGCACGACAGGGCAACCCCCTGCTTGCGGCACCGTTCATTGGCGTCCGCGAAGACGCTCTTCCAGCTCGACAGGGCCAAGGGCTGGCCGTCTTCACCCAACCAGAACATCGCGGGCTCCAGGCCCTCGCCGGTGTCGACCAGCACTCGGCGTCGTTCGCGAGGCTTCAGCTCGCGCAGGCTCACGCTGCGGCGCTCGATGCTTCCCGTGACACGGGCCACGTGGGGACGAGCCGGGTCGTCAATCACCAGTGGGCGGCGCCAGCGCCGGTAGCGTCCCGCAGCCCGGGCGTCGTCGACGACCTCGGCCCGGTCGTATTCCGCGCAGGCCGCGAGGTCCCGCACCACGCTGTGCGGCACGTAGACCCATCGGGCGGAGCAGTACTTCGCGATCGCCCCAGGCAGCCAGAAGCGCTGGTAGCCGCCGAGACCGGTCTGCGTCGGCACCTCCAGCACGGTCAGACTCGCCTGCTCCTCCAGCCGCAGGCCAGTGCGGACCAGCAGGTCAGCGAACGTCGCGTTCCTCGCCGACCAGCGGCCCTTGAACCGGGCCCGAGGCAAACCGTCCGACCCGTAGCGCGCAAGCCCACGTCCCGCCAGAGCCGGTAGGACACCGGCGGTAGCCACTCGATCCGCTCGCCGCCCTCATCGTGGGCGTAGGTGGCCGGGACCGTCTCCCCGCCACGAGGGGACCGCACGGCGCCCAGCGGCGCCGGCCGCCGCGAGCGGTGCGGGATCGGCACCACGCCCACGTGCCCCTGGCGGACGGCCCACGCGTAGAACTGGTTGACGTGCGAGACCTCCTGGCTCCACGTCGACCCACCCACTCGCGGCCCGGCGGCATCCCGCCGACGCCACTGGTGATACGCCAGATGGTCGGCCTCGCTGGCCTGGCGCCACGACTTCCCGCGCCGTGAACTCTCTAGGAAGGTCAGGAAGCTCGCCAACGCGCGGGCTCGATTCGCGTTGCTGTTCCATGGCGCGTCGATGAAGCCCACCCGATGAAAGTAGGAGTTCAACACGGCGTCGTACTCGAATCGCGGCGACAGCAGGAACGGCAGGCCGTCCGGAAGCCCGGCCGCATCCAGCCACGGCGTCAGCTCGTCCAGCAGTCCATCCAGGCAGGGCAGCACCGAGGCGGGCCGTGGGACGTCGCGGTCTATGTAGTGCACCGTCCACGCTGATCTCTGCATCGCCGGCGGAACATATCCGGTCAATGACCAATCATGCACAAGCCAGTGTCAGGTGCACCGAGACCGGCTCGCCGAACACGCTCTCGCGGACCTTGACCGGCAGCAGGGTGGTGTCCAGCGCGACGACCTGCCCGGGGCGGTGCACGACCACATGCCGCTGCGCCCCCTCGGCCGCGTTCGCCTTGACTGTGGCCGCCGAGCGCACATACCGCTGGCGGGCGTTGCCGGACCCAAACCACTCAGCCCAGACCCGCCACAGCGTGTGGTAGCCGGGGACCTTCACGTCGGGCCCGAACGTTTCCCGCACGTACTGGTGGATCAGCCGCTCCCGGGCCCGCATACTGATCTTGGCCCGGTGCAGCGTCTCCGTGCGGACCGCGAAGATCGCCTCGACGACCTCCGCGCCCAGGCTCCGATGGCCGCCGCGGCGGCGCACCAGCCGCCCGTCGATCAAGCCGGCCTCGCCCAAGGCGCGGTAGCGGGCGGCAAGCCGCTTCAGGGTCCGCTCGCTGGCATGCGCCAGGCCCAGCAGCCGCGCCTCGTGCCGGCCAAGCGCGGCCAACTCGGCGAGCTTCGCTCTGCGCCGCTGCCCCAACGTCGTGGTCGCCGGGTCGTAGGCGGGCCGAGGCTCGCCGGGCGGGGCCCGTTGCGGGTCGCCACTGCGGAACCCGGTCTCGACCTCCAGCAGATGGGCGACCCGCAGCCGCAGCCGCTCCTGCTGCGCCGGCGTCAAGTCGTCCAGACCGACCGGCTGCCTGCCATCCGCCGCCGGCTTGGCTGTCCTCGGCGGTCCCGCCGGCCGGCAGTCAGGGTGGTTGACCAGCCACCGGATCGCCACCTGCTTGCGGGCGCCGTCCTGGGCCCGCAACCGCACGCGGCCGTACTGCGGCTCGACCGCCTCGACCACCCACTCCGCGCCGTCCAACACCACCGCCGCGCCCGGCGACACCTCCAGCAGCCGCGCCCGCCCGCTCACGCGCCCGCTCACCGCCGCCATGCCCGGGTCGCCGACCACACCACGGAGCGATCCCCAAGCGGCTGGCCAAGATCGACACCCAGTCGGCGATGCCACAGCAGGTGCAGGGCATGCGCCCGGGCCACCGCCGGCAGCGCCGTCGCGGCCACCAGCTCCCCGAAGGCGCGCGGCCCGGCTTCCATCTCCCGCAGAAGCTGGCCTTGCAACCCGAGCTGGTCCTCCAGCGACCGCCGCTGGGCCGACAGCGCGTCCAGCGTGGCCAACACCTGCTCGCGCCACCCCGTCACCACCACGTAGCGCCATCCCGCAGCAAGGGCGGCCTCCGCCGCGGCCGCAAAGCACACCCGAGCTTGCTCGTCCACGCGATCCTGCGGGCGCACGTCGACCAGCCACGTACTCCCGTCGCGCAGCACCCCCAGGAAGTCCGGGATGTGGTCCCGCCGCCCCTCGAGGGTGACGAACCGCAGCCGGAACGGCTGCGAGACCACCAGCGCCGCAGCGGCGAAGTCCAGCACCAGCAGCAGGCGCTGCTCCGCCAACGACTCGAACCCGTGATGCCGTCCGGTCGAGACCATGAACTGCAGCCCCGGGCGGTGCCGCTGCTTGGGGTGCCAGCCGAAGCGCCGGACCGGCTCACACCCAGCCAGTGGCACCGACCCCAACTCGCCGAGCGGGACAGTGATGCCCTGTCCGGCCGCCTGCCATGACGCCGACCAGCGCCTTGCCCAGCCAGGCCGCAGGTCCAGGGCCGCCCTCGCCGGACCGCCCGAATCGAACGGCAGGCACAGGTCACCTATCCCGCAGCGATCCGACGGGACCACGGCAGACCCGCCCATGGCCGCAGGCACCCCGGCAACCGAGAGCGGACCATTTGAGGACACCGCATAATCAAAGCATCCAAAGCGGACTGCCGCACAACACCCTACTCAAGACCAGGGTCTCGGCCCGCACCTTGAACCTCGGGGCAAGCGTCATCCGCCCGCTGTGAGCTCCGTGTGCATGTCGTTGATCAGCGCCCCGAGCATGCCCGTGGGGCGGGTCGGGGGCGGTAATCGCCGCAGGATATCCCGAACGGTCGGCGAGGCGTGGCGCAGCTGCCACCGGGCCTCGCGGGCGACGACGGTCGGATCATTCGGTGCGGCCAGCCCGGCGGCCTTCGCGGCGTAGGCCACGCCGCGCGCATGGGCCGCCATGTGAGCCACACTCGCCGCCTGACCTGCGGCCCGGGCCGCGGCGACTGCGGCCGGGTCGCCGACCTCCCGAGCCGCCGCGTGCGCCCGCGCCGCCAGGGCCCGGACCGTTCCGATCCGCATCTCGCCACGGGCGAAGGCCCGGAGACCGTCGATGGCATCACGAGGGCGCGTGTCGGTCGGAGCCTGCGCCTCGAACAGCGACAGCGTCCGCTCGGCGCAGTCGGCGGCCCACACGCCCAGCACCCGCCGGTCGTCCTCGCTCAGCGTCAATGCGCCTGGCTGGCGGCCCATACCCAGGATTCTCCCATCGGCTGACCCGTCTGTTTGATCACCTCTCCGGCCCCATGCCCAACGTCCATCTTCGGGGCCACCTCCCGTGCACAGGGGCCAACTGAACCGAAAATAGCTACCTGAGCCGGGCAGGCGGCAGCAGCCGGCGAAGCCGGCTCCTGTGTTGCGGGATGTGGTGGTGCGGGGCGGGTCAGGCTGCGGGGGCGAGGGTGACGGTGAAGCCGAGGGCTTCCAGCTG
>WNGF01006658.1_pt1 | contig 14244 bp, 12 predicted proteins | sample 5400641 | NCBI WGS metagenome assembly WNGF01 (sample SAMN13153371, study PRJNA577476) | soil metagenome | isolation source: 80 cm soil or saprolite under grassland replicate 2 | place: USA:California | collected 2016-06-15
CCGTGACGACGCTCGGTCACGCTGCCGAACGGTATCCGGATCACTCCTATACATACGTCGCGCTGGGGCGCGTCTGGCTCGAAAAGGCGCAGCCCCGTCCCGACCGCGTCGATTTGAGCAAGGCGCTCGGTGCGCTGCAGGAAGCCGTCGGCAGCGACAACAGCAGCGAAGCGTTGATGCTCTTCGGCCGCGCGCTGCTGCTGTCAGAGAACGTGGAGCTCGCCGAAACGGTGCTGCAGCAGGCCGCGGAAAAGCTGCCGGCCGATCCGCAGGCGTTCTACTACCTCGCGGATGCGGCGGAGCGCCGCGGCCATTACGGTGTCGCACGGCGCGCGCTCCTCGACTACAACGCGCTGCAGGGTGACGAGCGCGACCCGCACCGTCGCGGCGCCATGGCAGTGCGCATCGCCGATCTCTCAATGAAGACGGGGGATGCGGTGGACGCCGCAGTGTGGTACCAGCAGGCGATCGACGCGAACGGGGCCGACATCCCGCTCCTGCTGCGTGCCGCGGCAGCCCAGTTCGCCAGCGGCGCGTTCGATTCCGCGCGCGCGACAGTGCAGAAGGTGCTGGAAAAGGATCCCGCGAACCGCTCCGCGCTCGCCCTGCTGCGGCGCATCAGATAACCAATTATTCGAGGCCGCATGGCAGAAGTCGCAACGACTCGCAGGCGCAAGCGCGACGTGCTCTCGTCGCTCGGACAACCGAAAGTCGCCGTCATGCTCGCGCTCGGCTTCTCGTCCGGCCTTCCCTTCCTGCTGACCGGGAACACCCTCGGCTACTGGTTGCGCGACGAGGGAACCACCCTGAAGGCGATCGGGTTCCTGTCCTGGGTGGGCCTCGCCTACTCGCTCAAGTTCCTGTGGGCGCCGGTGGTGGACCGCGTCAACGCGCCGCTGTTCGGCCGTTTCGGACGCCGGCGCAGCTGGATGCTGCTGGCACAAGTGCTCGTGGGCGTGGGGCTGCTCGGCCTCTCGATATCCGGAACGCAGCACGGGCTCACGACCGTCGGAGCGCTCGCGGTGCTGGTGGCCTTTTCTTCGTCGACCCAGGACATCGTCGTCGATGCATGGCGGATTGAGGCGGCCAGCGACTCCGACGAGCTCGGCCTGCTTTCAGCCGCGTATCAACTCGGCTACCGCGGCGCACTGCTGGTCACCGACGCGCTGATCCTCATCTCGGCGAACCATCTGGGGTGGCCGATCTCGTACACGATGATGGCCGTGCTGATGGGAATTGGCGTTGGCGCGACGTTCGCGGCGATCGAACCGTCGCGCGCCGAGCCGGATCCGGGATCACACCCGCAGACGAGGGGCCTCAGAAGCGTCCGCGGCTTTGCCGACGCGGTGATAGGCCCGTTCGCCGAATTCTTCCGCGTCTACGGGTGGGTCGCGCTCCTGATGCTCGCGATGATCAGCCTCTACCGGCTGCCGGAATTTCTCATGGGGCCGATGGCGAACCCGTACTATCACGACCTCGGTCTCTCAAAAGACCAGGTCGGCGCCGTCCGTGCGTCGATCGGCCTCATCGGATCGCTTCTGGGAATCGCGGCAGGTGGGCTGAGCGCAGTGCGCATCGGGTATTTCCGGACGCTGATCGTCGGGCTCGTGATGCAGAGCATTGTGATTGCCGCCTTTGCGATCCTCGCCTACACGGGTCCTGACGTGCGCGTATTCGGCACCGTCATGGCTGTCGATAACTTTGGCGCGGCGTTCGCGGGAGTCGCGCTGGTCACCTACATGTCCAGCCTGACGACCCGTGGGTATACCGCGACGCAGTACGCGCTTCTGAGCTCGGCCTACACCTATGTCGGCAAGTTCGCCAAGGGGTTCTCCGGTGTGATGGTCGAATCACTCGCGAGCGGGCGGACTCTGCTCGAAGGCTACGCGCTGTTTTTCATCGGCGCCGGTCTCCTCGGGCTTCCGGCGATCATCCTGTGCCTCGTGCTCAAGCGCGTAGAGCGCAAAGGCGGTCTGGCGTCCGTCTGAGAGGAGGACCATGCAGCCAGCGAGGTCCGTGAACGCGCACCCGTCTCCACAGCCGAATCGCGACGCTGACATCCAGCGAGTGGTCACGCTCGGCGCGAGCAACCTGACGCGGGGCTTCGGCACTGTCGTGTCGACGGCCCGCGCAGCGTGGGGACCCGAGGTTCAGGTCGTCGGGGCGCTCGGCCACGGCCGGTCGTATGGCGCGGACAGTTTCTTTCTCGCGCGCCGGCTTCCCGGCATTCTTCATTCGGGACTGTGGCGGCACCTGGAGACGGCGCCGCCCCTGCGGACACGTGCGCTCATCACGGATGTCGGCAACGACATCGCCTACGGATGTTCTGCGGACCAGGTGCTCGCGTGGGTCGAAGAAGCCATTGCCCGTCTCGCACGCGTGACGCGCGACATTACGCTGACCGATCTCCCGCTCGCCAGCATGCGGCGGCTGTCGCGCGCGAAGTTCCTCGCGTTCCGGTCGGTCCTCGCCCCCTCGTGCCGGTTGCCGCTCGCCCAGGTTATCGAGACCGCCGAGCGTATCCACAGCGGACTCGCGGCGCTGGCGTCTTCACGCGGCGTCCGGTTCGTACATCTGAATCCGGGCTGGTATGGATTCGATCCCATCCACATCCGCCCGTCGTTGTGGCAGTCCGCGTGGCGGGAGATCCTCAGTGGCGCAGGGGCACCGACCAATGGCGGCTCGGCCTTTGAGCAGTGGCGACTGTACTTGATGGCTCCCGAACGCCAATGGATGTTCGGGGTGGAACGCGTGACTCCGCAATCGGGCGTGCGGCTGCCGTCAGGCGGTCGCGTGTGGCTGTATTAACCGCGCGCTCAGCGAAGCTCGGCGATCGAAATATTTCTGAACTGCACGAGCGCAGGCGGGCTCGTCCAGACGTCTCCCTTTTTCGAGCCGTGATGCTGGAGCCCGACCGGCCCGTTCGCCGGCAGGTCCGGCAATTCCGCTGAGTTGATCACGGTCTGATCGTTCAGCACGACGGTCAGGCGGTTGCCGCGCACGGTGATCTCGTACGTGTTCCACTCGCCGATGTTGTGGTCCGCATTCTTCGACGGCGTGGCGCCCGCGCGCACGGCCGCGGGCATCTTCTCGTCCATGCGGTAGCCGTACACCTCGCCGGAGCCGATCGGCCAGCACCAGATATTCACCTGGGCCTTGCTCGTCCCGCGAAGCAGGATCCCTGAATCCGAGTCGGGTACCGAGAGGCGGATCTCTTTTCCCGCCGCATCCTTCTTGTGCGTCCCGTCGTACCGGATGATGGGCACGTTCGGGTTCACATATGGCGTCGCTTTGATGCGCCAGTCGACGCGAAAGACAAAGTCCCCGTAGGTGCGCTCGGACCAGAGGCTCTTGTCGCCGCCCGCCTCGCTCTCTGCGTCGTAGTCGATCACGCCGTCAGCGACCTTCCAGTGACCGTTGTCTCCAGCGGGCACCTTCCATCCGGACAGATCCTTGCCGTTGAACAGGGAGACAAATTTCTGCTGCTGCGCGGCGGTCGCTGCTCCCAGAACGATCACGCAGACGGCGGTGACTGAGACGAGATGTTTTGTGCTCATGATTCGGACTCGAGTAACAGAGGTGCCTTCTGATTGACCGATTGAGACCTATGACAGCGCGTACGAGGCGAACCTATTCTATGGTGACCGTCCCATGAGCCGTCGCGGCATTTTTCCGGCATTCATGAACAAGTGGCGCCGCCGGTGGACGGTAGAGTTGCCCGGCCTGTCCGGCATCCCTGATGCACTCGGCAACATGCCGAAGGCGAGCACCTTACTATGCGGGTCAGGAGCCGCGTTGCGCGGCGGCACGTGTTCGTCTGGATCCAGGCGAGCGTCAAACGCCCGGGCAAGTTCACCGTGAACATCGTGCTCACCGGGGAGTACGGCCCGCCCGAACGATGGCTGGCGCCGGATCGCGCTGAGTTCGACGATCGAGGCCCGGGACGATATCATCCAGTGCGGGTGAGCGCGCCGCGTTCGACGCTGCAATCGCGAACTTCTCGGTCGGCTGCTACTGCGAAGACGCGCAGCGCTGCCATCGATCGATCCTGCGGCGCGAGCTGAAAAGCCGCGGAGCGGCTATTCGTTGAACATGAACATCATGCGATCAAAGACGGGAACCCGCGCGAAGGTGACTACAGTTGACGAGTATCTGTCGCGCCTGAGCGACGACAAGCGCGCCGCGCTTGAGAAGCTCCGCCGGACCATCAAGTCTGCGGCACCGCGCGCGGAAGAGTGCATCAGTTACCAGCTCCCCGCGTTTCGGCTCGACGGTCGAATGCTCGTCTGGTACGGCGCCGGCGCGAACCACTGCTCCTTCTATCCGGGTGCGATCGTCGAGGCGCATGAAGCGGACTTGAAGAAGTACGAGACGAGCAAAGGCACGATTCGCTTTCAGCCGGACGATCCGCTGCCAGCCACGCTTGTCAAAAAGCTGGTGAAGGCGTGCATCGCGCGAAACGCAGCGCGCCGCTCTACTCGATCCTGAGCCTCCGCAACATCTTGGCGAGGCCCTGGCGCGTGACGCCGAGCGCTTCAGCGGCCTTGGCGCGCTGACCGCCCGCCGTCGCAAGCGCTGCCTTGACGAACCGTCGCTCGAACTCCTCTCTCGCCGCTTCGAACGTGGCGGTGGACGCCACGCCCGCGTGCGCGACGTGCTGCGGCAGCGCGGACGGCCCGATGCGGCCGCGCCGGGGCGAGTGCACGGCCATCCAGGCGATCACGTTCTGCAACTCGCGAACGTTGCCGGGCCAGTCGTACCGCGCGAGCGCGGCGACCGCGTCAGGCGCGAGCGTCGCCCGGGACCCGACGCGCGCGGAGGCGTCGGTCCAGAACCGCGACGCGAGGATCGGCACATCGTCGGCGCGTTCGCGCAGCGGCGGCACCTCGATGCGAACGACGTCGAGGCGGAAGCGGAGATCCGCTCGGAACCGCCCCGCCTTCGCCTCCTCGTCAAGCCGGCGATTGGTCGCGGCCACGATCCGCACGTCCACGCGTCTCGACACGTTCTCGCCGACGCGGCGCACTTCGCCGTCCTGGACAACGCGCAGGAGCTTCGCCTGGGCGCGCGCCGACAGCTCGCCGATCTCGTCGAGGAACAACGTGCCGCCATCGGCCTCCTCGAACAGGCCGGGCCGCTCTCCGACGGCGCCGGTAAACGCGCCGCGTGCATGGCCGAAGAGCTCCGCTTCGATCAGCTCGTCGGACAATGCCGCGCAGTTCAGGGCGCAGAACTTGCGGTCCCGGCGGACGCCGAGCCGATGGATGGCGCGCGCGACGAGCTCCTTGCCGCTGCCGCTCTCCCCCTGGATCAGCACCGGAAACGGCGCGCGCGCGGCGCGGGCGATCGCGTCGCGAAGCGATCGGGCGGGCGCACTGTCGCCGACCAGGTCGTCCCACGTGCCGGATGGCGGGTGTGGGACCGCGTGGTCCAGCAGCGCGCGCACGCCCGCCGCCATCGCGAGCGCACCGACGCGGAGCAGGGCCGTGGCGCGCGCAGGATCGAGCGTTGACCCCGCCGTCCACCGCGCGGCCACGGCGCCGACGACTTCGCCTCCGTAGCGCAGCGGTTCTGCCGCCTGCGCCGGCTCGAACATGCCGTCCACCGGGACGCTGACGCCGCCGCCAAGCGCGCGCCAGGCAATGTGCGGATCCCCGTGCCACGCGCGTCCCGCAAGGGCGATCACTCGCCGCTCGGGCGCGCCTGACACCACGATCACGGTTGCCGTCCGCAGACGCCCGTGCAGCTCGCCGGCGATCCGCTCGACCGCAGCCCGTTCATCGGGTGCCGTGTGCGCGAGATCGAGGAACGCCTCGAGATCCGCCACGGGGTTGGCCTGTGGAACGACGAGGGGTCGCCCCAGTGCGGCCGCACCGCTCGTCGACATGAACGTCCTCGTCGCGGCGTCGAGGTCGACGCCTGCCAGCCGCGCCTGGACGGCGCGCGCGACGAACTGCAGCAGGCGCGGCCATTCGCGTCCGTGCGCGACGATGCGATCGAGACGCGCGCGGCTGGCCGTCGAGATGCCGGCGTCGGCCTCGGTGAGACGCATCCGCATGACCGCGAGGGGCAGGTGTGCTTCCGAAGCCACCCGGACGCCCTGCGCGATGTGCTTCGCCGCGGATTCGCGATCGCCCGCCGCCGCGACCGCCGTGCCGAGCGCGCGGTACGCCGCGGCAATCACTCGTGCGTCCCCCGTGGGCTCTGCGATCTCGACCGCGGATCGCGCGGATCGGACCGCGGGCGGGATGGCTCCTTCGGCAAGATGGGCACGCGCCTGCATCGCGAGCGCGCGGGCACGGGTGCGCGGCGATGCGCCCTCCGGGACACTGCGAAGGACCACAACCGCGTCGTGCGACTCCCCTCGCCAGAGAAGCGAGCGCGCCAGCGCGGCGGCGGCGCAGCACGCCGCGTCCGCATCGCGCAGCCGCTCCGCCGCGAGCAGCGCGGTTCGCAGCGCCGCCTCTGCCTCGATCAACCGCCCGTCGTCGGCAAGTGCAGTCGCGAGTCCGACGGTCGCCATGAGCGCGAGCGATGGACCTGCCGCGACGTCGCGCGCCCGCTCGAAATGTTCGATCGCCGCCCGCACGTGAGCGCGATCCCGTGAAAACCAGCCGAGCAGCAGCCACGCCTCCGCGGCGCGATCGTGCTCGCCGCGCGCATGAAGCACGCGCGCCGCTCGCGACAACAGCCGGTCCGCCGCCGCGTGACGTCCGCGCCGTGCCAGCGTTTCCGCGCGCCCGACGGCACGCCTGACGGCCGCGCCGCCGCGCATGCTTTTCGCGCGTACCGGCGTCATGGGTGATGGCGCCGGCTGCTCCGCCTCGTAGGGGTGCGGCGACTCGTGAACCACCATCGCGCGCGTGCGCGTGAATATGTAATCGTGCGCACCGAGACGGCTGAGGCAGAGCCCCGGGCGTCCTTCTGACGCGCGCGCGGCGGCAAAGACCTCGTCGGCTGTCGGGCCCGCCTTGCGATCAACGAATACCATTCCTGCCATTGCGGTCACTCCCATTGAATCGACGTGAACGACGCGCGGTGCGGCGTGAAGCCCCGGACGTGTGAACGAGAAAACGAGATGCCGCCGCGCGCTTGCGGCAGCCAGCTGGGTCAGCAGCCGCGTCAGCGGTTGGTGGCCGGGCGTGCACCGCGGCATGAGGCCGGCTCCGACGTCACCAATCACGCACACGTGCCTGTCGAGCACGTGAGCGACCAGCCATGGAACCTGTCGCAGCGCCTCGGGGCCGATCGGCACGTACCCTCGGAGCCTTGCGGCCCGCGCGGTCGCGAGCCGGATCGTGCGCAATCCGCTGGCGTGCGGGCCTTCGATGGTGATCGCACATGCGCCGCCGGGATGCGCCGCTTCGAGCGCATCGGCGATGGCTTCGAAGACCGTGCGTCTCTGAAGGAACACGCCAATCGCCCGGATGCCTCGCAGCGAGCCGGCGGCGATCGGCCGCAGGACGAATTCCGCCAGCGGCCGCGGGAGATCGATCCTGTACGATTCGAGAAATCGGACCGCGTGCGCGAGCAGCGCTTCGGCTGCGCCGCCGCTCGCGTGAATCGCGCCGCGCGACGCGTATGCCTCGAACACGTGCTCGCGATCCGCCGCCCCATAATCCACGAGCGGATTGATCACCAGATGGCGAAGGTTCGCGATCGCTTCACATCGCGCGCTCCACTCGAGCTGTGCGCGGGATGTGCCGGCAGGAATCACCCGCAGCCTGACGCGTTCGCCGGTTGCAAGATCGATCCACGCATCACGCACTGCGACAAATCGATCGGCAACGATCCGCGGCATGCCCGTAGTAAGTGCAAGAGAAGAACCCAGGTGCGCACGCGCGAATTTGCGAATGAAACCGCGCGCGCACCGGCCGGATGGTGCAGAAACTTCGTATACAATCGGGGCTGAATGGTGCGTTTTCTCACCGCGGGTGAATCTCACGGCCGCGCGCTCGTCGTCATTCTCGAAGGCATCCCCGCGGGACTTCCGATCGACATCGACGCCATCACCGCAGATCTGCGCCGGCGCCAGGGCGGGTACGGGCGCGGCCGCCGCATGGCCATCGAATCCGATCGCGCGGAGATCCTGTCGGGGGTCCGCGCCGGCGAGACGATCGGCGGCCCGATCGCGATGTCGATCGAGAACCGCGACTGGGTGAACTGGCAGTACACCATGCGCACGACGAGCGACGCGCCGCCGGATGCCGGTGGCGCGCGTCGCGCGCCCGTCACCCGTCCGCGGCCCGGCCATGCGGACCTTGCGGGCGCCGCCAAGTACGGCCGCACCGACGTCCGCGACATCCTCGAGCGCGCAAGCGCGCGCGAAACGGCGGCGCGCGTGGCGGCCGGTGCCGTCGCCCGGCAGCTCCTCGCCCGTGCGAACGTACGGATTACCAGCCACGTGTTCGCGATCGGAGAGTCCCGCCTGCCGGAAGACACCGTCGTCTCGTTCGATCAGGCGAACGCGCTCGCGCCGGATGCGCCCTTGCGGTGCATCGATCCGGACGTGGAGCAGCGGATGATCGCGGAAATCGATCAGGCACGCGACGCGGGCGACACGAAGGGAGGCGCCTTCGAGGTCATCGTGACCGGGGTGCCCGTGGGGCTCGGCAGCTACGTGCAGTGGGACCGCAAGCTCGACGGCCGGCTGGCGCAGGCGATGATGTCAATTCCTGCAATCAAGGCGGTCGGCATCGGCCTGGGACCGGAAGCCGCGGCGCGCCCGGGCTCCCGCGTCCACGACGAGATCGTGCCTGATCCTTCGGGCGTTCACGCCACCGGCGTCGCGCGGCCAAGCAACAATGCCGGCGGCCTCGAGGGAGGCGTCAGCAACGGCGAGGATCTGCGCGTCTCCGCCTGGATGAAGCCGATTTCCACCCTGATGAAGCCGCTGCGATCCGTGGACCTCACCACGATGAGCGAAGCCGCGGCGGCCATCGAGCGCAGCGACGTCTGTGCGGTGCCGGCAGCCGCGGTCGTCGGCGAAGCGATGGTGGCGCTGGTGCTGGCCGATGCGCTCATGGAAAAGTTCGGCGGCGACTCGGTGCCGGAGATCGAGCGCGCCCTCGACGCGTGGTCCTCCACCGTCCGATCGCAGTTCGCGGCGCGGGAGCGCTGACCCCCGCACCGATCTCATGATTCGGCCGATCCTGCGCTACGGCGAGCGCCCGCTCCATCAGCCGGCGACCGACGTGCCGGCGATCGACGACACCGTGCAGACGCTCGTCGACGACATGATCGAAACCATGTACGCCGCTCCCGGCGTCGGGCTTGCCGCGACGCAAATCGGCGTGCCTCTTCGCATTTTCGTGATCGATATCTCCGTCGGCCGCACGCCATCCGATCTGATGGTCATGATCAATCCCGCGTTCGTCGAACGGGAAGGCATGCAGCTCGAAGAGGAAGGCTGCCTGAGCGTCCCCGGCTTCAATGCGACGGTCGTGCGGCCGCGGCGCGCCGTCGTGCGCGGACTCGATCGCAACGGCACCGAGCACACGATCGAGGGCAAGGCCCTCCTCGCGCGCGCGTTGCAGCACGAGATGGATCATCTCGATGGCACGGTGTTCGTCGACCGGCTCCGCGGCATCAAGAAGGATCTGATCCTCCGGAAGATCAACAAGCTCAAGCGCGCCGGGCGATGGTGACTTCACCGCCGCTGCGGATCGTGTACTTCGGCACGCCGGCGTTCGCCGTCCCGACGCTGCGCGCCCTGATCACATCACGTCATCCCGTCGTCGCGCTCGTGTCGCAACCCGATCGTCCAAAAGGACGCGGACAGCAGGTGGTCGTCACGCCGACCAAAGAGCTGGCGCGGCAGCACGGCATTCCGGTGCTGCAGCCCACGAAGCTGCGCGAACAGGCGTTTCTCGATCAGATCGCCGCGTTCGGCGCGGATTTGGGGGTCGTCGCGGCGTACGGGCGGATCCTGCCGGAGGCGCTGCTGGCGATCCCGCGGCTCGGGATGATCAACGTGCATGCGTCGCTCCTGCCGAAATACCGCGGCGCCGCGCCCATTCATCGCGCCGTCATCAGCGGCGACACGGAAACCGGCATCACGATCATGCGCATCGTGCAGGAGCTCGATGCCGGCCCCATGCTCGCGACGGTGGTGAGACCGATCGCGCCGGACGCGACGAGCGTCGACGTGGAGCGCGATCTCGCTGACGCGGGGGCACGGCTGCTCGTCGAGGTCGTCGCTCGCATGGCCACGGGCCCGGTGATCGAAACACCCCAGGACGATGCGCGTGCGACGTTCGCGCCGAAGATCGCGAAGACCGAGAGTCCCATTGACTGGAGGCTTCCCGGCGTGCGGATCCACAACCTCGTGCGCGGCCTGCAGCCGTGGCCGATGGCCTCCACGATCATCGAAGGCACCCGCTGCCTGCTGCATCGGACGAGCGTCGTGGCCGACCCGTGCGACAGCGGGGCCGGCATCGTGCTCGCGGCCGAAGGGGACGCGATCGTCGTCGCCGCGGGCGATCAGACGGCGATCCACATCCTCCAGCTTCAACCGGAAGGGCGACGCGCGATGACCGCGCGGGAGTTCCTCAGCGGACGAAGAATCGCGCCGGGGACCGTGCTTCGATCGACATGATCGCTCCCGCGCGGCTCGCGGCGTATGACGTCCTGCGCGCCGTCAACAGCGGCCGCTCCGACCTGCCCGCCGCGCTCGCGCACGTGCGTGGCAGGCTGGCGGACGAGCGCGACCGCGCGCTCGCCGGCGAGATCGCCACCGGGACGCTTCGCTGGCTGGGCGCCTTCGATGTCGTCATCACCGCGTTTGCGAAGCGTCCGGCGGACAAGCTGGATGGCGAAATCCTCGACATCCTGCGGATGTCGGCGTTTCAACTTCTGCACCTCGATCGGATCCCGGCATCCGCCGCGGTGAACGACGCCGTCGATCTGGCGCGCAAGGCGGGCAAGAAAAGCGCGTCGGGGCTCGTTAATGCGGTCCTGCGGCGGATCTCCCGTGAACGCAACCACTTGCCGCTCCCGCCGCGCCCCGACCCCAAAAAGGTGGCTGGCACCTTTTCCGAAAAGGTGCCAGCCACCTGTACGCGTTACGTCGCGACGACGCTGTCGCACCCGGAATGGCTGGTGTCCCGATGGCTCGATCGGTATGGATTCGAGGCGACGGAAGCGTGGGCGCTGTTCGACAACTCCCCCGCCCCGCTGACGCTGCGTGCGAATACGCTGCGCATGTCGCGCGACGCCCTCGCGGCATCGCTCGCATCTCATGGTGTGGAGACGACGCCGACGCGGTTTGCGCCGCACGGCCTGACGGTGACGAGCGGCAATCCATTATTGACGCCGCTCGCCGGTGAAGGCCTGTTCCTCGTCCAGGACGAATCGTCGCAGCTCGTCGCACAACTGACCGCGGTCGCGCCTGGCGACCGCGTGCTGGACGCCTGCGCATCGCCCGGCGGGAAAACAACCGCGATGGCCGCGACAATGGAGAACCGCGGCCTGATCGTCGCCACCGATCTGCGCGGCAAGCGCGTCGATCTGCTCCGCCGAACGGTCGCCGTCTCCGGCGCCACATGCGCGCACGTCGTGCAGGCGAACGTGTCGGCCGTCCTTCCCTTTCGAACGACGTTCGATTGCGTCCTGCTCGACGCTCCGTGCTCCGGTCTCGGGACACTCCGCCGCGATCCGGACATCCGCTGGCGCCGTACCGAGGACTCGCTGGCGCCGCTCGCCGCAACGCAACTCGAGATGCTGACCCGCGCCGCCGACGTCGTCGCGCCAGGCGGACGGCTCGTGTACGCGACCTGTTCGAGCGAGCCGGACGAGAACGAGGAGGTCGTCGAGCGATTCCTGTCGGGGCACCTGGACTTCGGACGCGCGGCAGAGCTCATCCGGCCAGGTCTCGAGCGGTTCCGGACGCCCGCAGGAGACTTCCGCACCTTTCCGTTCCGCGACCGGCTCGAAGCGTTCTTTGCCGCCATGCTGGTGAAAACTAAGGACTTGCGGTAATATTCCAGGTTCATGGCCTTGAGAACCCGCGTGTGGAGCGCAGGCAAGCTGCTGCTCCTGGGCGGCGCCCTGCTCCTCACGTACGTCCTCTTCGCGGTGACCGCCATGCGCGTGGCGCTCAGGACGCGCGACGTCACCGTGCCGACGCTCATCGGCAAGACGGTGAATGACGCGACCGCGGTCCTGAATGAAGCGGGATTGAATCTCAGGGTCGAAGAAGGCCAGCGGATGGATCCAAAGGTCCCCGCGGGGCAGATCCTCGCGCAGGAGCCGCAGCCGGGGGTCAACACGCGCCGCGAGCGCAGCGTGAAGGTCTGGGTCAGCTCCGGACCCCGCGTGACGATCGTGCCGGCGTTGATCGGCGAGTCCGAGCGGACCGCGCAGCTTCGTCTTCAGCAGGAGGGGCTCGCGCTTGCGGCGATCTCAGAAGTGCGGACGGGCGAATACCCGGCCGACGCCGTGATTGCACAAACACCGCCGCCGAAGAGCGCGGCCCCGCGTGTAGCGCTCCTCGTCAACCGCGGTGAACGCGGCGCCACCTACGTGATGCCGGACCTGATCGGCGTCAACGGCGACCGCGCCGCCGACGTGTTGCGCGCGCACGCCTTCCGCGTCGCTGTCGTCGGCGATCATCCGTACCCCGGCGTGCCGGCGGGCATTGTCCTGCGGCAGAACCCGCAGGCGGGATTTCAGATCGCGCCAGGCGAGCCGATTTCGCTCGAGGTGAGCCGGTGAACGTCAGGATTGCCGCCTCCATCCTGTCGGCAGATTTCGCGAAGCTCGGGGCGGAAATCGCGGCAGCCGAACGCGGCGGCGCGGACCTGATCCACGTCGACATCATGGACGGCCACTTCGTGCCGAACATCACGATAGGGCCTCCCGTCGTGCGATCGATCCGGAAGGCGGCGAAGGTGCCGCTCGACGTCCATTTGATGATCGAAGAGCCCGATCGCTATCTGGATGCCTTCGTGGACGCGGGCGCGTCGATGGTTTCGGTCCACGTGGAGGTGCTTCCGCACCTGCACCGGACCATCCAGGCGATCAAAGCGCTCGGCGCGAAGGCGGGAGTGGCGATCAACCCGTCCACGCCGGTCGGCGCGCTCGAGGAAATCGCACCGGACCTGGACCACGTGCTCGTGATGTCCGTCAATCCGGGCTTCGGCGGACAGACTTTCATCCCGCGCAGCGAGTCTAAGATCAGGGCGATCCGCGCGCTGCTCGATCGCGAGGGCAGCCGCGCGTCCATCGAGGTCGACGGCGGCGTGGACCGGACCAACGCGGCGCGGCTCGTCGACGCCGGCGCGACCATCCTCGTGGCGGGCAATTCCATCTTCGGGACTCCCGATCCGGAACGCGCGACGCAGGACCTGCGCGCAGCCGCGCTGCTGAAGGCCGGGGTCTGACTGCTGGTGTCCGAACGATCCGGTCCCCCGCAGTCCACGTCCGTCGTCCGCGTCCGCTACGCGGAAACGGACAAGATGGGCGTCGTCTACTACGCGAACTATTTCGTGTGGTTCGAGGTCGGGCGCACCGACCTGCTGCGATCGCTCGGGTGGACGTATCGCGAGATGGAGCATGACGGGATCATCCTGCCCGTCATCGAGGCGCACTGCGAGTATCACCGGCCGTCGTGGTACGACGACGAGATGGAAGTGAGGACGGAAGGACGCATGATGTCGGCGGTGCGGATGGAGTTCAGCTACACGGTGGTGCGTCGCGAGGATCAGCAGGTGACCGCGTCGGGCCGCACGGTCCACGCGGCCGTCGATCCGTTGGGCCGTCCGTGCCGGCTTCCCGAGCGAATCCGCCAGGTGTTCGCATGAAGGCGCTCGTCACCGGCACAGCGGGTTTCATCGGATCGCACCTGACCGCGGCGCTTCTCGACGGCGGTGCGCAGGTCGTCGGGCTCGATTGCTTCACGGACTATTACCCGCGGCCGATCAAGGAAGCGAACCTCGATAACAACCGCCGGCGCGAGGGCTTCACGTTTGTCGAGAGCCGGATCCAGGACGCCGATTTGCCCGCGCTCCTGAAAGACGTCACCCACGTGTTTCACCTCGCGGCGCAGGCGGGGGTTCGGAAAAGCTGGGGACGCGACTTCCGCACCTACACGGAGAACAACATCGAGGCGTCACAGACGCTGCTCGAAGCGTGCGTGGGCCGGCCGCTGCACCGGTTCGTCTACGCCTCGAGCTCGTCGGTCTACGGCGATAACGCGTCCATCCCGATGCGCGAGGACGCGCTGCCGCAGCCCGTCTCCCCCTA
>WNGF01010232.1_pt1 | contig 14243 bp, 14 predicted proteins | sample 5400641 | NCBI WGS metagenome assembly WNGF01 (sample SAMN13153371, study PRJNA577476) | soil metagenome | isolation source: 80 cm soil or saprolite under grassland replicate 2 | place: USA:California | collected 2016-06-15
CCTCGCAGGCGGCGAGCACCAGCGGCACCGGCACGGCCATGCCGAGCTGCAGCAGCCGCCGGCGCGTCAGGCGCGAGGCAGCCTCGGCGGGGTCGTTGGCGCTACCGTCCATCGGATGCCCCGCAGGCAAGGCGACCGCGGGTTCGGCAACGACTCGCGAACGTGGTGCTGGCTTCATCGCTGTCGCCTCCTCGGCCCGGGCCCCACCCGGAACGTCGCTCCTGGCCGTCCCTCTCGTCCCTCACCACGGTAACCCAGGATCGCCGCAACGGCGGCCGGGCCGCGATTAGCGGTTGCGCGATCAACAGCCTGGTGAGGAGACTGGGGGGAGCCGGTCCCTTCGAGATGGTCAGGTGATGCCCCTTGCGACCCTGCCGACGCCTGCTCCTGCTGCTTACGATCACGGCCCTGGTGGGCCTCGGCGCCACCACCGCGGTGGCGGCGCCAGCCCGCTCGGCCCACCAGCACCGCAACCTGCCAGACACCATCCAGCTGCCCGACGGCTTCCAGCCCGAGGGCATCGCGATCACGCACGACGGCACCTTCTACGTCGGCTCGATCCCGACCGGCGCGGTCTTCCGCGGCGACGTCCGCAGCGGCCGCGGCACCGTGGCCGTCGAGGGCCGCGCGGGGCGCGCCGCCATCGGGCTCAAGGTCGACGCGCACGGCCGGCTGTTCGTCGCCGGCGGCTCCACCGGCCAGGCCTTCGTCTACGACGCCCGCTCGGGCAGGCCGCTGGCCAGCTACCAGCTCGCCGCTGGCACGTCGTTCATCAACGACGTGGTGGTCACCCGCACCGCGGCCTGGTTCACCGACTCCCTCAACCCGGTCCTGTACCGCGTGCCGCTCGGGCGCCAAGGCGGGCTCCCGGCCCAGCAGGACGTGACCGCGCTCCCGCTGAGCGGCGACTTCCAGCTCCAGGACGGGATCAACGTCAACGGCGTCGACGACGCCCTGGGCGGGCGCGTCCTGGTGATCGTGCAGACCAACACCGGCCTGCTGTTCACCGTCGACCCGCGCTCGGGCGTCACCAGGCGCATCGACCTCGGCGGCGAGACGGTCGTCAACGGCGACGGCATCCTGCTGCGCGGGCGCACCCTGTTCGTGGTGCAGAACCTGGACAACCTGGTCGCGAGGATCCGGCTGCGGCACGACCTCGCGGCCGGCCGCGTGGTCGAGCGCATCAGCGACCCGGACTTCGACGTGCCCACCACGATCGCGTCGTTCAGGGACAACCTCTACGTGGTCAACGCCCGCTTCACCACACCGCCGACCCCGACCACCCCCTATACGGTGGTCCGGGTCGACGGGCGCTGACCCACCCTCGCGACACACGGGATCCGGGGCGCGGCCGGGCCGCGCCCCGGATCTGCGATAGTCGAGCGCGTGAGCGCCACCGCGACCGGAGAGCCGCCGGCAGCCGGCCCTGAGCCGGTCGGCTTCTGCCTGGCGGCGGGGGCGGGCACGCGGCTGCGGCCGCTCACCGCCCAGGTCCCCAAGCCGTTGCTCGCCCCGGCGGGGCGGTCGCTGGTCGACCTGGCCGTCGAGGCGCTCGGCCGTGCCGCTGCGCGCCAGGTGGTGGTCAACACCCACCACGGCGCCCGCCAGCTCGCCGACCACCTCGACGGCAGGCCCGGCGTCCGCGTCCTGCACGAGCCCGAGCTGCTCGGCACCGGCGGTGCCCTGGCCAACGCCTACCACCTCGGCCTGCTCGGTGGCGGCACCGTCCTGGTCACCGGCGCCGACGTCCTGGTCCACCCCGCCGACCTGGCACGCGTCGCCGACCTGGTCGACCGCGGCGCCGGCGTCGCCATCGGCCTGGTGCCCGGCCGGCCCGGGCTGCTCACCGTCCGCCTCGACGGCGGCGCCGCCGTCCCGGACCCTGCCGGCCCCTGGGCTCCCGCCGGCGTCCACGCCCTGCGCGCCGGCGTCCTCGAACCCGTCCCACCCCGGCCCGCCAGCCTGGTCGAGGCGCTGCTCGCCCCACGCTGGCGCCGCGGCGAGGTCGCCGGGGTCGTGCTCGAGCACCCCTGGGCCGACGCCGGCACCCTGCACCGCTTCCTGGCGGTGGCCGCCGGCCTGCTGGCCGGCTGCTGGCCCTACCGGCTGCCGCCCGGCCGCCTGCACCACGCCGGGCCGGGCCGCGGCCCGGTCTTCCGCGCCGACGGTGCTAGCGCTCACCCGAGCGCGCTGCTCGCCGGCCCGGTCGTCCTCGACAGCGGCAGCCGCGTCGGCGCCGGCGCGGTGGTCACCCGGACCGTCGCGGCGCCCGGCGCCACTATCGGCGACGGCGCCCACGTCAGCGGCAGCATCCTCGGCCCCGGCTCGCGAGTCCCACCCGGCGCCCGCGTCACCGCCGCCCTGCTCCCGGGTCCGGTCGGAGGCCCGAGCCGACCGGCACGCTCCTGACGGCGGCTCCGAAGAGGTGGCGGGACGGCGGGTGGGCTCCGTCGCTGCCGCGCCGGCCCGGGCGTGATCAGGCGGTCCGGAACGGGTCGGGACCGGGGTCGCCGCCGGCGGCGAGGACGGCCAGCCGGTCCAGGTAGTGCTCCCAGCCGTCCCGGTGGTCGCCGAAGGTGTCGCCGGGAAGGTCGCGGTGGGTCAGCTGACCAGCGTGCCGTCGCCGTCGGGTTCGAGCTCGACCTCGACCGGGTGGCGGCGCCGTCGCGCGGCTCCGGTAGGCTCGCGCCCACGGCGTCGTCGCACGGAGGTCGTCACCAGTGGGACCCGAGGACTACGTCACGGCGCTGCGGCGCGAAGGAGCCCTGCTCGCCGATGCGGCCGAGCGCGCCGGCCCGCAGGCGCCGGTCGCCGCCTGCCCGGGCTGGACCGTCAGCGACCTCGTCTGGCACGTCGGCGGGGTGCACGACTTCTGGCGGCGCATCGTCGAGCAGCGCGCCGCCGACCGCGCCGAGGTGAAGCGCGCGCTGACCCGCCCGCCAGACGGCGAGCTGCTCGCCTGGTACCGCGCCGGCCTGGAGCGGCTGGCCGGCGTCCTGGCCGCCGCCGACCCGGCGACCCCGGTCTGGACCTGGGCGCCCCAGAAGGACGCCGGCTTCGTGCGGCGGCGCATGGCGCAGGAGACCGTCGTCCACCGCGTCGACGCCGAGCTTGCCGGCGGCGCGGCCAGCCAGATCGGCCCCGCCCTCGCCGTCGACGGCATCGACGAGTTCTTCCAGTTCTTCGCGCCCGACAAGGCCAAGGGCGCCGCCGCGCTCGACGGCTCGGTGCACCTCCACGCCACCGACACCGAGGGCGAATGGCTCGTCACCGCGACCGGGGACCAGCTGCAGGCCAGCCGCGGTCACGCCAAGGGCGACGCCGCCGCCAGGGCTACCGCCGCCGACCTGCTCCTGCTGCTCTGGCGCCGCGGCCACGGCACCGTCGAGGTCCGCGGCGACCAGGCCGTCCTCGACCGCCTCCTCGCCCACACCGACCTGGAATAACCCGCAGGTTCCCGGCGCTACCGCCGCGCTGGCCGGACGGCCCCGGACGAGCGCATCGTCCGGCCAGGCGGGGTGGCGCCGAGCAGCGTCCGGGTCAGCCCGCCCTGCAGCCGGGTCAGCCCGCGGACCACCCAGGCCAGCAGCGGAGCGCTCGAGACCAGCACGAGGCCGGCGTGCACCGCCCAGACCCCGGCGAGCGTCGGGCCGCCCCATGCGTGGTAGGTGCTGGCCCAGATGCCGCCGGGACGCGGCGGGCCGTGGACGACCGACAGGGCGGCCCAGGGCAGCAAGGGAAGGTTCTCGCTACCGCCGACCTCCAGGTAGTTCCTGACCGGATAGGCCAGGTTGAACAGCAGCATGAACGCCAGGAACTGGAGCACCGCCCAGCAGGCGAGGCCGAGCGGCAGGCTGGCGACCGCGTGCGCGGCCACCCGCGCGCCCATCCGCCGGGGCGCCGGGGCGCCCCGCTGCGGCGAGCCAGCCTCAGCGACCGGCACCGAGGCCAGCCGGCTGGCCAGGCGCCGCTGGTAGCGGGCCGCAGCCTGCGCCTGGCCGGTGAGGGCCAGCAGCAGGCAGACGACGCTCAGCGGCAGCGCCAGGATGGCGTAGCCGAAGCGCCGCAAGGTGCTGGCGCTGTACGCGATCCGCCAGAAGCTTCCGATCGTCCGCAAGAGCCGCATCAGGGCACCTCGTGAAAGACGTCACCGGGCAAGCCGTCGCCGTCACGCTAGGGACTCGGCGTGCCGTCCGGAACGCGGCTATCACCCAACTTCGCCGGGGGATTTCCTCCACCCCCCGCGCGGTCAGCGGTCGTGGCCGTCCTCGTCGGCTCCGCCGGCCACCGCTCGTCGGGGTGGATCGTTGCCGGCGATGAGTTTCGGGCCAGTGGTGACTCTCAACCTCCGAGGCGTGCCGACGCACGCCCGGCCGCGACCCTTCGGTCGCGGAAGCCGTATGACCAAGGAAAGGAGGCAGACGGTGCGCAAGCTGATCGTCTGCAACATCATGTCGCTGGACGGCTACTACACGGGGCCAGGTGGCAACGTGATGGTCATGCCGATGGACGAGGCCTTCGACGCCTGTTGCGCCGAGCGGCTGCGGGCAGCCGACACGCTGCTGCTGGGACGGACCTCGTTCGACGGGTTCAGGGGCTTCTGGCCGTCCGTGGCGGACGACCCCAACTTCACGCCCACCCAGCGGGAGATCTCACGGCGCGACAACGAGATCGACAAGGTCGTCGTCTCGGACAGCCTGACCCCGGAGCAGACCGAGCCCTGGCGTCGCAACACCCGCATCATCGGCCGCACGGACGCCCACGAGCAGATCACCGAGCTCAAGCGTCGAACCGGCGGGGAGATCCTGGTCTTCGGCAGCCATACGCTCTGGAGCGACCTGCTGGTCAACGACCTGGTCGACGAGCTCCACCTGATGATCGGCCCGGTCGTGGTCGGCGGGGGCACGCCGCTATTCGACGGGGCGCCAGCGGTCTCGCTTCAGCTCATCGAGACGCGCACCTGGGACGGCTCGGGGAACCTCCTGGCACGGTACGAGGTCCGCCGCCAACAGGCCTGACCTGACAGGCGGACCTGGGGCGCAGGTCCGCACCGCGCCCAGCCGCACGACCGCACCCGGCGCACCGGGTGCGGTCGTGCCGTCCGCCCAGCCCTGGAGGCCCCGGACCCGTGCGGTCGTCGGCGGCTCAGGCCGCCGTGAGCCGGGGGACCTCCTCGACGGCCGCGTCCGGCTCCAGGTCCGCCTGCTCCTCGGGCTCGGCGCTCGCGCGGACGTCCCTGAGCAGCGCCGCGGCCAGGATCGCGATGCCGAGCGCCACCACGGCGCTGATCGCGGCGGTCACCTGCAGGCCCTGGGTGAACGCCTCGCGCGCCGCACCCAGCAGGGTCGCGCCGAGCTGGTCGGGGAGCTGCCCGGCCGTAACGAGCGCGCCGCCGAGGGTGTCGCGGGCGGCCGCCGCCGCCCCGGACGGCACAGCGGCCGGAACGGCACCGGCCACCTGGGCGCGGTAGACGGCGGCACCGATGCTGCCGAGGACGGCGATGCCCAGCGCCCCGCCGAGCTCGGAGCTGGTCTCCGAGATCGCCGACGCCGCCCCGGCCCGCTCGGGAGGAGCCGCACCGACGATCAGGTCGGTGGCCAAGGTCGCCATCGGCGCCAGCCCCAGCGCCCACACGACCGACCCGGTCACCAGGAGCGCCAGGCCGGAGACGGCGTCGACCTGGGTGAACAGCCCGAACCCGGCCGCCGCCAGGACCAGCCCCCCGGCCATGACGAACGCCGGACGCAGCCGCCGCACCAGCAGCGGGGTCAGCATCGACCCGACCACGAACCCACCGGCCGACGGCACCGACCACAGGCCGGCCCGCAACGGCGACAGGCCGAGAACGAGCTGCAGGTACTGCGCGACGAACAGCTCGGAACCGAACGCGACGAAGAAGCCGAGTGTATTGGTGGCCAGCGCCGCGCTGAACGTGCGCACCCGGAACAGCCGCAGGTCGAGCAGTGGATCTGCCAGCGTCCGCTGCCGGCGCACGAAGCCCACCCCAATGGCGAGACCCGCCAGGACCGCCACGACCGGCCGCCACCCTGGCCCCTCCTGGGCGAGCTGCTTCAGCCCGTAGATCACCGCCAGCACAGCGACCAGCGACATCGCCGCGCTGCGGAGGTCCAGCCGGCCCGCCCCGGGGTCGCGGAACTCGGGCAGCAGCACCGGCCCAAGCACCAGCAGCAGCGCCATCACCGGCACCGCCAGCAGGAACACCGACCCCCACCAGAAGTGCTCCAACAGCACGCCACCGGCCAGCGGCCCGACCGCCGCGCCGGCCGAGAAGCTGGTGATCCACACCGCGATCGCCAGCGTCCGCTGACGCGGGTCGCTGAACATGTTGCGGATCAGCGACAGCGTCGACGGTGCCAGGGTCGCGCCCGCGACCCCGAGCAGCGCCCGGGCCGCGATCAGCATCCCCGCGCTGGTCGAGAACGCGGCCAGCACCGACGCCGCGCCGAACGCGCCCGCACCGAGCAGCAACAGCCGGCGACGGCCGATGCGGTCGCCGAGCGTGCCCATGGTGACCAGCGACCCCGCCAGCAGGAACCCGTAGACGTCCACGATCCACAGCAGCTCGGTGGCGCTGGGCCGCAGGTCCACGCTGAGCGCCGGCACCGCCAGGTTCAGCACCGTCAGGTCCATCGCGTACAGCAGGCACGGCAGGGCGATCACCGCCAGCGCGACCCACTCACGGCGTCCGGCCCTGGGTGTGGCGGCAGTCCTGTCGTCGTTGCGCATGAGGTGCTCCGTGTCCCGTCGGTGGCGTCCACCGGTGCAGAGGCACCGCCGCCGGGATTCGTTACAGGCCCCGAGCGCGTCGGTCACTGCCGGCCGAGGTAGTCCTCCAAGGCCTGCCTGACCCTGGAACGAGCGCGGTGCAGCAGGACCCGCTGGTTGCCGTCGCTGACCTTCAGCAGGTCGGAGACCTCCGCGGCGGTCCAGCCCTCCAGGTCGCGCAAGGTGACCACCGCCCGCTGCGCCGGGGCCAGCCGCGCGATCGCCGCCAGCGCCACCGTGCGGGTCTCCTGCGACAGCAAGGTCTCCTCGGGCAGGTGCGACCAGTCGTCGGGAAGCGAGGCCCAGTGGCCGGCATAGGGCCCCTCCTTCAGGAAGCGGGACGGGTCGACCGCGGGCTCCTCGGCCCCACCCTCGTCCCGCCCGGCGAGCGAGGAGAACGGGACCGACCGGGCCTCCCTGCCCGAGCGGCGACGGGCGACGTTGACCAGGATCCGCGAGATCCAGGTCCGCAGCGACGCGCGCCCCTCGAACCCGTCCAACCCACCCAGCACCGCCAGCCAGGTCTCCTGCACGATCTCCTCGGCAACCGCCCGACTGGGCGCGTAGATGCGCGCCAGGCGCAACATCGCCGACTGGTGCGCGTTGACCAGGTCGCGGAACGCCTGCTCGTCGCCGCGGCGGAGGCCCGCGAGCTGCTCCGTCTCCGTGGTGGGCTGCTCAGCCGTCACCGCCCGGCCTCGCCCTGGAGCCAGCCGCGGAACATGTCCACCAGCTCGTCCCCGGCACGGGCCGACAGCCGCTCCTTGGGCGTCGTCTCCAGGACGTGCACGGCACCACGCACCTGCTCCACGTGCGCGCGGCAGCCGTCGCAGGACGAGAGGTGGGCGTGCAGCCGCTCGAGCTCCGCGGGCGAGAGCGCGCCCTCCAGGTACTCGGTGACCCGTTCCACCAGCTCGATGCAGGCCATCTCATCGACCACCGCAGACTCCTCCGCTCCACGCCGGGACCGCCTGACGCCGGCAACGATCACCTACCAAGAGCCACCCGGGGCGTCGACCGTTACGCCACCTTGTGAGACTCGGGACGCCCGACCCGACCGATCGGTGCAGGCGGCGCAGCTCCTCCTCGATCCGGCGGCGTGGGGAGGCCAAGCCTCGCGCATCAGAGCTTGTGGCCGAAGCTCGGTGGCAGCACGTACTCGTCGCCCACGATCGGGTCGCCCTCGGCGAAGCGGGACAGGCGGAACGGGTGCAGGTCCACCGTTGCCGCGCGGTCGCCGGTCACCAGCTCCGCCAAGCACGCGCCGACCGCCGGCGCGGTCTTGAACCCCGTGCCGGAGAAGCCGCCGGCGACGAACAGCCCCTCGACGCCAGGAGCCCGGTCGAGCACCGCGTGGTTGTCCGGCGAGGTGTCGTAGACGCCCCGGTGCCCGCGGGCCAGGGCCGCTCCCCGGAACGACGGCACCCGCGCGGCCAAGCGGTCGAGGGCGCCCGGCACCAGCTCCGGGCTCCAGCCCTCCACGTCGCGGTCGACCGCGGCCACGTCGAGCCGGTGGCCGGCCTCCACGCCCAGCAGCGACAGCTCGCCGCCGTGCGGCCGGAAGTACGTGCCCAGCACGGCGTCGATCACCACCGGGTGCCGCCGCGCCGCGTCCGGCCGCCGGAAGAACGCCACCTGCGCCCGCTCCGGCGTGATGCCCAGCTCGAACCCGGCCGTGCGGGCCAGCGGGTCGACCCAGGGGCCGCACGCCAGCACGACCGCGTCCGCGCCGACCTCTCCCTCGGTGGTGGCAAGCCCGCTCACCCGACCGCCGGTGGTGAGCACGCGCTCCACCCTGACGCCCTGCCGGATGCGGGCACCGAGGTCGACCGCCCCGCCGGCGAGGGCGAAGGTGGTCGCCACCGGGTCGGCGTAACCGGAGTCGGGCTCGACCGCGGCGAGGCCGACCCCGTCCAGGTCGAACTCGGGGTGCTCGGCGGCCAGGTCGGCCGGGTCGACCACCTCCGTCCGCACGCCCAGCCGCTGCAGCATGGCGACGTTGCGGCGCATCCGCTCCGCCTGGTCCGGGCCGACCAGCACCACCACCCCGGTGGGGGTGAAGCCGCACCACCCGCCGACTCGGTCGCGCCAGTTCTGGAACCAGGGCAGGCTGGCCGAGGCGAGCCTGGCCTCCGGCTCGTTGCTGTAGTGCATCCGCACCAGCGCGCCCGACCTGGCGGTCATCCCCGAGCAGACCGTGCCGCGCTCGACCACCAGCACGTGGACGCCACGCTCGGCGAGCTGGAAGGCGATCGAGCAGCCAACCACGCCCGCCCCGACCACCACCACGCTCGCCCCGTCACGCATGCGGCCAGCGTACCTACTCCGGCGCTCAGCTTGGGCCTGCGCCGGTTGGGCCGCGTGGGGGGTAGGGCAGGCGCAGGCCGTGATGGTCGCCTGGCCCCACCTCGATTCTCACCCTGCGGGGTGCCGGTGGTTGGCTGTCTGCTGCCTGCCTTGGGGGTGGCGTCGGGCTGGTCGTGAGGCGCGCGCTGGTCGTCCACAGATGTAGGTGTGGGCCTGGGCGGGCCTTGCCTGGCCGGGTAGCCTCCGGCCATGAACTCGAACACCAGTACGCTAAGCGGACCAGGGGCCAGCCCCGCAGGGGCGCCCGCGGGGCCAGGCGGGCTGCCCGCGGGCCCCCAGGGTGGGCTGCCGGCGGGGTTGGAGCGGCTGGCCGCGGCGGTCGGCGAGTTCGCCGCCGACGACCTCGACCAGCTCGGCGACGCGCTGCTGGCCGCCCAGGTCGTGGCCCTGGACCGGCTGGCCGGCCAGCTCGACGCCGTCCGGCTGCGCCTGCTCGCGGTGGTCGACGCCCGCGGCGCTGGTGGCGCCGAACAAGGCGGCTGCGCGCCGTCCACCCAGGCCTGGCTGCGCGCGGCGTGCCGCCTGAGCGCCGCGGCGGCCGGGCAGCGGGTGCGGACCGCCCGGGCGCTGCACCGCGGCCCCCTGGCCGCCACCGCCCGCGCGCTGGCCGACGGGGAGGTGTCCTACGCCCACGCCGCGGTGCTGGCCGACGCCACCGGTGACCTGCCCCCCGCACGGGTCGCCGAGGCCGAGCCGGTCCTGGTCGACGCCGCAAGGAACGTGGACCCGGCCCGCCTGCGCCGCCTCGCCACGCACCTGCGCGACGTCCTGGACCCCGACGGCGGCGAGGAACGCGGCCGGGCACGGCTGGAACGGCGGGGGCTGTGGCTGGCCGGCACGTTCGAGGGCATGGTCGCGGTCAAGGGGCTGCTGGACGCCGGGGCCGGCGAGGCGGCCATGGCCGCGCTGGCGCCGCTGGCCAGGCCGACCGGCCCCGACGACCAGCGCTCGGCGGCGCAGCGCCGCGCCGACGCCTTCGGGGAGCTGGCCCGCCAGGCCCTCCAAGCCGGAAACCTGCCCCAAGAAGGGGGGCTGCGGCCACAGCTCACGGTGACCGCGGACCTGGCCAGCCTCCTCGCCGAGCACGGCGTTGGCGGGGTCGGCGGCTGGGGCGGGGTCCTGCTGCTCGAGACGGTCAGGCGGCTGGCCTGCGACGCGGCCGTCACCCGCGCCATCGTCCGCCGCCACCCCACCCACCACGACGGCGCGGGGGACGGCGGCGCCCTAGCCGCGGCCCTGCGCGAAGCCGTGGCCCTGCTGCCGCCACCCCTCGGCGCCCCCGTCGAGCTGCTGGACCTTGGCCGCGCCACCCGCGTCATCTCGCCCGCGCTGCGCCGCGCCCTCGCCGTCCGCGACGGCGGCTGCGCCGCCCCCGGCTGCGACCGCCCGCCGCCGTGGACCGACGCCCACCACCTGGTCCACTGGCTCCACGGCGGCCCCACCAGCCTCGACAACCTGGTCCTTTTGTCTCCCCGCCCGCCGCCTGACCTGCCACCAGCCACCCGCGTGACCACCGCGACCAGCACCCCACCCAACCGGGAGCACCCGGCCGGCTGGTCCGCCACGCCCGGGCCTGCCGCCGCCGCGCGCCGGGCGACCGCCCCACCGCCGGCCGAGACCACCCCCCACGGGTGCACGCGCTTATCCACAGACGCGCGCTCAAACTGGTCATCGTCGCCCGGAAGGTGTAGAAGACTGAATGCCCCTAATTAGGGGCCCCGGCGAGAGCCGACACTCTCCCGGGGCCGTGGCCGACGCTACGAGGAGCGCCTTGTTGCACAGCTTGCGCTGGGCGGGCGTCTCCTGCGCGATCCCGGCACCTCCCGAGGTCGCGCTGGCCGCTGTCGCCCTGCGTTCCTGGGCCGACGACCTGAGCGGCCTCGCCGGCGACGAGTCCGCCGAGCACCGGCCTCCGGCCTGAGAAGCCGGGGGCCGGCGACGAGGCGATGATACTATCCATGAGCTGCCCAGACGTCGGGGAGAGAGAGCTCATGAGCCAAACACCTGTTCGAGTCTTCATCTACTGCCGTCTCTCCCGCAAGGGCGGGCGCTCGATCGAGCGCCAGGAGGCCGAGGGCCGGCGCATCGCGGCCGAGCGCGGCTGGGAGATCGCGGCCGTGTTCAAGGAGACGATGAGCGCCAGCCGCTACGCCAGGGGCGAGCGCAAGGAGTGGGCTACAGGCAGTCGAGCACAAGGAGTGCGACGCCATCATCGTGTGGATGGAGGACCGTTCCAGCCGTGACCTTGTTGACGCTGGTGAGTTCGTGAAGCTGTGCGAAGAGGTCGGGCTGCGGCGCGTCATCCTGCCCAGCTACGACTACGACCTGACCGACCCGGAGGACCAGCTCAAGTTCTACGGCGAAGTGCTCAACGCGCAGCGCGAGGTCGTGAAGATGAGCAGGCGCGTCCGGAGCGCGAAGCGGCAAGAGGCGGAGGATGGCTGGCCCGCGGCGGGCGGCAATCGCGCGTTTGGCGACCCGGGCGGCCGGCGCGTGCGCGACCCGGAGAAGCCGGAGGATGACCCGGACAAGTGGCTCCGTGACCCGGAGACCGGGTGCTGGCGGCGCGTCGGCACGATCCCGGCCGAACAGGTCGAGCGCGAGCGCGAGCTGATCCGCGAGGCCGTCGCCCGCATCCGGGCCGGCGACTCCCTCCGCGGCATCCTGGCCGACTGGCGTGAGCGTGGCGTGAGGGCGGCCGGCGGCGAGCCGTTCACCACCCGCAGCCTCCGCAAGGTGCTCCTACAGCCGAGGCTGGCCGGCTTGCGCGAGTACAACGGCACGCTCTACTCCTCCCGCGAGATGGAGCCGATCGTCTCCCGCGCCGAGTGGGAAGAGGTCCGGGAGATCCTGACCGACCCGGCCCGGCGCGAGCCGAGCACGCAGCCGGGCGTGACCGGCCCCGGCGGCGTCGCCCGCCACCTGCTGTCCGGCATGGCCTTCTGCGGCATCTGCGGCGCGAGGATGCGCGCCCGCCGCTCGGGTGGCAAGCGCACCCTACGGCAGGCCAGCCCGCCGAACGTCTACACCTGTCCAGGCCCCTCCGACGGCGGCGGCTGGCACACGGTCCGCAACGCGCGGGCGCTCGAAGAGCTGATCGAAGGCGCGCTATTCGCGGCGGTTGAGTCGCCAGAATGGGACGAGCTAGCAGGCGAGCAGCGCACGGCCGGCGAGGATGAGCCGACCCGGGAGCTGACGGAGCGGCTTGCGCGCGACCAGGGCCGGCTGGACCGGCTGGACGATGACGTGCTGCTCGCCGAGCTGGACGACGACCGGCGGCGCGCGGCCAGCATCCGGCGCGTCCGCGCTGACGTCGAGGCCAGGATGGAGCGCACCCGGGCCATGCTCAAGCGGCGGCTGGGCACCCGCGTCATCACGGAGGTTCCGCCCAACCTCCGGGAAGTCTGGCCTGGCCTGTCGCTGGACCGGAAGCGGGCCATCCTGGCGGCCGTCCTCAAGCTCCCGCCCGAGGGCAAGGGCATCCAGGTCTTTCCGCAGGGCAAGGGCCAGCACAAGCTCGACCCGGAGACGATCGTCCCTGACTGGCGCGCGTAGCTCAGCCGCGTGGTCGGGTTGGCTTGCCACCATCCGGGCTGGGGCCAAGCGCCAGGGTCACCACCCTCGCCAGCACGGCGGGGTCGATGATCTTGGGGGGAAGGCCCTGCCGCTCCCGCGTCCGGCGCGTCCACGCCGCAATGTCGAAGATGGCGGCTTGTGTCGTTTGACTTGGCGAGCGGTGCGGTGGCTTGGGGCGGCGGCGCGCCGCTCGGGGTTGCGCTCCAGTCTGCTGGTTCGGCGACGGCGGTCGGCTCCCCGCGGGAGGGGTCGCCTGGTTGCCGTCGCTGGCTGCTGCCGAGTGCGCCGGGCCTTCCTGGCCGGGGTCTTCGGGGTCGGGGCCCGGCTCGTGGACGGTGCGCTCGACGCTGGCGCGGGTGTGCGCGTTCCTGCGCTGGGTGCTGCTCGGGTCCATCAGCCGGTCGGTCCTGCCGGTTGGGGCGTCCGGGCGTGGAGGTCCGCGAGGTCGATCAGGCGGCGGCGTGGCCAGGTCTGCCTCAGCGGCAGCCACGCTTGCTCGGCGGGGCCGAGGCCGAAGGTTGGGCTGGCGGTGGCGACCGGGAACCGGACCCGGCCCCAGCGGCCCCCGCTGGCGAGCGCCCGGCGGACGGTTGCCTCGCGCCCGGAGGTGGGCAGCCAGAACAGCACCGGGGTGGGGATGTTGGTGGCGTCGGCCAGCTCCGAGTAGGCGTGGAGCTTGGCGGCCAGGCGGTCCAGGGGTTCGGTGCCGCGGTCGTACTCGAGGAAGAAGTCGACCTCGCGGTTGCCTTGGCGCCAGCGGCCGTAGCCGTCGGGGCGGACCACCTGGCCCCCAGCGGTGGGCGCAGGCGCGCTCCGACCACCAGGCGGCCAACTGGGCGCCCTGGGAGCGATCCTGGCGGGCGTACGCGATGAGGGCGGTGAAGAACCCGTTGACGCCGACCACGTGCGCCAGGCGCTGGCTGTGGGCGACCTGGAGCGCCTTGTCGGCCCGGTGGCCCAGCCGGCGCACGTCGGTGCCGTGCTCGGCGGCGAGCACCGCGGCGCCCAGGGGGCCGAGCACGTAGTGGAACGGGGCGGAGCCTTCGCCGTGGGGGGCCTGGGGCCGGAAGCGGGCGAGGACGCGGGCCTGGGTGAGTTCGCGGAGGCGGTGCTCGGCGCGGTCTTGGGAGGTGAACCAGACCTCGGCGAGCTGGCCGGTGGTGAGCACGCGGTGGTCGTGGACGAGGCGAAGGATGGCGCGGTCGCGCTGGGTGAGCCTCCCGGCGAGGGCGGCGAGCTGCTCGGCGGTGCCGCGGGGGCGCGGACGTGGATGCTCGCGGGTGCTGGGGATGTTGTCGTGCATGCGGGCCACCTCCGTCAGGAGTCGGCGGCGGTGAACGAGCTGGCGACAGGCCGGGTGGCGTGCAGGCGGGCAGTGGTCGGGGGCGCCGGTTGGGAGGTCGGCAGGCGGCTTGGCGCCCGACCTGCCGCGGGGCCTGCCGGCCGGCCTGCCCCGGCGTGCTCGGGTCGGGTGCGGGCGTGCATGGGCTCTCACCCGGGAAACCCGGGTTTCG
>WNGF01006662.1_pt1 | contig 14241 bp, 9 predicted proteins | sample 5400641 | NCBI WGS metagenome assembly WNGF01 (sample SAMN13153371, study PRJNA577476) | soil metagenome | isolation source: 80 cm soil or saprolite under grassland replicate 2 | place: USA:California | collected 2016-06-15
CGCCGGCGACGATCTCGACACGACCTCGGACGAAGTTCGGAAGCAGCTCGGGCCCGGAGTCCGTCCGGCGAAGCGTGATCGCCCGGACGGTCGGCTGCGCCGAGTCGTGGTACGGGGTAAGTCGGCCGGGTACGAGCGGGTTGACCACGCGGCCGCCTTCGGACTCGGTGAGGTGGACGTGATTGGACGGCGCCTTGACGCGGCCGAGAACAGTGTGTCGCGCGGTGACCTGCTGTCCTTTCCGCACGAGCGCGCTGATGTGCCAGTACTCGAAGGCGCGCCCGCCGTCCGAGCTCACGCGGATCCACACCGGCGTGACAAGCGTGACGGTGCCGTCGACGACGGGATAGACGGCTGTGCCGGGCGACGCAGAGATGTCGACGCCCTGGTGGAACGAGAAGCTGCCGCTCGCGTGCAGGAGCGTGTTCAGGATCGGGGGCCCGTGGAACTTCATGCGCGGGTCGCCCAGGTTTGCGCGGACGAGGTGCTCTTGGTCGAAGGGCTTGACCGGATAGCCATAGCTCTCGCCCGAGACGGCCTTGGTCCCGGCCGGCCGAGTCGCCTTCGCGAGCTCGGGGCCTGCGTTCAGCGCTCCGGAGAAGGCGAGCGCCGTGGATGTTGCGATCGCGACGGCGGTGACGAAGACGAACTTCGAGACGGCCGAGCGAACGATGCAGCGCCGTGCGCTGCGAACTGGAATGTGAGTGTTGGTAGCCATGTGGCCACCGTCGGGCGAGGTCCAAACCGGCCGGTCACGGCCCGCCAACGACTCGCTAATGGCCCATGCTCACGCCGTTGACAGAGCACAGACGGCGCGCGATCCTCCTGCAAAGGACACTGATGCCTTACGTCTGAGCTCCACACCGATTTCCGCCTGCTCGGTCCACTCGAAGTGAGTCGCGGCGGAGCCCTCCTGGAGCTGGGAGGCCCCAAGCAGCGCGCCCTGCTCGCGCTGCTCCTTCTCGACGCGGGGCGCGCGGTCTCCACCGACCGACTGATCGATGCGCTCTGGGGCGAGCAGCCGCCCCGGACCGCTCCGACCTCGCTCCAGAACTTCGTCTCCCAGCTAAGGAAGCTCCTTGGAGCCGACCTGGTCGTCACGAAGCCGCCCGGTTACCTCATTCGAATCGAACCGTCCCAGCTCGATGTGGATCGTGCGCAGACATTTCTCGACGAGGCGAAGGAGGCCCCACCGGGTGAGCGTGCGACGAAGTTCCGCGAGGCGCTTGTCCTGTGGCGCGGGCCGCCCCTCGAGGAGTTCGGCTACGAGCCGTTCGCGCAACGTGAGATTTCCCGTCTCGACGAGCTGCGGCTGACACTCCTCGAAGAGCGCATTGACGCCGACATGGAGGCGGGAGCGGACCGGGAGCTCGTTGGGGAGCTCGAGGCGCTCGTCAGCGAGCACCCGCTTCGCGAGCGATTCCGGGAACAGCTGATGCTCGCGCTCTACCGTTCCGGCCGGCAGGCGGAGGCGCTCGAGGTCTTTCAGCAGGGGCGGCGGGCACTCGTCGAGGAGCTGGGGATCGACCCAAGCCCCCGCCTGCAGCAGTTGCAGGCGGCGATCCTTCGCCAGGAGATCAATCTCGAGCCGGCGCGCGCCGCACCGGCGCAGGATCACTTCGAAGAGGTGGCGCGAACGGTCCTCCAGGGAAGGGTCGTCCCGGTTCTCGGCGCCGACGTGGCGGAGCTGACTCGCCGGCTGGCGGAGCGCTTCGGCTATCCGGACGACCGCGGACGGGCAACGCTGCCCCAGGTTGCTCAGTACGTCGCCGTGATGAAGGGCTCAGGCCCGCTATACGACGAGCTCCACGAGCTCCTCGACGCCGACCTGCCGCCGACGCCGCTCCACCGCTTCTTCGCGTCGCTGCCGGCTTTGCTCCGCGAGCGTGGACTCCCGCTCCAGCTCCTGGTGACCACGAGTTACGACACCGCGCTCGAGCGGGCCTTCGCCGAGGCAGGTGAGAGCTTCGACGTGGTCTCCTACCTCGCCGCCGGCCGCAACCGCGGTCGCTTCTGCCACGTCGACCTAGATGGGACCGGGAGGCTGATCGACGAGCCGAACACCTACGCGACTGAGCTTTCACTCGACCGCAACACGGTGATCCTGAAGCTCCACGGCCAGGTCGAGCGGACGCCCGAGCGACAGTGGGAGAGCTTCGTCGTGACCGAGGACGACTACATCGACTACCTCGCGCAGACGGAGGTCGCGGCCGCGGTGCCCGTCTCTCTCGCGGCGAAGCTCCGCCGGAGCCACTTCCTCTTCCTCGGCTACACGATGGCCGACTGGAATCTCCGCGTCATCCTCCACCGGCTCTGGGGCGACCAGCCTCTCAGCTACCACTCCTGGGCCGTGCAGCCGGAGCCGAAGCCGCTCGAGCGCCAGTTCTGGCATCGGCGTGACGTCGACGTGCTCGAGCTGCCCTTCGAGCAGTACGCGGAGGTCCTCGGCCGCCACCTGGGAGTGCACTCGGTCGAGGCGGGCGCATGAGCGTCGTTGCGGACGCGCCCGCGACCCCGTTCAAGGGTCTGGCGGCCTTCCAGGACACGGAGCTCGACGCTCTGCTCTTCTGCGGCCGCGAGCGCGAGCGGCAGGTCGTCGTCGCGAACCTGCTGGCCTCACGCCTGACCGTCCTGTACGGCGCGAGCGGGGTTGGCAAGACCTCGCTCCTCCGCGCCGCCGTTGCCCACTCCCTTCGCCAGGTCGACGACGCGGCCGTCGTTCTGTTCTCCTCGTGGGCCGGCGATCCGAGAGGCGGTCTCGGGGATGCGATCGACGCCGCCGTCGGAATCGAGTCGAGCGGAACGCTCATCGAGAGACTCGACGCCGCGTCCCGGGCGGTCGGCGGCGACGCCTACGTCATCCTCGATCAGTTCGAGGAGTACTTCCTCTACCACGAGCGCGACACATTCGCCGAGGAGCTCGCGGCGGCCATCCGCGAGCCGGCCCTTCGCGCGAACTTCCTGCTCGGCTTGCGCGAGGACGCACTCGCGAAGCTCGACGCCTTCAAGGGGCAGATACCGAACCTGTTCGCCAACTATCTCAGGCTCGACCACCTGGACCGACGCGGCGCCCGCGCGGCGATCCTCGGTCCGGTCGAGCGCTACAACGAGCGCACCGGCCAGGGGGTACGGGTCGAGCCGGAGCTCGTCGAGGCCGTGCTGGATCAGGTCGCCGCCGGGAAGGTCGACGTCGGCCGAGCCGGGCGCGGCGGCGTCGAGACGGACGAGGAGCGGATCGAGGCGCCGTACCTGCAGCTCGTGCTGGAGCGGCTCTGGGAGGTCGAGCGCGAGAGCGGATCGACGGTTCTCCGCCCCGCGACGCTCCGGGAGCTCGGTGGCGCGGAATCGATCGTGCGAGCGCATCTCGAGAGGGCGCTCGGGCGGCTGGAGCCGGTGGAGCAGGACGTCGCGGCGACGATGTTCGACCACCTCATCACGCCCTCGGGGTCGAAGATCGCTCACCGGCCGGGCGACCTCGCGCAGTACTCGGCGGTTCGAGAGGCCGACGTCATGCCGGTGCTGAACGCCCTCGGCCGCGAGCGCATCGTGCGCGCGGTCGACGGCGCGGGCGGAGGCGAGCGCTACGAGATCTTTCACGACGTCCTGGCCGACGGCGTCCTCGCCTGGCGAGCGCGCCGGGAGCTAGAGCGCGATCGCGAGCGAGCGCGCATGCACCAGCGGCGCCTCGTCATCGTCGCTGCGCTTGCTCTGCTCGGGCTCGCGGCGATGACTGCAGTCGCCGTCTACGCCTTCGTGGAACGCTCGCACGCCCGCAGCTCGGCTCGGCAGGCCAGAGCACGGACACTCGAGGCGACGGCTCTCGCCGACCTGACGTCCGACCCGCAGCGCGCGCTCGCCGATGCGGTCGCCGCCGCGCGTATCGCTCCGGGAACTCGAGCCGAGGAAGTACTGCGGCAGGCGCTGGTCGCAAACCGGCTGCGCCGAGTGCTGCCGGCCCGCCGTCCGGTCTCCGTCGTCGCCTACGCGCCCGGAGGCGGGCGGATGCTCGCAGCGGGCGCCGACCAGCAGCTTCGCATCTATTCGGCCGGCGGACGGCTCGAGCGAACGTTGTTCGTCGGAGCTCCCGTGAAGGCGGCGTCCTTCTCGCCGAACGGTGATTTGGTCGTGGCAGCGGGAGGCCGAGACGCGAGCCTGTGGAGGGTCGCATCGGGAACCCGGGTGCGCATACTGCACATGCCGGGCAGCATCACCTCCGCCGTGTTCAGCCCGGACGGGCGCCTGCTCCTCACGACCGCGGCTCGGGGAGGCTCCACTGTGTGGCGTACCGCCACCGGCCGCCGGGTTGCCGTGCTCGGACGGCGCCCCGTGCGGGCCGGGACCTTCTCGCCGGACGGTCGTCTGGTTGCGACGGTCGACGCGGCCAAGCCGTTCCGAGCGCGTGTCTTCGCCGCCCGCAGCGGCCGGCTGTTGCACGTGCTCGCACCGGCAGGGGGGCTCGAGGGTGTCGCGTTCTCCCCGAACGGCCGATTGCTGGCGACGACGAGCTACAACGGCACGTACCTCTGGGATCCGCATACCGGACAGTTGGCCGGCCGGCGGCTCGAGGACAGGCCGGGCGTGGTGCCCGATGCCGAGTTCAGCCCGAGCGGCGCCCTGCTCGCAACCGCTGGACAGGACGGCGCCGTCCGGATCTGGGACGTGGCGAGCGGGGAACGACTCTTCTTCCTCGCCGAGCACACGAACCCCGTCGTTGCCGTCGCGTGGAGCCCCGACGGGCGCTTTGTCGCCGACGCGAGCCGCGACCGGACTGTGGACGTCTGGATGGTCGAGGCGCCCGCGATCAGCTTACGCGTGGGGAAGCTCGTCGGCCACCGCGACGCCGTGACGGCCATCTCCTGGAGCCCCGACGGACACTCGTTGCTGAGCGGAGGCGCAGACCGCACGGCCAGGCTTTGGGACGTCCAATTCGAGCAGGTGCTCCGTCAACTCGGCGTTCACCGCGGCGGTGCGGTGACTGCCTCGTTCGCCCCCAGCGGCCGGCGCGCCATCTCGGCCGGCGCCGACGGGACGGCCCGAATCTGGGACGTTCGGAGCCGTCGCCTGCTCCGCTCGCTCCCGCACAAGGGGCCCGTCAACGACGCTGAGTTCAGCCAGAACGGCCGGCTCGTCGTCACTGCCGGGACGGACGGCAGGGTGCGGCTCTGGAACTCGATGACCGGCACCCAGCTGCGAGCCTTCAAAACGGACGCGCCGCTGTCCGTTGCCAGGTTCACTCCGGATGGGGCGATCGTCGCGACGGGCGACATCGGAGGGAATGTCCAGCTCTGGGAGAAGCGGGGCGGGCGGCTGCTCGCGACCGCCAGACAGCGCGGCCCGGTCGTGGATGCCGCCTTCGCTCCTGACGGAGGGGCACTCGCGACCGCAGGCCGCGACGGCGCGAGCGTCTGGTCGATTCCTGCGGGGAGGCACATTCGCCTGCTCAGCTCGCCCGGCGGAGTGTCGTCCGTCGCCTTCTCGCCTGACGGGTCGCTCCTCGCGGGGGCAGGAAACGACGGCGCAGCACGCATCTGGGATTCGGCCAGCGGAAAGCCGCGTGGCGTCTGGAGGGTGTCGAAGACTCCGCTCACCGACGTCGCCTTCAGCCCGGACGGGCGGCTTCTCCTGGCGACGGGCCTGGCCGTGCAGACGTGGGACGTCGGCACGGGCACGCGTTTCCGCACGCTCGTCGGTCACACCGGGCCCGTCTCGGGAGGCGCATTCAGTCCCGACGGGCGGTGGATCGTAACCGCGGGGCCAAGCAGCGTGGGGCTGTGGCAGAGAAACAGCGGCCGGCCGTACTTCTACTTGCGCAGCAGCGACACGAGGCCGAAGCACAAGCGTTTCAGCACCGCGTCCTTCAGCCCGGATGGGCGGCTCGTCCTCAGCTCGAGGGAGGACGGCAGCGTCGGCCTCTACCGGTGCGAGGTCTGCGGCGACCTGCGCGCGCTCCTGAGACTGGCGAAGGCCCGGCTCGCCGAGCTCCACCGTTGAGCTTCGTCGTCATCGCACACGCGGAGGCGAGCCTCTCTTGACACCGGCACCGGCGACACGTGACCGTTCTTCGTGAATGGCCGACCCTGAGCTGCCGCGCGGCACCGTCACCTTCCTCTTCACCGACATCGAGGGCTCGACCGGGCTGATCGACCAGCTCGGCGAGGAGGCATTCGCGGCAGCGTGGGCGAGGCGATGACGCCCGACGAGATCGTCGCGTTCGCCGAGGCGGACTAGCTGTTCGTCCCAGAGAGGTTTGGCCCCGGCGCGGTGAGCGGGCCCGCCTTCGGGCCCGCTCACCTAGAGGAGCATCGTCAATGCGCCGTCGAGAGGCGCCTGCGGAACGCGACGGCGCTGCCGAGCACGCCGAGCACGGTGGCGGTGGCGGCGCCGCCGATGCCCGCGTCTCCCCAGTGGAAGCCGGTCGACGGCACGGCCACCCGGCCACCGCTGGACGTAGGTGCGAGCCAGCTCCGATCGGCCCCCGACAGGCCTTCGCCCAGCCGCGGGAAGGCGTGATGGGTGTGTGGGATGAAGAGCGGCGCGGGATCGGCGGCGGCAAGCGGGGCGGCGACCGCCGTCGCGGCAACCGCTGCTCCCAGAGCGACGAATCTTCGAACCCTCAGACTCCGGTCGAACATCTTCCTCTCCTCCTTCGGTCTCGGTCGCTCCTGCGCGACCTCGTGCGGAGACCGTCGCCCACGCCGCTAACGCGGCGCTTCGCGCGGGCTTTCACCCCGCTAACGCTCCGTGTTAGCGTGGGCGCGAAGGAGGTCACGCCGTGGAGTTCCGGCTGCTCGGCCCACTCGAGGTTTGGGATGACGGCCGAGCCCTTGAGCTCGGCGGACAGAAGCGCCGCGCGCTCCTGGCGCTCCTCCTGCTGCACGCGAACGAGGTCGTCTCCAGCGACCGGCTGATCGAGGAGCTCTGGGGCGAAGAGCCGCCGCAGGCCGCGGCGACCGCGCTGCACGGGCACGTCTCGCGGCTGCGCAAGCTGCTCGGCGGTGCGCACGGCGCCTCCGAGCAGCTGCTCGTCACCCGGCCGCCCGGTTACGTGCTGCAGCTCGAGCCCGACCAGCTCGACCTGCACCGTTTCGAGCGCCTACGGGAGGAGGCCCGCGCCGCCCGCTCGCGGGGTGACCTCGCCGGCGCCTCGGACAAGCTACGGGACGCGCTGGCCCTCTGGCGCGGCCCGCCCCTGGGCGACCTTGCCTACGAGCGCTTCGCGCAGGCCGAGTGTGGCCGCCTCGAGGAGCTCCGCCTCGCGACGGTCGAGGAACGGGTCGAGGCGGATCTGGCGCTCGGACGCCACGCGGATCTGGCCTCCGAGCTCGAACGCCTGGTGGCCGAGCACCCTCTTCGCGAAGGCTTTCGCGCCCAGCTCATGCTCGCCCTCTACCGATCCGGCCGTCAGGCAGAGGCGCTCCAGGTCTACCAGCAGGGACGACGGGCGCTCGTCGAAGAGCTGGGAATCGACCCGAGCCAGCGGCTGCGCGACCTGGAGCAGGCGATCCTGCGCCAGGACGAGTCGCTGGGGCCGCCGGTCGTGCCTTCGGCTCGCGAGGTCGCCGAGAAGCGGAACTATCGCTCGCTCCTCCTGATCTCCGCCGCCTGCGCGATCGCCGGGGCCGTCGCGCTCGGCCTACTCGTGCCTCGCCTGGGAGGAGGGAAGGCGGCGGCGACGTTCCGGCCCGGGACCGTGCTCCTCGACCTGAAGACGAAGAAGCAGGTCGGATTCATCCCGCCCTCGCAACTCCTCGCGCCGGGTGCCCCGGCGTACGCGGGCGGGCACGTCTGGCTGCTCAACTTCAGCCCGCGCTCCTTCGTCGAGCTCGACGCGAAGACTGGTCACGTGCTGAAGCAGTTTGCGCTTCCGAGCGGAGCCGGAGGCTCCCGCACCGTCCAGCCTTTCGCCGTCGGCAGGCACGCCCTGTGGGTCGGTGCCGGCGACGACCTCGTGGAGATCGACCCGAGGATCGGACAGGAGGTCGACCGGTTCAAGCTGGACAAGATCACCGGAGTGGCAGGCGAGGCTGAAGGCGTCGCGGTGGGCGGAGGTTTGGTCTGGGTCGGGCGAGACGTCGGCTTCCCGGGGCAAGTGATCGCCGTCGATCCTCGGACGCGCCGGGTCCGCTACCGGTTCGACGACGTCGCCCACGATGCCGACCTCGCCTTCGATGACGGGGTCGTCTGGGCAGCCGACAGCGCCGGAGTCGACGTGATCGACCCGAGGACGAACCTCGTCACGCCGGTGCGGGACATCGAGACGTTCGATCCGTTCTTTGGGCCGCAGTCGGCCGGAAACGGCGTCGCCGCCGGTGGCGGCTTCGGCTGGACGACGGATCCTGCGAAGGGGCTCGTCTACAAGATCGATCGGAACGGCCGGGTCGTGGACCGGATACCCACCGGCCTGGGTGCCACCGGAGCGTCGTTCGGCGAAGGCGCCGTGTGGGTTCGCAACGAGGACGTCGGCACCGTCAGTCGCATCGACGCTGTCACGGGTGTGCCGACGGTGTATCGCTTCGGCCGTGCGGTCGCCGCCGAGGTCGCAGGCAAGGGCGTGTTGCTGGCGGCCCTCGAGCCGGGGCCGACGACGGAAAAGCGCATCGAAGCCCTCCGTGGGAACGTCCTGCGGTTGTTCTCGCAACAGGGCGCGCTCGGCCAGGGGGACGAGCCGGCGCTCAACTGGGATCTCGCGGCTAGGCAGGTCGAGTTCGCTACCTGCGCGAACCTGCTGAGGTACGCGGACAAGCCTGTGCCGGACGGCTTGCGGCTTCTGCCCGAGGTGGCTGCCGCGATGCCGACCCTCTCCCGCGACCGGCGCACGTACACGTTCACGATCCGGCGGGGCTACCGCTTCTCGCCGCCGGTCCGCGAGGCGCTCACGGCGGAGACGTTCCGCTACTCGATCAAGCGCGCGCTCTCTCCCAAGCTCGACGGCGGCCCCGCGCCGTACTACATCGAGGATATCCAGGGGGAGAAGGCGTTCCGTCAGGGAAAGGCGCGTGACATCTCCGGCCTGCGCGCCGCCGGCAACCGTCTGTCGATCACGCTGACCAAACCGTCGCGCGGCTTCCTGCACCGGCTGGCGGGCCCCGCTCTCTGCCCGGTGCCGCGGCGTACGCCTTTCCTCCCCGGAGCCGCAAACCGCAGCGTCGGCCCAAACGCACGCACGATCCCGTCCGCCGGGCCCTACTACGTCGCCGAGTGGCGGAACGACAAGTACGTGATCCTGAAACGAAACCCCTACTACCACGGGCCGCGGCCGCACACGCTCGACGCCATCGCGCTCCGCGAGGGCGTCGACGTCGGTGTCGCGCTCGACCGGATCCGGCACGAAGGCTGGGACGGAATCGTGTCGTCGGGCCACACTTCGACGCAAATCAACGATCCCCGCCTCGACCCCGGCGGCCCGGTTGCCAAGCAGTACGAAAACGGATCGCCCGCTCGCCTCCAGTACGTCCCGGCGCCGCTGTCGCACACCACCTACATCGTGCTGAACGCCGTCCGCGGACCACTCGCCGATCCGACCGTGCGGAGGGCGGTCGCGTTCGCCGTCGACCGCACGGCCATTGCGCCCGTCTGGGACTCGACCCCGACCGACCAGCTCCTGCCGCCGGTGACGGGTGGGTTCCGCGACCGACACCTCTACCCGCTCCGACCGGATCTCGCCAAGGCCAGGGCGCTGATGCACGGACGCCGGCTCGAGGCGGTGATGTTGCTCCGGCCCGGCGATGCAGGTCTGCTCCAAGAAGCCCGCCTGCTCCGCGCGGAGCTCGGCGCGATCGGGATCCGGCTCGTGCTCAAGCCGCTCCAGGGCGACGCAGCGGAACACGCACTGGACACCGGGCACCCGCGGATCGACATGTGGGACAGCGGCCTCATCGACGGTCCCGACGGGGCCTCGTTCCTTGCGCAGGTGTTCTTGACGAGCGGCTCAGTGCCTCGCAGCTGGCTGACGCCCGCCGTGAGGCAGGCGGTCGAGAGGGTGACCCGCCTGTCCGGGAACGAGCGGCAAGCCGCTGCCGGCGCCCTGGCCGACCGGCTGGTCATGCGCGAGGTTCCGCTGGTCGCCATCGGCAACCGGGCGCAGGGAGAGCTTTTCGCTCCGACCGTCGGCTGCCGCGTCTTCCCGCCGACCGGCGCCGGCGTCGACCTTGCTGCGCTCTGTCGACGCCCGTAGTCGCCGGCGACGTACGATCCCTCCACGGCTCGCTACCTGCACACGATGGTCCGGATCACGGACCCGGAGCGGAGCCGCGCCTTCTACGAGGCGCTCGGCTTCACGTTCGCGGGCGACTTCGACATCGTCCGCGACGGGCAGCTCGAGGCGACGAACTACTTCTCCTCGATCGACGGCCAGGAGTCCGTGCTCGAGCTGACCTACAACCACGACGGCCGCACCTACGAGCTCGGAACCGGCTACGGGCATATCGCGGTCGGCGTCGACGATCTCGACGGCACGCAGGAGCGGCTCGGCGCGCAAGGGATCGAGCCGGAACGCCCGCCGTACTCGGTGCGCGAGGGCGGCTCGCGCCTCTGCTTCGTCCAGGACCCGGATAGATAGTTTGCAACATTGATTCCCACCACCTAACGATCGACCCCTTTGGCCGCCGACGGCAGGTCGACCCCTACCGCAGACGTCGCGGTGATGGAGCCTAAAGGTGCTCTCGACTGCTCCCTTTACCGTTTCCCCTGGTAATGAGGCCTTTCACGGCTGCGGATGTCGTCGTCGCAGCCTCCCGTGCCCGCCTGAGCCGCCGCAGAGAGCGCACCGGCGAGCCCGCGAGGCACGGGCGATGCACACCAGCGATGATTGGCGCGGAAAGGAGGAGCGATGGCCGACGTGACGCGTCTTCTCGAGGAGACCGGGGTCGACTTCGAGGTGCTCGAGCATGCGCGCACGGAGCGGGCGACTGACGAGGCTGCCACGCTCGGCATGGGGCCCGAAGGGGTGGCGAAGACGCTCGTCCTGGTCGCGCCGGGGGGCAACGTGCGCGTCGTGCTCGCGGCCTCGGAGCGGATCGACCTGCACAAGGTCGCCGCTGTGCTCGGCATCAGCGGCAAGAAAGTGCACCTGGCGAGCGAGGACGACCTGGCGCGCTCCTACCCGGACTTCGAGCTCGGCGCCGTGCCGCCGCTCGGGGGCCGCGAGGATCGGGTGATTGTGGACGAGCGGCTCGCCGGGCGCGACTCGGTGGTGCTCGAGGCCGGCTCGCACGACAGATCGGTGCGGCTCAAGACAGCCGACCTCGTGCGGCTGACCATGGCGCAGGTGGCCGACATCTGCAGGGAAGAGCCGACGGCGGGCTAGGTCGTCGCCTTCGTCTTCGCGCGCGCTCGCTTCTTCTGCTCGATGCGGGCGGAGCCGGCGGAGGGGGCGAGGATGCTCGAATGGCCGTCTTCCCAGCGCACCCGGTAGCGCGGCGGCTGCCCTTCGAGCACCTCCTCGATCACACCCATCCGGCCGGTCGCGTCGGCTCGCTCCGACTCGATGACGAGGGTGTCCCCGACGTTTCCGATCATGCAAGCGAGCCTAGCGCGTTGCGGCGACTGCGGTACCCAAAAGCGGTGACCGGCTGGACCTGCGAGCGCGTGTGGCGGGCGCTGACCACGGGGCGAACGCCATGCCCCTGTGGTGCTCGTGCGAGGAGACGATCGAGAAGATCAAGGCCGAGCTTTCCGGCTCCATACCCGCCGCGAGGACATCGGTGAGGACGGCATCGTGGTCGAGAGCCGAGGGCACTTGGCCGTCGCTGCTCCTGTCGACGAAGGGCCATGCCCCCAAAAGGCCGATTCGCTGTCCCTACCGGTTATTTGCCTGCAAATGAGTACCTTCTGGCGGACAGCGGCGGGGGTAGCAGGGGGACAGACCCCCGCTCTTGCAGCAAGAGTCCGGCTCTGGTACAAGACGCTTCTCAGGCGAGGCGAGTCGCGCTTGCGCTGCGGATGGTGCGGCCAGGAACCTCTCGCGACGTCAGCCTTCTTCCTCGTCGATTGTTCTAGGAGAGCAGGCGGCTGCTCTCCGAAACGTGGGAGGGAGATGACGATGGAGAAGTCACATTGTTTCCGTCGTTCGGTCCGGCACAGCCTCCTCGTGCTGGGATTGCTCGGACTAGTGGCAGGACTGCTGGGGATCGGGTCCACCGCGAACGCAGCTCCGAAGTCCTGTGAGGTGGACACCTCTACGGCGACTTTCAGTTCCCTGCAGGGGGCGATCGACGCCGCCAGCGCCGGTGACACCCTGGAGGTCAAGGGCACCTGTGTCGGTACGTCGACCGTGTCGAAGAACCTCACGATCAAGGGGGTTTCGCCAACATCGATCCTCGATGGGAACAGCGCCGGTTCCACCCTCACGGTCAACGCCTCGGTCTCCGTCACAGTCAGGCGCCTCACCATCCAGAACGGCGCCAGCCTGCTGAATAGTCATTTCGTGACCGGGGGAGGAGACGTCTCCTGGGTGAACGTCGGCGGCGCGCAGCTACCGCCGACCTCAGGCACAGAGGACTACGTCTTCGTAGGCCGCGCCTGCAACGGCGACACGCTCCTCGCGAACCCGGCAGGAAAGGTTGCCCTAATCAGGCGTGGGACCTGCTTCTTCTCGGACAAGGCTGCGAACGCTGCCGCCGCGGGGGCGACCGCCGCGGTGATATTCAACAATCAGCCGCTCCCTGGGCCTTGGCCCCAGGCTACCCAACTCGTTAATCCGGTAGCGATCCCCGTCGTAGGCATCTCCAGCGCGGCCGGCGCGGCGATGGGTACCTCGGGCAGTTTGACCCGGACTGACTGGACGCAGAACGGCTTCTATGCACAGGGCTGCGGTGGCGGCGGGATCTGCAGCAGCGGCACGCTCGCATTGGTCAACTCCGTCGTGACCGGGAACCTCGGAACCGCGGGTGGCGGCGTCCTCAGCCAGGGCACGCTCACCCTCGCCGGCTCAACCACTTTCTCGAACAACCGAGGAACCTTCGGTGGAGGCATCGGTCACCCGGCTGGGACGGTGAATGCAGCAGACGGGACCCCTACCTACACGGATCCGATCTCGGGGGCCACGCTTCCGGCCTGGACAGGCTCGTTTGTCGGCAACTTCATCGGCGACTGCAACCCCACGATTTCGTTGGGCTCCTTCACCTGCACCCAGTAGGCCAGGACCCGAGCCGGGCGCTCGTCGAACGAGCTAGAGGAAGAGGCCCGCTGCGGCGGGCCCTTCCTCGCCGGCTAGAGAAGGGCAGGGGTGCTCCGTTGCAGGAACGCATCGGAGGGAGATGCCTTCTACCCGGCCTCAATCCCGTTGCAACTCGACGGCGACCACCAGTCAAGCGGGTTCATCGACCCGACGGCTGCTTTCCAACATTGAGGTGAGCACGAACCTCGCTTGACACCTTCGCCGCCAAGCGGGACCGTTCTCCTGCATGGCCCGCTCTCAGCTCCCGAGCGGCACCGTCACTTTCCTCTTCACCGACATCGAGGGCTCGACGAAGCTGCTGCACGAGCTCGGTCCGCAGCGCTACGCCGAGGCACTTGACCTGCACCGCCAGGTTGTCCGCGAGTCCTGCAGGCGCCACGGAGGGGTCGAGGTCGACACGCAGGGCGACGCCTTCTTCGTCGCCTTCCCGACGGCACCGGGCGCGCTCGAGGCAGCGCGCGAGGCGCGGGACGCGCTCGCGATCCCCGTGCGGATGGGGATCCACACCGGGGCGCCGCTGCTGACCAACGAGGGCTACGTCGGCACGGACGTCCACAAGGCAGCGCGGATCGCGGCCGCCGGTCACGGGCGGCAGATCCTCGTCTCGTCCGCGAGTGCGGCGCTGCTCGGGAGCGACGGCCTCCGCGATCTCGGCGAGCACCGGCTCAAGGACCTCTCTGCGCCCGAGCGGATCTACCAGCTCGGCGACGGCGACTTTCCGCCGCTGAAGACGCTCTACCGGTCGAACCTCCCCACACCGGCGACCCCGTTCGTGGGGCGCGAGCGTGAGCTCGCGGAGCTCGGGGAGTTCCTCGGCCGCGACGACGTGCGCTTGCTCACCCTGCTCGGGCCCGGCGGGACCGGGAAGACACGGCTCGCGCTCCAAGCGACCGCGGCGGCGGCCGACCGCTACCCGGACGGGGTCTTCTGGGTCCCGCTCGCGCCGCTTCGCGACCCCGGCCTCGTCCTCGAGGCCGCGTCGCAGGCACTCGGCGCCACCGACGGGCTCGCCGACCAAGTGGCCGACAAGCGGTTGCTGCTCCTGCTCGACAACTTCGAGCACC
>WNGF01007114.1_pt1 | contig 14241 bp, 9 predicted proteins | sample 5400641 | NCBI WGS metagenome assembly WNGF01 (sample SAMN13153371, study PRJNA577476) | soil metagenome | isolation source: 80 cm soil or saprolite under grassland replicate 2 | place: USA:California | collected 2016-06-15
GGGCAAGGCCGATATGTAGTTATCATATTGCGTCTGCAACGTCGCCAATTGCGCCGGGAAGAGCCCCGCGAGCACGTGGAACGCCGCTGTCGCCGCGGCTGCCGCCTTCGAGTCCGTCGGATTCGCGCTCGGTTGCACGAGGTACGGCTGGTGACCACAGTCGATCGCGTTGACCGCGTCATAAACCGCCCCCTGCACCATCGCGAAACTCAGCACCGATACCGGCGGCGGCTGCCCGGCGCGCGTGACGATCGCCGCCGACGCAATCGCGTTCCAGTCGGTCACGGCGTCCGCGCGCGCGACTGGAGGTGACGCGAGCTCGAGAAGCGCAAAAGCAATCATCGCCTGAAGCAGCGCGAACCTGAGCGGCGATCGAATTCCCCCAGGAGTCCGTTTTCGGCGAGGAGGGCAAGAGTTGAAATGGATCGAGCCGATTGATTTCTGGAAACTAGTCTTCATATGTTTTCCTTTCGCCTACTGTTTGATCTTTGCTTTCCCAGGCGGCGTGCGCCTGAGGTTTTTTGTTGCACCCCTCAGTGCGACGTGGCAGGACGGGATTGGGCCAAAAATCTTTCGTGCCTAGAGCCGCCCACTTCAGGGCAATCGCGCTTGGAGGAGACAGCGTTTGGATGCCAGAAGGACAGAGGGTAATTCGGAGCCTCTATTGCGAGAGGCGAGTCGCCCGTACCGACATTATGGGCGAGCGCCTGTCAGTGTTTGGGAGCGGACGCCTCGGTTCGCTCCTCAGCCCAATCTAATCCGAGCTCGCGTAACTGGCGTCGCACCTCCATCAGGTCCCAAACCTGAAATCGTTGCGCGTTCACGCTCACGGCCATGTGGCGCCCATCGGGGCTGAGAGCCAGCGGGAGCACTCCCGTGGGCAGCAACAGTCTTGGCTCCAGTGTGCGCGCGTCATACAACCCTGCCGTCCGCCAGTCTTTCCTGAGCCAGAGGCTTCGGGCATCCGGCGGGTAGAGGATGTGTATGAAGTTCGTCAATGCACGCGTTCGCTCCCAGGTTGTCGTGTTCCAGAATTCCACTCCCCGGCGCGACGAATAGATCGCCACTTCGTCACTCAACGGAGAGAATTCAAAACCGTTGATATTGGCGGGATGCGTCAGTTTGGCAACGTGTTCCAATCCGGGCACGCGGTAAATATAAAGTGACGGTGGAACGAACCGTAGATGGCCAACCAGCGCCCCTCCGGCGAAACGCCGTTTAAACCTGGGGAAGTGGGAACCCAGCGGTCACTGCCCGTCTCCATCTCCTCTGGAGCGAGAATCTGCGACCCTTTGGAACAGGTCATCACAACCGCGTTGGAACTCAAGCAGAGGGAGGTAAAGTCCTCACGTCTGCGGAGTGGAAGTGCGTCGAGGCGGGGTGAGCCGCCGGTCCCACTTTGCGGGACCGCGGACGTCAACCGCCAACGAAAGCAATCAGATGCGTTTCCCCTGCTGCGAGAGCCGAATAGTTCCTGCGTATCCGGGGTGAAAAAGAAATGAGCCCCGTAAGCGGCGTCGTTGAGAGCGGCCGGCCCGCCACCAGCCAGGTCCCAGACGCCAGCGCATTTCTCCCCTGAAGCCGCCAGCCATCGGCCATCGCGTGAGAAGGCCCCGTGCTGGATGCCCCCGCCCAATTCTTCCGCAAACTCACGGTGGGTCGTGGGCCGTTCGAATGCATGCAGTTGCACTCGCAGATCAGGCCGAGTTACTACCACACACTGACGGCCGTCGGCCCGAAAGGCCAGTTGGTAACTGCCAAGCGCTATCGTAAAAGCGCGCCGCATCGCCTGCAGGTCCCAGCAAATCAATTCCCTCTCCCATCCGCCAGTGATCAAGTACCGGCCATCCGGACTAAATGCGATGGTATTTGCCTGTGCCCTGTGCCGCCCCAATGTGCGGGACTCTCCGGTTTGCGAATCGATCAAGTTAACCGAGCCATCCTCTCCGCCCACCCCTATCCAGCGCCCGCTCGGGTGCCAATCGAGCCAATGCAAGCCGGGAGGAATGGCTTGAGACACCAGAACCGCGCCTTCAGCCGAATCGTGTACCGAAACGACTCCAATGGGAATTGTTGTTGGCCGCGGATCGTCGCGGACGTAGCGAAGGGCAAATCTTTTTCCATCCGGCGAATACTGCAGATCGAATGGCACTGCCGGGAGTGTGAATCGTGTCATCAAGTTTCCATCTTCCAGGTTCCAAACCGCCGCAGATCCGTCGTGGGATATCACTATCACCTGCGGGAGATGGGGATGAAATGCCACCCGCCCCCATGGCACGTCTCGAAACAGAAGAATGCGCTGCGCAGTCGCCACCTCCCAGATTTCCACATCCGCACGTCGGCCCACCGGATCGTAGTCCCGCTTGATGGCTAGGAAATGCCCGTTAGCGCTCCACTTGCCGAGGTACGCCATGAGATTAGTGCTGGCTGGCAGGGAAATGAGCAGCCGGTGATCGGAAACCGAACGAATCTCGACCGGACCCCGCCCGCGGCAAAGAGCCATTCGCTCGAAGCTCGGATCCAACAGTATCAACGTGAAATCCGACCCCGCCAGGAGTTCCCGTTCGAAGCGCAAATCGGGCAAGGCGAGCGCCGCAACCACTTCGCGCCGCAGTTCGACCGCGTTGGAAATCGCCGCCGCACGGCGAAGCGCATCGAGGGCGCGAACACGCTGACCCAGTTCGCCACTTTTCACCGTGGCGCGAGCCTGTTCGAGCAGCGCGTTGTAAAGTTGTTGCTTTGTCTCTCGCTCCGCACCCTCGGCACGGACGCGCGCTTCGTCGGCCTGCTGGCGCAAACCGATCTGCTCGCCCTCGGCCCGCGTGGCGCGCACTGCCTCCCAAGTGCTCACGAATGCGCCGAGCGCAAGCACCATGATCAGGGCCGTTGCCGCCGCGAAGCCGAACTTGTGTCGCCGGACGGTTTTCTGAAACTCATAAAGATGGCTGGGCGGTCGGGCGAGGACCGGTTCGCACTTCAAATGCCGCTCGATGTCCATCGCCAGACCGTTCGCGGTTTCGTAGCGGCGCGTGCGGTCTTTCTCGAGGCACTTCATCACGATCCAATCCAGATCCCCGCGAATCAGGTTGATCAACTTCGGCGGTTCGGTGTGCCGATGCCTGGCGGTCGTTGTCAGCGACGCGCCGTCGAGTGTGCTCAGGCGCGTGGAGGGTTTCGGTGGTTCTTGCTCGCGGATCGTGCGGCGTATTTCGTCGAGTCCCGCCTTGAGCAGTTCGTTCGCGTCAAACGGCGTTTTGCTCGTCAGCAACTCGTAGAGCAAGACACCCAGTGAATAAATGTCGGTCCGCGTGTCAATGTCCAGGCTCGTCATCACCGCCTGCTCTGGACTCATGTATGCAGGGGTGCCAATGAACTGCTCGAATGCGGTGAAGAGCGTTTTGTCCGTGAGCGGCTGCTGATTCGTCGCCTTGGCGATGCCGAAATCAATGATCTTCGGCACGGGGAGGGCGTCGTTGACGGTGACGAGGATGTTTGAGGGTTTGATGTCGCGGTGAATCACGCCCTTCTGGTGCGCGTGCTGGATCGCCTGACAAACCTGGGTGAACAGCTTCAACCGCTCTTCAGTTGAAAGACTATTTTCGTCGCAGTAGTCGGTAATCCTGACCCCGCGCACCAATTCCATCACAAAGTACGGCCGTCCCGTCTCGGTCGCGCCGGCGTCGAAGATTTTGGCAATGTTCGGATGATCCATCAGCGCCAGCGCCTGCCGCTCGGCCTCGAAGCGGGCGATCACATTCTTCGTGTCCATGCCGAGCTTGATGATCTTGAGCGCCACGCGCCGGCGCACCGGCTCGCTTTGCTCGGCCATGTAAACGACGCCACAACCGCCTTCGCCAATTTGCTGAAGGAGCTTGTAGCGGCCAATTTTGTCGCCGGCCTTCTCGCTGATGATCCGCGCCGTCTCCTTCGGTTGCTCCGGCAGAAACTCCTCGCCCGCTGCATCCGCCCGGAGCAGGGCCTCGACGCGCGCGAGCAGAACGGTGTCGTCGCCGCACGCGCTCTCCAAATAGCGCTGGCGTTCCTCCGCGGACGTCAGGTCAAGCGCGTGCTCGAAAATCTCTTTTTCGCGATTTGATCCGTCACCCATGGCAGTCACCTGAAATTGCTGTTCCACTCATCAGTGCGCCGCAGAGCGCGGCTTTGGGCCAAATATTTAGCGCGATTGGTAGGGCGCGTCACTCCGTGCGCGCCGCGCGCCCGCACGCCTGAAACGGCGCGCACGGAGTGACGCGCCCTACCTCACAAATTCCTTTTCAACTCCTCAAACAACCACGCCCGCGCATAAGCCCACGTGCGCTTGGCGGTGCGCTCGGGAATTCCCAGCAGCCGCGCCGCCTCGACGTTCGGCAGCCCGGCAAAGAACCGAAGTTTGATCAACTGAGCGCCGAGCGCATCGCGAACCGCGAGTTTTTCGAGAGCGTCGTCCAAAGCCAGCAGGTGTTCATCATCAGTCGTGATCGCGACATCGAGCGTAGTGAGATGAATGCGTTGCCAATCTCCCCCGTGTTTGACGCGTCGCTTGCGCCGGGCGTTTTCGACGAGGATGCGCCGCATCGCCTCAGCCGCCGCGGCGAAGAAATGGCCACGACCGTTCCACTGCGGGTTCGCGTTGCCAACCAGCCGCATCCACGCCTCGTGAACCAGCGCGGTAGGCTGCAAGGTTTGGCCGGCGGCTTCATTGGCCATGCGCGCGGCGGCGAGTTTCCGGAGCTCATCATAGACGAGCGGGAGGAGTTCGCTGGCAGCACTTGGATCCCCCTGTTGCGCCCGAGTCAAAATGAGAGTCGCGGCGCTCATAAGTGGTGATGAGCGCATTAAAGCCCCAGGAGTGAAAATGTAAACCTCTTCTCAAGGCCGGGGAGGCGGATGAATTGGTGCTTGCCCCCTCGCGGTTGTGGCTTGCGCAATGCGCTGACCCGTTCCGGGCTAAGCGCCAGGCCCAATCGTCGGACTCGATCGCTTGGGGATGGTTGTCACCTGAGATTCAGGCACGAGCGTCGCCCGGCGCAAATGGTGGGCACGGATAAACTGGACGGCCTGACGCCACGACTCAAAAGAGCCGACGAGTCTTCCCTTTTCGAATACCGAAATACGTCCCGAGGGCGGTTCGGTATGTGATTGTGACTGCCGCTGCGAATCCACCATGAACGCCAACCAAAAAGCACCTTCCGTTCTCAGGTCCTCCTTATCAGAAGCGAATGATGATAATGCATTCCGTAGCAGTGGATTCCGATATTCGCGCGCGACTGTCTTCGGAAGGCTCAAGAGCCTCCTGCAATGCAAATCCAATGCTTGCGCATCAGAATGATTGGACCGTCTGAATCGTGTCACGTTGCTGTTTGTCCCAGGATTTGCAGACCGCAACCTCGGGATTCGGGCGTGTGACCCGATGGTACGATTACAAATAATAGATCCTTCGGTCCCATTGCCGTGAAAGGAGATCGCCGCATGGCGACGTTTGAGAGACCCTGCGGCGATTGGAACAAGTTACTGTAGGCCGACGCGCCCGCGCCGGCAATATCGTCAAGAGCAGGTAAGATGCCTTTATCGCAGGTGAGAATCGCTTCTCTTGATCCTGCTCCTGATCTTAATCTTTCGACGGCTTTGGGAGAGCGGGATCACGAGTAAGATTAAAATTAAGATTAAGAGCCTGCTCCGTCTCCATTGCCGCGCGGTTCAAAAGCCGCGCGGTATAGACCCTCGAAATCCCGGGTTGAGACGCCCCGCGGATTGAAACTCGCGGTCCACTGCCTCGCTGCTTCTTCCGCCAGGTTTTTGATTTTTGACCGTGCCACTCCGAGGTCCGCGAGTGATGGCGCGATCTGTGCCGCATTCAACAGCGATTCCAATCGCGCCACCAAAGCTTCCGCCGCCGAATCCAATCCGTCGCTGACGCACGCGATTTCCGGCGCAGACGCCAATTCGGCATAAGCCCGTTTGGCGGCGTTGTCCTTCGCGTTAAACCGCACCACGTGCGGCAACAGGATGCCCACCGCTTCGCCATGCACGATGCCGTAACGCGCGGTGAGCGGATTGGCTGCGGCATGGGCCGCGCCCAGCATGCTGTTTTCGATGGCGGTTCCCGCGAGCGCAGCGCCCAGCAACATCCGCCCCCGCGCCTCGATGTCTTTCGGATTGTTCAGGACACGCGGGAAACCGGGCACCGTCAGTTTGAATGACTCGTGCGAGAACATCAGCGACAGATTATTGCGTTTTTTCGTCACCGCCGTTTCCACGGCATGCGCGATGGCGTCGATCCCGGTGTGCGCCGTGACCAGAGGCGGCTGCGAAACGGTCAAGGCGGGATCCAATACGGCGATACGCGCCGCCGCTTTGGGGTCCAGGCACGCCATTTTCTGGTGGGTGCGCTCGTCGGCAATGAGCGCCGCGGACTGGCATTCGCTGCCGGTGCCGGCGGTGGTCGGGATGGCGATGAACGGGAGCATGGGTCTGCCGGCTTTGCTCACGCCCCAGTAATCCTGCACCCGTCCTCCATTGGTCAGGAGAAAATTGCAACCCTTTGCCGTGTCCATGCTGCTTCCACCACCCAGGCCCACGATGGTGTCGATCCCGGCCGACTTCGCGACCGCAAGGCATTGGTCCACGTCGCGCGTCGTCGGGTTCTCCCGGACTTCGTCGAATACGACCACGCCGAGGCCGCACGATTGGAGATTGTGTTCAACGCGGTCCGCGTGACCGGCTGTGACAATACCGGGATCGGTGACCACCAGCACGGTTCGCGCACCCAGTTCGCGGGCCAGTTCACCGACGCTGTCCACGCTGTTCAGACCAAAAAGAATCCGTGTCCGCGGCTGATAATCAAAGGCGGGAAAAAAGGAGACAGCGCCTCGCGGGTTCGGCCGGGCATCTCGCGCGACTCGCTCTTTGGTTTTGCCGGATACTTTGCTCATTCGCTGGGCTCCCGCCTCAGGTTGGCCCGGGCGCAAGTTACCCCACATCAGACGCCAACAGCGCGTGCCCCGTTCAATCCGCAACCGAGATCACGAGCCAGGATTCAGCCACTCGATCACCAGCGGCTCCAGCGGTTGCCCGATAAATGACACCGTTTTGGTGATCGCCGTTACGGCAAGCGACGGAAAGCATTTCCGTCCATTCGTGGCGTTCCAACCTGGCAGCCGGCGCGAAGTCTTCGCGAGCCGGGGTGCGGCAACGGCCTGACCCGGATATTTCTCAGGCCGGCGGAGCCGGAACCCGGTGAAAACGAACAACGAACCTTGAACCTTGAACCTTGAAGGCAAACTCGACGGGCGCACGCGGCTGGCTTCAAAGTATCCTGTCCCGATTCACGACTTCTCAATGGCGCCGGCGCGGCGGTGGAGCAAATCAATAAACGCCCTCCACAATATGTTTCTCCATTGCGCCGAACGGACGGACTTCCGCGACACCGTCCCAGGCGTAAGGCGGGCGCGGTTCGCGGCGGATGGCCTCGTCGCGCTCCAGAAAACGGGGCATGAAAAACTCCTTCGTCAAAGTCGTCAGCTCGACGCGGCCCCAGGCGCCATAATTTACCAACGCCACGGTCTTGCTCGGATTCACGACGCGCAGGACCGCGCGCGGTTGGGGCGCGTAGTAGGCAATGGAGAATTTGTCTTCCGGGCGCAGCGGCACGCTGGCGGCAAGACCCATCAGGGTGTTGCCGTAAGTGGGATAAAAACCGATGCGGCCTTCGAGCACTTCCTCGACGATGAAGCGGACATATTGCGGAGCCATGGTGGTGCCGCCGCAGAACACACCGCGGATTCCCGCGTCGTAGAGATTGATTTTCTCGGCGAGCGCTTCGAGGAGTTTCGGGGTGGTGAAGAGGCCGCGGACCTTGCGGTGCTGCAAGATCGTGACCGCCTGGTCCACGACGTGTTCCATGTAAGCTTTGGCCTGGTCGGATTGTTTGTTGCTGATGACCTTCTTCACCCAGCGCGGGTCGAGATCGACAAAGTAACAGGAGCTGCCGCGGAAATTGGCGAGGTGTTCGATGGCCAGACGCAAACGGCGCGGGCCGGTCGGACCGACCATCAACCACGCTCCGCCCCGGGGAAAGTGTTCGTCGGAGATTTTCCCGGAGAATTCCTCGTAGTCCACCTTGTAATCGTCCCAGCCGATGCGTTGCTTGGGCATGCCGGTGGTGCCGCCGGTCTCAAAAATGTTGAACGGTCGTCCCTTGGATTTCGCCGGCACCCAGACTTCGGGCTGAAGGTCGCGCAGCCATTCATCCTGAAAGTGCGGGAATTTCACCAGGTCGGCGAAGGTCTCGATTTCCTTGCGCGGATCGAAGTTCTTCTTCGCCCAATCGAGCCAGAACGGGCAGCCGGTCTCCGGCGAAAAATGCCACTGGACTATTTCGCGCAGGTGGGCATCGAGAGTTTGCTGCGCGGCTTTGATGGCGGCGGGGTCAACGGACATAGGTGAATTTACGAATTACGATCTACGATCTACGATTTCACTTTATTTTTCCCCGCCCGGTTTGTTCGCGTCCACTTTCGGCCGGTCGCTGCTCGGCGCGTTGCGCGCGGCGTCGTAAATCGCGTAAAGATGGGTGTTGCTGGCGACGTAGATCACGCCGTTGGCGATGATCGGCGTCGAATAGACCGGCGCGCCGAAATTGGATTCGCTCACTACTTTCTTTTCCTTGCTGGCGGCCAGGACAACGAAATCGCCGTCTTCATCGCCGCAATAGACTTTGCCGTCGGCGACGAGCGTCGAACCCCACATGTGCGCCTTCATGTCGTGCGTCCAGTAAAGTTTGCCGGTCTCGGCGTCGAGGCAGTGCACGAACCCGGAGAAATCGCCGACGAACAACAGGCCTGTGTCCGGGTCAATCGATACGGTCGAAATGCTGCGATGAATTTTGTCGTAGCTCCAGATTTTGCCGGACTGCGTGATGTCGCCGGACTTGGTCGCGTCGATGCAGGTGAGGATGCCGACGCCATCCTCGTGTTCGGGGTCCTGGCCGGTGGCGACATAGACGCGGTTCTTGTAAAAGACCGGTGTGGCGATGATCTCGCTATAGCCGTCGGCGGCCGGATATTTAATCGGCTTGCCGTTCCTGACTTTGTATTCCGGCGGATTGCAATCCACCTTCCAGACCGTTTTCAGATAGCTGGCGTCGGCTTCCTTGACCGGCCTGGCATCAAAAGCGTAGCAGAAGCCGTCGCCACCGCCGAAAAACACCTGCCACTTGTCGTTCACCTTGCCGGCCGAGGGCGAGGACCATTGTCCGTGAAAAATCCTTGGCCCGATGCGCGCGTCGTCCTCACCGGCCAATTCGCCGGTCTTTTTATTAAGGGCGATGAAACTGGGTGAGTTGGGTGAGGGCACGTTGACGTGGCTCCAATCCTGGCCATTCGAGGTGCAGGCGTAAACGAGATCATCGACAACGAGCACCGAACAGTTGGACATATTATGCGGGAAGACGCCCAATTCATCCATCATGTTATACACCCAGATGATGTCGGCGTCGTGCGGGCCGATCTTTGCTTTCGGTTTGCCCGGGCCGACGACGTATTGGGCCTCGTCCATGAACGGGCCGTCGTTGCCGTTGGCCATCCCTTCGGTGTCGAGGCAAATGACTTCGCACCGGCTGGTCACCAGGTAAACGCGGTTGCCCTCGACAAAGGGTGAAGAACAGATGCCCATGCCTTCCCAATCATTGACTTTGCCCGAGACCAATTTGGGAACCACCAGTTGCCAGAGAAGCTCGCCGGTCTTTTCGCTGAAACACATCAGAATGCCGCGGTCTCCTGCATGTTGCGGGTCGCGCGGATTTTCATTGTTGGTGCCGATGAGAACTTTTCCGCCCGCGACGACCGAGTTGCCATAGGCCTGGGAACCGAGTTTGGCCACCCATTTCACGTTCTTTGTGGTCTTGATGTCGATCTCCTCGGTGCCGGGTTTCATTTTGCCGGGATCGACGCGGTCGGGCAGACCTTTGGCGGGCGAATACATATTGCGACCCGGATCGGGTCCCCCCCAGCGCGGCCAGTCCTGGGCGCAAAGGGGGAGGGTCGGCAAGAGCCCCAGCAGGCCGGCCAAAAGCTTGATCTTACTCATACTGAGGAGTCCTTTGGATAGGCGACACTCGGTGGCTGTCCAAGCGTCGTTTCCCCTCACCCTGACCCTCTCCCTCGGGGAGAGAGTCCTCCGAACTTTGTGCGCGCATTGCGCCCCTGAATCTGCGAGCGGCCCCCTCACCCCATCCCTCTCCCCCTCCGAGGGGGAGAGGGTGCCCGACTTGTCCGCCGTAGGCTTGGCGAAGGCGGAAGGGCGGGTGAGGTTCATGGGCAGGGAAACGTTGATTTTCTCGGGGTCCAAGCGAGCGGGTTTCGAGTTCATGGGATCGAGTTCAAGAAAAAGATTAGGATTAAGAGGAAGATTAAGAACCGAAGTTAATTCGCCGTGACCAGAATATTGTCGATATAGACGCGCATGTCCTGCGGTGAGAATCCGAACAGGCCGGGACAACCGCTTTGGTGCGCGTGCTTATGGGCCACTTCAAAAGTCCAGGCCGCCGGCTCCGCCTCGGTTTTTGGCCAGGCTTTGGCGCGCACGACGCCCGAGCCGTTTGGCGACTCATCGACTCGCGCCTTCAAATGATACCAGACTTGAGGCGACCAGGTAAACGGCGTATCGAATCGGAACAGCTCCTGATTTGAGTTGATTTCCAGTTTCTGCGCATTGCCTTTGAGGACGATCAAATAACGCTGGTTGATCAGGCCCACGTCGGACATCTTGCGGCGGGTGCCATCGCTCATGACATCGGCCTCGATGGTGTAATGCTTCAAGGCCGGATCGCCCATGAACACGGTTGCGCGCTGGAAGAACCGATTGTCGATCGTCTTGACCAGCGACTTGTTGCCCTCCTTGTCGCGCACGTCAAACTTGAAGCGCGCGCCGATCCAGGGCAGGGGCGGATAGGCAAACGCCGTGGGCGGCTCGACGTTGTTGGTCGTTGTCTCGCTCAATTGGAACGATTCGAAGTCCTGTTTGATCGGCAGGCCGGGCAGGACCCGGCCGCGGAAGGTGCCGCGCAGGTTGCCGAGGGTTGCTTCAAACGCGCCGGCCGAAGGCGCCGGGTCCGCGGCGGCGACCAGTTGTCCCGATTCGTTGAACTCCGCTTTCATCGAAGCCCTCACTCGGGCCGTCGGCGGGATGTAATGGGACCATTTGATTCGTGTCGGGTCTTTGATTTCGTCCACCATCAACCCGTTCGCGTCCAACTCGCGCACGCGGAAGGAAACTTTCTGACCGGGATGCAACAACACTTCCGAAGGAATAATCTGCAACTGCGCGGCCGGGCCGGGCGCAGGCCATTTTTCTTCGGGCGCGTCCTTCGGCAGGCCGGGATTATTTCCCTTTTTGCCGAAGCAATAAAGTTTTTTGCTGGTCTGCACGTAAATCTTGCCGTTGTAAACGGTCGGCACGCCAAAACAACGGCCATCGAGCACGACGTGCGAAAGAATCTGGCCGCCGCCGGCGCCGGGTTTGACGATGTAGAACGCGCCTCTGCCGCCGGATGTTTCCTCGCCGCCTTCCGCCTTCTCGCCCGGCTCGTTCAGGATCGGCACGTACAATTTGCCGTCCGCATAGATGGGGCAGGCGTTGCGCTGTTCGATGCCGAGTTTGAGCTTCCAGAGGATCCGGCCGCTGCCCGCGTCAATAGCGGCGAGATTGCCAACTTCGCTGGTCACATAGACGACGTCCCCCGCCAGAATCGGCGAGCTGGTGGAAGTGCGCAGTTCATTGCTCCACAGTTCGACCTCCGACCGGGGCACCACGACCGGCCCGGCAGCCGCGTTGGTGGGCGTCGCGTGAGGAATTTTCATCGCCACCATCTGGCCGGGCTCGTAAGGCGTGCCGTAAATGGCGATGATCTTGTCGTTGTTATGGACCAGCACGGAGGAATTGATGCCGGCCTTGAACAGCGGGATGCGCCAGATCGGATCGCCCGTGCGCGCGTTCACGCAGACGATGCTGCCATCGCCGGTCGAAGCGTAGAACACGCGCCGGCCATCGAGCCAGGCCAGGACTGGAAGCGAGAATGAATTGTCGGTCGGCCGGTCGCCGGGAGCCGATGCCCAGACCAGGTCGCCCGTCTTCTTGTCGAAGGCGTAAAACCGGTCGCCGCCGGGGCCGTGCGCGCCCCAGTTGGCCGTGATGCCGCGGGTGATGACGAGGTCCTTGTCGATCAAAGGTGACGCCGTTCGCCCGTTCGGAAAGGTCAGCCGCCCGTAAACTTCCATCATCGAGATGTCCCAGAGCGATTTGCCGTCGGCGGTAAACGCCGCCAGGATTCCTTGCGTCCCCTGAATATAGACATTGCCGGTTTCAGGGTCGATCGTCGCGCTCGACGTGGCATAGCGATGATAAATTGTGTCGCTGAGAAAATCGCTGTAACCGTGCTGCCAAATCGGTTTGCCGGTGTCGGCGTCGAAACAGCCGATCACCTCCTGCAACTCCGGGCCGTCGCCGACATAGCCCACGATGTAGAGCTTGCCATTTGCGATGACCGGCGTGGATTGGCCGGGCAGGTCGGCCGTCCATAACGCCTGGTTCACGTCGATCCGGTCCGGCAGACCTTTCTCGTTGGACGTGCCGTTTTGCTTCGGCCCGCGCCAGGCCAGCCAGCCCTGCACCGGCGCGGCGTGCGAGGCGGAAACGGCGGCGAATTGGCAGGCCGCCACCAGGGTTAAAACGCCGACGACAGACGAGTGTGAAGTTTTCATGTGTGCCGGTCGTAAAGTTCAACGTCTGCGCTGAAAAAATAAAACAAATTTCTTTCCTCGACGGCGGCGACTATTCTACACCACTGGAACGTTTGCAACCGTAAATAATACCTATACGTATAATTTTCAAGCCCGCCGTCGCCCTGGGTCATGACCGCCGCTTCCCCACCCCGTCCGGCCGACGCGCTGCCCATCGACGCGCCCGGCCGCCGGCGCCTGCCCATCCTGTTGCGCCACGCCTGGTATGGATTGAACCAGGCCTTTCGCCGCCGCATTGCGCATCTGGGCATCACGCCGGACCAGTTCACCGTCATGCGCACCCTGCTGGAATTTGCGGGCATCACCCAAAGCGAACTGACCGAACAGATGAGCAGCGACCCCAACACCGTGGCGTCCCTGTTGGAGCGGATGGAGAAGTCCGGCTTGCTGGAACGGCGCGCGCACGAAAAAGACCGCCGCGCGCACCGGCTGCATCTGAAGGCCGAAGGCAAACGCAAGTATCAGAAGGCGCGCCAGGTCGCCATCGCCTTGCAGACCGAAGTGCTCGGTGTGTTGCCGGAAAACGAGCGGGAAAAATTTCTCGAACACCTGGCGTTGGCGGCCGACGCCTGCCGCGCCGCGGCGGACAAGTCTCCCAAGCGCAAAAGATAACTTCGTTGCTTTGGGCGATGGACTTTGTTGCCCTTGGCCTCGGCACGCTAAAGCGTGAACTCCAACTCTCGGTAATCGCCGTCCGGTTGGAGTTCAACCTTCAGGTTGCTCTGCCTTTACGCCGCCGTGGGAATCAACTGCGCGGCGCCATTCTCTTCAATCCAGCACCTTGATTCGCGCATTACGAATCTCCACGTGGCTGCCGCCGCGACTGAGTTCCTGGAACCCGAGGTGGCCTTTGCGCGGGCGGTCCTGGCCTTTGCGCGGGCGGTCCTTCACCGGCGGGGCCGGGCTGCCATTATGGCGTTTGACCGTCTGATTCTGCTCATCGAGGTTCAGGTCCTGGATGGTGTCGCCGTTGAGCGTCACTTTCAGGCGCGGGCCTTTGAGCGTGACCTGGTAATGGTTCCACTCGGTCGGCTTGTAAATCTGCCGGGTCGGGGCGATCGCCCGGTAAATGCCTCCGGTCAATTCCGAGTCTTTGGCGCTCGGATTGTACCGAAAATCGGCCATCTGCAGTTCCATGCCGTCGAAGGCCGGGTCCCCATACAACGGGGCGCGCAACGCGCAACCGCTGTTGCCCGTTTCACCGAGCTTGAATTCAAACTCGAGTTCGAAGTCGCCGTACTCCTTTTCGCTCAGCAGCCAGCTCCCTCGCGGTTCCCCGCCCTGCAACACCCCTTTTTCGACCTTCCAAACCGGATTACCCTGCGCCGGATTGCGCACGTCATCCCAGGCGCGCACCGTCCAGCCGGGCGGCACGCCGTCGGTTGGAAAGAGCGGAACGAAGCCGGATTCGCCGGAAAATTGACGGCACCCGGTGGGCGCGAGC
>WNGF01006674.1_pt1 | contig 14232 bp, 11 predicted proteins | sample 5400641 | NCBI WGS metagenome assembly WNGF01 (sample SAMN13153371, study PRJNA577476) | soil metagenome | isolation source: 80 cm soil or saprolite under grassland replicate 2 | place: USA:California | collected 2016-06-15
CTGTATCTGGCTTCTTCCATCAACATTTTGTAAATTCAAGCCAGAGCCTGAGGCATTCTTCGAGTCGGCTACAGAACGGCTGCCTGACGGCGATGCCCGTTTGAGGCTCGAAATCCATCCTGAAGTGGAGCGGCCCGCTACTTTGAACAGATCAAAACCTTCGACTGCTGGTGCGACGAAGAGCAACCCCGCCTTCCGCATTTCAACGGTTAGTCAATCTCTCGATGAGGAACACAATTTACACGTTTGGGAGAAGGTACACCTGATGGAGAGCAGTTTTCCCAGGAGGTTTTGTATCAGTGCTCATATTTGAGGGCAAGTGCTCATATTTCAGGGTCAAACCTGCCCGCTTGGTAGGGCATTTACCATGAGTCCAACTCAACAGGCCTCGCATGATCTGTCCCGCTTCCTCTGTTTCGGAATAAGGCTTAACGGAGGTTTTCCGACGAATGTGGTTAATACCCGAATCAGTAATGTGAATTGAAAAAACGGCGAAGGCTGTAAATACGGGTCTTATCGATGCCAACTCCACATTTCTGGGTTCTCAACATAAATCGAGGATGATCGCCTCGACCCGACACTCACGGATGAGAGTCTTCAGCCTGCGAGTCTGGGTGACGATGGTCCCTTTATTGGGCATTGGATCACCCAGTGAGGAGAGCAGTTCGGTGACCAGGTGTTTGACTGTCGCTGGGACCGGGATCGCCGCGTCGAGGACCGGCACGGAGATTCCGTCACGCGTCGCCTGTCGAGGGTAGCGCCGTGAGTATGTTCGCCGCAGCGTCGTTTTGCCGGCGCCCTGCCGCCCTGTGATAAGCAAGCACTCCGGTTCGGCGGCGATCTTTGAGTGTTGATGGCAATGTTCGACTAGCGAGTAGACGCGGTTGAGCCGCGGGAAGGAGATGTAGATCTGCTCGACCAGCTTCTTGCGCTCAAAATCCGAAAGGGCGGGCTCTATGCTGTTGCTCTCCGTCATTGCGGAGCCTCCTCGCTGGCGTTGCCCGCCGGAAGACTGTAATCGGCGCTCCATCCCGGCTGATCCAACGGCAAAGCTTCAGTGATGATTTGCAGAGATCTCTGCTGTGCGCTCCCCTTACTTGAAACTGAATTCCTCGCTGGCTTCTTCTGCCCACCAGTCTCGCGCGCTGAGCTGGGGTTGGCCTGGTTGGGTGGTTGATCTGTCAGTGGATTGGTCTCTTTCGCATCTTCTTTTGCTTCCAAAGGACTCATAGAGGCAGAGTCAGGCAATATTATCCCGCCAGTCTCTCCTTCTCCTGGGGCGCCGTCGGAGATCTTTTGTCCGAGGTCGAGGTAGTGAGCGATCTTCTGCTTCCCTCTCATGTTGCCCGTCAGAAATCTTTCCCGCTCGACGATCTGTTGAATCTTCTCCTTGGCTCGGCACAGGGCCTCGATGTCCACGCAGTCCTGCACGGCGTGTCTGGCGTATTTGCGAATGACGTGATGCTGCCAGATTGTCAGCTTACGTGTGTACTCCTGATTCAAAGCCGGAACCTCAATCGTCCGGTCTTCGAAACGGTCGTGGACATAGATGATGGAGATATCCTGGGGGTCGTACTTCAGGGCCACCTTCTCGCCCTTTTTCAGATTCAGCCTGAGCGCGGCCAGCTCGGGGCTGTTGTAACGCAGGGTGAAGAGTTCGATTCCCGAGGGGCTGATCGCGCGATCGGCGTTGAACCCGATCAACACCTTCAGATCCGCCGATCTCGGCGGGAGGTTCGGCGGCCATTCCCGTATGTTCTCCACCCAACGCCGATGCGGAATGTCGCGGATGCCGCGGTGGACCGTCTGGTGATAAATATCCACGATCCATAGGTGAACCAGTTCCAGACACGCGTCAATCGAGATGACCGCATGTTTTTGCGGGTCATACTCGTCCCGGTCGATCACGTTTGAGAAGGTTGTGCCCGGCAGTTCATGAAGTAGACGCCGGTTCTGCGTACCGAACCACCTCTCAATACTCGCCTTGTATTGAGGAGTGCGCGGCGGCGCATACTCGATACGGGTCCCGATCTGTGCGCAGGCCAACTCGAAGTTCTTGCCGTGAAAATGTTCGGCGTTGTCTACCACCATAAGCCGGCCAGTCATGCTCGATCTGTGGATAATCGGTCTTTAGATATGACTTCGGACGAACGGCATGCAGTAAACACCGCATCACGCTGAGGTAGCCCGGCGGGTGAAAGCTGAGATAGAAGCCGGTGATCATTTTCGTGCAGACGTCGATCATCGTGGTCAGCCACGGCCGGCCGAGCGGCAGTCTCGTTTCAGTGTCTATCACCATCAGGTCGAGCTTTGTGTCGTCACACTCGACGCGTTCCAGCGGCCTCACCGGGCGCGGCCTCTCTCCCCGGGCGCGGAATTGTTCATCCGCATATCTCTTTCCGTAGCGCCTCAGGGCGACCTCGTACGGGTCCAGTCGCTCCACGGCTGTATAGATGCTGCTCAGATGCGGCAGTGGTAGCTTATCGGCCTCGGCGCGACGTTGATTGAGAGAAACAATCCTGGCGACGGCCGATTCATGCACGGAAGTGACAGAAGGCCTCTCAAGGCGTAGGTACTTCACTCGAATCGTCTCATCAACGATTTGCGCCACCTCTTTGGCCCTTTGCTGATCTTCGGCGCTGAAGGCCTCGACGATGCGGCCTGAGTATTTCGCCCGGCGGTTGCCTCTCGCCTTGATAGCTGGGACCAAGGCGCGCACGTCCTCTCCGGATCTTTCATAAATCCGGCTCCAGCGTTTGAGTGTGGTCCACGACGGCGGATTTTCATCTTTGATCTGTTCGCTGATCAGCTCGATGATCGGTGTGAGCGTCTCCCGTGTCCGAACGCGTGGACGCTCATCAAAAACCGCCTGGACGTAGTGAAGCCGCCTGAGCGCCTCCACTTTCAGCGAATCGCCGTCATCGAGCAATGTCAAATCGGAAACCCGCGTTTGCGCCAAAGCATCCAGCAACACTTGGCCCTCATTGCCGGCGCCGATCAATTCGAGACGTCCGGCGAACAGATCCTCCAGCAGGTCGGCCGTCGTTCTGGCGGAACAAACGTCGGTGAACGTGTCTTTGATTTTGAGTTGATCATTCGGCAGCGGGCCTTCGATGACGAATTCATGGCCCTGCTGTACAAAACGCATTCCGATTCGGAGACGATAGTCTTTCATTGGTTTTGTGCGGAGCCTTGTTTATGGATGTTCGAGGGGCAGAGGTGAAGCGCTGCTGGTGGAATTCAGACAGGAGGGGAGGCCTTCAGCCTATTGGGATATTACTACTGGTTTTTTTAGAAGCAAAGTAGATTCCACGCCTTGCGCCCGCTAAAGAGATCGTAGGCACGTATCTGACCACAAAATTGTTGGTGTAGTCGATGCGCTGCGAATAGGCGTGATAGACCATCGGACGGAACTCTTCTTTCAGGCGCTTTTTACTTGATTGTGAACTACAGGTGTAGTAGGGTCAACCTCACTTGTAGTTGATATGGAGGCACAAGTCTCTGCTACGCGCCAAAGGATGCGAAGCGCGCTACTACGAGTTCAACTTCGGGCACTCAGACGATGAATTTCAAACTTTGGCCACTGAATTATTGGCTTTGGTGGGCGCCGGAAGGGTTAAAACAAACGTTAAGCGAAACAGGTTCTTAAACGAAAAGGGGCTGCAATGACACGGAAACAAACAGTCAAGCTCACCAGGTTCGAGATGGAGATTATGGATGCCCTCTGGGATTTGAGCAGCGCATCGATCCGCGAGATCCGTGAAAAGCTGCCGGAAAGGAAGCGGCCGGCATATACGACGGTGCAGACGATCATCCGGCGTCTGGAAGAGAAAGGGGCGGTGCGGCAGACGAGGCAGATCGGCAATGCGCACGTATTCGAACCAGTGGTGACGCGCAACGCTGCGCATCGCCGGCTGATCGATGAATTGCTCGATCTTTTCGGCGGTTCTGCACGCCCGCTTATGGCGCACCTGGCCGAAGCCGGGAAGCTCAGTCTGGAAGATCTGCGTGAGCTGGAATCGATCCTGGCTCAGAAGGGCGAGGATGAACACAAACAGGGCGAAGGCAAATCCGCTAAACGCAACAGGGATCGGCGCTCAGTATAAACGAAGGGGGAATGACGATGACGCTCCATCAGACTTTTTTCGATTGGTCACAATGGTTCTGGCCGCTCCTGGCCAATCATCTCTGGCAGACGACTCTCATTGCATTGGTCGCCTGGGTGGCCGTGTTGTTGCTCAGACGCGCAACTTCGCGCGCTCGTTATCTCATCTGGATGATCGCGTTCGTGAAATTTTTAGTCCCCTCGGCCCTGTTGATCGTCGCGATCGAAAGCTGCGGGTTCGATATTTCGAAGCCGTCGACTTACACCGGCGTCGAAATATTTTCCCGGATCGCCCAACCGGTTTCACTCGCCGGATTTGGTTCGGAAGCTGTGAGGGTCGGCGCCTCGAGCGTTATCACTTCGCCGGACGGACCTGCGGGGCATGGCGAGCTCTACTGTTTGCTGACGGTCGTCTGGTTACTCGGATCCGTTGTCTGGTTTGCGCGATGGTTGACGATTCGCCAGCGGTTCGCGCGCGCATTGAAGGGTGGAAGCGAGATCGCAGGAAGATCTGCAGCGGTGGCGCTCCGGCGAGCGATGACGCGGTTGTCGCTTGAAAGTGAAATCGGCCTGGTCGAGTCGCCTCAGATTCGCGAGCCCGGAGTATGGCGCGCCTGGCAGCCTGTCGTGGTTTTGCCGAAAGGGCTTACCGATAAGTTGAGCGCGGAAGAACTGGAAGCGGTGATGATGCACGAACTGATTCACGTTTCACGAAGGGACAATCTACTTGGCGCACTGCAGATGCTCATCTGTTGTCTCTTCTGGTTTCACCCACTCGTCTGGCTGATCGACCGCAGGCTGCTCGCCGAGCGAGAGTTGGTCTGCGATGAGTATGTTATTCGATATCTTGGAGAGCCGAGGATTTACGCGGAAAGTTTATGGAAAGTCGCTCAGTTCGGACTGGGGTGGAATTTCGCCGGGGTCTCGCGCGCCGCGGGATCGAATTTAACAAGGAGAATTGAACTTATGTTGGATGTTAAACGCCACACGAAATTTTCACTTATCAGCCGAGCCATGACCGGAACAGCAGTCGCCGCATTGCTCGTCATCGGCTTCGCCCTGGCTATTTTCACGCGCGATAAAGCGGAGGCATCGAAACTTCCTGCGGCGCAGAATCAAAAACAGGAGGCGCCAAACCTCAGCCAGGGAACGGGGCAAACGGGACAAACGGCGCAGACGGGGCAGAGCCGAGACAATAGCGAACCGATGACAGCGGACTTGAGGCCGACGATCCTCCACAGAGAGAAAGCCAAATACACCGACGAGGCTCAACGGAACGGACTTGAGGGCGTAGTCATTCTAGACGCGATATTCGATGCTGATGGAAACATCACAAATATCCAGGTCTTTAGTGGTTTGCCTGATGGATTGACCGAAAGCGCGATAGAAGCGTTGAAGAAGGTCCGGTTTAACCCGGCGACTAGGGACGGCAAGCCGGTTAGCGTGCGCGGAAAGATGGAGTTCGACTTCAAGCTGAACAAATCCGGCGCCGACTCAACCTCAAAGCAGGATGGGGGCGCCGCATTTGAAACAATGACAGCTTCACTGCGACCGACAATAACCTATAGAGCGCGGGCCAACTATACACAGGAAGCGCGGGAGAAAAATGTTGTAGGGAATGTGGTGTTAAGCGTCGTCTTCAGCGCGGACGGCAAGATCGGGGCTATCAGGGTCGAGAGCGGATTACCCTATGGATTGACGGAGGAGGCCATCAGGGCTGCGCGGGCGATTCGTTTCGAGCCGGCGATGAAGGACGGGAAGCCAGTGAGTGTTCGGGGAAACCTCGAGTTTAGTTTCAGTTTGTGAGCGCCTGATAAATGAAGATCATTTGCGGGCGCCGGCTTGCCTTGCTCGCCACACGCCTGACTGTGAATAACAAGGGAGCGTAAATGACTAACGAATGTTGCAAAGATCGAGGCCGGAGTGGCGCTCAAGCCGCTGGTCTGGCCGCCAGTCAATTACTGTTAACGATTCTGTGCGTCGCGCTGCTGACATTATCGCAGCCTATTGAAGCCTGGTGTCAGAAACAGCGCCAATCCAATCAATCGCGACCAAAATCAAAAACGGGCGCAACATCGACACGATCGAGCGATTGGCTTCTGTGGGGAGGGAGCGGGCGCGATTTCGTTGCGCCTGATACTGAGCTTTTATCCCCCTGGCCGGCCGGCGGGCCGCGAAAACTCTGGAGCCGCGATCTAGGCGACGGATACTCAGGTATTGCCGTCGAAGGGACGACGCTCTATACCGCATACCGGCGCGGATCTCAGGATGTCATCACGGCGCTCGACGCGAGGACTGGCAAAACCCTGTGGGAATACGCTTACGAGGCCGTTTTTAAAAACGCTTATTCGGAAGCGGTCGGGCCGGGGCCGTACGCGATGCCGCAGGTTATCGGAGACCGGCTCGTTACAGCCAGTGGAATCGGACAGATCCATTCCCTCGACAAGAAGACAGGACGGCCAGTCTGGTCTCATGATCTTTACGAAGAGTTCGGCGGATATCGCCTGGAGTTCGGTTATTCCTGCCATGCGTTGCCATACAAGAACAGTTTGATCCTCCTGGCAGGCGGCCCCGACGCCGCGGCGATCGCCCTGCGACAGAGCGACGGCGCGGTAATCTGGAAGAACCTGATGTTCGAAAATTCCCATTCGTCGCCCGTGTTGATCGATGTGGATGGTCAACCGCAAGTCGTCGCTTTGATTGCTTCAGAGGTGATCGGCTTCAGCCCGGACGACGGTCATTTGCTGTGGCGGCATGGACACAACACAGAGCTGGGACTGGCGATCAGCACACCGGTCTGGGCGCCTGGAAATCTACTGTTCATCTCCTCGGCTTACAACAGCGGGAGTCGGGTCCTGGAACTGCATCAGTCGGGCGGGAAAACGACTGTGAAAGAGCTGTGGTACAACCAGAAGCTTCAGTCTCATTTCAGCACTGTGATTCGGCATGGCGATTACCTTTACTTCACCAGCGGTTATAACGGTCCGGCGTTTATAACCTGCGTGAATCTGCGAAGCGGTCAGGTGGCCTGGCAGGAGCGAGGTTTTGCGAAAGGACAGTTGGTGAAGTCAGGCGAAAAGCTGATTTTGCTCGACGAGGATGGAACGCTGGCTCTGATCGAAGCGATGCCGGCAAAGTTAAAGGTGCTGGCCAGGGAATCCTTACTCCAACGCGCGTCCTGGACCCCGCCGACTCTTTCAGGCTCGAAGCTTTACCTGCGGGATCGTAAAAGCCTGATGGCTTTGGAACTGGCTGCGAGGTAGGGGGTTACTATGCCATGCGAATAGCCGCGCGCTTCAGAAACGGCGAGCCGGAGCGACTGCGCGCGGGATTACTCTCCGCCGGTCTGTTTGCGATACTCGGCGCCGGCTACTTTCGCAGCTACGGTGGGGAAAATACGAGCGCGAGATGGAAGAGGAGATCCGCTTCCATCTCGAGATGCAGATCGGGCAGAATCTGGCATCCGGGATGGCGGTGGAAGAGGCGCGCTACGCCGACAGGCGGCAGTTCGGTAATCAAACCTGGTTGAAGGAGGAGAGTCGCGAGATGTGGAGTCTAAATTCGATTGAAACGCTGATTCGGGACCTGCGCTATGCCGCGCGAACGCTGGCCAGATCGCCGGGCTTTGCGACAATCGTGGTGTTGACCCTTGGGGTGGGGATCGGCGCAGTGACGGGAATCTTTAATTTGGTGAACGGCGTGCTTCTCCAGGCGCTTCCGTTTCGAGAACCGGAGCGGCTGGTCGCGCTGCATGAGAAGATTCCGCGCCGTATGGATCGCGATATCCCGTTCTGTCCGCCTGATTACCTCCTACTGGCCCGGCAGGAAGAGTGGTTTGCAAAGGTCGGTTCATATAGGAATACGGCGTTTGAGATTTCTGGAAACGGCGCGCCAGAGCGCGTTACGGGAGCGCGCGTCACGGCGAGTTTGTTTGAAACGCTCGGTGTCGCCCCAATCCTGGGCCGTACCTTCACGGAGATCGAAGACGACCAAGGACACAAAACGGCGCTGTTGAGCCATGCTTTCTGGAATCGGCGGTTCGGTCAGGACACGTCGGTGATCGGTCGCGACATCCATGTGGACCGGCTGCGCTATACCATAATCGGCGTTCTCCCTCCTCATTTCGTCTTTCCGTTGCGGGGCGGTCAATATAACAGTGCGCCCGCTGATGTTTTTGTACCGATGAGTTTCACGGCCGATCAGCAGCAAGCGTACGGAACGCAATACAACAACAGCGTGGTGGCGCGGCTCAAGCCGGGCGTTACTATTGAACAAGTGAGGGCGGCGGCATCCGTACTGGCACGGCGTTTTGAAGAACGCTACCCGACATTTATTCAGAAGATGCCGGGGTTTTCGCTGGCGGTCATGGTTGCTCCGTTTCATGACGAAATCGTCGGCCGCGTGCGGATGTTGTTGGTGGTGATGCTTGCGGCGGTGCTGATGGTATTGTTGATCGGCTGTGCCAATGCGGCCAACCTGATGTTGGCGCGGGGCGTCGTGCGCGCCAGAGAGACGGCGATTCGCGCGGCGCTGGGGGCGAGCCGTTGGCGACTTATTCGTCAGACGCTCGCGGAAAGTAGTGTGCTCGCGCTCGCAGGCGGCGTTCTAGGCGTGTTGGTCGCGGCTCTTTCGACAAAGGCGTTGATCGCCGGCTCGCCGATCGAGCTTCCGCGTTCTGAAGCGGTCGTCATGAATTATCGCGTGCTCCTCTTCGCGGTTGCGATTAGTGCGCTGACCGCGTTGTTGTTCGGATTTGTTCCCGCCGTCGATGGTTCGCGGGGCGAAGCTGCGGACGCGTTGCGGGAAGGCGGCCACGGGCGGACCCATGGGCTGCACCGCCGCCGTTGGCTGAGATGGTTCGTTGCTGTTCAAACAGCGTTGGCGGTGGCGCTGATGATCGGCGCGGGTCTGCTGATCAGAAGCTTCACCAAGCTGCTGGAGGTCGATCCGGGCTTCCGCCCGCAACAGGTTATCGGATTATCCCTGAATTTGCCCGTTCAGAGTTATCCGCAGGCCGCCCAGATCAGGGGTTTCTGGGAGCAGTTGCAGGAGCGCCTGTCTTCGATTCCGGGAGTTGAATCGGTCGGCATTGGTGATTTGCCGCTGGCTGTTCGCGAATCGCGCGCAATTTGGCCGGATGACACGAGCGCGATTGGGAGCTCTCCTCCTTTGATTCGACTGTCATGGGCGCACGGCGAATATTTCCGTGCGCTGGGCGTGCCGCTCATGAAAGGCCGCCAGTTTACAAAGCAGGACGGTCAAGGTTCAGAACCGGTGATCATCCTGAATGAAACCATGGCGCGTCTGTTTTTTCCCGGCAAGAACGCGCTCGGCCGGCATCTGAAATGGGGAAGCTCTGCCGAGTCACGGAGTCCTTGGATGACCGTCGTTGGAGTGGTGGGCGACTTCAAGCAGAGATCGCTCCAGGAGACCACCGAGCCGATGGCGTTTACACCGTTGATGCAGGAGCAGGATGAAAGGATCGCGTATCCGTACGGCATAGCGCGCGCGCAGAATCTCGCCGTCCGCACGAGCGGTGATTCCGCGGCTATGGCCCCAGCTGTGCGCAGGCAGATCACCGAGCTCGATCCGGCTCTGCCGGTTACGGAGCTGAGGACGATGGAGGAGGCAGTGCGTGAGGCAGCCGCCTCACAACGTTTCACGACCTATTTGGTCGGCGCGTTCGCGGCGATCGCTCTGTTGCTGGCGACGATGGGGATCGCTGGCGTAGTCGCTTACTCGGTTGGGCAACGCACGCGCGAAATCGGTCTTCGTATCGCGCTGGGCGCTTCTCGTGGGAACATTCTCCTACTCATGCTGCGGGAAGGACCGGTGTATGCGGGGATCGGCGTCGCGGCAGGGGTAGGCATGGCGCTTGGGTTAACGCGATTGATGGGGTCTCTCCTCTATGGTGTGCAGGCGACGGATACTGTGACCTTCGGCGCCGTAATAGGCATTGTTGGAATGGTGGCTGCGGCGGCCAGTTTGCTGCCGGCATATCGCGCAACGCGAGTGGATCCTATGGTTACGCTAAGGAATGATTGACGCCGCCAGCAAGCGAAATGGGAGTTTCCTTATACCCAGCAAAGAATCAATTCAAGTGACCGGGGAACTGAAGGCATCGCTAGAGGCGGCGTCGCGGTATTGAGGTTACTTATTGCCGTCTACCATGGGCTGCTTCTGCGCGCAATTTGGCGGCAGCGCCTTTTTTCACGGCTGAGGCGCCGTGTGTTGGAACGGCCGCCATTGACGCCGAGAAAGACTTTCGAGTGGATGCCCTCCGTTTGTTCCGAACGGCGTTCAACGCTTTGCGCAGGCGAGGCAATTCAAGAAGCGCTTTGAGCGCCACAGAGAAGATGAACCAGGCAGGCGCCAGCGCCCGCCCACAGGTCGAACACAATCTCGCATAGAGCGAGAGCACAAAAAAGCCGGGGTATGGTAGCAAGATAGGCAGATGTCCAATCGCCTATCTTGCTACCATACCCCCGGCTTTTTTGTGCTCTCCAACATGACGATATATCGCTCTAGCTGGACGTGGGCGCTATGAGGCGGCTTGTCTGAAAGGCTTCACGCTTTGTTCGCTTTGATCGCGTGCTCAAGGGCGCGCCAGCTAAGTTATTCCTGCGTTTTCAGCCAAATAGCTCAAAATCAGATTGACGGCTGTTAATGGCGATTAATGGCGATTTGTAAGCTCGTTCGTCACCATAGCGTCACCGTCCAAAGAAGGGAATTGAGGTTATGCCTTCAACGTTCCGCGAAAGATTCTACTTCGGCGGACGTTGTTGCAGCGTTTCGAGCAGGCTGGTTGATCTGCCCGCTCGGCCCAATAGATTTTTGCGCAGACCGGGCAGCGGCGAATCCGCTTTCTCTCGACTCCTTGAAGGACTTCAAGGATCGGATGCGGATGGACTGTTAGTCTACCTTCCGAGTCTTCGTCTAAATGATGTTCGAGATAGAAGGGGCCGATGTATTCACTGTCCGTGTCAGCTATCACGCAAAGCGCCAGGCGACCTTCAACCATATAGTTGTAGCGGTAATAGAGCTGGGCGCGGCTCGGATCATCGATTCCTCGCGCTCTCCACGTCAGATGGGAAAGCCGATCAGACAGGTCAGGAGGGGCGGGCAATTTCGCCAGTAACGCCCGCGCTTTTTGCTGGATTGTCTGAAAAATCAATTGATCCAGGCGATCTTGTTCGCCATAGGCCATAGGGCCGCGCAAGCCTAGCTTCGCATTGCTTGACTCTCGCGCCGTCTGGCGCAGCTCCCGCAACGACGGCAGGCCATCGGGAACCTGATTGATGAGATTGATCAACGTGGCGAGTTCGGGCGGGGCAAGTCGCTTTTTGATTGTAACGCTTCTTGAGCGTTTTGTGGCCGACAAGTGTTGCGGTGGTTCCCGTGATGATTCCCGTGATGATTCCCGGCGAGACCAGCGCCGTAACACTTCTTGGCCCTTTCTCTTTGAGACTTGTGTATTTTTTCGTGCATTCATAATTCGCTCTTGATTTGAGAGATAGAGGCACTATTATAGATTGCGACCCTTAATTAGCAATAGGAGGAGCTAGCAGATAATAACTACAAGTGTTGCAGATATACAAGAAGGACGGTTGGCGTCAATCCTGGAGGCTGCGCGGCGCTGGGGTATCTCACTTTAGACGGTGCGCTACTGGATTCAGATCGGAAAGATCGCGAGCCACAAGCTCGGCGGGCACCGGCTGATCCCGATATTGGCGGTAATTGACGGCCAGTGACAGTTGTTTTCGGGGCCGTTCGTTACCGTGACGTTACCATGATTTTGTGCCCACTGGCGTAGGCCATCAGTTTCGGCTCGCCTTACTGCGGAGTCGCGATCCGCAGGACAAGCGACGTTTCTCTGGTGCCGTCTGGCGAGCCGGAACATTCCAGAGAGCCTTATCAGAGAGAGGCGACGATGAAGAAATCGAAATGGGCACAGGAACAGGAAGCCCGCATACGGCACCAGGCCGGCGAGAAAGCGCGACAGAAGCGGACGAAGAAGGCGGAGATCGAGGGCGGACAAGGGCCGACAAAACCGCAAGTCGGCGCAAAAGTTCCGAAGTCCGGCAAGGCCGGGAAGAGACCGGCGCTAACGGATTACGAACCGCTAGAAAGGCCTCTTTCGACGTTTAACGCGCGCCACGCATTTCTATCGAAGATTATCGAACTTGCGCCGGCGAAAGTGGATGCGCTCTTTGACTCTTGTCTGAAGTCTTTTTTGAAGCTGACGCGGCGTAGCAGGACGGCCTTCGCGCGCGGCGATGACGCGCTGACAATGGCGGAATCCAATCCGCTCGATTGGTTGGAACTGGATGAAGGGGAATTGAAACAGATTCTTGATATGAATCCGGAGTTTGATGGATTGCCCGAATTGCAAGACCGCCTTACGGAAGAGCGCGAGTTTTGCGAGCGATTGACCGCCTGGGGTTTCGACTGCGGTATGGAAGAGAAATGGTTTCTCGAATTCGGATGGCAGACGCTTTTGCATTATTGGCAAGAAACTAGGCCGAAAATATTGAAGGCCATGCCTCCGCCTGTGGCCAAATCGCCACGGCGAAACCTGCCGATTGATCCGCCGGGCCGCGTTACCGTGAACGTCGCGGAGCAAAGACGCGCGCGCGCCGTAGCCGCGGTACTGGGCGATGCGGCGCGGATCGTGCCGGCGGTCCAGGCTCGGCCGGCCGTCGATACCGTCGAGATTATTCAAAAGCGCAGGCGCAGGGCGTGGCTTGACGCATTGCTGTATTTGATGGGAGATCGTGACGTCCGGATGACGGCGCCGGAACACAAGTGGTCAAACAAATACGAGGTGGTGGGATTTTTTCGATCGATCGAAAAGCCAAAATACTTGCAATTGCAACCGCCACAGCCTCCCGAGGGCTTGCCGCCAATCGCCGACCCGTTTTTCACATACGTAATGACGCGGAAACAATACAAGCAAACGGTCAGGCGGCAGTTATACGCGCAGCTTGGGAGCGGTCCCGCGCAACTGGTCCCCGAGGAGGTGCGAGAGAAATGGAGAAGGGAGGCTTTCTCGCATCTTACACCATACATCGACACCTACTGGCGCGAATATGGAGCCTACCTGCGAGAGCAAGGTTGGATCGAGGTCAAATCAAAGAAAGAGTTGCAGCGCGACGCCGGGCTTGCCGTCCGCGCCATCGTCTGCAGCCACCTTTACGAAGACATCGCGCTTGAAGAGTGGAAGAAAGAGACCGGAGTGACGACCAGAAAGCCGACACCGGTAGAGCGACGAGACGAAATCAAGGGAAGGATAGAGAAGAGGATCAGGATGGCGGTCGGCGGATTCGTCGAGCTTGCCGGGTTGCCGCGCAAATATGCCTATCAGTCTATTGAAGAAGATATGGACACAATGCGCCAACGGTAAATCGAGAGTCGCCGGAAATCGCTATTCTGATTTACCGCCGGGCGGCGGATACTGCGCTCGCGCATTTCCCGAGTCGAAATCGTGAAATCTGAGCGATGCCTTGTTAAGGACACAACTGATCAGGTCCTCAACTTTTGGTTTCGGGCGAGTTGAGTGGCCGGAAACAAGCCTCGAATAAAAGAGGGCCGGTAGCCGCGATTAAACTTCCTAGGGTCTGTCGCAGCCACCAGCCCTCATGGAGTATTTCCATGACTAACAGCATAGCCTCTAAATTACATCGAATACAATCTCAAAAGAAGCCGACGCGGCGCGGAAAAGGTTCATCTGCGCCGCCAGGCGGACCGCGCCAGCGGGATCCGCAGGACCCCGTTTTTCAGCTACTGGCCTATATCGGAACCAGCGCCGCTGGCTTCGTTGTGTCACAGCACGGGCTCTGGGGCGGCCTAGCCGTCTTCATCATCGCCATGATCGCGCTGCTACTGCGCCGCAATGACTGGTGACTGACGATCCGCGACAACGCCGGAATTGCGGAATTCGGGGTTCTTTTAGCAAAAGGACATTATGCCGAGCTCGGCATAATGTCCTTTTGCTAAAAGAACCCCAATGAGCCTTCAGAGGACCCTATATCTGCCAAATTCAGTCACAAAAATTCCGGTTCCGGCAGAAACCGAAAATTTTCTGGGAGTTTTGACTGGAAAACCAGCTTTCTTGTTGGGTCATATCG
>WNGF01014434.1_pt1 | contig 14229 bp, 11 predicted proteins | sample 5400641 | NCBI WGS metagenome assembly WNGF01 (sample SAMN13153371, study PRJNA577476) | soil metagenome | isolation source: 80 cm soil or saprolite under grassland replicate 2 | place: USA:California | collected 2016-06-15
CCACGATGAAAAGCGCTGTGAAGACGACCGGGCCGAGCGGGCGGAGCTTCTCGTCGATCGCGGCGATTGCTGCGCGTGCGGCGTCGGGACGCGCTCCCATGGCGATCGCGAGGAACGGCGAGATTCCCGCCGCAGCGCAAAGCGCCAACGCAATCGCCAACACTCCGAGCGCGCCGCCGATCACCAGCGGCCACGCGCGGTACGAAGCGCCTTCCCACGGCGCGAGCGGCAGCGCATCGACGTTCACCGGCTTGGCCTCGATCTCCGCATTGAGCGCGCCGTAAATGTTGCGGCATTCCGCGCACTCCTGCAGATGCGCCGCGTGCGTTTCCGGATCTTCGGCATAGCGCTGACAGGCGTCTTTCATAACGGTTCTACGAATGACTGGAGCTCCGTCTTGAGCAGGTTTCGTGCTCGAAACAGTTTGTTTTTGACGGTGCCGAGGGGAAGCCTTTTCATCGAGGCGATTTCTTCGTACGACAGCTCCGCGAAATGGCGGAGCTGGATCAATTCTCGGTAATCCGGTGGAAGATTCGCCACTGCTTTTTCGATTGCCGACGCGAGCTGCTTGTTTTTCAGCGCGCGATACGGAGAGACGCCGGTGTCGGCGAACTCACGCTCGCGCTCCGGCTCCTCTTCGGTCGGTCGCGCGATCGGCACTTCGGGGAGACTCTTCTTCCGCAGCGCATCGATGGCCGCGTTCTGCGCGATCCGAAACAGCCAGGTCGAAAACTGGTACTTCGGATCGTATCGATCGAGTGCGAGATAGACCTTCACAAAAATTTCCTGAGCCAGATCGTGCGCTTCTTCGTAGCGATGGGTGATGCGAAACACGTAGTTGACGAGGCGCTTTTCATAGCGCCGGACCAGCTCCGTGAATCGATCCCGATCGCCCTCGAGGATCCGCGAAACGAGTGTGCGGTCATCGAGCTGCTCACGTTCGGCCATTGGTGTCTTACGGCTCCGCCAGGCTCAGGTTTCGGCCAGCGGATAATACAGGCTGGCACATGATCGAAATCGAGCACCTGACCAAGAGATTCGGCGATTTCACGGCCGTGGACGATATCTCGCTGAGTGTCTCACCCGGCGAGATTTACGGCTTCCTGGGCCCGAATGGGGCCGGCAAGACCACCACGATCCGCATCCTTGCCGGCCTCTCGGTGCCGACCTCAGGCGTCGTGCGAATCGCCGGCATCGACATTTCCTCCGACGGCACCGGCACCAAATCCATTCTCGGCTACGTCCCTGACCGGCCATACCTGTACGAGAAGCTGACCGGGCGCGAGTTGCTGGAGTTCGTCGTGAATCTGTACGGGCGCGAATGGCGCGATTGCGAGCCAACGGCGACCGAGCTGCTGCGCTATTTCGACATCGAGAGCTGGACGAACGCGCGCATCGAGAACTACTCGCATGGCATGAAGCAGAAGCTCGTGATCATCGCCGCGCTGGTGCACGATCCGCAGGTACTGGTCATCGATGAGCCGATGGTGGGCCTGGATGCTCTGGCGCAGAAGCAGGTGAAGACGCTTCTGCGAAAGCTGGCCACCGATCAAAAAACGATTTTCCTGACGACGCACACGATGTCGGTCGCAGAGGCGGTGTGCGATCGCATCGGAATCTTGCATCGCGGCCGCATCATCGCCACCGGCACGACGGCGGAGCTGAAGAGCAATCGCGCGCTCGAAGACGTCTTTCTGGAGCTGACGTACGGAAACGATTGACTCGGTGCGCGCTCGCCATCGCAGCCGCGACGTCGACGTTCTTTTGTCCGACATGCTCGGCCGGCCGGTGTCCTACGTTCTCGCGCACGGAGAGCAGGTCATCGATGCGGCGCCGATCGATGCGGCGATGCGGCGCCGATCGGCAGGCGAGCCGCTGCAGTACATTCGCGGCAAGACAGAATTTTTCGGGCGCGACTTTTCCGTCGACGATCGCGTCCTGATTCCGCGGCCCGAAACCGAGATTCTCGTCGAGACGGCGATCAAGAAAATCGAGCGCGGTGCGCGCGTCGTCGATATCGGCACCGGAAGCGGCTGCATCGCGGTGACACTCGCGATCGAGCGGCCGGACCTCCGTGTGACCGCGGCAGATGCATCGCTCGATGCTCTCGCGGTGGCATCGCGAAATGCGCATGGCTCCATCACGCTCGTCGCCTGCGATGTCTTATCCGCATTTGTGCGCGATTTCGACTGGATCGTTTCCAATCCTCCGTATATCGCCGCGGCGGAACTCGAGCAGCTCGCGCCGGAGGTCCGTGACTACGAGCCCGGCGCCGCGCTCACACCAGGTCCGGCTGGAACGGAGGCGATCGAGCGCATCCTCGACCAGGCCGGCCGCGCGCGCGTGATTCTGGAGATCGCCTTCGGGCAGGAGCAGTCCGTTCGCGACATGGCCGAGTCCCATCATTTTTCGGTGGAGGAAGTGCGGAACGATCTCGCCGGAATTCCGCGCGTCATCGTATTATCGCGGCATGGCTGGAAATGATCGGTGCCTCTTCTGCCGCATCGCACACGGCGAGATTCCGGCGAAAAAAGTGTACGAAGATGCCGACGTCATCGCATTCAACGACATCAATCCGCAGGCGCCGACGCACGTGCTCGTGATTCCGCGGAAACACATCTCCAGCCTCGATGATCTGTCGGATGCTGATGCGGCCACGATTGGAACGACTCTCGCGCGCGTCGCGCAGATTGCCCGCGACCTGCACCTGAATGCCGATGGCTACCGCGTGGTGGCCAATCACGGCGAAGCCGCCGGGCAGACGGTCTTCCACATTCATTTTCATTTGTTAGGCGGACGGAACTTCGGCTGGCCGCCGGGATGAGCGCAGCTTCGCCGCGTTGTCCGTTGTCAGTCGTCCGTTGTCGGATCGTGTAGCTGCTTCCCGCGAGCATCCGTGAACACCGCCGGACGTGGCACCGGCATCGCCATAGCGACCGCGGGCTTCGGCTCCGGTGGTGTTGCCAGGACGGCATGCTCATTGGCGATCCTCCGATGGCGCCGAGCCGCTCCCCACCGGCCTCGCGATTCGAGATCTGCCGCAAGCTTGAAGTGGAGGTCGGCGAGATAAAGGTGAACTTCGGGCTTCGGCTCGGCTGTCCGCCCAGCTCCGGCGACCCAGAGCAGGGCGCGGGCCCAAGCGAGTTCCCAATAAAGGCGTATCGTCGCGCGAGTCATCACGCCGGCGGCGGCACGCGGAAGCGCGTTCCGCTGAAGGTCATCGAACGGCCGGTCTTGCGGCGCGCGATCTTGCGGCGCGCCAGGAAATCTTCCTTGGCCTCGCTCAGCGTCGCCGGAACGTACGTCGCCCCGGCGGCCAGCGTCGTTTGCCGGTCGTGCGCGAACGCCGATCCGCCGGCGACGATCATGAGGTCGGGGAACTTCTCGTTGATCAACTGGATCAGCGCGTAGCCGATGTTGACGTGATCGGGATTCGTGCACGACACAAACACCGCCTCCGGCTTCACCTCGGTGACGAACGCCAGCAGCTCGTCGTCCGGCAAGTCGGTGAAGTAATCGACCGAGTAGCCTTCCTCGCGCAGCAACTGCGTGAGCATCAGCGTGCCGAGAGAGAGGCGTTCGCCGGCGACGGAGACCGCGACGATATGGCGCGCGGCATCGGGCGTTCCTGCATTGCGATCGCCAAAACGAATGATCAATTCGCGAATCACGTCTTTGATGAAGTGATCGTGCGCCGGGGTGATGCGCCTCCGCTCCAGCTCCTCCTGCGCGAACGTCAGCGTCGGGATGAAGAGGTCAGTGAACATCTCCTCCATCGTGTCGCTCTCGGCGTGACGATCGGCAATGGCGATCGCCCCCGTGCGATCGCGCAGCAGCAGGCGGTTGTAGAAACTGAGGTAGCCCTCGAGCGGGTCCTCCGCGCCGAACATGATCGAGAAGATCCGCAGCGCGGGGATGAACTCGCCGCCGACCGTGAGGCAGACGGAGATCGGAGTCGCCAGCAGAAGTCCGACCGGTCCCCAGAGCCATCCCCAGAAAATCGCCGAGACGAGGAGCGCGATCGGCGAAATGCCGACGCGATGTCCGACGACGATCGGCTCGATGAATCCTCCGATCACCTGATCGCTCAGCACGAAGAGACCGAGGACGGCGAGCGGGATGTACCAGTTGGGAAAGACTGCGACCGAGAGAAACGTCGGCAACGACGCGCTGAGAAACGCGCCGACGTACGGAACGAACCGCATCAAACCGGCGATCACGCCCCACAGCGGCGCGTGCGGCACTCCCAGAAAAAACAGACCAAGACCGATGAGCAGGCCGAAGCCGAGGTTGAGGAGGGCGAAGGTGAGCAGATACCGGCTGATGCGATGCGAAGTCTCGCCGATCGCCTGCGTCGTGACCGTCAAATGCGCGCGGCCGGCCAGCCGCAATAGTTTGTCACGCATCTGTTCGCGTTCTTTGAGCAGAAAAAAGACGAGCACGACGACGAGAAAGAGAGCGGCGACAAACTCGACGGTCGGTGCAATCTGCCGGTAGCGATCGCGGACGCTGTTCTCGGAAACAACTCGCACATTCAGCGGCTTTTCTTCTGCGCCGGCGGGCTCGGTGACGCGCTGCAACGTGCGTTGGAAGCGTTCGAACACAGCGAGCCCGGTCGACGAGCGTCGAAGAAACCGGAGCTTCTGCTCCACGCGTTGGATGGTGCCGGCCTGCGTGAACTCCTGCGCGACCGAGTTGAACTGCTGATAAATCCACCACCCGCCGAGCGACAGCGCGCTCATCGCGAGACCAACCGAAAGGGCGATCGCTGCAGTGCGGCGCAAAAATGTGCGCTCCAGAATCGAGACGATCGGCGTCAGCAGGAATGAGAATAGGATCGCCAGCGCGACGGGAACGACGACAGGCTTCGCGAGGTAGAGGACGGCAATGACGACGAGCGTGGTGAAGAAAATCCGTAGGTTGGATTGGCGCCGCTCGTTCGCACGCTTATCGACGACCGGCGCTTGCGCTTCCGCCATCGTCGGCCGGCGAACGGAAATTGTCCGATCGAAATCGTCTTCGTCGTCTTCGAAAACCGCCACGCTGGAATGAGTCTACTGCAAGGCAGACGCCGCGAATTGACATGTGGGGCCGCGGCCCTCCGCGGCCTGGCCGCCGTGGGCGGCGGCCCTACACCGATCGTTTCCAGCGCAAAACCGGCTGCCGCGCGGCACGCGCCTCATCGAGTCGCCGCACGGACGTGGTGTGCGGGGCCGAGCGCACCAGCTCCGGCCGCTCCTCACACTCGCGGGCGATCGCCAGCATGGCATCGCAGAACGCGTCGAGCTCTTCCTTCGGCTCGCTTTCCGTCGGCTCGATCATCAGCGCCCCGGAGACGATCAGCGGGAAGTAAATTGTCGGCGGATGGAAGCCGTAGTCCATCAGCCGCTTGGCAATGTCGAGCGTGTGGACCGCGTGCGGAATCTGATTCTTGTCGCTGAAGACCACCTCGTGCAGCGAAGGAGCGTCGTACGGCAGGTGATAGGTGCCTCTGAGACGCGCGCGGATGTAATTCGCATTCAGTACTGCGATCTGCGCGATGTGGCGCAAACCGTCGGGTCCCATGGAGCGCATGTATGTCAGCGCGCGCACGAGGACGCCGAAGTTGCCGTTGAACGCGCGCATCCGGCCGATCGACTCCCGATGGTTGTCATCGAGAAAGAACGTTCCGTCGTCGCGCCGCTCGACCGTTGGACTCGGCAGGAATGGCACCAGCTTCTCGGACACGCCCACTGGCCCCGCGCCCGGCCCACCCCCGCCGTGCGGCGTGGAGAACGTCTTGTGCAGATTCGAGTGAATGACGTCGATGCCCATGTCGCCCGGCCGCGCGACGCCGACGAAGGCATTGAGATTCGCGCCATCGCAATACAAGTAAGCGCCTTTGCGGTGGAGGACGTCGGCCATCGCGCGGATTTCGCTCTCGAAAACGCCGAGTGTGTTCGGTACCGTCACCATCAGCGCGGCAACATCTTCATTGATCGCCTCGTCCAGCACATTCAGATCGACCGTTCCTCGATTGTTCGATTTCAACTCGCGCACGTCGTATCCTGCGAACGCCGCGGAGGCAGGATTCGTCCCGTGCGCGGAGTCGGGGATGAGGATGTACTTGCGCGCGTTGCCGCTCTTCGCCAGCGCTTTGTGAATCATCAGGATGCCGGTGAGCTCACCGTGTGCGCCGGCGACGGGCTGGAGCGTCACTCGAGCCACTCCGAGGATTGCTTTCAGCGTCTGCTCGATGTTCCAGAGCAGCTCGAGATTGCCTTGCACCTGATGATCGGCCTGGAGCGGATGCGACAGCGCGAAACCCGGAGTGCGCGCGATCTCCTCGTTGAGCCGCGGGTTGTGCTTCATCGTGCACGACCCGAGGGGATAAAGGCCGGCGTCGATGGAGACGTTCAGCTTCGACAGCCGCGTGAAATGGCGGATGACATCGACCTCGGACACTTCCACTTCGTCGGCAATCTCACTGCGCATGAGATTCGATGGGAGCAAATCCGTGTTCTCCGGAACATCGAGTGCCGGCAGACGATAACCACGGCGACCACGCTTGGAGTGCTCGAAGATCAGCCCCTCGCGATTTGCGCCCTGCGGTACGGATGCGGCGGCGGTTTCCTGATCGATGATCGTGGTCATCGGCGCTCCCGGGAAATGGCCGCGGTGAGGACCGCAGCGTAGCGATCGAGATGTTCGCGCGAGTGGAGCTCCGTGACCGCGACGAGAAAATCGTTCTCGTGTTCCGGATAGAACTCGCCGAGCGCGATGCCGCCGAGAATTTTTTCGCGCTCGAGATCGAGGAGGATCTCGCGCGCGGGGAACGGCGTCCGGACGACGAACTCGTTGTACACCGGTCCGCGGAACACTGCAGTCACCGTTGATATCGCTGAGAGTTTCTCGCGCAGGTACGCTGCCTTTTGGAGGCATTGCCAGGCGACCTCGCGGAGACCTTCTTTGCCCATCAGCGACAGATAGATGTTCGCGGCGAGCGCGATCAGCGCCTCATTCGTGCAGATATTCGAAGTCGCTTTTCCGCGGCGGATGTGCTGCTCGCGAGTGGCCAGAGTGAGCACGTAGGCGCGTTTGCCGTCGACGTCGATCGTCTCGCCCACCAGGCGCCCGGGCATGTGCCGCTTCAGCGCATCGCGCACCACCATGAAGCCGACGTACGGGCCGCCGAACTGTGTCGGAATTCCCCACGCCTGTCCTTCGCCCACGCAGATGTCGAATCCGTGCGCGCCGGGAGGACTGATGATGCCCAGCGATGTCGCTTCCGTAACCACTGCGATCTTCACGGCGCCGGCGCCATCGGCAACCGTGCGGATCGCGTCGTAGTCCTCCAGCACGCCGAGGAAATTCGGCGACTGCACGGCCACCGCGAAGACATCATTCGTGCACGCCGCGCGCAACGCATCGAGATCGATGCGTCCTTCGTCGGTCCAGCCAACTTCCACGATTTCGTAGCCGAGGTTCTGGATGTACGTACGAACGGTTTCGGTGTATTGAGGATGTATAGATTTACCAATAATGATTTTCGTACGATTTTTTACCACGCGCTCCGCGAGCAGCATCGCCTCGCAGAGCGCGGTCGAGCCGTCGTACAGGGACGCATTGGCGACGTCCAGTCCCGTGAGAAGACATTGATGCGTCTGATACTCGAAAATCGACTGCAGCGTGCCCTGAGAGACCTCCGGCTGATACGGCGTGTAAGACGTGAGGAACTCCGCGCGAAGCAGGAGTTGATCGACGCACGCCGGCTGTGAGTGCGCGTATGAGCCGCCGCCGAGGAACGAGAGGTGATCGACGGCGGATTTGTTTTTTGCTGCAAGCTCGCGAAACCAGCGGCGCGATTCGATCTCCGACCACGGGCCAGGGATGTCGAGGAGGCCATCGAGCTTGACGTTGTTCGGAATCGAGTCAAAGAGTCGATCGATGGAGGCCACGCCGATGACGGCGAGCATCTCTTTGACGTCTTGATCCGCGTTGGGGATGTATCGGTGGCTCATGGTGTTTCCTTCAGTTTATGCCGAGCGCAGCGAGGGATCTCCGGTGGATCAGCTGCGCCGTATCTATTCACATTGTCGCTGCGCCACCAGAGATGCCTCGCTCCGCTCGGCATAAACTGAAGGAACCTACTTTCCTGCTTCTTTTTCGATGTACTCCTCGTATTCTTCGGCATCCATCAGCTCGTCCACTCTTCGAGTTCATCCCGAGCGTAGCGAGGGATCTCCGGTGTTGCAGCTGCGCCGTGAAATATTCAGATGATCGCTGCGCCACCGGAGATGCTTCGCTCCGCTCAGCATAAATTGCTGAAACAGCTATTTTCCTGCTTCTTTCTCGATGTACTCCTCGTATTCTTCGGCATCCATCAGCTCGTCCACTTTGCCAGTTTATCCCGAGCACCTCGTCCGGTGTGGTCAGTTTCACGCGAATCATCCAACCGTCGCCATATGGATCCGTGTTCACCAGCTCAGGCTTCTCCGCCAGCGCCTCGTTCACTTCAACAACCTGGCCCGAGACCGGCGAGAAGAGCTCTGAGACCGCTTTGACCGACTCGATGCTTCCCATCTCATCGCCCTGTTCGAGCTCCGCGCCGACCTGCGGCAGCTCGACGAACACGACATCGCCGAGCTCCTTCTGCGCGTAATCGGTGATGCCGATCGTGCCGACTTCTCCCTCCACGTGGACGTACTCGTGGCTTTTGGCGTACCGGCTGTCTTCCGGAGTCATCGGCTCTGCTCCTTCGCTCGTTTGTAGAACGGTGTCTGGACGACACGCGCCCGCGTTTCTTTGCCTCGAATCAGAACGGTGAATTCCGTGCCGGGCGCGGACTTGTCGAGCGGAAGATACGCGAGGCCGATCGGTTTTTTCAACGTCGGCGAGTGGGTCCCGCTGGTGACGACGCCGATTTCTTCGCCGCCGTCGACAATCGGGTAGCCATGCCGCGCGATTCCGCGATCGACCATTTCGAATCCGACGAGCTTCCGCCGCGGTCCTTCGGCCTTCTCACGCTCGAGCACGTCGCGGCCCATGAAGTCACCTTTTTCGAGCTTGACGATCCAGCCGAGGTCGGCCTCGAGCGGGGTGGTGGAGTGGTCGATGTCGTTGCCGTACAGCGCCATTTTCGCTTCGAGGCGCAGCGTATCGCGCGCACCGAGGCCGCACGGAGTGACGCCGGCGGCGACGATTTTCTTGAACAGCCGCGGACCTTCCGCCGGCGAAACGTAGATTTCGAATCCATCCTCGCCGGTGTAGCCGGTGCGCGAGACGATCGCCGGCACGCCGTCGACTTTGCCGCGCGCGAAACGGTAATACTTCATCGAGGAAAGACCGATGTCGGTGAGCGGCTGCAGGATTTTCTCGGCGTTCGGTCCCTGCAGAGCGAGCTGCGCGTAATCGGCACTCGCATTCTTGACGTGGACATCCATGCCTTTCGCGCACTCGACGAGCCATTCGTAGTCTTTGTCGCTGTTCGCGGCGTTCACGACGACAAAGTAATCGTCGCCGGCCATGCGATACACGAGGATGTCGTCGACGAAACCTGCAGTCGGATAGAGCAGGCCGTTGTACTGCGCCCGTCCGTCTTCGAGTTTCGAGATGTCGTTGCAGGTGGCCTTCTGCAGGAGCGCGAGCGCTTCCGGCCCTTTGACCAGGATCTCGCCCATGTGCGAGACGTCGAACAGGCCCGCGCGCATGCGCACCGCCTGATGTTCTTCGATGATGCTCGTGAACTGGACCGGCAGCTCCCATCCGCCGAAGTCGATCATTTTGCCGCCCAGTTCGTGTTCGACCGCGTTGAGGGGAGTTTTCTTGAGCGATTCGTTCGCCACGGGGCGTTACGCTAACATGGTTTAGGGTCTCGCGGTCTCGCGGTCTCGGGGTGGTGGTCACCGCGAGACCGCGCAACCGCGAGACCGCGCAACCTCAGGAGGGTCGGGTGTGAAAAACGAGATCGGCGATTTCCTCGATTACCTCTCGTACGAGCGAAACGTCTCGATCAACACCGTGGGCGCGTACCGCAACGACCTCGAGTCTTTCACCACCTTTCTCTGCAACGACTATTTGACGATGGCGCGCGATCTGATCGATCTGCGACGCGTCGATCACCTGACCATTCGTGCGTATCTGGCGCATCTCGCGCGGAGGAAGTTGCGTCGCTCTTCGATTGCTCGTCACCTCTCCGCGCTGCGATCGTTTTTCAAATACCTGATGCGCGAAGAGCTCGTCGAGGCAAATCCGGCGCGTGGAGTGGCCACGCCGAAACGAGAGAAGCATCTGCCGTCGGTTCTGCAAACCTCGGATGTCGCGGTGCTGCTCGAAGCGCCGGATCTCTCGACACCGCTGGGAATTCGCGATCGCGCGTGGCTGGAGCTGCTGTACGCGTCCGGACTGCGCATCAGCGAGCTCGTAGGGATCGACATCGATGATCTCCAGGTTCGGGCTCGGCTGGTGAAAGTTCGCGGCAAAGGGGCGAAGGAGCGGATCGTTCCGTTCGGCACCAAAGCGCAGGAGGCGATCCGCGCGTATTTGCAGGTGCGCAACGCACCGGAACGGGACTCGCTCTTCGTCAACTATCGCGGCGAACGCATTACCACGCGCAGCGTGCGGCGGCTGTTCAACGGATATGTTCGCGATGCTTCGCTGCGGGCGGGAGTGTCGCCGCACACGCTGCGTCATTCGTTCGCAACACATCTTCTGAACGCCGGAGCCGACCTCCGCGCCATCCAGGAGCTCCTCGGTCACGCCTCGCTGTCGACGACGCAGAAGTACACGCACCTCAACGACTGGCAGCTCATTGAGGTGTATAAGAAGGCGCACCCAAGAGCGTAGTTGCCAGTGGCCGGACGTGTCATCCTGAGCCGGAAAACTGCGCGTTGCGCAGATGACGCGGTAATGACACGACCCCTCACCCGCCGCTTCGCGGCACCCTCTCCCCGCTGCGCGGGGCGAGGGACCTCGCGCGAAGACCTTCTCCCCGCTTGCGGGGAGAAGGTGGCCGGAGGCCGGATGAGGGTGTCATTAGAAGCCGCGCAGACCCTGAAGGATCTCGAGTTGCAGGAATCCTCGCTGATTGAGATCCTTCGCTCCGCTCAGGATGACACCGCCATGAACCGCCTCGCCAAAGAAATTTCTCCCTATCTCCTCCAACACGCCGGCAACCCTGTCGATTGGTACGCGTGGGGCGAAGAAGCGTTCGCCAAAGCGCGCGCGGACGACAGGCCGGTGTTTCTTTCGATCGGTTACTCCGCATGTCATTGGTGTCACGTGATGGAACGCGAGTCGTTCGAAAGCGACGAGGTCGCGGAGATCCTCAACGAGCATTTCGTCTCCATCAAAGTCGATCGCGAGGAGCGCCCGGACATCGACTCGATCTACATGCAGGCCGTGCAACTGATGACCGGGCACGGCGGCTGGCCGATGTCGGTGTTTCTCACGCCTGACGGCGGACCGTTTTACGCCGGCACCTACTTTCCTCCCGATGACCGGCACGGCATGCCGGGATTCAAGCGCGTTCTCGCGCACGTGCTGGAGGCCTATCGATCGCGGCGCAAGGACGTGCAGGCAGCGTCCGACGAGGTTCGCAACGTCATCAACAGCCAACTCCAACCGAAAGGGATGCGCAGCATCGAGAAACACGCGCTCGACCGCGCCGCCGCTTCGATCGCGCAAAGCTATGATCCGGAGCACGGCGGCTTCGGCGGAGCGCCGAAATTCCCACCGTCGATGACGCTCGATTTCCTGATGCAGCACAGCGATCGTTACGCCGGCGAGATCGTTAACACGTTGATCAAAATGGCGCGCGGCGGAATCTACGATCAGATCGGCGGCGGTTTTCATCGTTACTCGACCGACACGCACTGGCTCGTGCCGCACTTCGAGAAGATGCTGTACGACAACGCGCTGCTCGCGCGCCTGTACACGCGTGCGTGGCAGTGGAAAAAGAATCCCTTCTTCGCTCGCATCGCCAACGAGATCCTGGGATTCGCCCAGCGCGAGAGTGAACTGTTCGACGTCACCGATCGCGGCAATTGGGAAGGCGCCAACATCTTTCACGTTACCGGCGATGTCGAGGCGCAGGCGGAGCTCGTCGCCCGCGCGAAGTGTCACCTCTACGGTCTTCGGTCGCAGCGAGTGCGGCCCGGACGCGATGAAAAAATTCTGTCGGGCTGGAACGGCTGGATGCTCGCTGCATTTGCCGAGGCGTGTCTGGCATTCGAGCGGTACGAAGATGTCGTGCGCAAGAACGCAGAGTTTCTGGTCGCGCGCATCGATTCGCAGGGACGCCTGATCCGCCACGCTGCTATTCCCGGACTTCTCGAGGATTACTCCGGCGTGGCATGGGGGCTCACGCTCGCGTATGAGGCGGTGCACGAGCGCCGATATCTCGACGCGGCCAATCGACTGGTCGAGCAAATCCGAACGCGCTTTGCTGACGAGGAGAACGGAGGCTTCTACGACACGCCGGTCGATCACGAGAAGCTGATCACGCGACCGAAGGATTTTTTCGACAACGCCACGCCGTCCGGAAACTCGATCGCCTGCGACGTGCTGCTGCGTCACGCGCTGCTTTTCGGTCGCGAGGAGTACGCGGAAGAAGCGACGAGAGCGCTCGAAGCGATTTTTCCGCTCGTCGAACGCTACCCCTCCGGCTTCGGTTACACACTCGGAGTTGCCGAATGGAGAGCGGGGCAACCGAAAGAGATCGCTCTCACCGGTCCGACCGACGACGAGTCATTTCGGGCGCTGAAACGCGTTGCCGGCCAGGAGTTCCTTCCGCACCGCGTGCTGGTGGCGGGCGCCGGCTCCGCCGATTTGCCACTGATGCAGAATCGCGATTCCAATCGCGTGATGGCTTACGTCTGCCAGGCGTACACGTGCACGGAACCGACGAGCGATCCGGAGCGATTGCGCGGCCTCCTGGGCATCGCGCACTAAGGAATGGTGGCGAGGCAGCACGCGGCGGCGTTCGGATTTTTTCTGCTGCTCAGCGTGGCGATGACCTGGCCGCTGGCGCGGAACATCGATCGGGCTGTCGCATGGAGCGGCGATCCCTACATCAATACCTGGATCATCGATTGGGATTGGTATGCAACATTCCACCGGCCGCTGCATCTTTTCGACGCCAACGCTTTCTATCCCGCGCGAGACTCGCTCGCGTTCAGCGAGAATCTCTACGGCATCTCGCTTCTGCTCTTTCCCTTCCGCGCCGCGGGTGTTTCGCCGATCGCCGGGCACAACATCGCCATTCTCCTCGGCTTCGCCTTTTCCGGCTTTGCCGCGTACCTGCTGGGCCGTCATATCAGTGGCGGCGGACTCGCAGGCGTCGTGTCCGGCATCTTCTACGCGTTCGTGCCATTTCGCTTCACGCATCTTCCGCACGTACAGCATGTCTGGGGCGGAACGCTCCCTCTCCTGATTCTCGCGTTGCTCTGGTATCAACAGAAGCCGACGTGGTTCCGCGCAGCACTGTTCGCGGCGGCGTTTCTCTTCAACGGACTGTGCAACATTCACTGGCTGCTTTTCGGGACCATCGCGATCGCAGTGACCGACGTGATCCTGCGACCGCGTTTCGTTCCGCTGGCGATGTGTACCGCGGCCGCCGCTTTGCTCCTCGCACTGTTTCTTCACCCGTACGTTGTCGTCGCCAAGCTGTACGGAATGGAGCGCTCGTGGCAAGAGACGTTGAATTTCTCAGCGACTTGGTCGGATTGGCTGGTCGTGAGCCGTTACAACCGCTTTTACTCCGGCCTTCACAACGCCGGCATCGATGCGGAGCGATGGCTGTTTCCGGGTACGCTTTCGTTGCTCATCGGTGCCGTCGGCATTCTGAGCACGGATCGAAAGTCACTGAAAATCGCCGCCGCGTGGATTCTGCTCGGACTCTTTGGCTCGTTCGGTCTGAATTTTGTCTTTCATGAATTTCTTTTCTCATTCGTGCCGGGCTTTCGCGCGATCCGAGTGCCTGCGCGCTGGGCGGCAATCGCCTACGTCGGGTTGGCAATGCTGGTCGCGATCGGAACGGCGATGATTGCGCGGCGGAACATCTGGGCGAACACACTGATCGCCACCGCATTTCTGATCGAGCTCCACGCGATGCCGATTCGCTGGTACATCGCGCCAGCCGACATTCCGCCGGTTTACGCGTGGATTCGGGAGCATAAGCCGCGTGCGCTGATCGAGTTGCCGATTCGAGCCGATAGCGAATACGAGGTCATGCTGCGGTCGACTGCGCAT
>WNGF01006676.1_pt1 | contig 14228 bp, 8 predicted proteins | sample 5400641 | NCBI WGS metagenome assembly WNGF01 (sample SAMN13153371, study PRJNA577476) | soil metagenome | isolation source: 80 cm soil or saprolite under grassland replicate 2 | place: USA:California | collected 2016-06-15
TGTTGCCTGTCTCGCGAACAGATCGACTACACACGTGCTACACAGGCCCTGCCGGGCGGTAGCCGGTCGTAGCCGGTCACAGCCGGTTCGCTTGGCGAGGAAATGCCTGCTCTAGCCGGTAATTCCGGGTCGTAACCGGGTGTAGCGGTTGAGCCTGTACCGGCCTGTCACGCCGGAGGTCGCGGGTTCGAGTCCCGTCGCTCCCGTTAAAGTCCCTGCAAATTGGCATGATGTGTTGTCGGTTTAGACGCCAGAATGGCGCCGACTACACAGACTTTTCTCTCGACGGAAGCCAAAACGCGCAAGACGCGCCGATACGCAGTGGCGGCGCCCACGCCGCGTTCAGGCCGACAAGCAAGATGCCGCGCCACTACACGAGATGGCCGGAGGTCACCGGGGCGCGCCACCCCTCGCCGCCGATGGAGGAAGGCCGGCGGTGCTGCGAGTGGTGGGCCGTCCCGCCGCGGCGCGGACCGCGGCCTGCGCTGCGCCGGCAACGCTGCGCCCGGCGCTCTCGCACCCACAGCTGGTCGAGCAGGATCCTCCAGACCGGGTTGTACTGATAGTTGCCCACGCGCTTGGAGACGAGGTCTGCGCCCTGTGGAGTGAACAGCGGCACCCAAGGCGCCAGGTCGACGAGTCCGCGCTCGATAGCCCTCCACAGCCCAACCGCGGCCTCCGGGTCGGCGGCCTGGATCTTCAGCGCCCGTGCCATGTGGGCGTCGACGCGCCGGTCGCAGAAGAAGCTTGGGTTCGAATTGAGATGCCGGGGCCGGATCGAGCGGCACGAGAGCGAGTCGAGGAGTGAGCCGGGCGTGCTCGGGACGTCGTACCACCCCCAGATCCCCGCCTGCGCCCGCGTCTTCTCGTCGCGCACCTTCGCGAAGTGAACGCCGATCCTGTTCCGGATGAGCGCTGCGCGGTAGCCCAGCCTCTGGAGGGTGGAGACCAGCTCGCGGGCGGCCGGCTCGAAGAGCGGGAACGTCCAGACGGTCACCTTCATGCCCCGTGTGCCCGAGGCGGCGACGAGCTGGCGCGCCCGCGCCAGGTCGGGCGCCTTCCACTCGCCCGTTTGGCCGGGCGCGGTGGTGTAGGGGCAGTAGCGCTGGAAGCCGACGGTACTCGGCGGGCGCAGTTGGCACGTCGGCAGCGCCAGCTCCGGGCCTCCCTGAGCCCGCACAACGGCGGCGCGGTCGACGGCGTAGTTGAGCGCGCGCCGCACGCGGACGTCGTCGAAGGGTGGCAGCCTCGTGTTGAGGAAGAGGAAGACGGTCGCCCGCTCTGGGTGCAGGTGGAGCTGCGAGGGGTAGCGTGTCTTGACCTGCTCGATTCGGTCGACGGGAACGGTGGCGACGTCGGCCCGGCCACGCTCGACGGCCCTGACCTGGGCCTCGTGGTCCCGGCCCAGCCTGAACACGATCTCGTCGGGGAACCCGTCCGGGCGGGCCGCCTCCGACCAGACGCGGAAGTGGGGGTTGCGGACGAGCCTGAGTGTCCGTCCGGGCGCGTAGCTCTCGATCCTGTACGGCCCCGTCGCGGGGACGGAACGTGTCCCCATGTCGCGGTCGGGCGTCCCGGGCGGGATCGGGGCAAAGCCGAGGAGAGTGTAGAGGAAATCGGCATCCGGCCGCCGGAGCTGGAAGACGATCGTCCCGGTCGCGTCGTCCGTCCGTACGCCCCGGCTCAGATCGCAGCTCCACGGCCGCCTCTCACAGGCGGCGGCTCCGGCCAGGGAGGCGAAAACCCGCGCGTGCTGCGCGCGGCCGCGGAAGAGCCGCTCGATCGCCCGCCGAAAGTCGCCCGTCCTGACGAGCGCCCCGCTCGAGTAGCGAATGCTGCGGCGGAGCTGGAACGTATACCTCGTCCCGGCGGCCGTGACCAACGGCAGAGAGACCGCGAGGTTCGGCACGATCCGAGTGCCCTCGCTCCCGCCCTGCCGCGCGACGGCGAGGAGACCGTCGTAGATCGTGCTGCGGGCAGCGAACCCCTCGAGATCCACCGCGAAGCCAGGATCGATCCCGACGGGAGGAAACGCGACGAAGAGGCGCCCTCCCCGATGGCCGGAGCCGGAGGGCTGTACGGCAAACCAGACCTGGTCACCCCAGAGTGCCAGCCCCTTCGGCCGGCTCCCGACGGGAATTCGCTCCACGACTCGGTTCTCCGCCGGGTCGATGCGGACGATCGACTGCGAGAACTCGACGCTCACCCAGACGGCGTCGGACCCGGCGGCGACGCCGTCGGGGCCCTCGCCGACAACGATCATCGCCGTCACCGTGTTTGTTTGCGGATCGATGCGTGAGACGGTGCCGTCGAGCGAGTTCGCGACCCACACCGAGCCGGCCCCGAATGCGATTCCCGTCGGCCCGTTGCCCACATTCACTGTCTGCACGACGCTGCCGCTCGCCGGATCGAGGCGGACGACGCTCCGGCTCGACTCGTCGGTGACCCAGGCGCCGCCACTGCCGACGGCAATGCCGCGGCCGAGTGCGCCGGTCGGTTTCGTGTAGACGACGCTGCCGCTTGCGGCATCGATCTTCGTGACGCTGCGCTCGTCGGCGTTCGTCACCCACACGGCGTCGAGGCCGCACGCGACAGCCGTCGGCGCCACGCCGACCCGAATTGGTTGCACGACGGCGTTCGTCGCCGGGTCGATCCGCGACAGCGTGCCGTCGAGTGAATTGGCCACCCAGACGTTGCCGGCGCAAACGGCGATCCCGCTCGGCGCGCTCCCGACGGGGATGCGGTCGACCACCCCGGGCGTCCGGGCATCGATGCGTGCGACGGCATTGTCCTGCGCGTCCGTCACCCAGACATTGCTTTCGTCGGCAGCGACCCTCGTCGGACCGTTGCCGACCGTGACATTGGCGACCAGCTGATTGGATGTCGCGTCGATCGCCGCCGCCGCGTTCGGGCGCGCTGAGGTGAGCCCGGCGCGGTCGCGGCCGGTGAGCGCGACGACGGCGGTGGCGATCGCAGCCGTCACCAGGAGGACGACGGCACTCGCGACGAGAAGAGCGGCTCGGCGGCGCTTGCCGGGTGTTGGGATGGCGGCTCGGTCCCCTGCTTCCAGTTCGCCGTCGACGGTTGCGGCCGGCGCCGTCGCGCGCTTGCGCGATCGCACGTCCACGGAAGGCGCGTCGAGCAGCGCGCGGTAGACGGACTCCGTCTCCGGCGAGGGATAGGCGCCAAGCTCCTCCGAGAGCAGCCGCCGGCAGCGCTCGTACACGCGCAGCGCCTCCGCCCGGTTCCCGGCCGCGGCGTGCGCCTCCATCAGACGCCGGTAACCCGTCTCGCGGTACGGCTCGAGGACGATCAGGTCCTCGGCCCACTTCGCCGCCTCGGCCTCGCCACCCGACCGAAGAAACGCATCGCTCAGACAGGCCAGCGCGCGGCGTAGGACGTCGGTCAGCTCGCGCCGCTTGCCATCGACCCAGACCCCCTCCTCGCCGGGCAAGAAGGGCCGCCGCGCCAGTGATGCTGCCCGCATGGCGAGCGCCTTCGCCTTCTCCAGATCGTCCGCGGCCAGCGCTGCCTCTGCGTCCTGCACCGCCTCGGCAGCGGCCAAGACGTCGACCCACGTTCCTTCCGGCAGGTCGAGTCGATAACAGCCGAACGCGCCGGTGAGCGCGATTGCATCGGAACCGAACTCCCTGAGGAGAGCGCGGAGCTTGCTCGCGAGCACGGTCAGCGCCTTGTCCCAGGCCGCGGGCGGCGCCTCCCCCCACAGGCCCTCAGCGAGCTCATCGCGCGACACCGGCCTGGCATGCTCGAGCACCAAGTAGGCGAAGAGGAGCCGACCCTGCCGCCCGGGGAAGCGGTCCTCGTCGATAACCAGGCCGTAGGCCTCGACGGCGACTCGACCTGTCAGAGAAACCTTGAGCTCCAAGCCGGCTAGCCTCCCTCTAGCCCGGATTTTGCCTCGTTCTAGCCCCGAGCTCCTAGCCTCGCCGTGAGGTTCGGTGGAGAGGGTGCTTCAGTGCGACTGCGGGTTCGAGGCCCGCGCCGAGCACGAGGACGGACTCGTCGCCGAGGTCCGGCGGCACGCGAGGGAGACGCACGGCATGGTGCGCTCGCACAACGAGGCGCTGCTGCTCGCGTTTCGCGTCGAGCTCGACGCTCCCGCCCCGCCAGGCAAGTCCGCTAGCCAACGCGCCGACGACCCCTCGCCGAATCCCATCTCGGACAGAGAGGAGGAGAAATGAAACGCCGTCGCAAGCGCGCCCTCGCCGCAACCGGGATCGCGGCAGTTGCTTCCTTGGTCATTACGGCGTCGATCGTCGTTCCGGCCCTCGCCACGCCCCCCTCGGGGGAGCACCCGACGCTTCTTGCCCGGGCGCAGTTCGGCGAGATCAAAGCCAAGGCCATAGACGGTGATTGGAAGGCTGAGATCGAGACCGAGGGAGTCTCGGATCTCCACGTCGTGGAGGTCACAGTCGACCCGGGCGGGACGCTTGGCTGGCACAGCCACCCCGGGCCGCGCTTTCTCATCGTCACCCGCGGCAGCGCGACCAATTACCTGGCTGACGACCCCAGCTGTACACCGAATCTGATTCCGGCCGGGTCGAGCCTGTTCGAACCAGCCGGCGAAGTGCACAACCTCCGGAACGAAACCAGCGAGCCGCTCGTGTACATAACGGTCCAGCTCGTTGCGACCGGGGCACCACGGCGGATCGACGAGCCGGATCCCGGCAACTGCCCCTTCTGAACGTTGGATGAACGGCGAATGGGCGGCCGTCAACATGGCGGCCGCCCATTGCGTAGCCACGCGCGGCTGCAGCTGTCCCTCCGGAGTCACCCCCGCGCGACGCTGTGTTGCCTGATCCGACACCAGACCGACTACACGCCTACTACACAGGCTCTACCGGGTGCTAGCCGGTCGTAGCCGGTCACAGCCGGTTCGCTCGATGAGGAAATGTCTGCTGTAGCCAGTAATTCCGGGCCGTAGCGGGCCGTAGCCGGTCGCGCCGTGCCGGCCTGTCACGCCGGAGGTCGCGGGTTCGAGTCCCGTCGCTCCCGTACAGTTCCTGCAAATCGGCATGTTTTGGTAAGCGTTCACCTCCCCTGAAGGGACCCGCTTCGGTAGGTCGAACTCGGGGGGTGTGGAGCGGGTCGAAGCGGAGGCGATCCTCGACGGCGACCGGGCGACGGCGGTCGCCCTGCTCATGCGCGTGGGCGAGCTGGTCGAGGCGAACCAGCGCCTCGAGGCCCGGGTCGCCGAGCTCGAGCGGCGCCTCAACCGCAGCTCGCGCAACTCCTCGCTTCCGCCCTCGCAGGATCCGCCCTCGGCGCCGCCACGCCCGAAGAAGCCGGTGAGCCGGCGCAGGCCAGGTGGCCAGCCCGGGCACGAGGGTAAGAGCCGGCCGCTGCTTCCGCTCGAGCAGGTGGACGAGGTGATCGACCACTGGCCGGAGCGCTGCCAGGCCTGCGCGCACCGCTTCGGCGCGGACGAGCGCATCGAGGCGGCGTCGCCACAACGCCACCAGGTCTCCGAGCTGCCGCCGATCGCGGTGCGCGTGACCGAGCACCGGTTGCACGCTGTGTGCTGCCCCGAGTGTGCCACCCGGACCCGGGCCGGGCTTCCTCGTGGGGTGCCGCGGTCGGTGTTCGGGCCGCGGCTGCAGGCCGCGGTCGTGACGCTCGCGGTCAGAAACCGTGTCTCCCGCCGCGACACGACCGAGCTTGCCCGGGAGCTGTTCGGGGTCGAGCTGGCGACCGGGTCGGTCGACGCGATCATCCACCGGGCCGGGGAGGCGCTCGCCGCGCCCCACACGCGGCTCGAGCAGGAGATCAAGTTGGCGCCGGTGGTCAACATCGACGAGACCGGCTGGAAGACCGCCGGCGGCAACCGGACGCTCTGGGGCGCCCTGACCGCCCGGACCGCGGTCTTCCGGATCGCCGCCGGCCGCCACGGCTTCGAGGCCAGGACGCTGCTCGGCGAGCGCTTCGCCGGCATCGTTTGCTCCGACCGCTGGCGCGGCTACGACTACCTCGACCCCACCCAGCGGCAGCTCTGCTGGGCGCACCTGCTCCGGGACTTCACCGCCCACAGCGAAGGGATGGCCGAGCAGCAACGCTTCGGCAACGAAGGCCTGCAGATCGCCCGCGACCTCTTCGCCGCCTGGGACAGCTACCAGGCCGACGGCGACCGTGCCCGGCTGCAAGCGCAGATCGCACCGCTCCAGGGCAAGCTCCACGCGCTGCTCGAACACGCGGCCCGCAAGAGCCCGAGAACGAAGTATCACCGGGTGTTCGCCAAGAGCCTCCTCAAGCGCAGGCCCGCGCTGTGGACCTTCACCCACACCGACGGCGTCGAGCCGACCAACAACCACGTCGAACGCGGTCTCCGCGGCGCCGTCATCTACCGCAAGCTCTCCCTCGGTAGCCAATCCGAGCAGGGTGAGCGCACGATCGAACGGCTCCTCTCCGCCTCGCTCACCTGCCGCCTCCAGCGCCGCTCGCTCTTCGCCTACCTCACCGAGGTCCTCAGCGCGAACATCCGAGGCGGTCCCGTCCCCGCGCTCGCGTGACCTCGCGGGGCACCTGAACGCTTACATGTTTTGTTGCCGGGTTAGGCGCACACGACCGCCGGCTTGTTTTCATCCCGCGCAGATCCCGCACGGGAATCCCCGCACAAAGCCGGTCGTAGCCGCTGATCCCCGCAAGGGAGCCGTCCGGCCAGGATGACCGGAGGTCGCCTGGCGAGCGGATAGAGAAGAGGCGCGTTTGCAGGGCCTTTCGTCTTCGCTGGCAACGGTCTGGCTCCCATCCCGCGCGTATCCCGTGACCGTGCGATTCCCTTTCGGCTTGCAGGAGGCCTACGCCGCAGCCATAGCGCGCCGTCCCCAGATGCGGAATCATCGATGTTTCGTCGCCCGGAAGGAGGCAAGCGATGGCACCCATCGTTGCGAGCATCGAGATCTCGCGAAGCCCCGAAGATGTATTCGCGTACGTCACGGATCCTTCGCACCTGCCCGAATGGCAAGGGGGTGTCGTCCGCGCCGAGAGGATCGGCGAAGGTCCCGTCGCGGTCGGGACGCGCGCGGTCGTGACGCGTCGCATCGGTCGACGCGAGCAGAACATGACCGTCGAGATTGCGGAGCTCGACCCTCCACGAAGCTTCGCCGCTCGCAGCCTCGACGGCCCCGTCCGAGGAGAAAACAGAAGCACCATCGAGCCGCTCGACGACGGTCGCCGGTCGCGCGTCACCTACGAGCTCGACCTTTGGGGTCACGGGATCGGCAGGCTGCTCGTCCCGCTCGTCGCGAAGAGGCAGGCACAACGGGGCACACCGCGGAACATGGAGAAACTGAAACAGCGACTGGAGAGCGGCGCCTAGAGACGGGCCCTTCTCGCGTCCGCCGTAAGGAGGCGCTCCCTCACGTCCCCCTCCCTTTCCCGAGTAGTGCTCCGCCAGGTGCGCGCGGAGCGCTTCGCCCGTCGCCTGACCTCACCGAGTCGCACCTACTTTTCATGGGCCTGCCGTCGGAGCGTGACCTCGCCGCAAGCGACAGGAGCGGTGGTTAGTCGATCAACGAGCGCGCTGGCCCGCCCTCTGGACCTTCACCAACACCGACGGAGTCGAGCCGACCAACAACCACGCCGAGCGCGGCCTCCCGGCGCCGTCATCTACCGCAAGCTCTCACCCGGCAGCCAATCCGAACGCGGCGAACGCACAATCGAACGGCTCCTCTCCGCCTCGATCACCTGCCGGCTCCGCAAGCAGTCGCTCTACAGCTACCTCACCCACGCCCGCGCCGCCCACGACCGCGGCGACCCAGTACCCGCACTCACCTAACCCGCGGAGGCTGAACGCTTACGTCTGCCGTTGTCTCGTGAGGCACGCTTGGTCCGATCGCGGGCAGCAAACGGGCAGCAACGTCACGCTGACGTGTGCGGCCGGGCCCAGCGCAAAAGACCCTGTAAATGGCCAAAGTTTAGTAAGCGTTCAGTCCCCCCGCTCCAGGTCGGTCAGGCGAGTAGCGGGATCGGGTCGCCGCGGATCCTGGCGCTGAGGACGTCGGCGAGGTAGGCGAAGAGCGAGCGCTTCTGGAGGCGGCAGGTGACCGAGGCTGAGAGCAGCCGTTCGATCGTGCGCTCGCCGCGCTCGGACTGGCTGCCGAGCGAGAGTTTGCGGTAGATGACGGCCCCGCGCAGGCCGCGCTCGGCGTGGTTGTTGGTCGGCTCGACGCCGTCGAGGTGGGTGAAGGTCCACAGCGCCGGCCAGCGCTTGAGCAGGTTCTTGGCGAATAGGCGGTGGTACTTCGTCTTCGTGCCCTTGCGCCCGGCCTGCTCGAGCAGCGCCCGAAGCTCCTGCTCGAGCGGGGCGATCCGTTCGATGAGGCGGGCACGGTCGCCGCTTGCGCGGTACTCATCCCAGGCCTCGAACACGCCTCCTGCGATCGCGAGGCCGGCTTCGCCGAATGCCTTCTGAGCTGCGAGCCCCTCGCTGTGGGCGGTGAAGTCCCTGACCAGGTGCGCCCAGCAGAGCTGGCGTTGCTCGGGGGCGAGGTAGTCGTAGGCCCACCAGCGGTCACTGCAGGCGATGCCGGCGAACTGCTCGCCGAGGAGCGCCTTGGCCTCGCGCTCGTGCCGGTCGGGGGCGATCCGGAAGACCGCTGCCCGCTCGGTGAGCGCGCCCCAGAGCGTGCGCTTGCCGCCGCGCAGGCGCCAGCCGGTCTCGTCGATGTTGACGGCGGCGGCGGAGCGGATCTCCTCGTGGAGCCGCGCGTGCGGCTCTGCGAGTGCCTCGCCCGCGCGCTGCACGATCGCATCGACCGCGCCGGTCGAGAGCTCGGCGCCGACCAGGTCGCGCACGAGCTCGACCGTGTCTCGGCGGGAGATGCGGTTGCGGACGGCGAGCGTGGCCACCGCGGCCTGCAGGCACGGGCCGAAGGCGCCACCTGGAACCTGGGCGGGAAGCTCGGCGCGCGTCTCGGCGGCGCAGGCAGGGCAGCGCACTCGGTGGATGCGGTGCTCGGTCACCGTGACCGCGATCGCCGGCAGCTCGGAGATTTGGTTGCGCTGCGGGGAGGCCGCGTCGATGCGCTCGTCCTCGCTGAAGCGGTACGCGCACGCGCGGCAGCGCTCCGGCCAGTAGTCGATCACCTCGTCTACCCGCTCGAGCGGAAGCAGCGGCCGGCTCTTGCCCTCGTGCCCGGGCTGGCCGCCCCGCTCTCTGTCCGAGCCTGGCCTGCGCAGCCGCGGCGGCGCCGAGGGCGGATCCTGGGAGGGCGGAAGCGAGGAGTTGCGCGAGCTCCGGTTGAGGCGCTGCTCGAGCTCGGTGACCCGGGCCTCCAGCCGTCGGTTCGCCTCGATCAACTCGCCGACACGCATCAGCAGCGCGACCGCCGTCTCCCGGTCGCCGTCGAGGATCGCCTCTGCCTCGACCCGCTCCATGCCGCCCGAATTCGCCGAGCAGAGACAGGTCCCTTCCTACTTCAAAACCATAAAACACTTCATTTTCGGCGTCCGACCAGCCACCCCTCCAAGGGGGACGTGAACGCTTACAAAGTTTCGTTCACTGTTTGGAGCCACTGTTGCTCCTCACTAGGCCGGAGGTCACGATCCAGGCGCGCCGCAGAGGGCCCCATGGGAGAGGCGGCTACTTCACCCACAGCTGGTCGAGCAGCGTGCCCCAGAGAGGGTGGTTCTGGTAATTGCCAACGCGCCTGGAGACGAGAACGAGGTTGAGGCCGCTGTTAAGAGGCGCCGCTGCTGCTCGATCGACGAGTGAGTGGTCGATCTCGGCCCAGAGCTCGGTCGCTCGCGCCGGATCGGTCGGCTGAAGGCTCAGCGCCTGCCTCATTTTGCTGTCGATCCGCGGGTCGCAGTACCGTGACGGGTTCACGATCTGGGAGGTCTCCGGGGCAACCGTGGGGCAACCGAAGAGCCGAAGAAAATCGGAGGTAGCGAGCGTCTCCGCGAGCCAGCCGAATAGCCCGATCTGCGCGCGGTTGCCTGGCTCCGCCACGTAATTGACGTACGCATCAAAGTCCGGCAGGACGTGCAGAGAGCTCCGGTAGCCGAGCTCTCGGAGTAGCGAGACGAGGTACCGGGAGGACCTCACCGGCGCTCCCGACAAGGTCTTGTAACTCACGACCTCGACGCGCATCCCACGCGTCCCCGAGGCCGCGACGAGCGCGCGCGCCTTACGCCGATTCGGCGCGATCCAGCTCCCGGCCGGGTTTCGGGCGCGCGTGTAGGGACAGTGCGGCCGGTATCCGGGGAGTCCCGGCGGGAGAATCTGGCAGCTCACCCGCCAGCGCAGCGGGCCACCTCCGAACTTGACGACCGCACGGCGATCGATCGCGTAGTTCAGCGCCTGCCGGACACGTATGTCATCGAAGGGCGGCACCTGCGTGTTCATGAAGAACCAGAATGAGAGGGGCCACGCGTCGCTGTGCAGCTGGCCTGAGTTGCGGGTGAGAAGTCCGTGCACGCGCCTAGCGGGGAGCGCGCTCGCGATGACGGCCGCCCAGTCGGCCTTTCCCTTCTCGACCGCCGCAAGTGTCGCGGCGGGGTCGTCGCTCAACTGGAAGCGGATCTCTTTTGGGTAGCCGTCGGGACGGGCGTCTCGAGACCAGACGCGGAAGTACGGGTTGCGAACGAGCCGAATGGAGCGAGTTGGCCGGAAGCGTGCGACCTGGTAAGGACCGGTACCGGGAATCGGGCGTGCGCGCGGCACGCGGAGCGGCGTTCCGGAGGGAACGACCGACGCTAGCGGTGACGTGAGCTTGTGCGGGAAAGCGGGGTCGGCCTCCGTCAGATAGATCGTGATCCTCCCCGCGGCGTCGTCCACATCGATCCCGCGCCGGAGGTCGCAGCGCCGGGTTGGGCGAGCAGTGCACCCCGCGGCCCCAACGATCCCTTTATAGAAGTGAAGCACGTAGTCACGGTTGATCGTTAGGGCACGCTCGAGGCTGTACCGGAAGTCCGAGGCCCGCACAGGCGCGCCGTTTGAATAGTGGAGGTCGCGCCGAAGAAGGAAGGTGTACTCCCTCCCGTGTTCCGTTGGCGCCGGAACGTTGACCGCGAGATTGCCGACCAGCATGCCTCCCGCGATGCCGCCGACGCGCCGGTACGCAACGAGGCCGTCGTAAACAAGCGTCATGACGTACTGGTCCGTCAAGTTCACGACGTCGGAGAAGAGGGCCGGGTCGATGCACCGGCATTCGGACAACTCGGACTCGACCCGAAGGACGCCACCACGGTGGCTGCTAGCCGGCGGGCGTGTCGCAACCCAGACGTTTCCGCTGGCGAACACGAGCCCCTGTGGGCTGCTGCCAAGAGAGAGGGTCTTGTCCACCTGCCCGGTTCGACCCTCGATTCGCGCGAGCGTCCCGCTTCCTTCGCTCGCGACCCACACCGCGCCGGAGGCGGCGGCGACGGACGACGGATTCGCGCCGACATGGGTTGTCGCTGATACGGACCCAGTCGCCGGGTCGATGCGCGAGGCAGTTGCATCCTGGCGGTTCGCAACCCATACCTGCCCTTCGTCAACCGCAACGCCCGTCGGCCCGTTCCCGACACGGACCGCCTGCACAACCCGCTGCGAGCGGGAATCGATTCGCAGGACGATGCCGTTCCCTTCGTCCGTGACCCACACAGCTCCCGCGCCCACGGCGATTCCAGCGGGCCGCGCCCCGACCGCGATCGTGTTCGTCACGACGCCTTGGTCAAGGCCGATCCGGGACACCGTCCCGTCGAGGGCATTCGCGATCCAGATCGCTCCCGCGCCCACGGCAACACCAGCCGGCCCATTGCCGACGCCGATCGCCTGCACAACCGCAAGCGTGTCCGGGTTGATCTGGACGACGTCGCGTCGTTCGGGCCTAGTGACCCACAGAGACCCACCTCCGTAGGCAATACCGGCTGGCCGGCCACCCACGGAAACCGTCAGGACGACGCCGGGGTCCTCGGGATCGACGCGCGAGACGGTGCCGTTGGCGTCGCTCGCGACCCAGACGAACCCTCCGCCGCCCGTGATGGCGCTGGGTGCCCCGGCTAGCGAGACCTGAGACCGAATTCCCGCCGTCTTGGGATCGATCACACCGATCGCATCCGCGTCAAGGTCCGCCAGGAACTCTCGCCCGGTCCACCGGATGAGCGCGACAGCCACGAGCGCCGCCACCAGCGCAAGGCCCACCACCGCGGTCGCAACGAGGCGGCGGTTTGCCCGCCGGGGTCGCTTCAGCAATGTCACCGGTGGAAGCGGAGGCGGTGCCGCTTCCGGCACCACCTCGAGGCTGGGGTCCTGGCTCAGGATCGCGCGCTCGAGCTCCTGCAACCCGCGCCCAGGCTCGAGGCCGAGCTCAGCGACGAGTGTGGCCCGTGCCTGCCGGTATGCCTCGAGCGCCTCTGCCTGGCGGCCCGAGCGGTAGAGCGCGAGCATCAGCTGAGCGCGTAGACGCTCGCGCAGCGGGTTTGCGCGTATGAGCGCCGCGAGCTCGGGCACGAGCTCGGCATGACGGCCGAGGGCAAGATCGGACTCGATCCGCTCCTCAAGCGCCGCCAGGCGAAGCTCCTCGAGGCGCGTAATCTCGCCCTGGGCGAAGGGCTCCGATGCGAAGTCGGCAAGCGGCGGACCGCGCCACAGCCTGATGGCCGCGCGTAGTGCCTCGCTCGCCCGCGCGGCCTCACCCTGTGTAAGGAGCTCCCTGCCTTCGCCCAGCAGGCGCTCGAAGCGGCCGAGATCGAGCTGCTCCGGCTCTAGCGCGAGCAGGTAGCCGCGCCCACGCGTGATCAAACAGCCCTCGCCAAGCACCTTCCGAAGCCGCGAGACGTAGATGTGGACGCTGTTGAGCGCGCTCGCGGGTGGGCTCTCTCCCCAAAGCGCGTCGATCAGACGCTCGTTGGAGACGATTTGCCCGACGTCGAGGAGAAGCAGCGCGAGCAATGCCCGTTGCTTGCCCGCCCCGATCGCGAGAGACCGCCCGTTCTCGCGCGCCTCGAATGGGCCAAGGATGCGGAACTCTCTCTTGCCTTCGGGCTCGGTCACCCCCTCACCCCTACGCATGTCTCAAGCATCGTTCAAGCCCAATTCAAGCACCGCTCAATCGCGCTGGCGGATCGTCGGCCGGTCGCAGGGAGGTAGACGGGTTGGGTAGAGGACTTCGATGGGTGATCGTGCTGGGCCTGCTGCTGCTGTCGATCGTGGCGTCGGCCACCGGTGCGGACAACGACCCGTCTCATCGGCCCATGGCTGAGCCGACGACGCCGTCACCAGTGGTCGTGCGCGTCCGCGACAGCGGCTTCCACTGGGCGGACGCCGGCGTCGGCGCAGCCGCGATGCTCGCCACGACGTTGCTTGCGCTCGGGGTGGCGCTGGTGATGCGACCAGACCGCAGAAGCAACAGGGGCCGCGAGTCGGCCTCGTCAGCGCGAAGGGAGGGATCGTGAGTTCAACAGTGATCAGCACCCGCGTTCTTGCTCGGCTTGTCCGGATCTTCGGGATCACCCTTGTGGCGTTCGTCGTCGCTGCGTCAGCAGCCACGACCCGTGATGCGGCGGCCGCGCTGCCGCCGGGTAACACGGTCGCACAATGGAACAAGATCGCCGAGGACACGGTGGTGGGCTCAGGCACGGTCGCGACGGAGCCATTTATCTACACGGCCTATGTCTCGGCTGCCGTCTATGACGCCGTGGTCGCGATCGAGGGCGGCTTCGAGCCCTACGGTCCTGCAATCGCGGCCCCCGAGGGGGCTTCGGTCGATGCAGCGGTCGTCGAGGCCGCTTACCGCACGCTCTGGGCCTACTTCCCACCGGAATCGTGCAACCCCGCCTCGCCGCCGGCGGTGTACGCGTTCTGCCTGGGAGTGCGTCCGAGGCTGGACGCGTTCTACGCGGAGGCCCTCTCCGCGATCCCGCCGGAGCAGGCCAAGACGGACGGACAGGCGGTAGGGCTACAGGCTGCGAACGACATCATCGCCCTCCGCAGCGACGACGGACGGATGACACCGATCGCTGTGAGCACGCCCTTTCCGACGCTGCCACCGGGCCCGGGGGTGTGGCGGTTGACGCCGCCGTTCGCCGCGCCGCTGGTCCCGTGGGTGGGGAACGTTCGCCCCTTCATCCTGCAGAGCGTCGACCAGTTCCTGCCCGACCCGCCGCCGTCGCTCCAGAGCGACGAGTGGGTGGAGGCGTTCAACCAGATCAAAGCGTACGGGGCAGCGAACAGCAGCGTGCGCAGCGAGGAAGAGACCACGATCGCGAAGTTCTGGTCGGCGAAC
>WNGF01006679.1_pt1 | contig 14223 bp, 14 predicted proteins | sample 5400641 | NCBI WGS metagenome assembly WNGF01 (sample SAMN13153371, study PRJNA577476) | soil metagenome | isolation source: 80 cm soil or saprolite under grassland replicate 2 | place: USA:California | collected 2016-06-15
GAGATGCACGAAGTAGCCGGCATGGAGAGTCTCGACGCGGCGGAGTGCCGGCGGCTGCTCGCCTCCGTCCCGATCGGCCGCATCGTCTTCACCGACCAGGCGATGCCTGCGGTGCAGCCGGTGAACTTCCTGGTGCACGAGGGTGCGGTCATTTTCCGGACCGGCGAGGGCTCCAAGTTGGCCGCGGCCGCCCGCGACGCCGTCGTCGCCTTCGAGGCCGACGACATCGACCGGGAGTACCACCGTGGCTGGAGTGTCGTGGTGGTGGGCCACGCCCGGGAGGTCATCGATCCACCGCTGCGCCAGCGGCTGAGCGAGCTGCCGTTGCGGCCGTGGGCGCCCGGAGCCCGGGAGCACGTCATCCGCATCCCGATCGACGTCATCTCCGGCCGCCGGATAGCGCCGCCCGGCCAGCGCCACGGCCAAGCGGACGACGGGTCGGACGCTGTCCGCCCGATCGGCCGGGACGGGTAGCCTGAGGCACCGGGGAGGTCACGATCGTTCCAGGGGGCGTGATGGCGGAAGGGCCTGGGCAGACCGAGCACGAGGACGCCGCTCGCGCGCACGAAGGGCTGATCCCGGATCTGGCCCGGATGCGGCTGCAGGTGCTGCTCGAGGAGCTCGTCGACCGGGCCACCAGCGTCATCGCCGCCGAGTCGCGGCTGCACCGGCTGCTCGACGCGGTGGTGTCGGTGGCCAGCGACCTGTCCCTGCCGGACGTGCTGCGCCGCATCGTACGGTCGGCCGCGGAGCTGGCCGACGCGCAGTACGCGGCCCTGGGGGTGATCGGCCCGGACCGCAAGCTGACCGAGTTCATCAACGTCGGCATCGACGATGAGATCCGGGAGCGCATCGGCGACCTGCCCACCGGCAAGGGCATCCTCGGCCTGCTCATCGACGAGCCGCGGCCGATCCGGCTGCACGACCTGGCCGAGCATCCCCAGTCGTTCGGGTTCCCGGCCAACCACCCGCCGATGCGCAGCTTCCTCGGCGTACCGATCCGGGTCCGCGGCGAGGTGTTCGGCAACCTCTACCTGACCGAGAAGTCCGATGGCGTTGACTTCACCGAGGAGGACGAGGAGATCGTCATCGCGCTCGCCGCGGCGGCCGCCGTCGCCGTGGAGAACGCCCGCCTGTTCGAGCAGACCCACCGCCGGGAGCAGTGGCTGGAGGCCTCCACCGAGATCACCGGCAGCCTGCTCGCCGGCGGCCACCCCCGGCAGACGCTCCAGCTCGTCGCGGTACGGGCCCGCACCATCGCCGACGCCCAGGTGGTGTACGTGGCGCTGACCAGCGCCGAGCCGGACCGCCTGGTCATCGAGGTCGCCGACGGCCAGAACGCGGACCAGCTCCCCGGCCACGTCATCCCCGTCGCCGGCACCGTGGCGGGACGCGTCTACGCCTCCGGCCGGCCCGAACTGGTGCTGGACCTGTCCACCGAGCCCGAGCCCGAGTCGGAGCAGCCGGAGGAGAGCCTGATCCCCCGCAAGGAGCTGGGGCCGACCATCCTGGTCCCGCTGGGGGCCGGTGAACACACCCTCGGCGTGCTCGTGGTCGCCAGGGCCGCGGGGGCGCTGCCGTTCACCGACGCCGAGATGCGGATGGTGTCCGCGTTCGCCGGCCACGCGGCGCTGACGGTGGAGTTCGGCCGGGCGCAGGAGGACCGCGAACGGCTGCTCGTCTTCGAAGACCGCGACCGCATCGCCCGTGACCTGCACGACCTCGTCATCCAGCGGCTGTTCGCGATCGGCCTCGGCCTGCAGGGCACCTCCCGGCTGGTCAGCCGGCCGGACGTGGCGGGCCGGCTCGCCGGCTTCGTCGGCGACCTCGACGAGACCATCGCCGAGGTGCGCCGCACCATCTTCGCCCTGCAGAACGAGCCGTCCGCGGACGCGACCAGCCTGCGGGCACAGATCCTCGCCGCCGCCTCCGAGGCCCAGGCGCCGCTCGGCTTCGAACCGCACGTCCGGTTCGTCGGCCCGATCGACTCCCTCGCCGACGACGATGCCCGCGCGGACCTCATCGGTACCCTGCGGGAGGCCCTCGCCAACGTCGCCCGCCACGCCCACGCCGGCACCGCGCAGGTCAGCGCCAGAGCCGACCCCTCGACCGGACTCCTCGAGCTGGTCGTCACCGACGACGGCGTGGGCATCGACCCGGCGCAGACCCGGCGCAGCGGCCTGGCCAACCTGGCCGACCGCGCCGAACGCCATGGCGGCACCCTCACCGTCGACACCGGACCGGACGGCACCACCCTCACCTGGCGGATCCCGGTGCTGGACTAGAACTCCACCCGTGGATCGTGATCTTGGGGCGTGGCGGTCGAGGATGTGGAGCGGCCACCGCTTGCTCGCGCGATGCTGGGGTTGCTGATGGCGTGGAGTTCGCGACCACGCCGCCAAACAGCCTCATTTCCATGATCACGATCTGCGGCCGGAGTATCAGGACGTGCGGCGCCAGATGAGGCGGTGTACGCCAAGGTGTTTCGGCAGTGAGCGTAGCCCTGGGATGATCGGCAGCAGGACCAGTGCCAGGGTCAGCAGCGCCATCAGGCCCCACACGAGAGCGTCCGCGTTGTCGGAGGTGGAGAACGGCTTGATCTGGTACCAGAAGGTGTAGAGCCACATCCATGGCTGGCCGGGGTAGTTGCCGGTTTCGTTCATCATGCCCCACTGGTCCCCGCCGAGGTGCTCGGCGCGGGCCTGGTCTTCCAGGTAGGCGCCGTCGGAGAGCAGCAGCAGCGGTTTGGTCTGGTCGCTGGGGTAGAAGTTGTTCGCGGTCAGCAGGCCTTCCAGGGCTCCGCTGCGGGCGAGGGTGAGGAACCGGTCGGCGAGGATCGGCACCGGGCCGTAGTCGCCGGCCACCACCTTCGCCGGGTCGCCGTCGGGGGCCTGGGCCAGCGCATCGCTGTAGGCGGTGGCCCAGGTGGTCTGCTGGTCGGGGGTGGCCGCCTGCCAGGCTTGCAGCGCGCTGGTCAGGCCGGCGTCGCCGGTGACGGTCCGCAGTGGTGTGATGACCAGGTCGTTTGCACTGTCGATCGGGATCCGGACGCCGCCCCACTTCTGGGTAGGTAGCGGCCCGATCTTCTGCCCCTCGGCGGCGTGGTTGTAGGGGGCGCCGTAGCCGGCGCTGGTGCTGCTGCCGGCGAGTTCGGCGGCGGCCGTCGCGACCACGTCGGTGGGCGCGGCGGTTGCCCACGCCGCGAGGGTGATCGCCTTCCGGTCGGGTGAGGAGAACACCGCGGCGAGCAGCAACGTGAGTACGCTGACGACCGCCAGCGCGATGACGAACTCGCGTACCAGGTCATAAGGCCGGGTCGGGAACAGGTGCGCGTCTGCGGTCTCGTCGCGGCGCCGACGGGTCGCCCTGCCAGGCCGGGTCATCGCGGGTCCTCGTTGCGCTGCGCCGGCGTCGCGACGACATCGGTTCGGTGACCGTCGGGTTCGCTGTCCCCGGTATGCCCGATGGCGGCGGGTGGCACCGCGTCGAACGGCGGTACGACCCCGTGGCGGCGCACCAGGATCACGTGCGCGACGACCAGGGCTCCGACGATCAGCGGCAGCAGTGCGATGTGCCACAGCAGCATCTGCCCCGGGTCGAGCACGTTGAAGTAGGCGCCGACCCCCACCGCGTTCAGGCCGTCCTTGGCCTGCGCGGAGATCCACTGCGAGTCGAAGTTCGTCTGGGACAGGTACCCGGTGAACGCGGTCCCGATCGAGCCGACGAACGCCACCGCGCCGGTTACCCACGTCAGCGCCCGCCGACCCCGCCAGGCGGCCATGAAGAACTTCCCCCACAGGTGGATCACCATGAACGCGAAGAACAGCTCCACGCTCCACAGGTGCGTCGAGTTGACGAAGTGCCCCACCGAGGAGGTGTGCCACCACTCGGCGCCGTTCACGGTCAGCACCAGCCCCGAAGCCAACACCACGACGAGCGCCGCGAGCGTGGCCACACCGAAGACGTAGATCCAGGAACGCACGTAGGCAGGTTGCCGGTCCGGAAGCCACTGTCCGGCGGGTACGGTGCGCCCGATCCGGCCGCGCAGCCGCACCGTCCAGCTCCGCGATGCGGCGTGGTCAGTGCTGGACATCGGAACGCTCCTCTGCGTGCTCCTCGGCGCGGGCCCGCGGGAACGGCACGACCAGCGCGAGCGCGAACAGCGCCACCATCGCGACGATGATCACGAAGTTGGTCAGCGAGATCTGGATGGGCCCCCAGTGCAGGTAGTGCGCCGTCCCGGACAGCAGACCGGAGGCGACAGGTGAAGGCATTTCGGCAGCCAGCGCATGGCTCATCTCATCCACTCCCGGTGGCGCGGAACCGGCGTTCGAATGGCGTCGGGCGTCCACCCCGGTGGGCGGCATGATCATCAACGCGGATCGCCGGCCGCTGGATCACCGAAGCGCCGTTCGTCCATTTCCGACTAGCACACCTGGCCGCCCTCGCGTAGGGCAGGGGCAGAAGTCCCGGATCCAACGGACTTCTGGCAGATCCAGGCAGTACGGGCGAACACACCGCCTGGGCACGGTACGGCGATGGCGCTCCGCAGGTCCCTTCACAGGGCCCTTGCGGTGCCGGTCCGGTTCGCGCGCGTCCTACCGATCGTTGTGCGGTACGACGTGACTGCAGGTGCCGCAGCCTTCGGAGTGCGGCACGCAACGGCGTCCGCCCTAGAGGGAGACCCGGGGCCGCCGCGGATCAGCTCCCGCCGCCGGTCCGGCGGACGATCCCGCGCCGCGGGGTGGGCGGTGGCGGCGGGCTGGCCGGGTAGCCGAGCCGCAGCAACATCTGCGGGTAGCCGGGCACCGCAAGGGTCTCGGTGAGGGCCTGGCGTCGCACCTCGGACTCCAGCGGTTGGTTGAGGAACCCGGTGGCGAGCCCGAACCTGGTCGCGGTGAGCAGCACCCGCTGCAGGGCGGAGCCGGCGAGCACCCAGTCGCACGGTTCATCGGCCCGGGTGACCAGCAGCGCCAGCGTGTCGTGGTAGGCCAACCCGCGGACGGTGGGTCGCCAGTCGTCGGGGCCGGCCAGCGGGTCCGGTGCGGGCAGGCCCGGGATCGGGTAGCGGGCCTGGACCAGGTTGGTCAGCGGGATGCCGTCCTCGGCCGGGCCGGTCCGCAGCCAGGCCTGCTGCTCGGCGGCCCGGTCCGGGTCGGCGAGTTGGTCGGCGACCGCGGTGACCAGCAGGTCGGCGAGCCGGTCCCGGTCGGCGTGGCTGGCCACCGGGACGAGCATCGCGCCCTCCCGGGCGGCGTCATCGGCCAGTTGCGCCGCCGCACCGTCGGGCAGCGGCAGCAAGCCGAACGGCGCCCGCCAGGTACGGCGCTGCACGATCGCCTCGTACAGCCGCTGCTCCTCCGGGGTGGGCGGCGGGCCGGGCTGGGCGGTCACCAGGGCGACCAGCCCGGGCCGGTCCGCGTCCGGGAACAGCCGGATCGTGACCTGCCGCCCGAGCACCCGCAACGACAGCCGCAGGTTGAACAGCGCGGCACCGGTGGAGATCACCCGCTGCCGCCCGACCGGGTCCGCGACCGGCGCATCAAGGTACGGGTCGGTGCACACCTCGACCTGGTCGGCGAAGACCGTGATCCGCCACGGCTGGCTGTTGTCCACGCTCGGGGCCGCCTGGACGGCGCGCAGCAGTTGGTCCACCTCTGCTTCGGTGAAGCCCCTGGCAGGGGGGAGAGTCTGTTCGACGCGAGTCATGACGGCCTCCGCTCGTCGGCTACGAACCCGGACCGCACGCCAGACCGGGACCACGACCACCACCGGACCTGCACCGGCGACCTCCGGTCACCGTCCACTGTGGACCCTCCCCGGTCGTGAACCCGCGCAAAGCCGTCCATGTGGCCATTCCACCGGCCCGCGTCACCGGCCCGGCAGGGCCAGGTTGCCCGCACCGCACGGCCGTTGGTCCCGGCCTGGCGGACGTTGCGGGCGCCGGCCCCAACCGCCGAGGTGCCCTCGACGGTCGGCTCACGGTCCATCGGCTGCACGAGCGGCACAGCTCCACGGGCTGCACGGGCTCCACGGGCTGCACAGACGCTCAGCCGGATCGGGACCGCCGCAGGTCCCAGGACGGCTGCCGGTCCGGGACGGGCGACCCGGCACGCTGCAGCCGCAGCAGCTCCAACTCCTCCTCCAGACGCTGGACCTGCGCTTCCAGCGCCTGGACCCGGCGTTGCAACGCCGTCGTCCGGTACTCGTCCGGACAGCCGTGTTCCATCACCATGCGCATCGCGGCCACTCCCTTGTGCCGGGCTGCCGGACCGGCCCGGCAGCGCCTGACCTCACCGTCCGCCACCATCCGGTCACCGGACAGGGGCAAAAGTCCCGGGGTGGCACGCCAGCCGTCCGCGGCCCGGAGCCCTGCGCCGCCGCGGCACGCCGCCCGGGTCCCGCGGCAGTGCCGGAGGGCCCTCACGGGGCGGGCCTGAGGTCGGCCCGGTACCTGTCCGTTCGGAGGGGTCGAACGGTCTTTACGGTCCGGTTCCGGGCAGGTTTCACCACGGCTACCGTGAACATGTCAGGCTGAGCTAGCCGCCTGGCCATTCGCCGGTCCCACCGAACCTACCGCCTGGAGGTGCCATGACGGCAACGTCGGCCGCTCCCGGGCTGAGCAAGTACGTCGTCCCCGAGGTGATGTTCGGGCCGGACGCGCTGGCCGAGATCGGCCACGCCGCGCGGCGTCTCGGCGCGGTGCGGCCGATGCTGGTCACCGACCCGGGCATCGTCGAGGCCGGCTGGGTCGCCGAGTCGCTCAAGCACCTGGCCGAGGTCGGCCTGCATCCCCTCATCTGGTCCGACGTCACCCCGAACCCGAAGGACGTGGAGATCCGGGCCGGCTGCGAGCGGTACCTGGACTCCGGCTGCGACGTGATCATCGCCGTCGGCGGCGGGAGCTGCATCGACGCCGGCAAGGGCATCGCGATCATGGCCAGCAACGGCGGCGACATCCTCGATTTCGAGGGCATCGACCAGGTGACCCGACCGATCCCGCCGCTGCTGGCCGCACCGTCCACCGCCGGCACCGGCGCGGACGTGTCCCAGTTCGCCGTGATCACCGACACCGGCCGCCACCTGAAGGCGACGATCATCGGCCGGGCCCTGGTGCCGGACATCTCCATCACCGACCCGCGGCTGCTCACCACCATGCCGCTGTGGCTGGCCGCGACCACCGGCCTGGACGCGCTGACCCACGGGATCGAGGCGTACGTCTCACTGGCCGCCAACTTCCTCACCGACCAGAACGCGCTGAACGCAGTCGGGCTGGTGCACCAGCACCTCGAGCGGAGCCTGGCCATGCCGGACGAGCTCGCGCCGCGGGCGGGCATGGCGAAGGCCAGCCTGTCCGCCGGCATGGCATTCACCAACGCGATCCTCGGCGTGACCCATGCGATCTCCCACCAGCTCGGCGGGCTGCTCGACCTGCCGCACGGGATGCTGAACGCGGTGCTGCTGCCGCACGTGATCCGGTACAACGCGGCCCATGTGCCGGAGCGGTTCGTGCCGCTGGCCAGGGCGCTCGGGCTGGACGCCGACGCGCGGGACGCCGGGGATGCCGTGGCGGAGGAGGTGTCCGGGCTGGCCACCCGGATCGGCGCACCGCGCCGGCTGCGGGACATCGGGGTCGGCCAGCAGCACCTGGCGGCCATCGCCGGGCAGACGGTGCAGGACGCCTGTATCAGCACCAACCCGCGCTCGGTCAGCATCGACGACGCCGAGCAGCTGCTGCTGCAGGCGTACTGACGGGCCGGGGGCGGTCATGGACTTCCCGGCACCGGACGACGAGTTCGCCCGGCTGGTCGGCGTCCGCTCCTCGAAGGGCTCCTACTACCGCGAGTACCGGCGCAGCACCGAGGGACTGGACCGCACGATCCGGGCGCTGGAGGTGGCCTCCCGCGCGCTGACCAGGCTGGACGCCGGCCCGCGCCGGCTGGTGGAGGAGGCGCTGGTCGCCGTGGTCCGGCTGCTGGACGCCGACGGCGCGGCGGTGTGGCCGCGGCATCCGGCGTTCCCCGCGCCGCAGGACGCGGCGTACGCGGACGTGGCCGGCCAGATCGGGTGGTGCGGACACGACGCCCCGGAGGTCGCCAGCCTGGTCCAGCGGCGGACGGCTGCCCCCCCGCCGGCGGCCGACCCGGCCGTCCGCTGGTCCAGGCGTGCCGTGGCCACCCGGATCGACGACGGGTTCGTGCTCGCCGTGCCGCTGCTGTGGAGCGGCCGGCGCGACGGGCGGCTGGTGGTGCTCTGGCGGCGGGAGCACGACCTCGGCGACACCGACGTGGCCATCATGGCCAGCGTCGCCAACCAGCTCGCGGCGTCGGTACAGGCGAGCTGGCTGCTCGCGGAGAGCGCCCGGCTGCACGAGCAGGCCACCCGGGCGTACGAGGAGCTGTCCGAGCGGGCCGCTGAGCTGGGCCGCAGCAACCAACTGCTGCGTGCCGCGCGGTCCGCGCTGCTGGCGGCCCGGACCTCGCAGATGGTGGCCGAGGAGCGGCAGCGCATCGCCCGCGAGCTGCACGACACCGTGGCGCAGCGCGTGCTGACCCTCGGCATGCAGGTCGAGTGGGCCCGCGGCGAGGTGGCCGACCCGGCGCTGGCGGAGCGGCTGGCGCAGACCAAGCAGCTCGCCCGCGAGACCGTGCAGGAGATCCGGGAGGCCATCTTCCAGCTGTCCACCGTGGCGCGCGGCCCCCGGGTCGACCTGCCGGCGCAGCTTCGCGAGGTGGTCGAGGAGCACCGGGCCGACGGCCTTGTCGTGACGCTTCGTACCGCGGGACAGCCGGTGGACCTTCCGGTCAGCATCGAACGCGACCTGGTGATGATCGCGCGGGAGGCGTTGTTCAATATCCTCACCCACGCCCAGGCCAGCCGCGCTGTGGTGCGGCTCAGCTTCGCCCGCAGCACGGTGCGGCTGTCGGTGCTGGACGACGGGATCGGGGACGCCGCCGAGCTGCGCCGGCACCTGGCCGACAGCAGGCGGGTACTGCGCAGCGGCTACCACCGGGGGCTGGCGTTCCTGCACCACCGGGTGCAGGCGCTGGGTGGCCGGCTGACGATCGGCCCGTCGCGGATGGGTGGCGTCCGGATCTCGGTGGTCGTGTCCACGGCGGAGTGGTCATGACCGCCGCGCGGCCGCCCGGGCCGGTGCGGATCCTGATCGTCGACGACCACGCGATCGTCCGGCACGGCCTGCGCTCGATCCTGGAACGCGAGCCTGCGGTGCGGGTCGTGGGCGAGGCGGCGGACCGGGCCGAGGCGCTGACGGCGGTCGACCGCAGCCAGCCCGAGGTGGTGCTGCTCGACCTGAAGCTCGGTGCCTCGGAGGCCGAGGGGATCGACCTGTGCCGCGAGCTGACCCGCCGCTACCCCGGCCTGCGGGTGCTGGTGCTGACCACGTTCCTGAACGACATGCTGGTGCCGGAGGCGATCCGGGCCGGCGCGAAGGGCTACGTGCTGAAGGACGTGGACGCCGCCTCGCTGCTGCGGGCCATCATCGCCGTCCACAAGGGACAGAGCGCCTTCGACAGCCAGACCGCCGCCATCGTGGTGCGGTCGATGTCCGGGGAGCAGACGGCCGCCGACGCGGTGCGGCTGACCGAGCGGGAGCAGGAGATCGTGCGGCTGCTCGCGCACGGACTCTCCAACCGGGACATCGGCAAGCGGCTATACATCAGCGAGACCACCGTGAAGTTCCATGTCCACAACGTGATGCGCAAGATGCAGGTCAGCCGGCGCGCCGAGGTGGTCTTCCGGGCCAGCAAGCTCGGCCTGATCTAGCGCGCCGCGGCGACCTGTCCGAACGGGCAGGCACGGGCCCACCGGACGGTCGGACTTCGACCGGTTCACCGCCCGAAGCATTCCCCTGTGACGTAAGGGTTTCTACCGTTCTCCCCAGATCGCTCGGCAGGAGCGTGACCTCAGCGTCCGTACTGGGAGGACAGCAATGACCCGTTACGCAGCGCCCGGCGAGCCCGGCAGCGCCGTCACATACCGGTCCCGGTATGACAACTTCATCGGCGGGGAGTACGTGCCGCCCGTCAAGGGGCAGTACTTCGAGAACCTGACCCCGGTGACCGGCCAGCCGTTCACCGAGGTCGCCCGCGGCACCGCGGAGGACGTGGAACGGGCACTGGACGCGGCGCACAGCGCGGCACCGGCCTGGGGGAAGACCTCGCCGGCCGAGCGCGCGAACATACTGAATCGGATCGCGGACCGGATGGAGGCCAACCTCGACGCGCTCGCCGTGGCGGAGACGTGGGACAACGGCAAGCCGGTCCGCGAGACGCTGGCCGCCGACATCCCGCTGGCGATCGACCACTTCCGGTACTTCGCCGGCGCGATCCGCGCGCAGGAGGGCTCGCTCGGCGAGATCGACGACGACACGGTCGCGTACCACTTCCACGAGCCGCTGGGCGTGGTCGGCCAGATCATCCCGTGGAACTTCCCGATCCTGATGGCCACCTGGAAGCTGGCGCCCGCGCTGGCCGCCGGCAACGCGGTCATCCTCAAGCCGGCCGAGCAGACCCCGGTCTCCATCCTGGCCTGGATGGACCTGGTCGGCGACCTGCTGCCGGCCGGCGTGCTGAACGTCGTCAACGGCTTCGGCGTGGAGGCCGGCAAGCCGCTGGCGTCCAGCAACCGGATCGCCAAGATCGCGTTCACCGGCGAGACCACCACCGGCCGGCTGATCATGCAGTACGCCGCGGAGAACATCATCCCGGTCACCCTGGAGCTGGGCGGCAAGAGCCCGAACATCTTCTTCGACGACGTCTCCGCCGCCAACGACGCCTTCTACGACAAGGCGCTCGAGGGCTTCACCATGTTCGCGCTCAACCAGGGCGAGGTCTGCACCTGCCCCTCCCGGGCGCTGGTCCAGCAGGGCCACTACAGCGACTTCCTGGCCGCGGCCGTGAAGCGCACCGAGGCGGTCCGGCAGGGCCACCCGCTGGACACCGACACCATGATCGGCGCGCAGGCCTCCAACGACCAGCTCGAGAAGATCCTCTCCTACGTCGACATCGGCAAGGCCGAGGGCGCAAAGGTGCTCACCGGCGGCGAGCGCTCGGACCTGGGCGGCGAGCTGTCCGGCGGGTACTACGTGCAGCCGACCATCTTCGAGGGTGACAACTCGATGCGGATCTTCCAGGAGGAGATCTTCGGCCCGGTCGTCTCGGTCACCCCGTTCTCCGACTTCGCCGACGCGGTCAAGATCGCGAACGACACGCTGTACGGGCTGGGCGCCGGGGTGTGGACCCGCGACTCCGCCACCGCCTACCGCGCCGGCCGCGCGATCCAGGCCGGCCGGGTGTGGACCAACTGCTACCACGCCTACCCGGCGCACGCCGCGTTCGGCGGGTACAAGCAGTCGGGCATCGGCCGGGAGAACCACAAGATGATGCTCGACCACTACCAGCAGACCAAGAACCTGCTGGTCAGCTACTCCCCCAACGCGCTCGGGTTCTTCTAAGCCGTGACAGCCGACCTGTCCCGGGTGGCCATCACGCCGGAGGCGGCGGAGCTGTTGCGCCGCCTCCGGGCCCAGCACGGACCGCTGATGTTCCACCAGTCCGGCGGCTGCTGCGACGGCAGCTCCCCGATGTGCTACCCGGCCGGGGAGTTCCGCATCGGCGGCGCCGACGTCCGGCTCGGCGACCTCACCGTGGGCGGGGTGGCCGAGCCGGTGACGGTGTGGATGTCCGCCGCGCAGTTCGAGTACTGGAAGCGCACCCACCTGACGATCGACGTGGTGCCCGGCCGGGGCGGTGGCTTCTCCCTGGAGGCTCCCGAAGGCGTCCGCTTCCTGACCCGGTCCCGGCTCCTGACCGACGAGGAGATGCGGGCCTTCGGCCTGCTGTGACTCACCACCCGCAGGACCCCCACCGCCGGGTGAGTCCGGCATCCACCCCCTGGAGCGAACCTGATGAGTGACCTTTCCGCGCCGATCCACGATGCCCCACCCCGTCGGCAGGCCGCTGCCGCGCCGGCGGAGTGGGGCGATCCGCTGTCCCTGGGGCTGGTCAGCTTCGGCCTGTCCGCCCTGGTGCTCGCCACCGTGAACGCCGGCTGGATCAACGCCACCGCCACCCCGGCGGTGCTGTCGCTGGCGTTCGCCCTCGGCTTCTTCACCGAGGTCATCGCCGGCATGGTGCACTTCAGGCGCGGCGAGACGTTCGCCGGCCTGGTGTTCACCGCGTACGGCGGCTTCTGGCTCAGCTACGCGTTGCTGGTCCAGTTCTTCCTGCCCCAGGTGGTGAAGGCGGGCGGGCCGGTCTCGCAGATCGTCGGCACCTTCCTGCTCGCGTGGGCCATCTTCACGACGTACATGCTGGTCGCGTCACTGGCCACCACCCGCACGATCACCGGCATCTTCGTGCTGCTCACCGCGACGTTCTGGCTGCTGGTGTGGGCGACGTACGCCGGCAACACGACGCTGGCGCACCTGTCCGGCTACGTGCTGCTGGCGGACGCCCTGCTCGCGCTGTTCCTGTCATTCGCCAGCATCGTCAACACGACCTTCGGCCGCACGGTCGTCCCAGCGCCCTGATGATCGACTCCAACGGGACGATGAGCCGTCCGGGACCACTTGACGGGTTGGCCGGCCGTGGGACGGGCCAGGCGGACTGGCTGGGCCGACCGGCTGCGGACCGACCGGCTGGGCCGACTGGCCGGGCCGGCCGGCTGCAGACCGACCGGGTACACACCGACCGGGTACACACCGACCGGGTACAGACCGACCGGGTGCAGACCGACCGCGGGCCGACCGACCGCGGGGCTGGCCGCGCCGCGCTCACCCCGGTGATCCACGCCGAGTTGTGGCGGTCCTGACCGTTCGAACCCGGCGACGATCACCGCGGGAGTGGCAGGGTGAGCCGAGTAGCGCAGTCCGCGGCCGGATCCGGTGATCGTCGCCGAGTCGTGGCGGTCGTGAGCGTGGTTTCGCGGCGACGATCACCGAAGGGCCCCGGCCGCACGACACGGCCCGCACCACCAGCATCAACCTCCCACATCGGTGATCCGCGGCGCGCCCCCGCGCCCGAGGACGTGCCGGAGCCCACTCCGCAACGCCCCCCACACGTCACCTGCCCTCACCTGCCGTGCCCGGCCGGCCGCGGTCCTCGGGGAACAGCGTGGGCGCCAGCAGAGCCAGTCCGATGAAATCGACCACGACCAGCATCGGCGCGTTCAGCGGCGAGGGCAGCAGGGCACCGATGGCAAGGCCCAGCCAGGCCGCGCCGCCCAGCGACAGCGCGCCGATGCCGATGAGCGGCACAGGCCCCGGCCGGGAAGTAGCCGCCGACGTACCGGACATGCCCGGCGGCCTCGAGGAACATGGCCAGGTACGCGGCGAGCGCCGCAACGGCCACCGCCGTCGCGACCGGCAACACCCGCCGCCAGCGCGGGCGGGGGGTGGCGGGCAGCTCCTCAATACGGCAGCGGCGCTCTCGGATGCCCTGCCAGGCGCCGGCCGCCTGGGTCAGTGGCCAGATCAGCTGCAGGATGTCGCGCTGGACGACGACCATATCCATCCACGACCGGTACGGCGGTTTGCTGGCGAACAGCAGGAACACACCGGCCGCCGCGATCAGCGCAGCGACCCACAGCGCAAATGATCGACGCAGCTCGATCTCAGAATGCGAGCGGTCAACGGCATTCGGGCGGCCATGGGTTGGTGGTTGCGTTTTGAGCTACTGCCGCGCCTACCACCTCGCTGACGCTCGGCGGCAGGCTTGCCACCGAAGAAGTGCATGAATGACAAGTTGGTCCGGTACCCGGCCTGAATGGTGACGCCGGGTCCGGATCCGTCGCCTTCTCACCGGTGCGGGAAGTGGTACAGAGAAGGGGCCGGAAAAAGAGGTCGGGGAATGGTGACACGGGGCCGGGCGGTTCGGTAGAATCGAACGTATGATCGGTGACGCGGCGACGGTGGGGTACACCCATCCGATAGTGAGCGCCGTCGCCGATCTGGAAGCCACATTGGATGGCTGTGCCGATACCCGGTTGTGGTCGTTGTCGGTGAAGGAACTCGACGACCTGCTACCCCGGGCGCACGCCCTGCTGGCCCGGATCAGCGGGACGCTGGTGCTGCCGCTGATCCGGGAAGCCGACAGCCGCGGCGCCTGCCAAGAACACGACGCGGCCAGCACCGCCGAATGGGTCCGGTACCTGCTGCGGATCCCCCACCGGCAAGCCAAACAACTCCTCGGACTCGCCCGG
>WNGF01019006.1_pt1 | contig 14223 bp, 12 predicted proteins | sample 5400641 | NCBI WGS metagenome assembly WNGF01 (sample SAMN13153371, study PRJNA577476) | soil metagenome | isolation source: 80 cm soil or saprolite under grassland replicate 2 | place: USA:California | collected 2016-06-15
GCCCTCTACCACGATCTCCGCGCTGGCCGGGATCGGCAGCCCGGTCACTGGGCCGCGGATGATTTCTGCGGGCCGCCCGCTGATGCCGCCGGCGTACTCGTACTCGCTCACTCCGTACGGGACCTCGTTGCCGGCCACCATCAGCAGCAGCGGGTCCTGCCCGAAGGCGATCGCGACCGGCATCGGCTCGCCGCGCGTGTAATACTTCTCGCGCAGCAGGCGGCCATGCTTGCCGGGCGAGATGTACATCGTCACCGTGCGCGGACCCTGGAGCATGACGCGGTACGCGCCCAGATTCACCCAGTCGCTCTCAGGATCACGAATGATGTCGATCACGCCGGTCCCGATGTATCGGCCGCCGTCACCCTCGTGCCAACGTGGGACCGGAAAGCGGGTCAGGTCGATCTCGTCGCCACGGCGGACGTTCTCCATGACCGGGCCGTCGCCGACCTTGCGCACGGGAATCGGCTTAAGGGAGCGCATCCGCTCGCGCCAGAGCGGCACCAGCTCACGATAGGGCAGCCCGGTCGGCAACCCCAGCACCATCGCCGACCGACTCCGCGAGCCCATCGCATTCACGAAGATACGATGACCGCCCGGGTAGCCCAGGATGTCCTCGAACAGCACGGCCGGCCCGTCGCGGCGGTGCTGGGCTAGGTCGGTTATCGCCCCGATCTCGAGGTCTGGGTCGGCCCCTCGCGCGACCCGCAATTCGCCCAGCTCGTCGACCCTGGCAATGAAGTCGCGCAGATCGGACATCGCGTCCTCCCGTCCCAGTCACCGCGACGATATCAGACCTCACCCCTCCCTGTCACCCTGAGCCGTCGTTGTCATCACTCGCTGTCATCCTGAGCGAAGCGAAGGATCCGTACCCCATTGCCGGGCACGGATCCTTCGCTTTGCTCAGGATGACAATAGGGGCTGCTTTGAAAAAAACGTCCGATGGGTGCCCTTTTCATTCGTGCGGGTGTCCCCATGGGACATGAAAACTCAGGATGACAATCAGGATGACGGCGAGAGGCGAAAACAAAAACCAGTTTTCCTTGACAGCTCGATCAGGCAGCCCGTACATTCGCAACCGAGTCCAGACAGACAAATGCAAGGGAGGGCAACGTGCCGCGGATGAATCTGGCGGTCACTCTGATCATGGCCTTCGGCCTCCTCGCCGCCGCCTGCGGGCCGGCCGCGACCCCCGCCCCGAAGACTGAGGCCAAACCAACCGAGGCGCCCAAGGCGGCAGCCCCGGTCGCGGCTCAACCAACAGCCGCGCCGACGGCAGCCAAGCCTGTCGCTCCGCCGGCCACCGCCGCCCCCGCGGCGGCCGCACCACCCAAGGTGGACACGAAGGCGATCGAGGACTTCTACAAGGGGAAGACCGTTCGGATCGTCGTCGGCTTCGCCGCGGGGGGCGGGTACGATACCTACGCCCGGGCCATGGCTCGGTATATGGGCAAGCATATTCCGGGCAACCCGAGCATCGTGGTCGAGAACCAGGTCGGGGCCGGGTCGCTGCTGGCCGCGAACAGCGTCTACAAGACGGCCCCCAAGGACGGCACCGTGATGGTCCACTTTATCGGCGGGATGATCACCCAGAAGCTCGTCGTGGAGAATCCGGCCGTCGAGTTCGATCCGCTTCAGTTCAGCTGGCTGGGCGCGCCAACTCCCGACACGCCCGCCTGCGCGGTCAGGAAGGAGAGCGGGTTTACCAGTCTGGAAGAGGCGCGCAGCAAGGAGCTGATCGTTGGCGGCACGGCGCCCGGCTCGACGACCGACGACGTCGCCAACACCCTGCGGGCGATCGGGCTAAAGATGAAGGTGATCGACGGCTATGACGGGACGGCGAAGATCCGCCTGGCGGCCGACAGCGGTGAGGTCATGGGCGGCTGCTGGGGCTGGGAGTCGATCTCGGTGACCTGGAAGGACGGCCTCGACAAGGGCGAGGTGCTCGTGATCGCTCAGGGCGGCCCCAATCCCCACCCGGACTTGAAGGACGTGCCGATGATGCAGAACCTGGCCAAGACCGATGCCGAGAAGAGGCTCATCGACGCCGGGATCGTCGGTCCGGGCCAGATCAGCCGCGTCTTCGCCCTTCCCCCAGGGGTGCCAGCCGAGCGCGTCCAGGCCATGCGCGACGCGTTCATGGAGACGCTGAAAGACCCCGAGCTGCTGGCCGAATCCCAGAAGACCGGCCTGGCGATCAGCCCGATCGGGCCCGACGAGATCTACCAGCGCATCAAGGAGATGCAGGAACTGCCGGCCGATCTCAAGCAGACGCTGAGGGCGGCTGTCTCGGGCAGCTAGGGACAGGGGCGCGACCAACCCCTACCGTCGAGTGATCAGCCGAATGACGGGGTCCGTGAGGTAGGAGTCGAACGACTGCAGGCCCAGCGATTCGGCGACCCACCCGGGGGGCAAGGGGATGCTCAGGCTGTAGTCGAAGACCAGGAAGAAGAACAGGTACGTGCCCAGGGCGAGCCAGAAGGTCGTCTTCCAGGTCTCGTGAGCGCCGAACCTGAGGAACGCGAACGTCGTGAGAGCCGAGCTGACCTTGAAACCGAGCAGCACGACCCCCACGGCAAAGGCCAGGATCCAGGCCGTCATCTGGATCACCCGCCGCCGAACCAGTTCGGGCGGCAGCTCCTCCTCCTCCTCGGCCGCCTCGGAGCCAGGACCGAAGGCGCTCTCGACAGCAGCCTCTACTACCGCCGCGTCGGGGCCCCGCTGGATGGCTTCAAGCTCGTCGGGCCGCGGCGCGCCCGGGCGAGCCACGGCAGCGCGCTGCGTCTCTGGCTGAGGGGCCGGCGCGAGCGCGTGTCGAATCGCGAACCCGAGCTGGAGCAGCGCCAGGCCAATCGCCGGGTAGCCGATCGCCCACGGGAAGAGCCTCGCCCGGAAGCCCCAGTCTCGCGCCTCCCAGACCATCCAGACCGCGATGGCGAGGATGAGAATGCTGAAGATCAGATCAGCCTTCTTCCGCGACAACCAGCTTCTCCTTGACACCCAGGCGCCGCGCGAGCCGCTCTTGCACCAGCGGCGCCACCACCAGGGCGATCCCAATGGCGATGATGACCAGCAGGACCGGGCGGGTGAAGAAACCGAACTCGTATCGAGAGTACGAGATGAACAGGTTGTTCTCGATCAGCTTCCCGAGCACCAGGCCCAAGATCAGCGGCGGCCGAGGCCAATCGAGGTGGATCATGATCATCCCGGCGAAGCCGGCGACCAGCGTGATGCCCATGTCGAAGATCGAGTTCTTCTCGGAGAACCCGCCAAACAGGACCAGGAACACGATCCCTGGCAAGATCAACGAGCTGCGGATCTCGGTGATCCTGACCATCTGATTGATCAGCAGGAAGCACAACGCCACGCTGATCACATGGGACACGATGATCACCCACACGAACGACAGCGTCAGCTCGACTCTCGTGGTCAACATGCTCGGGCCTGGCACCAGGCCCTGGATTAGGAACGCACCCAGCAGGATCGCCATCGAGACGCTGCTTGGCACCCCGAACGCCACGGTGGTGATCAAGTTGCCACCTTCTTTGGCGTTCATGGCCGCGCCGGGACCGAGCACCCCGCGCACGTCGCCTTTACCAAACCCGCCTTTGTCTTCGGCGCTCTGCACCGCGTGGGCGTATGAGACCCACTGCCCAACCGATCCGCCAAGGCCGGGGATGATCCCAAGGAACGTTCCCAACAGGCTGCAGCGGACCGTCACTCCCCAGTAGATGAACGTATCCTTGCAGCCCTGCCAGAGGCCGCCGATCTTCCCGAGTCGTCGCTCGGAGATGCTCTTCTGTTTGACCCACAGGTCCACCAGCTCGCCCACTCCAAACATCCCGACCGTGACCGGGATCAGACCGATTCCGTCCCACAACTCGAGCTGCCCGAACGTATAGCGCTGGGTCCCAGACTGGGGGTCGAGCCCGATCATCGAGAGCATCAGCCCGACCGCCCCCATCAGGACCCCTTTGGTCATCTTGCCCCCGCTCAGGGCCGCGACGAAGGCAATCCCAAGCAGCGCCAGACCAAAGAACTCAGGCGACGCGAACGCCAGCACGATCGGCCGAATGATCGGGATCGAGGCGGCCAGGATGAACGCGCCGATGGCCGCCCCGACCAGCGAGCTCATGAGCGCCGCTCCCAGCGCGCGGCCAGTCTCGCCCTTCTTGGCCATCGGGTGGCCATCCAGGACCACTGCCGCCGCCAGCGGCTCGCCCGGGACGCCGAACAGGATCGACGTCACGTCGCCGAACATGATCGAGACCGACAGCATGCCCAGCAGGAAGGCGAACGCCTCGACGGGCGTCATGTGGAAGGTGAAGGGCAGCATCAAGGCCAGCGTTGTCGGCGCCGAGATGCCCGGCAGAATGCCGATGATGAAGCCGATGAGCACCCCGATCATCATCAGCGGGAACGTCGGCCAGGTGAAGACGCTGATCAGGCCGTTGAGCGATGCTTCGAACATGTCGAGTCCCTGGCTGCCTCAGGCGCCACGGGTCGTCCGCTCCGGGCGTGGATCATAGTCCATGCACGGCAGTCGAGCCAGAAAATTTGAGTCTGGTCTATCATGCGCCCGCAACCGAGTCAATGGGAGGTGGCCCGTGAGCGGAGCCGGCCGGCCGCGCCTGACACTGGCTTGCGGCGACTACGACATCAACCGTGGCCTGATCGACGGGACGGTCGAGCCTGAGGGAATCGACCTGGTCACCCTTACCCTGCATTCGCCCGAGCGCCACTGGCGGATGATGCGCGGCCAGGAGTTCGACGTCTGCGAGCTGTCGCTGGCGTCGTATCTGATGATCCGCGACCAGCGCAGCCTGCCCTTCATCGCCATCCCGGTCTTCCCGCATCGCCGCTTCCGCCATTCGTATATTTTCGTCAACGCGAGCGCCCCACTCAAGACTCCACGCGACCTGGAGGGGCGCAAGGTGGGAATCCGGACCTGGCAGAATACGGCCGGTCTGTGGCAGCGCGGGATTCTGGAGGAGCACTACGGCGTCGACGTCAGCTCGATTCACTGGTTCCGTCAGGACGAGGAGGACATCTCGTTCGAGCTACCCGCTCGTTTCAAGCTGACCCAGCTCGGCCGCGACCAGAACCTGAACCGGATGCTGCTCGAAGGCCAAGTGGACGCGCTGCTCTATCCTGAGATACCCTCCGCATTCCTACAGGGCGATCCTCGCGTGCGGCGGCTCTTCGCGGACGCCAAGGCCGAGGAGCAGCGCTACTACCGCGAGACTGGGTTATTCCCGTTGATGCATACCGTGGTCATCAAGGACAGCGTGCTGGAGCAGTGCCCGTGGGTGGCCACCAGTCTGCGCAAGGCGTTCCAGACCTCCAAGGAACGGGCCTGGGAGGAGATGGAGGACCCGCGTAGGATCAGCCTGGCCTGGGTGCGTGAGCTGATCGAGGAGCAGCGCGAGGTACTGGGCAGGGACCCGTGGCCGTACGACCTGCCCAGCAACCGCAAGGGTCTCGAGACGATGATCCGCTACTCGCACCGCCAGGGCATGATTCGCCAGCAGATGGAGCCTGAGGAGCTGTTCTTCGGGCCCTCTTTGGAGACGATGCCGGTAGGATACGTGTGAGTCTTCGGGTAGGGGCACGGCATGCCGTGCCCGACAGGTGATCCAGGAGCCGATTGTGAAAGCGGTTGTCGTCCACGAGTTCGGCGAGCCGGAGGTGATGCGGTACGAAGACGTGCCGGATCCCGTCCCCCGGCAGGGTGAGGTCCTGGTGCGGGTGCGCGCGGTGGGGGTCAACTTTGCCGACCACCTGATGCGGCGCGGGGCCTATCACAACAAGCAGGCTCCATTGATCCCCGGCATGGAGCTGGCCGGTGAAGTAGTTGCGCTCGGCCAAGACGTCTCCGGCCTCGACGTTGGTCAGCGCGTCTTCGGCTGGACTTCGACCGGCAGCTACCTCGAGCTCGCGGCCGTACCGGCCGCCAAGCTCATGCCCATCCCAGGCCACCTGTCCTTCGACGAGGCCGCCGCGATCCCGACCGTCTTCAGCACTGTCTGGATGTGCTTGTCGGTCCTGGCCAGAGTCCAGCCAGGCGAGCGTGTCCTGGTCCACGCGGCCGGCAGCGGCGTGGGGACAGCCGCGATTCAAGTGGCTAAAGAGCTCGGCGCCTGGGTGCTCGCGACGGCGGGATCGGACTGGAAGCTGGACCGAGCCCGCGAGCTTGGCGCCGACGCGACAATCAACTATCAGGCGACCGAAGATCTGGCGGCCGAGATCGGTCGCGCGACCGACGGCGGAGGCGTCCACGTTGTCCTGGAGGGTGTTGGCCGGGCGACCTTTGGCGCGAGCGTTCAGGCGCTCGTGCCGATGGGCCGGATGGTGATCTACGGCTCGCCGAGCGGCGCCCGGGTCGAGCTGGACACTCGCCACGCGATCTTCAAGAACCTGACCCTGTACGGTCTGGCCATCACCCAGGAGCCCCGCACCGCGCAGACTATCAGCGAATTCCGGGCCGGCTGCCTGCCGCTGTTCGAAGAGCGACGTCTGCGCCCGATCATCGATCGCATCCTACCACTGGATCAGGCCGCGGAGGCTCATCGGGTGCTGCTCGACCGCGACCAGTTCGGCAAGCTGGTGCTGAGGCCCTGAGGCGTCAATTGAGGCGAACGAAAGGCTCCAGCTCTCTGGACACCGTCTACGCGCACGTCGACGCCCAGGCGAGTCGGTTCGTCGAGGAGCTGTGCGAGCTGATTCGACTGCCAAGCCGGACCGGGCACCTGGACGAGGTGCGGGCCTGCGCCGGCTTCCTGGTTCATCTTCTCCACGACTCGGGCTGGAGTGCCGAGGTGATCGAGGTCGACCAGCTCGCGCCGATCGTGTTTGCCGAGCGCCGCGCGGCTTCCAGCGGCAAGACCGTCCTTCTGTACAGCCACTACGACGTCATCTCGCCGGAGCCGATCGACGAGTGGACCTATCCGCCCTTCAGCGCGGCGTCGAGAGCTGGATCGCGGCGTGCGGTGATCCCCCCTGCAGCGTGGTGCTCATCCTGGACGGGGAGGAGGAGCGGGGCAGCTCCAATTTGCCGCTCTTCCTGGACCAGCACCGCAGTCGGCTGGCGGCCGACTCGGTCGTGTCGTTTGACGGCGCGATCGACGCCAGCGGCGTGCCCAAGATCGGGCTCGGCACGAGCGGCATGCTCTACGTCGAGCTGGAGGCGCGCGGCGCTCGGAAGGAGCTGCATTCAGCCGGCGCCCGCCTGTATGTCAACCCGGCCTGGCGGCTGACGTGGGCCCTCGCCTCCATCAAAGGCTCTGACGAGCGGGTGCTGCTCGACGGTTTCTACGACGACGTCGTGGGCCCAACTGACGAGGACCGTGAGCTGATGGCTGCCATGCCCTGGGACGACCGGCGGCAGCTCGAGGAGGCCGGGCTCGACGAGTTTCTGACCGGAGTCCGCGGCCTCGCAGCGGTCGAGCGGCTGCTCTTTCAGCCTGGCCTCGCCCTCTGCGGGATCAGCTCCGGCTATGCTGGCGAGGGACCGAAGGCGGTGATTCCAGACCGCGCGAGCGCCAAGCTCGAATTCAGGATCGTCCCCAACCAGACGCCCGAGCGAATCTGGCAGCTCCTGCGCGCTCACCTCGACCGCCACGGTTTCGCCGACGTGGCGATGACCTCGCTGGCCAGCGTCGAGACGGCCAAGACCGACCCGCACGCCGCGATCGTAGCGGCGACGATCGACGCCGCCCGAGCCTTGTACGGCGAGCCGATGGTCAAGCCGACCGAGGAATACGCCGGCCGTCAGGGCGCCTGGCTCGGCACCCGACTCGGCATTCCGGGCGACCAGACCGGTGTGGGCCCGCCGGGCCATCGCGGCCACGCCACCGACGAGTTCGTTACCGAAGAGCACTACATCAAGGGGATCAAGTTTGCAGCTGCTATCCTCGACCGCTACGCGGACCTCTAGCGCGCTGGCGGTCCAGGGCCTGACGAAACTGTTCTTCCAACACACCCGCGCCGGTTGGGCTGGGCTGCTGGTGCTCGACAACCTGTCATTTGGCGTGGCCGAGCAGGAGTTCGTGTGCGTGCTCGGCCCGAGTGGCTGCGGCAAGACGACCCTGGCGCGCATCCTGGCCGGCATCGAGACGGCCGACCGAGGCGAGGTCTTGATCGACGGACAGCGGGCCGGGCCACCAGGCGCCGACCGTTGTCTCGTCTTCCAGAACTACGGCCTGCTGCCCTGGCGCACGGTGCTGGGCAATGTCGAGCTTGGGCTGGAGCTACAGGGACTATCCGGCCCCGAGCGGCGAGCAGCTGGTCAAAAGTACATCGATCTGGTCGGGCTATCCGGCTTCGAGAAGCACTTCCCGCACCAGGTTTCAGGCGGGATGCAGCAGCGGACCGGCTTGGCGCGAGCGCTCTCGACCCAACCCCGCATCTTGCTCATGGACGAGCCATTCGGGGCGCTGGACGCGCAGATGCGGACCTTGCTCCAGGATGAGCTGCTCAGGATCTGCGAGCTGACTCGGACCACCGTCCTGTTCGTCACCCACAGCGTCGACGAGGCGGTCTATCTATCCGACCGCATCCTGATCCTCAGCGCCAGGCCCGGGCGGCTGGTGGCCGAGGTCCCGGTCGACCTGCCCAAGCCGCGCCACGGGTTCGACGCTCGCTCGGATACACGATTCGCGGAGATCCGCAAGGACGTCAGCCAGGTTCTAGCCGAGAGGACGGACTACTATCGCACGGACCACGTCGCCGCCCACGCCGACTGAGCTCGAGGTCAGCGAGGACGGCCTCGTCTACGGACTGCAGCCCCCAAGGGCCGCGGGTTTCCGCCTGGGGGATCATCCGAACCTGCTGCGCGCGCTGGCGGTTGCCCTTTTTCTGGTCGCCTGGGAGCTGTACGGCCGCTCGCTGAACCCGATCTTCTTGAGCTACCCGACGGCGGTCGCGGGCGCATTCGTCGAGCTGATCCAGAGCGGGGAGCTGGTCGCGGCGCTGCTCAAGAGCCTCCAGGGTCTGGCGATCGGGTTCGGGCTGGCGATCGTCGTCGGGATCGGGCTCGGCGTGCTCATGGGGCGCTACGTGCCGGTCTACTTCACGTTCGATCCGTTTATCACGGCGCTGTACGCCACGCCCGGTGTGGCGCTCATCCCGCTCATCATGCTGTGGTTCGGCCTCGGCCTACTGGCGAAGATCGTGATCATCTTCGAGGCGTGCTTCTTCCCCATCGTGATCAACACCTACTCGGGCGTCCGCAATGTCAGCCGCGCCAGCGTCGACGTGGTCCGCGCCTACGGCGCGACGGATCGCCAGGTGATGACAAAAGTGGTCCTGCCGAGCGCCCTGCCGTTCGTGATGGCCGGGATTCGTCTGGCCGTCGGCCGCGGCGTGATCGGGATGGTCGTGGCCGAGTACTTCACCGCGCTGAGCGGGCTGGGCTCGCTGATCATCATCTTCTCGAACTCGTTCGCCACGGCCAAGCTGTTCGTGCCCGTGATCACCCTGGCGCTGCTGGGAGTTGGGCTGACCGCGCTGGCCAGGCTGCTGGAGCGCCGCCTGGCGCCCTGGAAGGAGAGCGAGCGGGCGGGGTAGATAGTCGTCCGCGACCGCGGCGGATCGGTCTCATAGCCGGCCCGATGCTACAGATCGCTAGGCGCGGCAGCTGAAGTACTCCGACGGCGCGGAGCGGCCCACCCTCGAGCGAATGCTCACGCTCATCGGCACGACCCAGCCAGGCTTGCCCCACGAGCACGCGCGCCGAGGTGATCAGGCGGAGTGCGCTTGACCAGCGGGCCATCATCAGATATGCTGATGGTATATCGCTGAGAGATACTTAACGAGAGTATGATGCGGGCGATCTCGCTGAACCTGTCCGACGACCTGGTTCAGGCCAGTAGTGACTGCGCCCGGGCGCTGCGCCTGTCCAGGGCGGAGTACATCCGCCGCGCCATCGAGCGGATGAACCGGGAAACACGGGCGCAGCTTCGGGCCAAGCGGCTGGCGGAGGTCTCCCTAAAGGTCCGCGACGAGAGCATGCGGGTCAACGCGGAATTCGCGGCCGTGGAGCGGGACCCGGATGCCCAATAGGGGGGAAGTCTGGCTAGCGAACCTCGACCCGCGGCGCGGCACGGAGCCGGGCAAGACGCGCCCGGTCCTCATCGTCCAGGCGCAGGCGCTGCTGGAGGCGGGTCACCCCTCGACGCTGATCATCCCTCTCACTACCAACTTGGTGGCTGACGCCGAGCCGCTCCGCGTTCGCGTGCCGGCCTCAGGGCGTCTGCGGCACAGCTCCGACCTGCTGATCGATCAACTGCGGGCGATCGATAATCGGCGCCTGGTCCAGGGGCCGCTGGCTCGTTTGTCTGGATCCCTCATGCAGAAGGTAGTCGAGGCGATCCGCGAGGTGCTCGATCTTGACGAGAGCTGACGGGGCCGGGCGCACGTCCGCCACTATGGCGCAGCGGTGGTCGGTGGAGATGTGGTAGCGCAGTAGCAGGGCTGCTCGAAGGATCTTCGATTGATCCATGAGATCCGCCCTCTTCCCGCCAAACATTGTCGCGTATACTCAGCCAGGGTCGAGGCACAAACGACGAGGAGGGGATATGTTCCGCCCGCTCTCCCGACTGCCAGCACTGGCAGCCCTGGTGTCGATCGCCGCGCTCGCCTGCGCGCCCGCCGCGCCATCGCCGACTAGCGCGCCAGCCGCGCCCACGGCCACCAGCGCGCTAAAGCCGGCCGCTTCGCCGGGAGCCTCGCCGTCGCCGGCGGCCTCACCATCGCCGGCGGCCAGTCCGGCCGCCAAGCCGGCCGCGCAAGCAGCCGGCCCGGCCGTGAAGGTGCGCTACGGCCTGCCAACCGCGCCGCCGTCGATCACCACGGTCGGCGTCTACTACGCGCTCGAGAACGGGTACTTCAAGGACGAAGGCCTCGACGTCGAGGTAACGCCATACCCTGGCGCCACGACAGCCGTCAGGGCGCTGCTCAGTCGCGAGGCGGAGATCGTACTGACCGGTGGCGACACGGCTTTCCTCGCTCAATCCAGCGGCGCGCCTATCAAAATCATCTCCAGCCCGGTCGCCAAGGGGACCGACGTCGTGGTGGCCGCCAAGTCGGTCGCTTCGCTCAAGGACCTGGCCGGCAAGCGGTGGGCCATCTCAACGCCCAACGACACGTCGCACGTGGCGGCCAAACTGCTGGCCGAGAGGAATGGCGTCGATCCGAACCAGATCGAGTTCCTCGCCGTCGGCGGCCCGCCGGACCGGGCCCGAGCGCTTATCTCGGGCCGCGTCGATGTCTCCTCGATGACGATCCTGATCCTCAAGCCGATCCTGGACGCCATCGACACTGGCGACGTCAAGGTCTTGACCTCGCTCGCCACCGAGTTTCCTGACCTCCCGCTAGCCTACAACATTACCCGCGACGACATCGTCAAGGACCAACCTCAGATGCTGCCCCGCTTTCTCAAGGCCGAGATCAAAGGCTATCGCTGGGCGCAGCAGAACCCCGATCAGGCGGCCACGGTGGCCGAGAAGTACATTCGAGAGGTCGAGCACACCCTGATGGCCCGCGGAATGAAAGGTATGTCCGACCTGAACGTGTACGGGCTCGACGGAGGCATGACGCTCGAGGGAATCGACAATACGCAGAAGCTGCTCGTCGACCTGGGCGCCTTGAGACGGACCGTCAAGCCGGAGGAGGTGGCCACGGTCGACTTCGTCCAGCAGGCGGTAAAGGACCTCGGGCCGGTCTCCAAGTAGAGCCGCATGAGCCTGTACAGATCTTTTCTGCGCCCGCTGCTGTTTCGGCTCTCGGCGGACCGCGCCCACGAGCTGGCGCGCCTCGCGCTGGGCGTTCCGGCGCTCTGGAAGGTCCTGGGTCGCTTGGCGCGGTTCGCCGACGCGCGCCTGGAGACGGAGCTGGCCGGACTGAGGCTCGCCAACCCGGTTGGCCTCGCGCCCGGCTTCGACAAGGACGCAGCCTTGCTGCTGGGCTTGTCCCAGCTCGGCTTCGGCTACATCGTGGTCGGCTCGATCACTCGCGAGCCAAGGTACGGCAACCCGTTCCCGCGCCTGGTCCGCTATCCCGAGCGCCTTTCGATCGCCAATTCGATGGGCCTACCAAACCGCGGCCTTGCAGAGGCGATTCGCCTGCTGAGCGGCCGGCGAGACCGACCATGCCCGATCATTGCCAGCGTGGCTGGTTTCTCCAGCCACCAGCTGCTCCAGGCGGCACAAGCGATCGAGCCGTACGTCGAGGCGGTCGAGATCGGCCTGGTCTGTCCCAACACTACTGAGACCGAGCGCCTGGAGGAGCTGCGGGTCTTCGGCGCACTGGCGGAGGGGCTGGCCGCCGCCAAGCGCAAGCCGGTCTTCGTCAAGCTCCCGCCCCACCACACGGAGGCCGATCGGGAGAGGGTCCGAGCGTTGGTCGAGATCTGCTGTCGATACCGGATCGAGGGGGTCAGCGTGAGCGGAAGTCGGCCGGTCGTGGAGTCGCGGCTTGGAGCCGGGACAGGCTCGCTGGCGGGTCGCGACACGTTCGCGGACGCCCTTCGGATCGTCCACGACGTGGCCGAGTGGGCCGGCAGCGGGCTGGAGATAAAGGCGTCCGGCGGCGTGTTCAGCGGGCAGGACGCGCGCCTGATGCTCGAGGCTGGCGCGAGCACGGTGGAGGTCTATTCGGCGCTCATCTACCGTGGCTGGACCGTAGCGGGCGAGATCAATCGGGAGCTCACTTCGATCCTCGCTCACGAGGGCCTGGGGTCGGTCCGCGAGCTCCATAAGACGCCCGAGTCAGTCCGCGGCCCCTCTGGGACCCGCTAGGAGCGGCCCCGATGGTCGACCTCGCGCCCAACAGGCCGGCCCTCATCGGGGCTTCCGTCGGGCGCGTCGACGGGCCGCAAAAGGTGACCGGCCAGGCCGCCTACAGCGCCGACGTCGCGCTGCCCGGCACGCTGTGGGGGGCGATATTGCGCAGCCCGCTGCCCCACGCCCGCATCATGACCATCGACACTGCCCGGGCCAGGCGGCTGCCAGGCGTGCATGCCGTCCTGACCGGGCGCGACCAGCCGCCTATCCTGTTCGGGCGCAGCCTGTCCGACATTCCGCCGCTCGCACCGGACGTCGTCCGCTTCGTGGGCGATCGTGTCGCCGCGGTGGCTGCCGAGGACCGAGACTCCGCCGAGGAGGCGCTCGGGCTGATCGACGTCGAGTATGAGGAGCTGCCGGCGGTGTTCGATCCCCTCGAGGCCATGCGACCCGACGCGCCGGTGCTGCATCCAGATTTCGCTAGCTACCACGGCGCGCCCGAGTCACCCGATCCGCGCCCGAACGTCTGCTCGCATGCTCAGCCAGACGGCGCGGTCCATGTCTGGGCCTCCAACAAGGCGCCGTTCCTCCTCCGCGACGAGCTGGCCCGTGTCCTCTCCCTGCCACCTGAGCAGATCGTCGTCGAGTCGACCTATGTGGGCGGCGACTTCGGCGGCAAGGGCTCGGCGATGGACGTCCCGCTCGCGTATCTGCTCTCGAAAGCGAGTGGGAGGCCCGTTCGCATGGTCCTTGGCGGGGCCGAGGAGCTGACGGCGGCCAATCCACGCCACGCGGCCTGGATCACCATTCGGAGCGGCGTCAAGCGCGATGGCCGGCTGCTGGCGAGGGACGTGCGAGCGGTCTTCGCCGGCGGGGCGTACGCCGGCTACAAGCCGATCCCTGGAGTCAACCTGGGCGGCCGGTTCTGGTCGGCTGGCCCGTACCGCATTCCGCACGTCCGCTTCGAGAGCACCGTCGTCTACACCAACCACGTCCCCGGCGGGCACATGCGGGCGCCCGGCGGGGCTCAGGTGACCTTCGCGGTCGAGCTCGATACCGACCGCCTGGCGGAGGCGGTGGGGAGGGACCCGTACGAGTTCCGGCTGCTCAATTGCATCGAAGATGGCGAGGTCGGACCGCTCGGCGAGACGTGGCGGTCGGTCCGCTTGCATGAGTGCCTGCGCCGGGTCCACGCAGCTTCCGGCTGGGGCGATGTGAAGCTGCCGAACGTGGGGCGCGGGCTGGCGGTCACCCACTGTTCGGGCGGTCTTGGGGGCTCCAGCGCGGTCGTGCAAGTCCACGCCGACGGGCAGGTAGTCCTGCTAACTGGCGTGAACGACCAGGGTACCGGCGCGAACACCATCCTGGCTAAAATCGTCGCCCATGAGCTGCGGGTGCCAGTCGAGCGTGTCTCGGTGCGTGTCGGTGGCACGGACAGCGC
>WNGF01011055.1_pt1 | contig 14220 bp, 12 predicted proteins | sample 5400641 | NCBI WGS metagenome assembly WNGF01 (sample SAMN13153371, study PRJNA577476) | soil metagenome | isolation source: 80 cm soil or saprolite under grassland replicate 2 | place: USA:California | collected 2016-06-15
CAGACCGGGTGAGCTACTGGAAGGATGCAACGCGATCAACCTGCTTTCGTCATAAGCCTTCCTGGCGGTGTCCAGGTAGTGCAGTATTGTTTGTGGGATGGGGCGGCATCCCCTTGAAGCCCAAGCCCGAGGGCTTGGGAGCCGTCACGAGAACAAGGAGCAGGCATGGCCCTCACAATCGCGGAAGTCGAGCATGTCGCGCACCTGGCGCGGCTACGGCTCTCGGCCGAGGAGCTGGAGAAGATGCGCACCGATCTCTCAGCGATTCTCGACCATATCGATATGCTGAAAGAGGTCGATGTCAGCGATGTCGCGCCGACCGCCCAGGTAACCGATCTGTTCAATGTTATGCGCGAGGATGCGCTACGCCCGTCGCTGCCGCGCGAGGATGTGCTGGCCAACGCGCCCGACCAGCGCGATGGAATGTTCAGAGTCAAAGCGATCTTCGAGGAATAGTTAGGGGGTAGGGGGTAGGATCAATGCGATCAATGAATCTCAGTGAGTGTTCAGAGCGCAGTTTGGGCGAAGAGCAAAGTTAGGATCAGGGTGATCAATGAATCTCAATGTATTTAACCCTTAACCCCTAACCCTTAACCGCCGCCCGCAACAATATCACCCGAGCTGTCGTCACACGAGTAACATATTTGGAAGGCGCACACAAGGGGGCTGAGATGTACAACGGTAACGGCAATTCATACGGGAGTGGATCGCCCCGGCGCGGCGCGGGTATCCCGCCGCTGTATCTATATATTGGTGTGGGAATCCTGGTGCTGCTGGGCATCTGGCTGCTGCTAAGCTTCTTCCGCGCCGGCATCGACGGCTACTTCGCGCTGCTTGCCGGAGTTCTGCTGGTGCTGGGGAATTTGCGCGATCTGATCGCCAACCCGTACGCACAGCGCGGCAATGTCTCGCTGCTCAATACGCTGATCGGCGGCGGGCTGATCTTCTTCTTCCTGGGCAAAGGCAACTTTCCACCACTAGGCGGCATCTGGTACGTGCCGGCGATTGTTATGATGCTGATCGCGGCGCCACTGATGCTCGGCCGCGCCGCTGTCTACACTGCCTACGTCGGCGCTGCACGCAAGGCGATCGGCACAGTGCGCCAGGCGGTCGGGAACCGGATCAAGACCTACTAACGATTCCAAGCTGGTGTGGCAAAGCGCTGGATGGGATTACCATCCGGCGCTTTGCTTTTTTGTGCTATCATAGCTGCCAGATGACAGGTGAGGCGCTATGACACCCGACCAAATCGCTCTCGTACAGGCCACGTATGACAGGATCGCACCGATCCAGGTGACGGCGGGCGCACTGTTCTATCGTCGGCTGTTCGAGCTAAATCCGGAGCTGCGCCAGCTATTTCATAGCGATATAATGACCCAGAGCCGCAAGCTCATGGAGATGATCGCGCTGGTCGTCGAGAACCTGTATCAGTTCGACCAGATGCTGCCGCGTGTGCAGCTGCTTGGCCGCGCGCATATCGGCTACGGCGCGCGCGCGGAGCACTACGACACGGTTGGCGCCGCGCTGGTCTGGGCGATTCGGCAGGGCTTAGAAGAGCAATTTACGCTGGCGGATGAGCAAGCCTGGATAGCTGCCTACGCCATGCTGGCCGACGCGATGAAGGCCGGCGCGGCATCAGCGCGGCTCGATAACCCAGAGCAGGTGCGGGAAACGGGCTAGCGATGGCGGGCTGAGGGCAGCCTTGGCAAGCTGGCCGGCCTTGAGCACATGCAGCAGGTAGCCCAATTGGCGCGCCTGTTGTGAGGCGGCAGCCCTGCCAGCAGCTGGCGCGCCTGCTCGACTGCACCGCCCATGATCAAGGCGATCGCCAGATCGTGCCCAATGTCGTCGCGCAGTTTGGCGTCAGCGGCAATTGCCGGCAGCTCCAGCGCCTCGCGCAGCGTCGCCTGAGCAGCCGTGCTGTCGCCTTCCAGCATCTGGATCATCGCCAGCTTATCCAGGGTATATCCAAGGTCGTGCCGATCGCCGGTGGCCTCATAGGTTGCCAGCACATGTTCGATCAGTACGCGCGCCTCGGCCAGGCGACCAAGATAGATCAGCGCCAGCGCACGGAGGTTCGCGGCGGGCGTGAGCCCATGGGTGTCGCCGATCTCCTGGCGGATGGCATAGGCCTGTTCGGCGGCCGCCAGCCCGGCCGCAAGCTCGCCGCAGGTGATCTTGCTCAGCGCCAGCAGGCTATACAGCTGGCTCATCGCATAGCTGTCGCCAGAGGCGTGCAGGCGCGGCAGCAGGTCATCGCAGCGCGCCAGCAGTGCGGCCAGCTCGCCACGCACATACAGCAAGCGCGCCTCCTCCAGCTCGTAGCCCCACAGCAGCTCGGGCAGATCGGTCTGCCGCGCCGATTGAATCGCGATCCGCAGATGCGCCAATGCCGCGTCGAGATCCTGACGATAGCGTGCAATCGTACCCAGCACACGATGCGCCCGCGCCCGCACCTCGGCGGCATCACGCTGCGCCGCACCGTCGATCCGATCCGCCAGCGCCAGCGCCTGGCCAGCCGCCGCGCTTGCCGCGGCGTAATCGGTCAGAGTCATGTGCGCCTGGCTCTCGGCGGCGCTTAGCCGCGCGCGCAGCATCATTTCGTCCGCTGCGAGCGCGGCGGCCGCATCCCGGCAGCGCAACACCGCCTCACCGGCTTGCCCACGCTGCGTCAAGCTGAGCGCCAGCCGATACACGATTCGCGCGCGGTCGTCGGCCGAATTGGATAGCGCCAGCGCCTCACGATAGCTGGCCTCGGCCGCCTGGGCGCGCGCTGTATGCACTAGCAGATCGCCACACAGTACCAGCAGCCGGCGTGCTAGCTCGCCGGCATGATCGGCCGCGCGGCCGGCGCTGCGCCAGCGCCGAACCTGCGCCAGCGCGACCTCGGCCATATCCGCCGCCGCAAACGCCTGGCCGCGCTGACCGATCGCCTCGGCATGATCCTCGAGGGTAGCAACCGCATCGATCAGGTCGCCGGCGTGGCAGTAGTGATAGCTGGCTTCCACCGCGTCGTCCATGCCTTGCTCCGACCATTCGGCCGCGATACGGTGGAGCTGGCGGCGGTAGATCGGCAGGGTCAGCAGCGCGCTATACGCGTAATCGCGCACCAGCGGGTGCAGCCGCGCGCGCGCCGGATGATCGATCAGGTGACGCTGGATCAACTCAGACAGCGCCGCCGGCAGATTCTCAGCGCCATCGGTCTGCTGGATCAGCTCGATCAGCGCGGGATCATGCAGATCGATCGGCTGGCGAAACACTGCGATCAGCGCGAGCACGCCCCAGGCGGCCGGGCTGATATGCCGTCGAACCGTCTCCAGCAAGTATGAGGCGATCTGCGGCTGGCTGGCCAGCTGCGCGATGAAGGCCGCTGGCGCGACCTGCGCCTCCACCAGCTCGGCCACCGCCAGCCGCAGCAGCATCGGGCTACCGCCGGTTTTCTCCAGCAGGCTGGCGGCCCAGGCCGGCGCCACGATCCCGGCAGCGGGGCCAGTCAGGTTCGCGATCAGCGCTAGCCCTTCATCCAACTCCAGCCCACTGAGCCGCACCTGTGGGCAGCCTGGCAACACCTGGAGGTTCTCGCGGCTGGTTAACAGTAGTGTGGCGTTGGTGGTGGCCGATAGGTGGCGCAAAACACGAACGATCGCTTGATCATCCTGAACCAGGTGGACATTATCGAAGCAGAGCAGCGGTGGCGACACGCGCCGACTGGTTCTGCCGGCGGCCAGATGGGCGATAGCCGCGCTAAGCAGCCCGATCTGCTGGTCGAGCGGTAATGCCAGGTCGGCCTGGCCAGCGGCGCGCAGCAGTGGCGCAACCTCTGGCTGGCCGCGCGCCTGCAGAAACCGCGCCAGCCGCCGCAACAGCACCTCGACCGAGGTCGTCACCCCGGCGGTAAAAGTCAGCCAGAACACCGGCGTCGTCTCGGCATACTCGCGCGCCAGCGCGGCTGCCAGGGTAGTCTTGCCGATGCCCGCCAGGCCGCACAGCGCCACCCGCCGCTCGGCGACCAGCCGCGCGTGCAGGCGCGCCACCAGCGTCGGCCGCGGCACCTCGCCGGGCGCCGGATCTGGAATCGCTTCAAGCGGCTCAGGATCAGCGGCGGCGGGCGGGCGACCGAGCGTCTCAGCCAGCGCGGCCTCGTCGCGCTGCTGTCGGGCCGTGTCGGCCAGCTCGATCAAGCGCGCGGCCCACTCAGGAGATTCCTCCAGACCCAGCGCGGCGATGAACACCGACTCGACCGTGCCGCGCGCCGGCAAGCGCTGGCCCTGCTCGAGCCGGCAGATCTGCGCGAAATTATAGCCCACCGCGATACCGAGATCGCGCTGGGTCAGCTGGGCGCGCCGCCGCAGAAAGCGCAGCAGATCGCCAAAATGTACAAAAGCGGCCGGAACAAGCACGGCAGGCTGCGGTGCTGACATACTGCTGATTGTAAATCCGCCGCCGCATTTTGGCAACAACCTGACAACAAATGTCAACAACGCCGGCGCGTGATCGCGTATTCTGCATTCAGATATGGTTCTTGCGAACCTTACACTCCAAGGTGGGGGTCTGGGGGCGGCTTCACCGCCCCCAGACCCCCACCTCCCCAATCGACAAGTTATTATAAGGAGCAATCACAATGAACCCCGAACAGATTATGCTCGTCCAAGCGTCGTTTGTGCTGGTTATGCCAATCGCCGACACCGCCGCCGCGCTGTTCTACCAGCGCCTGTTCGAGCTCGATCCGTCGCTGCGGCCAATGTTCAGCGGAGATATTCAGGAGCAGGGGCGCAAGCTAATGTCCATGCTCAAGATCGCAGTCAACGGCCTGACCCGGCTGGATCAGTTGGTGCCGGCTGTGCGGGAGCTTGGGCAACGCCACGCCCGCTACGGTGTGCGCGACGAGCACTACGACACTGTCGCGGCAGCCTTGCTATGGACGCTGGGGCGAGGCCTTGGCGAGGCCTTCACACCCGAAGTCAAGCAGGCATGGGTCGCAGCCTACACGCTGCTGGCGGGCACGATGAAGGCTGCGGCGGAAATGGCAGAAGGTGTGCGATCTTGAATCGGGGTGAGCCGGTGTTCTGGTGCAGTAGTTAGCGCCCTGGCGCGGCTACGATACTGTCGGCCTCAGGCCATTGCCGCAGCCACCGCTCTTGCATTTCGGTTCTCGAAGTTGTATATCAGGAGCAGCTAGCTTGAACTCTCTGTCATTCATCAAACGACTACGGGTTTTGGTGATTATCGCGCTCGCCGCCGGCCTCATGCTTGGCGGGCGAGCGGCGACTACCCAGGCAGCCAGCCATACCTTCACCGTCAACAACAGCCTTGACGCGCCTGACGCCAACCCCGGCAACGACATCTGTGAGACCGCCAGCGGCAATGGCATCTGCACCCTGCGCGCCGCGATTCAAGAAGCGAACGCGCTCGCCGGCGCGAATACTATCACTCTTTCCGCGCAAACCTACACCCTGACCATTCAGGGACCCGACGAGGACAATAGCGCGCAAGGCGACCTTGACATCAAAAGCGACCTCACGATCAACGGTGCCGGTGCGGGCAGCACGATCATCGACGGCAACGGCATCATCACCTCCGACCGCGTTCTCGACATCCACAACGGTGTCGTAACGATCTCTGGCGTCACAATGAAAAATGGCAGCGCGCATGACGGCGGCGGCATCGCGAACAACGGCACGCTGATGCTCAATAACAGCGCCGTCACCAGCAGCACCGCCTATGCATACGGCGGCGGCATCAACAATCATGGCACGCTCACCCTCAATAGCAGCCTGGTGAGCGGCAACAGCGACATTGGCGCCACAGCAAATGGCGGCGGTATCTTTAACGGCAACATACTTACCGTGATCAACAGCATCTTGAACGGCAACACGGCTGGCGGTGGTGGGGGCGCTATCGCGAATTTTGGCACGGCAACCCTCACCAACAGCACCTTGAGCGGCAACAACAGCCCGTATGGCGGTGGTATTCGCAACGGCTACCATGTGGCGCTCACGAAAAGCACACTGAGCAATAATACCGCCGCAGCATCGGGTGGCGGCTTGTATAACGAAAGCCTGGGCGTGGCGGTGATCGCCGATAGCACGCTCAACGGCAACACCAGCGCCGTGGGCGGCGGCATCGAGAACAGGGGCATGCTGACAGTCACCGCCAGCACCTTGAACGGGAACAACGCGACGGGGGCTGGCCAGTACTACGGCGGCGGCGCGCTCGACAATTATTATGGCACAGCAACGCTGACCAACAGCACGCTTACAGCGAACTCAGCCCGTCAAAATGGCGGCGCGATCTACAATAGCAGCGGCACAACCAACCTGAGCAACGCCACCATCTATGCCAACATCGCGGATGCGGACGATGATAACCTCGGCGACGGTGGCGGCATCTACAACGTGAATGTGGCTGCAAGCGTCGTTAACATCAAGAACAGCATCGCCGCGACCAACTGGCGCAGCCTCGTCGGCGGGCCCGTTCAGGACTGCTACGGCTGGCTCAATTCGAGCGACTACAATCTCTTTCAGAATGTCGTGAGTTGCAACTTTAATGGCACGATCACTCATAACAAGATTGCTGGCCCAGTCTTGGGGAAACTGCAAAACAATGGCGCGGCCACCCAAACCAACGCACTCAACCCCGGCAGTCCGGCGATTGACGCGGGCGATCCGAATGGCTGCACGGATACCTTCGGCGCGACGCTGACCACTGACCAGCGCGGCTATGCGCGACCGGCGGGCGCCGCCTGCGACATAGGCGCCTTCGAATCCGGCGCCGCGCCGATCAAGCAGAACCAGGCGATCATCTGGGGGCAACTGCCGAACCAGATGATGAGCGCCGCGCCATTCCAGATCAACGCGACGGCATCGTCAGGGCTCAAAATCGATTTCAGCGCCGCCGGCGAGTGCAGCGTGAGCGCCAGCAATCTGAATCAGGGGCTGAGCAGTGCGACAGTTACGTTGAGCGGGAAGGGGGGCAACTGCACGATCATCGCGCATCAGGCGGGTAGCGCGACCTACAATGCCGCTGCGGATGTGGTGCGGGCCTTTGCAATCACCACGCAGAACCAGACGATCAGCTTCGCACCGCTGCCTGACAAGACGCTCGGCGATCCGCCCTTCACCGTGAGTGCCACTGCCTCATCGGGCCTGCCGGTCGCCTTTACTCCTGACACCCCGCAGGTATGCGAGGTGATCGGCAACACCGTGACGCTCAAGAGCAGCGGCATCTGCGATCTGTTGGCATCGCAAGACGGCAACAACCAGTTCGCCCCTGCGCCCGACATGCTGCGAAGCTTTGCGGTTCTCGACCCCGTGAAGCAGGCCCAGACCATCACCTTCAACCCGCTGCCGAATAGGACTGTCGGCGACGCGCCCTTCACCGTCAGCGCCAGCGCCTCGTCGGGCCTGCCAGTCACGTTTACCGCCAGCGGCAAGTGCAGTGTCAACGGCACCATGGTTACGCTGACTGGCGTAGAAAGCTGTACGATCACCGCGCACCAGGCTGGCGACGCGGCCTTCAACCCGGCGCAGGACGTGGCGCGCACGTTCCAGATCGCAGCGCCGGGGAATGACCTTTACGCGGTGCATCTGCCACTGATGGTGCGCTGACGGAGGCGTGAATATCATGACATAGTGGTGTTCACGGCTTCGCCGCTCTGCATGTTAAAGGAGAATCATCATGGACACCCAACATATCGCGCGTATTCGATCGTCGTTCGCATGGATCGCGCCCAGCGCCGACGTGTTTGGAGAGCTGTTCGGCGCCAACCTCCGCGCGCTCGACCCGTCACTCAGCGGGCTGCTGGCAGCCGAGACGGGCGGGCAGGGGCGTCAGCTCATGAGCATCCTGCGAAGCATTATCAGCGGTCTTGACCGGCCCGACCAGCTATTCTGGGCTCTTCAGCGCTTCGGGCACCGCCACGCCGGCGACGGTATATGCGCTGAGGACTACGACACGATCGGCGACGCGCTGATGCTCACGCTGGAGCAGTGCCTTGGCGAGCGCCTCACGCCCGATGTCGCGGCCGCCTGGGATAAAACCTACGCGGCGCTGGCCGAGGTCGTGCAGTTTGCCGCGCTGCCTGCGCTGCCGCTCGCGGCCTGATTTGCCCGCCCTGGGCAGGCGCGCGACCTCATTTCAGCCAGAACTGCTATACTTCCCGATGTATTAGGACGTACGCAAGCGGGCGGAAAGAGAGTCCGTGGGGAAGGTTGCACCTTCCCCACACCCCTTTGCGTAAGTTCTATGTATAATTGTCGCCAGGGAGGAAGTGATTATGGGCCAGGGCACCGCAACCGATCAGCGAGTGCTGTTCGATTTCGCGGTCGAGTTCTTGAACGGGGGCGGCATCCAGGGTCAGGCGTTTCGCCTGGATATCGACGGCGCGACGATCGACGATGCGGCGCTGGCGGACTACATCGTGCGTGATATGCGCCTGCTGATGGTCAAGCAGGTACGCATTCTCAAGAAGCAGATCATCACCGAGCGCCACAAGCGCATCGAGGCGCCGCGCCACCTGCTGATCGATGTCTTTGCGTTAAAAAGCTACGGGTAGATTCGGTGCAGCATGCGCGGGAATGGGATCGTCTCGCGGATATGGTGCGTGCCGGCGATCCAGGCGGTGCAGCGCTCGATGCCCATGCCAAAGCCACTGTGCGGCACCGTGCCATAGCGCCGCAGGTCGAGGTACCACTGGTAGTCGTCCACATTCAGGCCGTGCTCCTTGATCCGCCGCTCAAGCAGCTCGACATCGTGGATGCGCTGCGAGCCGCCAATGATCTCGCCGTAGCCCTCGGGCGCCAGCAGATCGGCGCACAGCGCCACTTCCGGGCGCGCCGGGTCGGGCTCCATGTAGAACGCCTTGATCGCCGACGGGTACTTCTCCACAAATACCGGCTTGTCGAAGTGCGAGGCGATCAGCGTCTCGTGCGGCGCGCCGAAATCCTCGCCCCAGGGCAGCAGCGTCGCGCCCTCGACCTCGCCCTGGTGATCGGCGATCAGCTTCAGCGCGTCGTCGTAGGTGATGCGTGGGAAGGGCGGTTTACACCGCACCAGCGCGGCGGTGTCGCGCTCCAGCACCTTCAGCTCCTCGCCGCGCCGCTCCAGGCAGCGCTGCACGATCGCGCTGACGAAGCTTTCCTGCAGCACCAGATTGTCGGCGTGGGTGGCGAAGGCGGCCTCGGGCTCGATCATCCAGAACTCGGTCAGGTGGCGGCGAGTCTTCGACTTCTCGGCGCGGAAGGTCGGGCCGAAGCAGTAGACTTTGCCAAAGCTGAGCATCCCGCTCTCGACATACAGCTGGCCGGTCTGCGCCAGGTAGGCCGAGCCAAGGTCGAAGTACTCAGTCGCGAACAGGTTCGAGGTGCCTTCCGCCGCCACTGGCGTCAGAATCGGCGTGTCGAAGCGCACGAAGCCCTGATCGTTCAGCCATTCCTGTGCGGCGGCGATCACCTCGGCGCGGATGCGCAGCAGCGCGTGCTGCTTGGCCGAGCGCACCCACAGGTGGCGGTGCTCCATGAGGAACTCGACGCCGTGCTCCTTGGGCTGGATCGGGTATTCGGGCGCAACCTGAACGAGCTCGATATCGGCGACATCCAGCTCATAGCCGCCCGGCGCGCGCTGATCGGCCCGCACAGCGCCGCTGATCCGGCAGGAGCTTTCCAGCGTCAGCTGCTGGGCCGCCGCGAACGTTTCTTCCGACACATTCTTCTTGAACACCACGCACTGGATCACCCCGCTGCCATCGCGCAGGCGGATGAATACCAGCTTGCCCTTCTCGGTCTTGCTGGCCACCCAGCCGGCCAGTGTGACGGCCTGGCCATCGTGGTGCGCGATCTGGGCGATTGTAGCGCTCGGGAGCATCGACATAGCATAACCTCATTTAGTAGCACAGGTGGCTTTGGAATTAACGAAAGTATAGCATAAACAGGTGATGTTTCCTCGCCTGAATGGCAAGGTGACAAGGTGACAAGGTGCTGCTCGTCACCTTGTCACCCTGTCACCCTGGCATCTTGTCACGAGAACCCGCACGCTTGTGCGCATAAAACATCGCTAAGAATCGATTCGGTGGTATAATGGCCATCCGCGCATATGATAAGTACAGCTATTACAAAACAATTATGACAAGTGTTCCGCAGCGTATCGGCAACTACCAGCTTGAGCGCCAGATCGGCAAAGGTGGCATGAGTGAGGTTTGGCTGGGGCGGCACCGATCGTTGGAAAATCGCCTGATCGCGATCAAGCTGCTGCTCTCGCAGGATTCGGAGTGGATCGAGCGCTTCACGCGCGAGGCCAATATCACCAGCCGCCTGCGCCACGAGCATATTGTCCAGATCTTCGATCACGGCTATCAGCCGCCGTACCATTATACGATCATGGAATATGTGGTCGGCGGAGCACTACGCGGGCTGATCGGGCCACGCCAGCCGCTGCCGCTGGATCAGGCGCTGTACGTGCTGCGCAGCGCCGGCACCGCGCTCGATTATGCCCACGCCCACGGCGTGATCCACCGCGATGTCTCGCCGGGCAACATTCTGGTCGAAGCCGATAGCGGGCGCGTGCTGCTGACCGATTTCGGGATCGCGCGCGAGGCCGGCAAGGCCGGCATGACCACGATCAGCAAGGTGATGGGCACACCCGGCTATCTTTCGCCCGAACACGCCTCCTCGGCGACGGCGGTGACACATCTTTCAGACATCTTCAGCCTGGGGGTGGTGCTGTACGAGATGCTCAGCGGCGCGCTGCCGTGGGAGCATAACCCAGGCATGCCCGATAGCAGCGGCGGGCCATTCACTGCGCCGCTGCCGCTGCGCGCGCGCGGAGTAGCCGGGCTACCGCCGGACGTAGATCGCGTACTGCAAACGATGCTGGCGCTTGATCCAGCCAAGCGCTACCCCAGCGCGCGCGCGGCGATCGAAGATCTCGATCAGGTGATGACGCGCCATAACGGCCCGACCCAGGTAATCGGCAGTGGATCGAGCACGAATGCATCTACTCCATTGGCACCCGGCTATGCCCCGATTTCGGCGGCTGGGGCGCTGGTTCCATCAGGGCCGGTCGAGCAGCACGCAGTCGAGAAGGCGCTTGGCCCCGACTTGATTAAAGGGCCGATGCAAAAAGCGCAGGAGCGCGCCGCCGCGCTTTCCGACCCACGCGAGCTAGCCGCGCTGCTCGATCGCTGGAGCATGAGCGGGCTGTTTCGCCGCAAGCTGCTCGGCCGCCAGGCGGTATTCCATCGCGCCACCAGCACTAATGTCTACTTCTACACGTTGAATGTGCTGTACGAAACCCGCGCGCAGGTCAGAACAGTTGAGCAGCCCGATCACAGCACGCAGGCGGTGCGGATCGAGAAAGAACAGGATCGCTGGAGCGTGGCACTTCCGCAGCCAAAGGGCTTTGTGGAAGAGCAGGGCGGCACGGTTACACTGCCCGGCTCGACGCGTGTGCTGGCCTGCGAGGCCTGCCATGGTCCGGGCCGGGTGGCATGCGCGCGCTGCCAGGGCCGCGCGCGCATCATGGTGCAGCGCGAGCCAGCGAAGGTTGGCGAGCCCGCAAAATCCGCCGGCGCGGCCACCGCGACCGCTAGCGCGACGGCACAGCCCACGCCGGCGCTGGTGCCCTGCCCCGATTGCTCGGGCGTCGGCAGCCTAGAGTGCGAGCGCTGCGAGGGTGCGGGGCGGCTCATTCAACGCAAGACCACCACCTGGCGACGGCGCCCGGCCAGCTTGAGCGCGAACGACGATCTGCCGGCGCTGGACGAGCGCTGGCTGCATCACAGGGCGATATCCGTCCGGAATGGAAGCTAGTGCCCGAGCTGGCGGCCTTGATCACCAAGGCTCAGAACGATGCGGGCGCCGACACGCGGATCGCGCTGAGCGAGGTAGCGATCGCATTCATCCCGATCACCGAGATTGTGTTTGACCTAGGCGAGACGCGCGGGCCCGCCCCGGCGCCCGCAAAAGGCGGTAAGGCCAAGCCGGCGCGCGCGCCCGACACGGGGTTGTATCGCTGGCACATCTACGGCTTCGAGAAGCAGCTCCCGAAAGACTGGCGCTTCCTCAACTGGGACCGCGTGCTGATGCTGATCTTCTTCGCCATTGCAGTGCTGATGTTGGCGCTGGTGCTGCTGCCGCTACTGCTGCGGCGCTAGCGCCGCGATCGCGTGATACAGGTCGTTCGGCGTGAATGGTTTGCTGAGCAGCGGGCGCCCCGACTGCCGCAAGAAATCGCGCGTCGTGACGCTGGTGGTATCGCCACTGATGAACAGCAGCCGGCTAACCAGTGCGGGCGCGACCACCTGAAGCTGCTGGTAGAACTCACGCCCCCCCATCCCCGGCATCCGCAGATCGCAGAGCACCAGATCGAAGCGCTGACCCCGGCAGGCCAGCGTGCGCCGCAGCCAGCACAGACTGCTCGGGCACGGCCACGCGAACCGGCAGCTCGATCAGAAATGTCGTGCCGTGGCCCGGCTGCGACTCGGCCCAGATACGCCCGCCATGATCGGCGATAATGCCATAGCACACGCTCAGCCCGAGGCCAGTGCCTTGTCCAACTGGCTTGGTGGTGAAGAATGGCTCGAAAATCCGCGGCATGACATCAGCCGCAATGCCAGGCCCGTTATCAGCGATTGTGATATAGATTCGCTCCGCGCCATCCATTTCAGGCCCCACCAATCGCTCGGCCCAGCTGCGAATAGTGATCGTACTCAGTGCAGCCTGCTCACGTAGCGCGTGCTGCGCATTGATCAGCAGATTGAGCAGCACCTGACTGATCCGGCCGGCATCGCCCCAGGTGGCCGGCAAGTCAGCTGCCAGCTGCTTGCGGACGTCGATTCGATCCAGTGCCAATTCCGACTGCTTCAGCGCAAGTGTCTGGTTGATCAGCGTGTTGATCTGAATCGCGCTCGCCCCACTGCGCTGCTGGCGCGCGAAGATCTGTAGGTTCCGCACCACCGCGCCGACGCGCTCAGCGCCGGCCTGCTCGGCGAACAGCGCCGCCAGCGACTCGGCTTCGGCCGGAAACGGCGCGTGGCTGTAAAGATTATCGACCACCAGTGTGCCGTAAAAAGTTCCCGAGACAATGATCGAGGTCATGAGCGAGCGGCGAATCTCATCCAGCCGGCCATGATCTTGGAGAATTTGATTGGTCGCCTCGTCGAGATACGTCGCATCCCACTCCTGATAGCTCTCCACCTGCGTGAATCGCGTGCCAGGCGGCAGCAGCTTGAGCAGATGCGCCACGGGGAAGCGCACCGGTCTGAGCAGATCGAGATCGTAGCCTGCTGTAGCACGAAAACACATCGCATCACCTTCGCGCACCATCAGGCTGCCACGCTGCGCGCCGGGGATGCAATCGAGTGCAGTGTCCAGAATGGTCTGAAGCAATGCGTCAATTGGCAAAGGAGCGCGCAGCAAACGGTAGAGGCCCAGTAGCGACTGGAGCAATTTCTCCGTAAGAACCGGGCGATGCGAAGCGCGGCGGGTTTTGTTCCGGTAGGTCACAATACACTGTCCAGTGTTTTCAGCTCGTTGAAATGAGTATAGCATAGAGAAGAGTGACGAGTGACGAGTGACGAGCGGATGAAGAGGTGGGATTCAAGCATCAAGTATCACGCATCAAGCGTAACCCCACCACGGCACATGGCACCGTTCTTGCAATACTCCTATGCGTTCCAGCTGGAGAGGCTGGTAGAGAGAAGGAAACAAGGAGGATACCTGTTATGCGTAAAATACTTCCAGGCGCGCTGCTAGCCGGCGCGCTGCTGCTGGTGGCCTGTGGCACACCCACCACGGTAAATGATGCTGCCAATCAGGCCGGCACCGCAGTGGCCAATCCAACCACCAGCGCGGCTATCGACCAGGCCGCCACGGCTGTGCTGGAGCCGACCAATGCGGCTGCGCTCGGCGACGCCGCTAATCAGGCCGCCACGGCGATGGCCAACCCGACCAATGCCGCCGCACTCGGCGATGCCGCCAACCAAGCCGCCACTGCCGTAACCGGGCCAGACGCCGCGACTGCGGTGGCTGATGCCGCCAGCGCGCTTAGCGCTGTAGCCGACGACACGACAGTCAAGCAGGGCCAGGCGCTGATCCTGGACGCCACGAAGTCGGCCGGTAACATATCGGACTACAAGTGGACGATCGAGAAGGCCCCTTCCGGCGCCGAGGCGATGATCGGCCAGATAATCAAGGAAGGATCGAGCGGGAACGTGTCGCTGGAGCC
>WNGF01007386.1_pt1 | contig 14218 bp, 12 predicted proteins | sample 5400641 | NCBI WGS metagenome assembly WNGF01 (sample SAMN13153371, study PRJNA577476) | soil metagenome | isolation source: 80 cm soil or saprolite under grassland replicate 2 | place: USA:California | collected 2016-06-15
TGCTATAATCCACCACTCATCTTTTCTTGCAAGAAAAAGAATGCCGGTTGTAATAAATAACAAACAAGCCAATAACCATAAAACACCTGCCGGTATTGAAACATTTGATGTTAACTGATTAACCGGAGCAAGTTTGAATGCTTTTGCAAAACCCATTAAATGTATAAACCCATGAATAAATACCATCACGGCAAAAACCCAACGTATCATGATGTCACTTTAAATTCTTATTGTGCAAAGATTTAAAAAGAGATTGGCTTGAAAGATGATTCTGGTTATAGAGGAAGCTGATTTATGACAGGGGAAAAGAGTGATTTATAGTAGAGAGGAGCAGACATTTAAGAATATCCCTTAGTATTGAAGGAAAATGTATAAAGGATTCACTTTATGAATAATTCGAAAGTTGCGTTTACATTTTTCTATGAACCCGGCAACAGAATAACTATGAATCTTCAGTTGCGTCGCACTCTTGTACGTTCTGTTCTTTATTTAAAAGACTACGGAACTTTTTACACTCTCCCGATTCATTTCTCATTTACAAAAATCAATACTTAATAAAGGTAAAAGATATAGAATTACCGAAGAATACATAGGCATATTTTAGTCATGTTAATATAGTAGGTAACCGCAGCTAAGGCACGGGTTAGGTCGGGTTACTTACAGTTCCGTAAAGTGAATTATTTGTATTGGCCAATCAACAGAATATTTTGATTCATACATTTTCAAAAACGCTAAAAAATTTTCGTCGAGTATTTTGCCAGTAGCAGGGTCCGCATAAACAACCCTTGTGTTCAAACCGGTTTCAGCCCCGTAAATAGCAAGTATTAAAATAGCATGGATTGTTCCGTATGGAGGTCTAGCATCTATGGTTATTGATAAGGGTCCGTATTTGTCTATCATTTCGCACCAACCTTTTATTGTCGGGTTTAATTGCTGTTCGATACTAAGACCAAGTAAAGGGTACAAAGCTTTTTCCTGTTCAATTGTTATTCCCTTTGTTTCGCCCTCTTCAAATAGCCTGAGATAAGCCGGGTAAGCTTTCAGTATTTCTTTTTCTGATCTGTATATACAGTTCATTTTGTTGGATGTCTCTATTTTGGCAGCCTGCGATTAATAATAGCACTATTAATCTTCTCATTTTTTTTAACCACATCAGTCAGTTTTAAAATTGAGCTTTTAATACTAAGGGTATCTTTTGATAACTTGTAATCAGGTATTTTAGCTGATGCTAAAGAATCTACTCCTTCTCCTGGTTCAGCCTCTTTGGTTCCTTTATTTGTTATCGTAGTAACCTGCGCGGTAACAGACCTTAACTCTAACATTCTCCTGCTCATTTCTTCGGTAAACATCGCATACCTCAAGCGCAAGGTATCGTTACAGGGATCGGAATTAACAGAGAAAAAATAATTCCTCATGCCTGTAGAAAATGTAATGTTGTCCTGGTTTAATTTTTCCTGCAGTTCCACGACTTTATTTTTTATGTCAATTCCAATATTCAGTGCACCAGCAGAATCAAGTATTTTATTCAGTACGTCTGTGGCAAAGTTTACTTCGGCATTATAATCATTTGCAATAATTGGAAAGGCTCTGCTTGGATATTTGTAACGATAAACTGTTTTAGTTCCGCAAGTAACACCTTCCTGCTCATCAGGCATGCCCGGAGAAGTGACTTGTTTTACTATAAAAAAAATAATAACTGCTACTACAATTATTACTATACCCGTAATAATATTTTTTTGATTCATCGTAAATGGTTTTAAGAAAAAAGTGAATTATGCTCAGTTAATTTCGCTTCATTTTTTCCAAAAGCAGTATTTATAATTACCAGATAATATTTCTTTATGAAGAAATATAGTTCGCTAATAATTCCGCTTGTTTCATTACTGTATCTATAGCTTTTTGCTGTTTATCCGGTGGATAACCATATTTGGTTAATGTGCGCCGTACTATAACCATTAACTTAGCTCTTGCGCTTTCGCGGATTGTCCAATCAATAGTTGAATTGGCTTTTACTTTTTCTGCAATTTCTCTTGCAATATCTCTTAATGTTTCATCTCCTAAAACTTGTACAGCACTATCGTTTACCTCTAATGCATTATAGAACGCAACTTCATCTGTTGTTAATCCAAGACGTTCTCCTTCCTTGTCACTTTCTTTGATGTTTTTTGCTATATTGATAAGCTCCTGGATAATTTCTGCAGTAGTTAATAAATTATTCTGGTATTTTTTAATCGCTGTCTCCAGCATTTCCAACAAAGCCCGGCTTTTTACAAGATTTGTTTTTGTCCTGCTTTTTATTTCATTGTTCAATAACTTTTTTAATAATTCCAAGACAAGATTTTTATGCTGCATGTTTTTTACCTCCAGTAAGAAATCATCAGACAGAATTGAAATATCCGGTCTCTTAATTCCTGCTGCATTGTAGATGTCAATGACTGTATCGCTGACGATGGCTTTATCTATGATTTGCTTTATCGCAGTTTCTATTTCTGTATTTGTTTTCCCGATTCCTGTACCTTCAAATTTTACAAGCCTTGCTTTAACAGCCTGGAAAAAAGCAACATCGTTTTTTATCTTCATCGCTTCTTCATGTGGAATAGATAAAGCAAATGCCTGGCTTAATAATGTAACTTCTCTTATGAATCTTTCTTTACCATCTTGCAAGCCAAGTATATGTTCTTCTGCCTGTAATATGATCGATAATTTTTCTCTTGAATCAACATGAAAGAATCGTCTGTAATTAAATCGTAAACTATTCACATAATATGCTTCCGGTTCTTCCAACAAAATATCTTTTTGTGTCTTGCTTTCTTCATTGAACATTTGAACGACCACTTCCAGTTTTTCAATCATCAGTTCAATTGCTTTCGCAATATTTTCTGTTGGATCGCCTTTACCGCCAGATTCGGCATAAAATGATAATGCTTTCTTTAAATCAGTTGCTATGCCGAGATAGTCAACTACCAAACCGCCTTTTATATCTTTGAATATCCTGTTCACCCTTGCTATTGCCTGCATGAGTGTATGACCTTTCATTGGTTTGTCTATGTACAATGTTTTTAAACAGGGTGCATCAAAACCGGTGAGCCACATATCACGAACAATTACAATTTTTAGAGAATCATTTTCATCCTTCATTCTATCACCCAGCGTTTTTCTTTCTCCTTTTGAAGTATGATGCTTCTGCATTTCGGGACCATCTGCACTGCTTACAGTCATTACCACTTTTATAGTGCCTTTGTTTAAATCATCATTACGCCACTGTGGACGTAAGGCAATGATTTCTTCATATAGATCAACTGCAATCCTGCGACTCATCGTAACAATCATCGCTTTGGTATCAGCGCCAATAGTTCTTCCTTCAAAATGTGTAACAATATCCTGTGCTACATTTTTTATTCTTTTGGGATTGCCAACGATTCCTTCAAGCTGTGCCCACTTTGCTTTTGCCTTTTGGCTTCGTGTTATTTCTTCGATTTCGGATTCTTTGTCGTAATCTTCAATTAATTGTTTTCCTTCTTCTGTGAGATTTACTTTAGCCAAACGACTTTCATAATAAATTCTCACCGTTGCTCCATCTGCAACCGCTTGTGATATATCATAGATGTCAACATAATGACCAAACACGTGTGGTGTGTTTACATCCGTGCTTTCAATTGGTGTGCCGGTAAAGCCAATATATGTTGCATTGGGTAAGGCATCACGCATATATTTTGCAAAACCATAAGCAATACGCTCACCAATTTTTTCTTTTGTTTCCTTATCCTTTATTTCCCTGATGGATGCTTCAAAACCATATTGTGTGCGGTGTGCTTCATCTGCAATTACAACAATGTTTGTTCTGTTGGAAAGCTGGTCGTAAATTTCTTTTCCTTCGTCAGGTAAGAATTTTTGAATGGTGGCAAATACAATACCGCCGCTTGAAACTTTCAATAATTCTTTTAAATGTTCCCTATCATTTGCCTGTACGGGTTCCTGCCTTAATAATTGTTTGGAGGAAGCAAATGTGCCAAATAACTGTTCATCCAAATCATTGCGGTCTGTAATAACTACAATGGTTGGGTTTTGCATTTGTGGCGTGGTAATTAGTTTACCTGCATAGAAAACCATGCTTAAACTCTTACCACTTCCCTGTGTATGCCAAACCACACCACCTTTCTTATTTCCGTTTGCTGATGTTGCCTGGATTGAAGACTGCACTGCTTTGTTTACTGCATAATATTGATGATATGCTGCAAGCTTTTTTTCTGTAACTATTTGTGTAATGCCTGTTATTGCATCTTCCTTTTTTGTTTTTTCAAAAGCAATAAAGTTGCGGACAAGATCGAGTAATGTTGCAGGATTAAGCATTCCTTTTAACAGCACTTCGAGTTGCGGTGTAAAGCGTGATGCCTCTTTATTGCCATCTGCCGTTTTCCATGTCATGTAACGGCTGAAACCGGCAGATAAACTTCCTGCTTTGCATTCGTGACCATCTGAAATAACACAAATGGAATTATAAGTAAATAGTGATGGTATGGTTGCTTTGTACGTTTGTATCTGGTCGTAAGCTCTTGTTAATGTAGCATGTTCATCTGCTGCATTTTTTAATTCAATTACTGGTAAAGGAATACCATTTACAAACAATAAAAGATCGGGACGTTTGTTTTGGTTGTTCTCAATAATGGTATATTGATTTACTACAAGGAACTCATTGTTCTGCCAGTTCTCAAAATCTATTAATGCTACTTCATTACTTCTTTCATAACCATCCTGCTGGTAAGGCATTTTTATTTTTTCTACAAGAAATTGATGAAAGGTTTCATTGTTGAATAGCAATTCTGGTGAATAGATTCGTAAGATTTTTTGTACAGCCTGTTCTTGTGCAGGTAGAGGAATACTTGGATTTAATGCAGCAACTGATTTGCGCAATCTTGCAATTAAAATAATTTGTTCAAAGTTTTCTCTTTCTTCCTGTTGTGCACCAGGAGCAATAGCTAACCCATGTATATACTCCCAACCAAGTGATTGAAGGGTTTCAATTGCAAAAGTTTCAATATGGGTTTCAGTAATGGGTTTCACTACATAAAATTTCTATAATCATAAGTCCTGCCTTCAAATCTGCTCAAGAGCCATCCAATTCTGGCAATCTCATTTGAAGTTTGAATCGTCGCTGGCAATTTTGAGTACAAATCAAAACTATTCCAATTCATTTTTGTCAAACCTAAAATTTCATTAGCAATCGTGTTAATATTGGTAAAACCAAAATGTTTTTTAATTTTTATTGGAATTGGAATGCCTTTTCCTCCTTGAAAATAACTATTTCTCTCACTCTTTACAGAAGGGACAATACCATGAGTCCAAAGCAAAGCTGTGTAATCATCGATTAAAAAACAAGAACCTCTAGATAAAGGAAAAAAATTGGCTTTCATTTCTTGTTGATTAGAAGACATCGCAATGAACTTTGCGTCCGGTTCAAAGTTAATTTCAATTAAATCAATTTGATTTATGCCCGTTTTCCCTAAACTATCAACTATACCCTTTATTTCTTCTTGTTTAAAATAAGTTCTTTTGTGGACAACTACCCTTTTCGGTAAATCACCCATTGCATTTAAGAAGAGTTCACGAATCATTGCTCCAAACTTATATGCATCCTGATATGATAAGTAAGGGTTATTCTGTGAATCAAATGTACAATCGTCAACTTTTGATAATTTATATTTTAACCCCTGACCTAAAGAATTATAGATGTGACTACATCCTAAAACTATTTTGTCGTCTGGTTTTCGTTTATTCACACTGTAACCAATTCCAACAAAGGCTGTATCTTGTTGCAACCCTTGCAGAACCCACGGTGTACGATAGGATTTAACGTAAAATGAAAGCGATAGCCACCAATTTACTTGACAAATCATGCTATCACTCAGCGTGCTTTGTTGAATAAACTGCGTCGCAATATTTTTTTGTGCGGCATAAGCTTTTATGTAATCATGTAAATCAAACTTTTCATGTTCGGTTTCCACATCTGTAATACCGCTCCAATCATTTGGAATAAAAATTATGATTACGTTTTTTTTAAGACTATCTTCTAACTGATCAATTTTCTTTTTAATTGAATCGGCAAGTGAAGTTGCTGCTTGCAAAGCGTTAGGGAAATTTATTGACATTGAAGAATCAATCCATAAATTACTCGTTGGATCGGGAATATTTAATGGAATTCTATAAGCTTGTACAAAACCTGGATAATTCAATAAATAATCAGGATTGTTTCTCCCAGCTTCTGCTTTTCTATGAAGTCGATTTAAAAAATTGTAAAGAAATTCGTTATGCTTATTTGGACATATTACAGCTAAATTAATCTCTGGCGAAAAGACATTTCCATTTAATGAATTATCATAAGGTTTATAATTAATTAAACCTCTCATAGGATGAAAATCATTAACAATATTATTATCATTATCTGTAAAATCTAACCTAGGTTCGGAATATTGAATCCCTGTATGAATTATTTTTTTCAAATCAAATGCGTTCGGTGTGTATAGCCTGTATTTTGGTAGACTATTTTTCATCATAGCAACATACATTGTATCATTGCTAACAGTAAAATTAAATCCTGTGCCACTATCATTTGGGTATTCGAATTGAAGTTTGCCGTCAGAGAATAATATAGATTTCCACTTCTCTATTTGCTCATTAAATTTAACGTTAGGTTGCCATTTTAGTAAATTCTCATGATAACTCTTGCCTATTTCAAATCTTACGGACTTAGGAATAGCACCATCAGGTTTGATATAAAAAGTGGGATTTATACTTAAATAAATAAAAGGATTACTCGAATTTATTTTTTCATCAAAGAATAATGATAAGTGAATAGCATTATAAACGTAGTATTCTTGTCCATCTATTGTTGTGGAAAAAAATTCGTTATTCCACAATTTATCTTTTTTGTTATTTTCAAGATTACAAATTTCTCCTATGGCTTTTACAATCGTTGATAAATAGAGGCTTTTAAAAGTCGATCCTTCTTTAATTTCCTTGTATGTGACTGGATAATTTCCTTGTATGTGACTGGAGTGCGTTTTATTTCTCCTTTTGATATTTTGGAAAAAGCGTCTCTAATTTCAGTTTGAGTACCAAAACTATACACAAAGCCTTTTAAAGGGACAGCAGAAACTTTTCTTTCACCAATAAGCAACTTAATTGTTTGCCATACTTTCTCATTGTTATTAAAAGTTACTTCAATTTGAAACAACTCTCTAGGCAAAAGCATTGGAAAAAGATTGCTGCGTAGTAAAACATTGCGCTCAGAAATTTCTAATTTAAAGGGTGTTTTTTGTAATGTTTCTTCATCATTTCTTTTTAGCAATTTGTCTATTTCATCATGAAAATTTTCATCGGCTTCATAGCAAGTTTTAGCAACATCAATCAAAGTTGTATCAAAACCTTCCGTGGGAACATAGAAGCCTTTTCTGCCGCTATTTGCCATATGTATCAATAACTCTGAAATATTTTCATTTAAATCATGCCCATAGCCACACCAAAATAGCATTCCGGCTCCAGCATCAGAATACGCTTCTTTTAAGGCATTCATTAATGATTTATCTCTACCACTATATCCAAATACAATTAAATGTTTATCATATAGATGCTTTTTGAGGGCTTGAACAAAAATGTCATGCTGATTATCAAGTTCAGTACTTGTATTTTTCAAAGGTCCGAATTTGAAATCTCCATGTAATGCAACACAGAGTAATTCATCATTGCTTGAAGTTCTATGAATATATTCAGGATTTGCTAAAGAAATAGCAATAGGATTTACGCCTGTCTGATGTGCAGCTCTTTCAACAAGTCCGTCAAAATTTGTTGTAAAGACAGATTTTATCATTCCCTGGTTGACTAGATGGCAAAGAATTCGATAACCTATATGAGGCTCTTTCCCCTTACAAATATTTTCAAAATACTTCTTTCTTGTTTCTTCAATAGGATAGGCTGCGTTTGCAAAGTAAGAGTATTCTTCTAAGCTTTGCAGCTTAGGATAATTACCAACAGTATCAAACCATTTTTGTAAGGATTGTTGAACTGTTTCTGATTTATAATTACTGTATTGCTTAGACAATGCAGGATTTTTTGTTATAAAAATATTTCGTTTCCACTCCCAAATGCAATCAGTGGCGGATTGTACTCCTGATGTAATAGATGCTCCAGCACCTAATAGAATTGCGTGGGCAACATCTGTATTTTCCTTTAATACTCTTAAAAATGCATCGTAGGATAATTTGTAATCTTCCATTTATTCTAAATTCATTTTAACCATCCCACTTATCAACTTTGCCAACAATGAATCACTTGATTGGGTGAGGGTTTGAAAATTTATTTTAAAAACATTTATTCCAAATTGGTAATACTTTTTGTTTATTAAAAAACATTTGAAGCAATATGCTTTCAACATATGCAGGTATATCACTTATTTTTTTATCAAATGTTACATACCACTCTACTTTTATTTTATCGATATTTTGTTCATTCATTTTTTTAGCCCAGGATTTTCTTCTTGGCTTATTAAATTGTTTTCCATCTACAATGCGGTCAAACATGCCGCCTTCTCGCATTCCCAAAGTGCCATCCTGATTTAACCATCCTGAACATCCAATATATATCAAGTTACTTTTAGCATCATAGACTAGATAAACCCCTACGTTATCTTTTGGCGCATTACATTTTTTTGCCAATGTTTCATTCTTTAAAAATTCAAAAGAACCTTTTGTTGAATATTTGTTTAAGATAGAATTCATTTTATAATACTCTTATTTCCCCACTCATCAACTTTGGCAACGATGTATCTCTTAATTGAATGAGGGTTTTAATTTGTTTATGGTTTGCTTTTATTTTAGTCAATGTATGTTCGCACCATATTATAGCCTGTTCAAAAATATCTTTAGATGGGATATTTATTTTTAAATCTCTTAATTGATCAAAGGTAATTTGAGGAAACGTTCCTGATCTTGACTCCGCTAAAACTTGCAGCCATTCTACAGTTTGAGGATGGGTTAAATAAAAATAAACAAAAGGCTGTGGTACGATTTTCTTTGATCTTAATACCATTAATTTAGTCGATACAACAAAGGTGTCTGCAGCAAAATCAATGTAAGCATACCTTCCATTAGCAGGTCTTATTTCAGAAAATAAAATATCATCATTCTTGATGGATTTTTTTGCTTGCCCAGGCAATGATTTTATATCACTTAATTCATGAGTCAACACTTCACCCAAAAAGATGTCTGATGTATTCAGAAAAACAACTTGATTATTGGGAAACTTGTGAGTAATTGAAACACTTTCAATTAAATCTCCCAGCATAAAAAAATCTTCGGATTGTTCATTTGCTTCTTCTACAAACCATTGCCTGAAAAGTGTTTCAGCTAATTGCTCTAAGGTTTTATTTTGGCGTTGGAGTAGATCTATTTTATCATCTAAACTACTCAAAAATCTTGCAATCATGATTTGCTCAGGAACATCTGGAATTAATACATTTTCTTCGTGAACATGGTTTCTATTTATGCCAGGCACAGCACTCTTATCGTTGTATTTTTCAAAATCAAAATTTTTTAGAAAATAGTATATATATTTTGGATTGTTGCCTTTGAAGTCTTGAACATATAATGTTGTATTCAGCGGCCAATATTCAGTATTTGAATAAAATACCTCTCCGATTGTACCATATCGACCTGTTATAACTCCTGGAGCTTTTTTCATAAACTCATCATGAAAGTCCGTAATTCCTGAAGAAGAATAAATTGGATATTTACCCTTCTCCCTTTTAGAGTTTGGTAAATCGTAACCTCTTTTTAAGTTAATGATATTTCCTAATTTATATTCCTTCCAGTCACTCATTCGTTATTTGTATTATTTGTTCAATTATTTGTTACAGTACAAGAGTGCGACGCAACAAAAGCATCATATTTATTCAACTGCCTGGTACAATATCATACTCTGCAATATCAACCAGTTTAATTTTTGCAAGATTTTCCTGTATGCGTTTATTCAATGCCTCTTCCTCTGCTATTTGTTTTTCCAATTCTATTTTTAATGCTGTGAAACGTTCTGCAAAATTGAAGTCATCTTCATCGTCGGGTAAGCCTACATAGCGCCCCGGTGTTACTACATAATTGAGCTTGCGTACTTCATCTATGGTTGTGCTTTTGCAAAAACCCTGTGCATCTTTATAATCGCCGTCTTTATTTCGCCAGTTGTGGTAAGTATCTGCAACAAGTGCAATATCATCATCACTTAGGTCACGGTTGCGCCTGTTTACAAGGAAGCCAAGATTGCGTGCATCAATAAATAATATTTCGCCTTTTCTTTCACGAAAACCACTATTGGTTTTATTTCTTGATAAGAACCAGAGACAGGCGGGTATCTGTGTATTGAGGAAAAGTTTGGTGGGCAGGTTTACAACGCAATCTACCAGGTCGCGTTCAATCAATGCTTTTCTTATTTCGCCTTCGTTATTGGTTTGCGAGGTTAATGAACCTTTACTCAATACAAAACCTGCTTTGCCGGCGGGCGACATGTGATAGAGGAAATGCATGATCCATGCATAGTTGGCATTGCCTGCAGGCGGCACTAATTTTTCACCGAGTATATTCCATCTTGCATCTTCGCGTAACAATTCACCGCTCCAGTCACTGTCGTTAAAGGGAGGATTGGCAATAATAAAATCTGCTTTGAGGTCTTTATGCGCATCATTTAAAAAACTGCCTTCATTGTTCCATTTTACATTGCTGCTGTCAATGCCGCGAATGGCAAGATTCATTTTACACAAACGCCAGGTGGTTTGGTTGCTTTCCTGCCCGTAAATAGAGATAAGGTCCAAAGGATTGAGTGGTAACTTTTTTCCGTTATTCTTTTTGTAATGATCCTGGTGTGCCTTGATAAACTTTTCGCTCTGCACAAACATACCACCGCTGCCGCAGCAGGGATCGAATACGCGACCTTCATAAGGTTCGAGCATGGTGACCAATAGTTTTACTACGCTGCCTGGTGTATAAAATTGTCCGCCTTTTTTGCCTTCAGCAAGCGCAAACTCACCAAGGAAATATTCATACACTTTGCCAAGCACATCTTTGCTTTGCGCTTCTTTGGTGCCAAGTGTTGCAGTACCGATAAGATTGATGAGTCCACCAAGACTTGCTTTATCTAATTTTTCCTGAGCAAAAACTTTTGGCAATACACCACGAAGAGAAGTGTTGTCTTTTTCGATGGCATCCATGGCGGCATCTACATCTGCTCCAACAGTGGGAAGGGCAGCTCTGCCCTGTATCCATTTCCATCTTGCAGAAGGTGGTACATAAAAAACTTTTTCTGCTATGTATTCATTTTTGTCTTCGGGATCTGCGCCTTCGCTTTTTTGAGCAATCAGTTTTTCATAGAGTTCTTCAAAAGCGTCGGAAATGTATTTGAGAAATATCAAGCCCAATACAATGTGCTTGTATTCGGCAGCATCCATATTCTTGCGGAGTTTGTCTGCAGTCTTCCAGAGTTTTTTTTCGAGTGGTTCTTGTTGTTCCTGTTTGATTGATTTGGACATAAAGGCAAAGTAAAAAGAAATAGAAAAGTTCTACTGTTTAATTGTAAACATTATAAACGCAAATATTATTGGATGCAATTCGGATAGGTGTAAAGCGATGTTATTAGAGGGATATGCCGCGATAATAAAAATTGAAAGTAAAAATTTTAAAGATACCGGCAAAAAATTTTTATATTACTAAATTATGATTGCATAAATGTAAAGAATAATTCAAATCCAATTTGTTTCATATTTAGAAAAACTGAAGAGGTATCTGTAATTTAAAAAATTACCTTATATTCAGTTAGGAATGAAAGGAATTAAGAACTCTACATAAAGTTTTTATTTACTGAACTTATTTACGAAACAATTTCTATACATAAACAAACTAATCGATCCATGATAATTTCTAAACCCCCGGAGAATAAACAAGTAACAGTTAAGCCTTTTGATCCGCAAAAGGGAGAGCTAATAAATAAACTTCTTAAAAACAGAATTACACCGGAAGAATTAGATAGATTAAGACGTTGTCCTGTGACCGCCGATGATCTGTCTGATATTATACAGCATATCTATGATCTCAATGAAAAATATATACTTGAGTTATCGCGAGTAGAAGGCTTACTTCGTAAACTTGATGACATTAAAAACAGGAGGCGTAATAAATTTTTTATAAAAAAGATAAAATCAATGTCTTCAAACAACGGTAAGAAATTTAAAGTGATACTTGCAGAAGGTGATTCATGGTTTAACTATCCTCTGATATTAACGGATATTATTGACAGAATATCAATGGAGAATGATTTTGCAGTTTACAGTCTTGCATCCGGAGGAGATTGGTTGTTAAACATGCTTACTGCCAGGCATTATGTTGAAGAGCTTTCTATTTTGCATCCTGATGTTTTTTTAATTAGTGGAGGAGGTAATGATCTTGTGGGTTCTCGTAGGTTAGCTGCTGTTATAGACACCCTTGCCGGCAATGAATTTCACCAAAATAAATGGGCAGAAGACCTTATAAAAAATGCCAAAACTGATATTATCCCGCTTAACATGGATGATTTTACTGAAGGTGTAAAATATCTATCAAAAGATTTTTTTGCATTAGTAATGTTTTTTTATTTACAATATAGTTTCTTAATTAGTGGTATTCTTAACGGCGGAAAGTTTCCGAATATTCAAATTATTACCCAGGGTTATGACTATCCTATTCCTTCATACAACAAAGGTTCATTTAGGTTATTGCATTGGTATGTACCTTTTGTCCGCAATTTTTTAGGACATGGAAGCTGGCTCAAAACGCCTTTACTCATAAGAGGCATAACTAATCCTGAACTGCAGCGAAAAATTCTTTATGCAATGATCTATTTATTCAACGAAATGATGATCCAAGTTGGTTACTTATTTAATGAGACTTTTCCAGGACAAGTATTTCATATTGATTCAAGAGGTTCTGTTGGCAACAATGGGTGGACTGATGAATTACACCCTCTGCCAAAACATTTCATCAAAACAGGGGAAGTATTTGTCCATTGTATTCGTAAAGATTTACCTGCCACTTTTGATCATACTTATGTTGTAGGAAAAATATCTTCTTAAAATGAAAAATATTCATTTGTTTTTGTGGACCCTTTTTATCACCATCATTGTAATCCTTAGTGGTCAAAAATTTTACATATCCAACCACGGTGGTTCCTTACAAATATTAAATTTTGAAACGGCAAACACTTCGAAAGTCAAAACCTTATTAGATTATTACAGCATCACAAAAGTTAACGGTGTATCTCTCCTTTATTACGTAAGAATAAACACAGTTGTTGACTTCTTTTTTATCGTTTCTTATGTGAGTGTGTTAATTATGGTATCATATAGCTTAATGCAAAAAGAAAAAAATATTACACTTAATAATTTATTACGGTTTAATATGTTGCTTGCTATTGTTGCAGGACTATTCGATGTGGGTGAAAATATTATTTTGTTGAGGGATATAAATAACTATTTGTCAAGTTTGCCTATTACATCTGCAATGTATGTGAGTTATGCTAAATGGACACTAATAGCGTTTATTGTTACAGTGTGGATGGTTTCATTTTCTCTTAGAATGTTTAGTTCAACTAAGTATCGAAAAGGGCTATAACAGCCCATCATTTGCAAAATGAAAAATAAGATTCATCGGAGATAATAAGATGACCCACTACCTTTATATCCAAAACATTTCCGGCGCATTTAATTTTTGTTGTGAGTGCCTCATACCGGTGACTTGGCTTTAAACTTTCTGACGGATGATTAAGTGCAAGCACAATTTCAAACTTATTTAAAGAGTAACATTGAATATAAGAATTTGCTGAAACAATAACAAAACGCATAAGACCCGCAAGCGGGACTGTATCTAATCTGTTTAATTAATAACAAAGTGATGCAGAGTGCGACGCAACAGGCGATAACACAAGTAATGCAGTTGGGTACATAAAAAAATCTAATAAAAAAAGGGACTATAAAAGCCCCTCATCACGATCACTGAACATCTATTCAAGCTATTATTTTTTATACTTCATATAAAGGTCTAATACTTTCATAGCTAAGAAAGGGCGAAGCTCTAATTGATTGGTTAATACTATCACAGTGATTTTGCGGTTGGGTAAGCGAACAATATCAGCTAAGGCAGGACCGCCGCTG
>WNGF01013917.1_pt1 | contig 14218 bp, 16 predicted proteins | sample 5400641 | NCBI WGS metagenome assembly WNGF01 (sample SAMN13153371, study PRJNA577476) | soil metagenome | isolation source: 80 cm soil or saprolite under grassland replicate 2 | place: USA:California | collected 2016-06-15
TATGCCCGAGGGTGAGCAGGCCGGTCTCGAAGCGGACTCGCTGGCCGGGCTGCCTTCAGGGTCATCCTGAGCGAAGCGAAGGATCTCATGCTCAGGAGCATTCGCCTCACGCGGACAAGACTCTTCCCTGACCTCAGAATCAAAAACGACGCATGATCTCCGTCGAACGCCCTATGCCGCTCCAGCCAGGCCAGCCCGCTCCCGACTTCACGCTGCCCGCCGTCCAGGCCGACGGCTTCATCTCCCTAGCCGACTACCGTGGCAAGAGCCCCGTCCTGCTGGCCATGTTTCGCGGGCTGTGGTGCTCGTTTTGTCGGCGTCAGATCGCTCGCCTGGGCGGGACGTGCCAAAAGCTTCGGAGTGCCGGTGTCGAGCCGCTGGCCATCGTGGCTGGCAATGTCCGGCGAGCCCGCATCTATACCCGATTTCGTCCGGCGCCCATGCCACTCGTGGCCGATCCGGAGCTGGCTACGTTCCGCTCATACGGTTTGCCCAGTGTTCCGCTCACCGAGGCGATTCGTAGGGCCGTCCAGACTGTTGAAGTGAGGGTGCCCGAGCGCTCTGAACCGGCGACACTGGAGACCGTCTCCGACGAGTTCCATCGGGCCCATCCGTACGAGTGGCAGGAAGTGGATCGAAGCGATTCCGAGCGCACAGGCGCCCAGTCCAACGGGCAGTTTCTGATCGACCGGGACGGGATCGTCCGCTGGGCAAACGTGGAGGGCAGCCGTGGAGGCCTAGCCGAGTTGGTCCAGTTTCCAACCGACGAGGAGCTGCTGGCCGTCGCGCGGACGCTGGCCTGAGACCGCGAGCGGCCCGTCTTCACATCCGATGTCCGTGGCTTGTATTGAGGCTTCTGCCGCCGGCACATCGCCCGGTTGGGCGTCACGCGCGAGAGGCTCAAGACGGTCGGAGTCGAGACGGTCGGAGTCGTTGCCAGCCACCCCGAACGCGCACGCCTCTACTACCGCTTCCATCCCGTGCGCGTCCCGCTGGGAGCCGATCCGGACCTGACCACTCACCTCGCCTACGGTCTGCCCCACCCGGCGGTGACGCCAGAGCTCATGCAGGAGTTCGCCACCACTCACATCAACCCAACCGGTGACCTCCCCGAACCGCTCCCAGTGCTCGAGGCGAGCACGGCCATGGCCCGACTCGATGGCTTCGTGCCAAGTGCTACTGACGAGGCCGACAAGCAGCGCCATTTCCCCCAATTGGTTGGGCAGTTCCTGATCGATCGCGACGGGATCGTGCGCTGGGCCAACGTCGAGGCTAGCAGAGGTGGCCTGGCCGAGGCCGGCAAGTTCCCATCAGCTGAGGAGCTGCTAGCCGCCGTGCGGGCGGCCTGGGGGTAGCGAGAGGTATCGTCGACGCATATCTCCGTTTGGGCCATCGCCCCACCCAGGGGTGAGGGCCGAGGTGATCTAGCATGGCATCCGGACTCGAAGGCAGGCTAGTTCAGGTCGGCGACGAGGCGCCCGAGTTCCGCTTACCGGCCGCGCAAGGCGGCGAGGTCGCGCTCTCGGACTACCGTGGCAAGCGCAACGTCGTCCTGCTGTTCGTCCACGGCGCGACCTGACCGTTCTGCCGCCGGCACCTGTCGCAGTTGCGACTCGGATACGCTGACCTCCAGGCCAAGGATACGGAGGTCCTGGCCGTCACGCTCACGGACCCCCAGCGGGGCCCCCAATATCATCAGCTCTTCGACTTCGCCCATCCCTACCTGTGTGACCCAACCGGCGAGACCCCCGAGCGGTACGGGATTCCGATTGACAAGGGCCTGGCTATGCGCGGATTGGTTGGCGGCCTGTTGACGAGCCCGCAGATCTGGCAGCAGATAATCAAGGCCCCGCCCGGCTTTCGGAGTAAGACGGACGAGGGTACGCCAGGCGTCAAGCACGGCAGGGTGGACGGCATCTTCGTCGTCGACAAGCAGGGCATCGTCCGCTACGCGCGGACCGGTTTCGGCGCAAACCTGCTGCCGGGCAACGCGGAGCTGCAGCGCCTGGTCGCCGGGCTGGAGGACGGGCCGGCAGGCGGGGACCCGAGCTCAGTCGAAACAGGATCGTAACCAATCGACGCGGAGGGCGACCGGCCATGAGCGGATCGGCGGCGGATCGGGAGCGCGTGCAGCTTGGTCAGTCCGCTCCGGAGTTCATCCTCGACTCGATCGACGGGCGTCGGCTGGGGCTGCTCGATTTTCGTGGTCGGGCGCTGGTCCTCTGGCTCTCGCGGGGCGTCTATTGACCGCTCTGCCGTGTGCACCTGTCGCAGTTGCGACGCATGTACCCCGACATCCGGGCCCGCGGCGGGGAGCTCGTCGAGGTCGGCCCCAATGTGCCGGCCAACGCGGTGGACGGTTTACGACAGTATCTGGGCGGACGCGAGCTGGAATTCCCATATCTCTGCGATCAGGGCTGGGGGGTGCACCGGCTGTATGGCCTCCGCCATGTCGACGCCGCCGAGTTTCTGAGAGCGAAGGCCGAGGCCGAGCGCATCAAGGCCAGCGAGAGCCTCAGCCTCAGGCCACCCATGGTCGAGCTCAGACAAATGCTCGAGCACCCGATGGAACAGGGCCTCTTCGTCATCGACCGTGAGGGAGTCATTCGTCTGGCCCACGTGTCCTCGCCTGTCGGACCTCTCCCATCGACCGACGATCTGCTGGCCGTCCTCGACGGCTTGTCCCATGAGAACCCCCCTCTCCCTCTGGGCCCTCTGGGAGAGGGTCGGGGTGAGGGCTAGATGGGCGGTCGGCCGTAGAGGCGGGGCTTGTCCCCGCCCTCGGCCCCAGAGCTTCCTCCCCCTCTCCCACGCTTGGGAGAGGGGGTCGGGGGTAAGGGCGAAATTTGAGGGACCGGGGGTCGGGGGGTGAGGGCGAAACGTGAGGGAGAGGGGGTCGGGGGGTGAGGGCGAAATTTGTCATAATTCGGTCCCGCGGCTGCGATCAGCGCGGAGTCCCTCACGACGTCAGATGTAAGGATGCTCGATCGACTGTTCAGGAAAGAGAAGCTCGATCAGGGCGTCCAGAGGACGCGGGCAAGCTTTTTCGGCAGGATCCGGACGCTCCTGCCCGCCGAGCGGTCGATCGACGATCAGCTCTGGGACGATCTCGAGGAGCTTCTGCTCCAGGCGGACGTCGGCGTCCAGCTCACCGACGAGCTGATGGAGCGGATGCGCGGCGAGCGGCGGGCCGGCGAGATCCAGAGCTCCGCCGACTTGTTTGGCGCGCTGCGCGACGCGCTCGCCACGTCGCTCGAGGAGGTCGCCTCGCCGAGGACGCTGGTCCAGAAGGGTACGCTTTCGGCCGTTCTCGTGGTCGGGGTGAACGGGGTAGGCAAAACGACCAGCATCGCCAAACTGGGTGACTTCTGGCGCCAACAGGGATACAGCGTTGTGTTGGCGGCGGCGGATACGTTCCGCGCAGCGGCGATCGACCAGCTCAAGATCTGGGGCCAGAGGGCCGAGCTGCCGGTAGTCGCTCACCAGCCGGGCGCCGACCCGGGATCAGTCGTCTTCGATGCCCTCAGTGCAGCGCGAGCACGCGGAGCGGACGTCGTGTTGATCGATACGGCCGGACGACTTCACACCAAGTTCAACCTGATGGAGGAGCTGAAGAAGGTCCGCCGGGTGATCGACAAGCAGGGTATCCCGATGGTCTCGACCGTCCTGGTTGTCGACGCGACGACGGGACAGAACGCGGTCGCGCAGGCGGAGCAGTTCGCCCGCGCGACGGGCCTCGATGGGTTAATCGTGGCCAAGCTGGACGGTTCGGCGAAGGGCGGCGTGATCTTCGCCGTGACCCGCGCGGTCAGGGTTCCGGTCCTGTTCGTCGGGACCGGCGAGAAGCTGGGTGATCTGAGCGACTTCGACCCCGACGACTTCGTCGAAGCACTCGTCGGAGACGGCCGTGTTTGAGAGCCTGTCCGACCGCCTGCAGGGCGTCTTTCAGAAACTGACCAGCCGCGGTCGGGTGAGTGAAGAGGACCCCTCGAAGCCGACGTCAACCTGCGAGTCGACAAGCAGTTCGTGGCCAACGTTCAGGAGAAGGCGGTCGGGGCCGAGGTGCTGCACGGTCTCCACGGCGCGCAACAGGTCATCAAAATCGTCCATGATGAGCTGGTGGAGATGCTGGGCGAGGGTGGCGCGCGGCTCGCTGCGGCCCCGGCGCCGCCCACCGCCGTGATGCTCGTCGGTCTCCAGGGCTCGGGTAAGACGACCACCGCGGCCAAGCTGGCGCTTATGCTGCGCAAGCAGGGCCAGCGCCCCCTGCTGGTCGCCGCCGACCCGTACCGCCCCGCCGCCGTCGCCCAGTTACAGGTCCTGGGCCGCCAGCTCGACATCCCCATCTACCAGCAGGAGGGTCGCAGGCCGCCGGAACTGGCCCAGGACGCCTTCCAGCACGGCCGTGAGACGGGCGTCAGCCACCTGATCGTCGATACGGCCGGGCGACACGTGATCGATGAGGCGATGATGCGGGAAGTGGCTGAGATTCGGCAGCGCATCGACCCGCCGGAGGTGCTCCTGGTCGCCGACGCCATGACCGGCCAGGATGCGGTCCGGGTTGCCGAGCAATTCCACCGACAGGTGGGTCTGAGCGGCGTGATCCTGACCAAGTTGGATAGCGACGCGCGCGGCGGCGCGGCGCTCTCGCTGCGGGCCGTGACCGGCGTGCCCATCAAGTACATCGGCGTCAGCGAGAAGCTGGATGGACTAGAGCCGTTCCACGCCGACCGGATCGCGTCGCGCATCCTGGGCATGGGCGACGTGATGACGCTCGTCGAGCGCGCTCAACAGTTGACCGACGCCGACCAGGCCAAAGCGCTCGAGAAGAAATTCCGCACCGCCACGTTCGACCTCGAGGACTTCCTCGATCAGCTGGGCAAGGTGCGCCAGATGGGGCCGCTCGACCAGCTGCTGGGGATGATCCCCGGGCTGGGCCAGGCGGTCCGCGGCCAGGACCTTCAGCTCGAGGAGAAGCACGTCAAGCGGATCGAGGCGATGATCCAGTCGATGACGCCGGACGAGCGACGCCATCCCGAGATCATCGGCAGCAGCCGCAAACGACGAATCGCGCGCGGCAGCGGGACGACGCCGGCTGAGCTCAACAAGCTACTGAACCAGTTTCGCGAGATGCAGAAGATGATGAAGATGGTCTCGCGCGGCCGAATGCCGCGCGGCTTCCCGTTTGGGGCCCGCTGATTTTCCCCCTCTCCCACGCTTGGGAGAGGGGGATCAGGGGGTGAGGGCGAAACGCTTGGGAGAGGGGTCAGGGGGTGAGGCGCGACCACCCGGAGGCCCATCCGTTGACAGAAGTTAGGGTCGTTCCAGGTTCGGAGCGCCCAAGTTTGTGATCCTGGGCGCTCGAGAACGCCCGAATAGACTGGTAACCTCTCTATAATGGTGCCAGCGACGTGAGGCGCGGGCTGGTCCGAGGTCGCCACGCGCTTCCTGTGACAACACGCCCTTACAGGGGGGCAAGCAACCACGGGGCCCCGGGCTATACACAGCCCCGCCTGAGGCGGGCGGCGGGCCCTCCTTCCGAGCGGCACGAGACTCACCGCTCGCAGCATTTCCCGACCACCCAGGGGGGACAGCGGATGGCGCGTCTAGTGGCGCGAGAAGAGACGAAGCAGAAGCTCCTTCAGCTTGCCCGCGAGCGCGGATTCGTCACCCTGGAGGATGTCGCGCGGGCCGTGCTCGACGAGCCAGTCGATCTCGACGATCTGCGTGAGACGCTCGAGGAAGCGGGTTTCGAGCTGGTCGAATCGGCCGACGACGACGAGGACGAGACCGACTCGCCACAGCCACTTGCCTGGGGTCCCGAAGTCGCCGAGCCCGAGCCCGAGGCCGAGGTCGAGGAAGAAGTGATCGGCGCGCACATCCTGCGCGCTGCTGCGCTCGAGGCCGAAGAGCTGATGCCTGACACGCCGGCCGCCATCTACCTGCGTGATATCAGCCGAGTGCCGCTCCTGACCGCCGAGGAAGAGGTCGATCTGGCTCGGTCCCTCGAGCGAGGCGAAGCCGCGAATCAAAGGCTGGCCCACGGGGCTTACAGACCAAGCGGGGAAGAGCGCCTGCGGTCCGAGATGGTGGCAGGGGCCGAGGCGCGCAAGAAGCTGACCGAGTCGAACCTGCGCCTGGTCGTCTCGGTCGCGCGAAAATACATGGGCCGCGGTCTACCGCTCCTCGACTTGATTCAAGAAGGCAACATCGGTCTGTCGCGAGCGGTTGAGAAGTACGATTACCGCAAGGGCTACCGCTTCAGCACCTATGCCTACTGGTGGATTCGCCAGGCCGTGACTCGCTCGATCGCCGATCAGGCGCGGACGATTCGCGTGCCTGTCCACATGATCGAGTTGATCGGGGACGTCTACAAGGCCTCGCGTGACTTGCAGCAGGGGCTGGGACGTGAGCCGGACGCCGAAGAGATCGCCGGCAAGATGGGCACGACGCCCGAAAAGGTGCGCCAGATCCTGCGCGCGGCCAAGCAACCGATCTCCCTGGAGACCCCTATCGGCGAAGACGATGGCAGCACCATCGCCGACTTCATCGCGGACCGCTCCGCTCGCGCTCCAGCCCAGGCCGCCGACGAGGCGATGCTCAAGGACCACGTCGAGAGTGCCCTCATGGAGCTCAACCCCCGCGAGCGCCAGGTGCTGCGGATGAGGTTCGGACTGGAAGACGGCCGCGACCGCACCCTCGGCGAGATCGGCGAAGAGCTCGGCGTCAGCCGCGAGCGAGTCCGCCAGATCGAATCGGAGGCGCTCGCCAAGCTGCGCCATCCGCGCCTTAGGAATCGCCTGCGCGAGTTCGTCGAGTAGCGCGCCCCCTACATCGCGCGCCCCAGGAGTCACCTTGCCGCGCTCGTTTACGCCATCGGCTCGCCGTGCTGCGCGCGCCGATCGCATCCGGCTCGACCTCCTGCTGGTGGAGCGCGGCCTGGCGCCGAGCCGCGAGAAGGCCCAGGCCCTCGTGCTGGCCGGCGCGGTGACCGTCGACGGCCGCGTCGCCGAGAAGCCCGCCGAGCTGATCGAGGCCGGCGCCAGGCTGGCCCTCGAAGCCGCGGGCGGCTTCGCGAGTCGGGGTGGCCTGAAGCTGGACCATGGCCTCGAGCGATTCGGCATCCCAATCGACGCCCGCGTCTGTCTGGACGTTGGAGCCTCGACGGGCGGCTTTACCGACTGCTTGCTCAAGCGCGGCGCGCGACGCGTCTACGCGGTCGACGTGGGGTATGGCCAGCTCGATTGGGGCTTGCGGAATGACCCGCGCGTGGTCGTGCTGGAGCGCACCAACGTCCGCCACCTGGCCGAGCTGCCGGAGCCGATCGACCTGGCTGTGGTCGACGTGTCGTTCATCTCGTTGCGGCTGGTGCTGCCACCAATCGGTCGACTGCTGCGGCCGCGCGCGCCGATCGTGGCGCTCGTCAAGCCCCAATTCGAGGCCGGCCGGGGTGATGTTGGCAAGCGCGGCGTGGTCCGCGATCCGCGGGTCCATCGCCGCGTTCTGTTCGACCTGTGGCGCTGGTGCGCCGAGCACGGCTTCGACCTTCGCGGACTCACCGCCTCGCCGCTGCGCGGACCGGCCGGCAACGCCGAGTTCCTCCTCTGGCTAACCAACCAGTCGCGAGTCACGAGTCGCGAGCCGCGAGTCATGGATTTGGGCGCGGACAGCGAGGCAGAGGAGGCGGTCCGACGAGCGCTCGGGGAAATACCCCCACTCGCGACTCGCGACTCGCCACTCGCGACTCGCCCATGATGCGCGTAGCTTTGATTCACCAGCCGTATCGGCCGGAAACCGGCCAGTGCGCCCGTGACGCGGCCGGCTGGTTGGAATCGCAGCACTGCAAGTCCCAGCTGCTGTCCGCGTTCGAGCTCGATCGCCACGACCCGACCCCGTTCGGCCTCGCCCTCTCGTTCGGCGGCGACGGCACTACCCTGCGCACGGCGCGCTGGGCCTCTGGCGCCGGTCTGCCGATCGTCCCGGTCGGGATGGGGACGCTCAGCTTCTTGGCAGAGCTCGTGCCAGGCCAGGTAGAGGACTCGCTTGGCCCATACCTGGCCGGCGACTACTGGCGCGACGAGCGAGCGATGCTCCACGTGCAGGTCGAGGGCTCGGCGCCCCACCGAGCGCTCAACGACGTGGTGGTCGCGCGGGGCGCGGCCCTGAGGGCGGTCAGCATCGAGCTGGCCGTCGAAGGCCAGCGCGTCACGCGCTTCACGTCAGACGGGGTCGTTGTTGCCACAGCGACCGGCTCGACCGCCTACGCGCTCGCGGCGGGCGGCCCGGTCCTGGCCCCTGACCTGCGCGACATCGTCGTCGTGCCCATCGCCGGGCACCTGTCGGCCGTCCGGAGCCTCGTCCTGCCAGAGTCCGTGGAGATCGAGTTGCGGCTCGTGCGCACCCAGCCGGGCGTCCTGTCCGTGGATGGGCAGGTCGACGGCGACCTCCCCGTCGATTGGCCGGTCAGCATTCGGCTCGCCACAGAGCGGACCGTTTTCGCCCGCCGTGGCGACCGTCGAGCGTTCTACGCCCACCTCACCACCAGACTCCGCCGCGACTGATGTTGCACGCCCTCACTCCTCGTTCCTCATCGCTCATCCCTCACTCCTGGCGATGTTGTCGCAGCTAACCATCCGCGACTTCGCGATCGTGGACCGTCTCGCCATCTACTGGGCGGCCGGGCTGAACGTCGTGACGGGCGAGACGGGCGCGGGCAAGTCGATCATCATCGATGCGGTCGGAACGCTGCTGGGCGGTCGCGTCTCGCCGGACTTCGTCCGTGGCGGCGCCGACCGCGCGCTGGTCGAGGGGGTCTTCGACCTGTCGGGCGCGGCGGACATCACCGAGCTTCAAGGCGCCCTGGGCGAGTACGGCCTGGACCTGGAAGATGGCGGCCTCATCCTGGCCCGCGAGGTCGCGGCGGCGGGCGGTCGGAGCGTCGCGCGGATCAACGGGCGGGCAGTGCCGGCCTCGGTGCTCCAGCAGGTCGGGGAGCAGCTCGTGGACATCCACGGCCAGAGCGAGCACCTGTCGTTGCTCCGACCCCGCGAGCACCTCGAGCTGCTGGATCGCTACGCCGGGCTTGGCCAGGAACGGGCCCGGCTGGCAGACGTGGTGGCCGATCTGCGCAGCGTCGAGCGCGAACAGGCCCAGGTGCGCGATGAGGCGCGGCGGGCCGAGCGTGAGCAGGTGTTGCTCCGCCACGAGGTGGCCCAGATCGAGGCTGCGAGCCTGGCCGAGGGCGAGGAGGAGGAGCTACTGGCAGCCCGCGGCCGCCTGCGGAACGTGGAGCGCTTGCGCGCGGCCGTCTCGACCGCCTACGCGGCTATCAACGGTGATGAGGACCAGGCCGGCGCGGCCGCGCTACTGCAGCAGGCGGCATCCGCTTGCTCGGACGCGATCAGCTTCGACCCGGCCCTGGAAGGCGAGGCCGAAGTGCTCAGCGGCACGGCCGCCCAGCTGAGCGAGTCGGCTCGGACGCTGCGCAAATACCTCGACACGGTCGAGGAGGATCCTCAGCAGCTCGAGGCGGTCGAGGAGCGGCTGCTGGCGATTGCCGACCTGAAGCGCAAGTTTGGCGACACGATCGCCGACGTGCTGGTCTATGCGGACCACGCCCGCGGCCGTCTGCTGGCGGTCGAGCGCCAGGACCAGCTGCTAGCCGAGCTGGCCGAGCGGAAGGCCGCCTTGCGCGAGGCGGTTGCCGCCCTGGCAGCCGACCTCTCGGCGCGTCGAGTGGCGGCCGCCGCGACCCTGTGCTGCGCGGTCGAGTCGGAGCTGGCCGACTTGAACATGTCCGGCACCAGATTCGTCGTGCAGATCGAACAGTCCGACGACGAGGGCGGCGTGGCGGTGGCAGTCGGCGGCCATGAGCGGACGTTGGCTTTCGATCAGAGCGGCGTCGACCGAGTAGAGTTCCTGATCGCCGCCAACCCCGGTGAGGAGCCAAAGGGGCTGGGCCGGATCGCCAGCGGCGGCGAGCTGGCCCGCGTCTCGCTCGCCCTCAAGGCCATCCTGTCGCGCGTCGATCGCCGCCAGACGTTGATCTTCGACGAGATCGACGTCGGCGTGGGTGGGCGCAGCGCGCCCGTTGTGGGCGAGAAGCTGTGGGGCCTGACGGCCGAGCACCAGGTCCTGTGCGTGACCCACATGCCGCAGGTGGCCGCCTACGCCGATGCCCACCTGCTGGTCACCAAGGCGGCCGACGCCGCCTCCAGCCGCGTCGAGGTCCGCCATTTGGAGCCGGCCGAGCGCGTCGACGAGCTAGCAGCGATCCTCGGCGGCCAGGGGGGCGGCCAGGGCGCCCGCCGCAACGCCGAAGAGCTGCTCGAGCGCGCCGCGGCCTGGAAACGCTCCAAACGTCGGCCGAAGCAGAGGTAGGGCGCACCCGTGTGTGCGCCGCCTGCCTTCTGGGAACGCGATACCACCGCTGAAGACGCCTAGCCCACAAGGAGAAGACGCCCACCTGCTGGTCACCAAGGCGGCCGACGCCGCCCACAGCCGCGTCGACGTCCGCCATTTGGAGCCGTCCGACCGCCTCGACGAGCTAGCAGCGATCCTCGGAGCCTAGCAGGAAAGGTATGCCAACGCGACCGTCAAGGAGCGCCGCAATCGCGCGCGGCGACAGCGATGTACTCGGGCCGCGCGCCCTCAACCGCGCACTGCTCGAGCGCCAGCTGCTGGTGCGTCGATGGAAGCTGTCCGCCGCCGAGGCGATCCAGTGGCTGGTCGGCATGCAGGCTCAGGCGCCCAGCTCGCCCTACGTCGGCCTGTGGACGCGACTGGCCGGCTTCGACCACGACGAGCTGGCCCAGCTGATCCGCGACCGGGCCGCGGTGCGCATCGCTCTGATGCGCTCAACCATCCATCTGGTCACCGCCCGCGACTGCCTGGCCCTGCGCCCCGTGCTGCAGCCGGTCCTGGACCGCAACCTGTACGTCGGCAGCCCCTTTGGCCGGGCTGTCGTCGGAATGGACACAGCGGCGCTCGTGGCGGCCGCTCGGGCACTCATCGAGGAGCAGCCGCGCACGATGGCAGAGCTCGGCAGGCTGCTGCAGGAGCAGTGGCCCGATCGCGACGCCACTTCCCTCGCCTACGCCATCCGCAACATGGTGCCTCTGGTCCAGGTGCCACCCCGCGGCATCTGGGGCGCCAGCGGGCGGGCCACCTGTACCACGGCCGAGGCCTGGCTCGGCCATCACCTCGGGGCCGACTCCTCGCCGGACGAGATGATCAGGCGGTACCTGGCCGCGTTCGGCCCGGCCAGCGTCAGGGACATCCAGGCCTGGTCGGGCCTGACCCGTCTGCGCGAGGAGACAGAGCGGCTTCGGCCACGCCTGCGCACCTTCCGCGACGAGCATGGCAACGAGCTGCTCGACCTGCTCGACGCCCCGCGGCCCCACCCCGACAGCCCGGCCCCACCACGCTTCCTCCCCGACTACGACAACGCGCTCCTCGGCCACGCCGACCGCTCCCGCATCATTCCCGACGAGCACCGCAAGCCGCTCCTTCTCATCGGCCAGCCCACCGTGCTCGTCGACGGCTTCGTCCGCGGAACATGGAAGATCAAGCGGCAGCGCGGCGCCGCCACCCTGCTCATCGAGCCCTTCGAACCGCTCAGCCAGCACGACCGCACCGCCCTGGCCGAGGAGGGCGCCCGGCTGCTCACCTTTGCCGCCACCGACGCCCAGGCCCATGATGTCCAGTTCATCGCCCCGTGATCGGCCAGCACATCGAAGCCGCCGTTCACGTGGCGGAGCGTCGGGGCCGTTATGATTCACTCTACCTGGGCGTCCGTGTGAGCAATGTTTGAACGTTATTCCTTCGTGGCGGTAAAAACGCGCGATCTGGCGCGAGCGCGTCGCTTCTGGGCCGACGCCCTGGGCTTCCCCGTGACAGAGGAGAAGCCCGGCGATTTCTTCATGGTTCAATGCTGGCGGCCTTCGCTTATGCGTCGATCTCGCCGCGGGAAAGAGGCACAAGCCCGGCGGAAGCGACCCAGTCATCGGGTTGAAGGTTACGTCCGTGAAAGACGTTCTCGCCAAGCTGGCCGCCTTCGGCATCAGCCCCTTCGAGGGGCGATCGGCTAGCGCCGGAGGAGAGTATGCTCAGATCAAAGATCCGGATGGTCGCACTGTTATCCTGACAGAAACCGACTAACGTACACTCAGTCGGGAACGAGCTGCCGGTCCGATCTACACCCATAACTGAGGAAGGACCCTCGTCATGAAGTATCTGGTCATGGGAACGGAGGGACCCGGGTTCGCGTCGCCGGAGGAGACCGTGGCCGTGCTGGAAAAGGGCATTCTCCCGACGTTCGACGCGCTGCTGAAGCTCGAAGGCGAGAAGAAGATCCTCGCTGGCGGCCTCCCAGTTGGTGATCGCGCTTTCGTGTTCATCGCCGAGGCCTCGTCCAACGAGGAGCTCGACGGCATGCTGAGGGACATCCCCGCCTGGGGGGTGCTGAAATGGCAGGTCACCGCCCTGCAGAGCTTCGAGGGGCGGGCCGCTCAAGAACGCCAGAACGTCGCGCAACTCAAGAAGCAGCTCCGGTAAGGCCAGAATCGCAGGGTCCGAGCAGGCCGGCCGGGCTTTCCATAATTTTGACAAGCGCCCGGGAACGAGATCATAGTAGGGTGCCCGGTCACAGGTGGGCTCCTCACCTCGCTTCGCCGCCCGCTAGGCCAGTGCATGGGAGGGCCCGATGATCCCCGCCAAGTTCGAGTACCACGCCCCGACGGCGCTACCAGATGCGATCGCTCTCCTCGAACGATACGCCGACGACGCGAAGCTCCTGGCGGGCGGACAGAGCCTGATCCCAATGATGCGCTTCCGACTGGTCGAGCCGGGTCACCTGGTCGCCATCGGCCGCATCGACGGCCTGGCCTACGTCCGCGAGAGCGATGGCCACCTCGCCATCGGCGCCATGACTCGGGAGGCCGACCTCGAGCACGCGCCCCTGGTCGCCGAACGCTACCCGATCTTGAGGGACACCAGCGCGGTGATCGCCGACCCGCTCGTTCGGAATCTGGCCACCATCGGCGGCAATCTGGCTCATGCCGACCCGGCTAACGATCATCCCGCGACGATGCTTGTGTTGGGCGCGGAAATCGTCGCCGAGGGTCCGAACGGGCGCCGCACGATCGCCATCGACGATTTCTTCGAGGACACCTTTACCACCGCTCTTGGCACCAGCGAGGTGCTGGTCGAGATCCGGATACCGCAGCCCAGAGCGCGGAGCGGCGCGGCGTATCTCAAGCTCGAGCGCAAGGTTGGCGACTTCGCCATCGTCGGAGTCGCCGCGCGGGTGACGCTCGATGAAAGCGGGGCTTTCGATTCGGTCGGCATCGGCCTGACCAACGTCGGGCCAACGCCGATTCGCGCCCGCAAAACGGAGAGCTCGTTGATCGGGCAACGCCCGAGCGACGAAGTTTTGAAAGCGGCTGGGGCGTCGGCGGCCGGCGAGGCCGAGCCGGTGACCGACGGTCGCGGCCCTGCCGAGTACAAGCGCGCGATGGTCCGAACCCTGACGATACGTGCACTGAGGCAGGCGCTCGAGCGGGTCCGATAGCCTGCGAGGCTTGCCCCGCCGCCGTGAAAGGAGCCAACCATGAGCGAGGGCACCGTTGCGGTCCGCGTGACGGTAAATGGCGAGAGCCGCCAGGCTGACGTCGAGCCGCGGCTCCTGCTCGTGCACTTCCTGCGCGAGACGCTCGGCCTGACCGGCACCCACATCGGTTGTGATACGACCAGTTGCGGCGCCTGCACCGTGATCCTGGACGGCCGCCCGATCAAGTCCTGCACGATTTTCGCGGTCCAGGTGGTCGGCCGCGAGATACGGACCGTCGAAGGCCTCGAGCAGAACGGTGTGCTGCACCCGATCCAACAAGCCTTTTGGGATGAGCACGGCCTTCAATGTGGTTTCTGCACCCCGGGCATGTTGATGACTGGCGTTGCTCTGCTGGAATCGAACCCGAGCCCGGGCGAAGACGAGATTCGGCGGGCCATCTCCGGCAACCTGTGCCGGTGCACCGGGTACCTGAACATCGTTAAATCCGTGCAAAGCGCCGCCGCGACGATGCGGGACGCTGCAATGACGTCGGTCCCGAGCCCCTAATTCTGTCGGGGCGGGGTTTCCCCGCCCTGGGGCGCGGGGACCGCGGCCCCTACGGAACTCGGAACCCGGAACGCGGAACTGGAGAAAGGCCATGGCTACTGA
>WNGF01006684.1_pt1 | contig 14215 bp, 12 predicted proteins | sample 5400641 | NCBI WGS metagenome assembly WNGF01 (sample SAMN13153371, study PRJNA577476) | soil metagenome | isolation source: 80 cm soil or saprolite under grassland replicate 2 | place: USA:California | collected 2016-06-15
GACGCTTCAAGGTGCTGCGGGAACCCATTCTCACATCGGGCCGGAAACTGCGCATGTACCCAGCCAAACAAGTTCTTCGCGACTTCTTCGGTGTGATCGTCGCCGGTCCTCGCGGGGCGCGTTCGCGCGCGAAACTGCGCCTGTGGTACGACGGCAAACGTGAAAAGCATGCGGCGGAAGCATGACGGATTCCGCAGGGATGCCATGATACGGGGTTGCTAAAACGGGTTCTTCGTCTAAAGTAGCCGCTTCGTTATGGCAGAGAGCAGCGAAACGTTGAGTTTCAAGGAGTTTCAGTTGCATGACAAAGATACTGGCAGCGCGGATGTGCAGGTCGCACTTCTGACCCGCCGGATCGAGCATTTGACCGAGCACCTTAAGACCTACCGGAAAGATCATTCTTCGCGCCGCGGCTTGCTTAAGATGGTCGCGCAACGCCGGAGTCTGCTCGATTATTTGAGCAAAACAAAAGCCGATCGTTATAAGAAACTGATCGACAAATTGAACCTGCGCAAATAACAGCACCGATCGTTGGTTTCGTGTTCGAACCGTTTGAACAGCTCTAGGCCAGAATTAAACTAACAAGAAAATACAATCAGCAGTCCAGGCCCAGTAATCACCTTGGATTTTAGGTTTTAGTTTCGCGCTCCGCGCTACGGAGCAACGGGTTTAAAACCTACAGTCAGGGTGACCGGCCTGGAACCGCACATCCAGGAAAAGTAAAATGCAACAAAAGGTCACGGCCCAAATTGGAGCCACTCAAATATCTATCGAAACCGGCAAAATCGCCAGACTCGCCGACGGTGCGGTCATCGTCTCGTGCGGCGACACCATGGTGCTGGCTAGCGCCGTCTCGGCCACAGCCATCAAAGAAGGCCAGGATTATTTCCCGCTTACAGTCGATTATCGCGAAAAAGCGGCAGCCGTGGGGAAATTTCCGGGCGGCTATTTCAAGCGCGAAGGGCGTCCCACTGAAAAGGAAACACTCACCTCGCGCATGATCGATCGGCCTTTGCGGCCACTCTTTCCGCAAGGATATTTTTACGACACACAGATCATCTCAATTCTGCTTAGCGCCGACGGTGAGAACGATCCCGACATTCTCGCGATGAATGGCGCATCGGCTGCGCTATCCGTTTCGGATATTCCGTTTGCCGGGCCAATTGGCGCTGTGCGTGTCGGCCGGGTGAAGGGCGAGTTCGTCGCCAACCCGACGCACACGGAGCGCGCCGAGAGCGATCTCGATCTTGTTTACGTAGGCACCGAAAACGATGTGATCATGATCGAAGGCTCGGCCAGGGAAGTGCCGGAAGCCGAGTTCGTCAAAGCGCTCGAGTTCGCACACGGGCATGCGCGCGAGATGATTCGCGTTCAAAAAGAACTGGCAGGGATGGTGGGCAAGTCTAAACGCGAGGCGCAGTTGCTCCCAGTGAATCAGGAACTGCTCGATATCGCTTATCGCGTTGCGGGCGACCGGATCGAAGGGGCGCTTTACACGGAAGGCAAGACGGCACGCGCTAAAGCGATCGATGCATTGCGCGAGAAAGTGAAGACGGCGATCCTGGAGAAATATCCCGAGGCTGACTCCTTCTCGATCTCACAGGCATTCGATTACGTCCAAAAAAAGGCGTTTCGCATCAGCATTCTGGAAAAACAGAAACGCGTCGATGGCCGCGGTTACCAGGATTTACGGCCGATCAGTTGCGAAGTGAGCGTTCTGCCGCGTGCGCATGGTTCGGCTCTTTTCCAGCGCGGGGAAACCCAGGCGGTCGCGCTCGCGACGCTGGCGCCAATCGAGGAAGCGCAGATGATTGATGCTTACGGCGGGGGCGAACAATCGAAGCGATTCATTCTGCATTACAACTTTCCCCCGTTCAGCGTAGGCGAAACAGGCCGGACGGGCGGCCCTGGGCGGCGCGAGATCGGCCACGGCGCGTTGGCCGAGCGTTCGCTGGAGCCGGTCGTGCCGAGCGAACAGGATTTTCGTTACGCAATCCGCATCTCAAGCGAGATCATGGAATCAAACGGCTCAACCTCAATGGCGAGCGTGTGCGCGGGCACGCTTGCGCTCATGGATGCCGGCGTGCCGATGAAGACGCCGGTTGCAGGAATCTCTGTGGGGCTGGTCACCGAGTTTGCAGACGATCGTCAATTGAAGCGCTACGAATTGCTCACCGATATCATCGGCTCGGAAGATCACCTTGGCGACATGGATTTCAAACTTTGTGGAACCGACGCGGGCGTCACCGGTTTTCAGCTCGACCTGAAGCTTCCCGGGATCAGTCACAAGATCATGCTGGAGGCGATCGAACGCGCGAAAGAAGCGCGCACGAAGATTCTCGATATGATGCGCAGCGCGCTGGACAAGCCGCGGCCGGAGTTATCGAAATACGCGCCTCGAATCGAGACGATTAAAATTAATCCCGAGAAGATCGGCGCGCTCATCGGGCCTGGCGGAAAGACCATCAAGGGGATTGTCGCGGAGACTGGTGCCGAAATTAACATCGAGGACGACGGCTCGGTGCACATCTATGCCGTCAGCGGCGAAAGCATGCAGCGCGCGAAGGAAATCATTAGTGGAATGACGCGCGAAATTGAGATTGGCCAGACCTATCAGGGACGCGTGGTTTCAACCAAAGAATTCGGCGCGTTTGTCGAAGTTTTGCCGGGCAAAGACGGGCTCGTACACATTTCCGAGCTCGCGGATTTCCGCGTGCAACGAACCGAGGACGTAGTCAAAGTGGGCGACATCATTTGGGTCAAGTGCATCGGAATCGACGATAAAGGCCGCGTAAAACTTTCACGCAAGGCGGCGCTGAAAGAACGCGCCGAAGCCGAAACGGGTCAACCTGCTCCGGCGGAGAAAGTCGGGGGCTGATTCCGATTGGAGGGGCTGTAGTGTCCGCTATCCCTAGCGGACATCGGGTCGCACGTCGAACCGATGCGCTGAGGACAGCACACGCTACAGCAATCGGTAGCATAGTTGACGATGTCCGCCGCGGATGGAGTTAAAGAGGAGAGCGAACCATGATCGCGCCCGCTCGACTTTCTTACGGGGTACTCGCCGCCACAATTATCCTTGCAGGTGTTTTGCACGTTGGAGTGCCGCTGCTTGTCGTTTTGTTCTCCTACTTTGCATTAGGCCAACTGTATTTGCTGACGAAAAGAAAGTGGCTCGCTTTGATTTTGTTTGGCATTGTTGTAGCTGGGATCGGCACCGCAGCGGTGTTCTTTACTCGCGCTGCCATTCTCGCGCTGCCAGATGTGGCAGATACGTCCCTTCCTTCCGCCAGCGCCTGGGCGCAGAAGCGCCAGATCGAGCTACCCTTTAATGATTTTGAAAGTCTTAGACAGGCGGTGATTGACGCGCTTGGCCAGGAAGCGCATTACCTGCGAAACGTCGCGAATTTTGCCAAGAGCACCACGGCGATGCTGTTTTTCAGCATACTTGGAATCATCGCGGCCGGGAGCCTCTTTTTCAAAACAGGCCTCGATCCTCACCGGAGCACGCATCGGGTGAAGAACAATCTTTACTCCATTTGCTGCGATGAAGTTTCGACGCGGTTCCGCGATTTTTACCGCAGCTTCGCCACCGTGATGGGGGCGCAGATCACTATCTCGCTAATCAACACGGTATTGACCTCGATTTTCCTTCTCGCAGTGCGCATGCCGCATGCGCCGCTGCTCATTGCAGTCACGTTTCTTTGCGGCCTTGTGCCAATCGTCGGCAACCTCGTCAGCAATACAGTCATTGTCTTCGTCGCTTTGACAGTCTCCTTGAAACTGGCGATTTCCGCGCTGCTGTTTCTGGTTCTGATCCACAAGCTGGAATATTTTCTAAACAGCAAGATCATCGGCGACCGGATACGCAATCCCATTTGGCTGACGTTGGTCGCCCTGATCATTGGCGAACGACTCATGGGTATTCCCGGTCTGATCCTCGCGCCGGTGGTATTGAATTATTTGCGCGTGGAAATGCTGACTGTCGAAGTGCCGGCTCCGTCGGAAAAGGCAGAAGCGTTGAAACGTTGAACCGTTGAAACGTTACATCGTTACAAACCGTTACAACCAGTTTTTCCTTTGTAACTCTTGTTAACCTTTTTAACAGTTTAACCTCACGTAAGTCATGAAAGCGGGTTTTCTTGAGAAACTTATCGAGCGACTCGGGCGCATCGGGCCGGAAGAAGTGCAGAATTATTTTCTTCGCCTCGCACAGGAAAAGGGTTTTCTAGAAACGGTTTTCAATGCCATTCAGGAAGGCATCATTGTGACCGATTCAAACGGCCGGATTACGTATCTAAACAACACAGCTGCCGCGTTGTTTGGACTGGAGGCGGCGGATGCAATCGGTAGCCGGCTCGCGGAACGTATCCCAGGCTTAGACCGGGAATCGCTTATAGGAAGCGGCGGGCCAGTCAGTCGTGACATGGAAATTTTTTATCCGCAAAACCGCTTCATCAATTTTTACATCGTGCCGCTTATCATAGAGCACCGGGACGGGGCTGTAGCGGGAGGCGGTGGCTCCGGCCGAGTTTCAGCCACGGATGACGAACGCGGCCGGCCGGGGTCACCGACCCCGGCTACAGATGCAGCGGCGGAAGTTGGCCATGTCATGATCCTGCGCGATATCACGGAGAGCCGCCGCACAGCCCAGCAAACTATTGAGTCGGAACGTTTGAACGCGCTGACATTGCTCGCAGCAGGCGTGGCGCACGAGATCGGCAATCCACTCAACTCGCTGCACATTCATTTGCAATTGATGGAGCGCAGCGTGCAGAAGCTAGACGGCAATGCAAAGGCAGAGCTGCAACAATCGATTGACGTCGCCCGTTCCGAAGTCGAGCGGCTGGATTCGATCGTCACTCAGTTCTTGCGCGCAATCCGGCCATCGCGGCCCCGACTGCGTCCGGAGAATCTAAACACAATTATCGAGGGAGCGGTGCGCTTTTTCTCCCCTGAAATTCAAGACCGCGACATTGTTATCGAACAAGAACTGCGCTCAGACCTGCCTTTGCTTCAGGTGGATCGTGATCAGATGAAGCAGGCGTTTTACAACGTGATCAAAAACAGCCTCGAAGCTATCAAGCGTCACGGCACATTGCGAATCCAGACCGATCTGGACGATACGAATGTTCTCATCAGGTTCGTCGATACCGGCGGTGGTATGTCGGCCGAAAACTTGAGTCGCGTCTTTGAGCCTTATTTCACAACCAAGCCGTCCGGCACTGGTCTTGGATTACTAATTGTGCGCCGCATTGTGCGCGAACACGGCGGCGAACTCTCCATTGAGAGCAGTCAGGGCAAAGGTCTCACCCTTACAATTCGTTTGCCATACCTCGACAAGCGCATTCGCATGTTGGAAGCGGGGGAAGCCAGAGATCAGAGATCAGAAGTTGGGAGTCAGTGATCGCCGCCAAATCCTGTCTTTAACCACCCTTCGACCTGGGGAAAGAGCAGCCGGAGATAGGCGCCGGGCGATTGCTTGAAAAGTTCAATGATGCGCGGGCTGAGATCCTGCCCCCGGGGTCATCAAGACGCCGGAAGCGCCAGCGCCGATTTCTTATTCGTGTTTCGCCGCAGCGACTTGCGCCTCTTCGGGAATCGCAATGGCGTATCTTGGATCTTTGACTTGTTTGCGGACGGCTGCGAACAGCCTGTTTATTCCCGTCTGGCTTGCGTGATTGGCGATAAACGCCGGGATCATACCCCCGCTGTCAGTGAAAACCGAGTAAGTCGCACGCGTCTTGCGCGTGCCATCGGGCTCGAGCAGCCATCCGCCGTCACAAATCTTCACTCGGACAACGCCCTTCGTTTCCGTTGGTCCCAGTTCATTCGCCGCTTTCCATTGGCTAAGATAAGTCACCCCCTTGGGCCCAGGCCACGACTTTTTCCAAACACGCAGGGTGTAATCGCGGTCTGCGCAAATTTTTGGCGAGAGCCGCTGATACCCGACGGTTGAATCGCCGTACCGCTTGATCAGACGACACTCGATCGTGAATGGCATGAACTTCGGATAATTCTCGAAGTCATCGATCACCGCGTGAACGGCGCAGGTGGGAGCATCGATTGCGCCGATTGCCTTGAACTCCTTCAATCGCGAATCCGCGTGCGGTCGGCTGTAAATGGAGATATCCCTGGTTTCGGTCGCCAGCTTCCAGCCCTCTTCCGCGTTTACGGAACTGGACAACTCGGCCGCAAAGGCGCTCGAGCTGCAAACGAGAAGGATCGACACCAGAGGGGGGAGAATTCGGCAAAGCATCGCGCGATGATATACGTTTTTCTCACAAGCGCCATACCAACCGGCATTTTGTCCAAACGGTTCAGATTGTGAGGCTCCAGAGAAATTCTTTGAATCTCAGTGCACTCTGCATTCTCTACGGTTAATCATTACTGGTCGCGGAGATATGAATCTACAGCCCACCGTCCTCATCGTCGATGACGAGAAGCACACCCGCGGCGGGCTGCGACGTTTGCTCGAGAACGATTATGACGTGTACGTCGCCGCCGATGTTGCAGGCGCTATAGACGTACTCGAGCGCGAGCAAGTTGATGTGCTTCTCACTGATCTGCGCCTCGGCAACGAAGACGGAATGAGCTTGATCGATCGCGCCCTGAAAATGCCGCGTCCGCCGATATGCATCATGATGACCGCCTACGGTTCTGTCGATGTCGCAGTCGAAGCGATGAAGCACGGGGCCTACGATTTCGTCACAAAGCCGCTTAACCTGGACAAGGTCGAAATGCTGATCGCGCGTGCGGTGCAAGGCCGCAAGCTCGAACAGGAAAACCGCGCGCTGCGGCAGCAAGTGGACGAACGTTACGGGCTCGAAAATATCTGGGGCGATTCGGCAGCGTTACACGAAGTACTCGACACGATCCGGCAGGTGGCGCCTTCCTCGGCCAATGTGCTGATCGAAGGCGAGAGCGGCACCGGCAAAGAACTGGCTGCGCACGCCATTCATAATTTGAGCCGTCGCAACAAGGCGAAATTCGTGGTCGTCCATTGCGCGGCGCTCTCACCGCAACTTCTCGAGAGCGAGTTATTTGGTCACGAGAAAGGCGCGTTCACCGGTGCTCATGAGCGCCGCATCGGTCGATTCGAGCAGGCCAACGGCGGTACCATCTTCCTCGATGAAGTCGCAGAGATCGATCCGAGCACGCAGGTCAAATTGCTGCGGGTAATGAGTGAGGGCCGCGCTTTCGAGCGGGTTGGCGGCAATCAAACGCTGCGCGCAGATGTGCGGCTGATCGCAGCCACGAACAAGAATCTCGAACAACTTGTGCGCGAAGGAAAATTCCGAGACGACCTCTACTTCCGGCTCCACGTCGTGCGCATCACCATGCCGCCGTTGCGCGAACGAAAGGAAGATATCCCAATTCTGGTTCGCGGATTCCTTCGTCACTTCTGCAAGGAAAACGACAAGCCGCTTCTCGATCTGGCGCCGGATGCAATGGATGCGCTGCTGACGTATGATTGGCCGGGTAACGTTCGCGAGCTTCGCACCGCCATCGAACACGGCGTGGTCATGGCGACCGGACCGAAAATTACATTGCGAGATCTGCCGATCGCCCTGCGCCAGGCAGCACGTCCCGCAGTCGCGGGATTGCCCGGCGGCGTTTCAGCAATTGAGGCTTTCGGGGAAAAAACGAGCCCGCTCGACCTGCACGAGACGGAAAAGAAATTGATCGCCCAGGCGCTTGCAGCGACCAACGGCAACGTCACCGCCGCTGCCAAAAAGCTCGGCATCAGCCGCCGCACGCTCCATCGAAAAATTAACGAAATGAATTTGTCCAAAAAGTCCGCCGAAGCCAGCGACGCGAGTGAAGGAACCAAGACGGAAGGTAGGGACCCCGCGCCGTCCCGAAACTTTCGGTAGCCAGCGCAGCGCGCTGTCCTTACGACATGCCGCTACATTCAAAAGTTTTCCGTTTACGAATTGCGTTTCGAGCGTTTCAATTAGCGCGTGACTGAACAGAGGAGAATTTTTGGAACCGATGGCGTGCGCGGTGTCGCCAACGTGGAGCCAGTCACAGCGGAGACGGCGCTGAAACTTGGTCGTGCTGCGGCATACGTGTTCGCGCAATTGAATCCGCGCAGAACGCCTGCGGGCGCGCGTCCGAAAATCGTGCTCGGGAAAGATACGCGGCTTTCGGGTTACATGCTGGAAAACGCGCTGGTTGCGGGAATCACTTCGCTTGGAGTTGATGTTCTCGTCATCGGACCGTTGCCGACGCCAGGTGTCGCGTACATCACGCGGTCGCTGCGTGCGGATGCCGGCATTGTGCTTTCTGCTTCGCATAATCCCTATCAGGACAATGGCATCAAATTTTTCCGGCACGACGGTTACAAACTGGATGACCAGATCGAGGAACAAATCGAGAAACTGGTTTTCACCGGTGAGATCGATTCCATCCGGCCGACTGCGAACAAAATCGGACGCGCCACGCGAATCGACGATGCACTCGGCCGCTACGTGGAATTTGCGAAAGCGAGTTTTCCAAAGGGAATGTCGCTCGAGGAAATGCGCGTGGCGGTGGACATGGCGAATGGCGCCGCCTACAAATCGACCCCTTGCGTTTTGCGTGAGCTCGGCGCGGACGTCGCCGTGGCCCACAACCAGCCCAATGGCATGAACATCAACGACGGCTGCGGCAGTATGCATCCGGAGGAGATTCAGCGCATCGTGCAGATCAGTGGCGCGGATGTCGGCATTAGTCATGACGGCGATGCCGATCGGGTTCTTCTTTGTGATGAGAACGGCGAGATTGTGGATGGCGATGAGATCCTGGCCATTGCTTCTCTGGATCTTTTGGAAGCTGGCCGGCTTGAGCAAAATACGGTCGTGGCCACCGTCATGAGCAACTTTGGGCTGGATGAAACGCTTGCCGCGCATGGTGGAAAGGTCGTGCGCACGAAAGTCGGCGACCGCTACGTGCTTGAAGAAATGGTGCAGCAAAAACTCAATCTTGGCGGCGAACAGAGCGGTCACGTTATTTTCCGTGATTTCACCACTACCGGCGATGGCATCATCACCGCGCTTCAGGTATTGCGCATCATGCACAAGACCGGCCAGCCGTTGGGCAAATTGAAGGCGTGCTTGAAAAAATATCCGCAGGCCCAACGCAATCTGGTCGTGAAGGAAAAGCGTCCGCTGGCCGAGCTCTCTGCTGTGATGAAGCTGGTAAGTGAGACGGAGAACGAGCTATCGGGCAAAGGCCGCGTGCTTCTGCGTTATTCCGGGACCGAGCCAAAAATTCGTCTGCTTATAGAAGGACGCGAGTCGGATAAGATCGACAAACAAGCGGACCGAATCGCGGAGGCAATTCAGAGCGCGATCGGAATGGATTCAAAGTAATGTATAAAACGCGCCGTCATCCCGAACGAAGTGAGGGACCTCACAACTGGTAATGGATCACACAACGAAATCTACGTATCGAAAACTTCGAACGAGAGATCCTTCTCCCGCGACTGCGGGATCAGGATGACACGCCTGTTGAGTTTATGACCTTAGAGAAGATAATCGAAGCCCTGCTTTTCAGCGCGCAAAAGCCACTCCCCATCCGTGAAATAGTCACGGCAATCAGGGAAGCAGAGAGTGAAGGTTCGCCTAACGAGTTCGCGCGCGTGCGTGAAGCGGAAGTCGCCGCCGGGCTCGAACAATTGAAAATCGAGTATGTCGAACAGCAGCGCGGGTTTCAGCTAATCGAAAAAGCGGAAGGTTGGCAGTTGGCTACCGATCCAAAATACGCGCCGTGGGTACGCCGGCTTTTTCCCGCCCCGAAGCCGGCGCGGTTGAGTGCGCCCGCATTGGAAACGCTGGCGATCATCGCGTATCGCCAGCCCATTACACGCGCCGATGTGGAAGCGGTTCGCGGCGTGAATATCGACGGCGTGCTGCAAACATTAATGGAGCGCGGCCTGGTTAAGATCGCCGGACGCGCGGAAATCCCGGGACGGCCGCTTTTGTATGAAACGACCCAGTTCTTCCTCGATCACTTCGGCCTTCGCAATCTCGACGAATTGCCAAACGTGGAAGAATTGCGAAGACGTGATCTGCCGGTCGCGCGCTCTGCAGGCGACACCGGTACTGCCGGCCGGCCAGGATCATCGACCCTGGCTACAACGCAGGAATCATAGTCTGTAGCCGTCGCCCTGTGGGCGACGCGACCCGCGCATGAATGGTTCCTCATGGTTGCGCTTCGCACAGCGAAGCGGCTACAGCGGATTGTTTTTTGTCACATTCGCCACATCGCCGTCCGCGGTTGCAGAAATCCGCGCCACCGATTGCGCGCGGGCCGCAAAATATTCTGAGAGTAAACGCGGCGTTTCGATGCTAGTGATGCAAAATGGCCGCACGATTTTTGAGCATTATGCCAACGGCGGATCGGCTGGCGGAAGGTGGCCGATCTTCAGCGGGACAAAAAGTTTTTGGGGAATCGCAGCGCTCGCGGCGGTGCACGAGGGGCTATTTAAACTCGATGATCTAGTCTCGGACACGATCACCGAATGGAAAAGCGATCCGCGTAAATCGCGGATCACCATCCGCGAGTTGCTCAACCAGACCGACGGGATTGAAGGCGCTTCGCGTCTTCAGCGCGCATCGATTCGAGACCGAAATTCCATGGCCTTTCGGTTGCCGGTTATTGCTGAACCCGGCACGGCTTTCATCTATGGCCCGAGTCATCTCCAGATCTTTTCCGAGTTGCTGCGCCGGAAACTAGGAGGTCGCGGCACAATCGCATACTTCGAAGGACACGTGTCGGACCGGCTTGGGCTTGGCCGCCTCAACTACAAAAAGGATTTTCTCGGCAATCCGCTGCCCGCAACAGGATTTGAATTGACTGCGCGCGAGTGGGCGCGACTGGGCGAACTGGTTCTTGGCAACGGCAATTATCGCGGGCGGCAAATTATTCCTGCAAATTTGTTGCGAGAAACGCTCGCTGGCTCGCAGGCAAATCCATCATACGGTCTGACATTTTGGCTAAACTCGCAGGCGGTGAATGGCCGCGAGGCAGATTTGGAACGAATGCTGGACTTGCCATGGCAAAACGCGCAATGGACGGGCATCTGCATCTGCAAGGATGCGCCTGCCGACATGGTGGTGGCGCTTGGCTCGCATTATCAGCGGCTCTTCATCATTCCGTCGCTGAGGACGATCGTTGTTCGGCAAGGTTCAGACGCGAGATTTTCCGACGCGCACTTCTTGCGCCTATTACTTGGCCGCGAGGGTTGACTTGGTAGAGCATTTCTAGAACGATTCACGATCATATGAACAGATTCGCGCTCGGTTGCGTTGTCGTCCTTGTCGTCCTGCTCTTCGTTGCTGTCTTTGTGGCTCTTGCAATTGGCGGCAGTTACAACCGCCTGGTCCGGCTGCAGCAAAGTGTCGATCAAAGCTGGGCGCAGGTGCAAAACGTCTATCAACGCCGCGCAGATTTGATTCCGAATCTAGTGAACACGGTCTCTGGCGCGGCGAATTTCGAAAAATCAACCCTGGTGGAAGTAACGAATGCGCGTGCCAGCGTGGGGCGTGTCCGGCTTGATCCGAACAAAGCGCCGACCGATGCGGCGCAGCTTGAGCAATTTCAAGCTGCTCAGGGGCAATTGAGCAATGCGCTCTCGCGGTTGCTGGTGGTGGTTGAGCGGTATCCAGAGTTAAAAGCAAATCAGAACTTTCTCGGTTTACAGGCGCAACTGGAAGGAACTGAGAACCGAATCTCCGTCGAGCGCGGTAACTTCAACAAGGCGGTGCAAGACTACAATGTGGCCGTGCGCAGTTTCCCAACAAATTTGGTGGCGGGCATGCTTGGTTTTGCGCCTCGACCATTTTTCACCGCGGAAACAGGCGCCGAACGGCCGCCGCCGGTGCGGTTTAACTTTGGCACGCCCGCTCCAGCGCCCGCAGCGACGGCATCGCCCTAAAGGTGATTTCCGATCGTGCTGTAGCGGCGGGCGTGTCGGCCGCGAGATTGCAGCCGACACGGCTGCCACTACAGATTCTCACGTGAAAAAAATCGCGCGTTGCATCGCGGCGTTTGCCGCGTTGCTGGCATTTCATTCGCAAGCCGCGGAAGTGATTCCGCCGAAACCTGACCGTTACTTCAACGATTACGCGGGCGTCGTTTCCAAGGAAGTCGCCCAGAGTTTCAACGAGCAGCTCGCGCAATTCGAGCGGGAAACCTCCGACCAAGTCGTGGTCGCGGTTTTTCCGAAACTGCAGAGTGACTCGGATATCGCAGATTACACCCAGCGCGTGGCACAGGCGTGGGGCGTGGGTCAGAAACAGCGCCGCAATGGCGTTGCGCTCTTCGTCTTCATCCAAGATCGCAAGATGTTTATTCAAGTCGGTTACGGTCTCGAAGGCGCCCTGCCGGACATCACCGCGTTCGACATTACCGAGTACCACATCAAACCGCTTTTCCGAAATGGCAACTATGAGGCCGGTCTCGCCACCGGGATTGACCTGATCTGCAAGGCAATCCGCGGCGAGTACAAGGGGTCGGGAAAGGCCATCGCCGAACAACATCGTGGCAGCGGCGGTTTAGGTCTGTTGCCGTTCATCATCTTTGTCATTGTGCTGATCGTTATTTCGCGAATGATGAGACGACTTGGCGGCTACGGCTACTCATCGCGCCGCGGTGGTCCAGTTTTTTTGCCGATGGGTGGCGGAGGCGGAGGCTGGTCCTCCGGAGGCGGCGGCGGCTTCAGTGGGTTCAGTGGCGGTGGCGGAAGTTTCGGCGGCGGCGGCGCAGGCTCGAGCTGGTAACGAAATGCGGACGCGAGAATTTCTCAGCAAACTCGAGCATGACCGGATCGTGCAAGCGATTCGCAAAGCTGAATCAAAAACTTCCGGCGAGATTCGCGTCTTTGTTCAGCGCGGCAAATTGAATGTCGACCCTTTGGTTGTTGCGCAGAAAAAGTTTCATCAGCTTCGTATGCACAAGACGCGTGACCGTAACGCCGTTTTGATTTTTGTGGCGCCACGTGCGCACAAGTTCGCCGTGGTCGGCGACAAAACGATCCACGAGAAGTGCGGCGACGAATTCTGGCAAAGCATTGTGGAAGGAATGCGGATGCATTTTCAAAACGAGAAGTTCAGTCACGCGCTGGTCGAAGCGATTAACGAAATCGGCAACCTGCTAGCCGCACACTTTCCGCGAAGGCCTACGTCGACGAACGAATTGCCGGATCAAATCATCGAACAGTAATTAGTAGGAACGGCCGCCGGGCTGGCTGTCGATGTAGAGCGGCGCGCCCGGCTGTCGCGCCCTACCATTCAGCTTGCAAAATCGCGTGAATGGGCTTTATTCAGTTCTCCGCAGCGAGTTTTTGAAATTACGCCGTTGGTCCCTGGGTCTCCGTCGCTGGATGTGAGGCCGCACTCGCCAGGGGGAACCCGGCGAACAAGCGATGGAGCAATGGAGTATTGGAGTGATGGAATAATGGCCTTGGTGTCTTAACTCATTACTCCAATACTCCACAACTCCATCACTCCAATAAAAGTTATGCCAATCCGTTACGGTCGTTTTGAAATGCCGAAAACTCTCGTGAAGGACGAGAGCACAGCCACTGATACCTACGCAAAATTCGCCGCCGAGCCCTTTGAAGCCGGTTACGGTCACACCGTGGGGAACTCTCTTCGGCGCGTTCTGCTTTCGTCGCTGGAAGGCGCGGCCATCACCGCGGCAAAAATCACGGGCGCGCAGCACGAGTTCGCTACGCTCCCGGGCGTGGTCGAAGACGTCACTGATATCGTCCTCAACCTTAAGAAGGTGAAATTCAAAGCCGACGGCCAGGACCACGAGCCGAAGAAACTTTCACTTATCGTGAACAAGGAAGGCGAAGTGACCGCCGGCGACATCCAGACCATTCAAGGTTTTGAAGTGCTGAACCCGAAGCAGCTGATCTGCACGCTGGACAGGAAACATAAATTTGATGCGGAGCTCGATGTGCGCGTCGGCCGCGGCTTTGCCACCGCTGAGGAAAACAAGCGTCCGGATCAGCCCATCGGTATTATCCCGATCGATTCAATTTTTTCGCCGGTCACGCGCGTGAAGTATGCGGTTGAAAATACGCGTGTCGGTCAGCGCACCGATTACGACAAGCTCATTCTCGAAATGTGGACTGACGGGCGTTTGACGCCGGATGACGCACTGCTCCAGGCGTCCGCGATTCTGCGGCACCACCTCGATGTCTTTGTGCACTACAACGAGG
>WNGF01009514.1_pt1 | contig 14209 bp, 15 predicted proteins | sample 5400641 | NCBI WGS metagenome assembly WNGF01 (sample SAMN13153371, study PRJNA577476) | soil metagenome | isolation source: 80 cm soil or saprolite under grassland replicate 2 | place: USA:California | collected 2016-06-15
CCCAGGGTGAGCGCCTCGAACATCGCCGACTCGTCGTGGGTGCGGGTACCCCAGACCTCGTCGTGGTAGCGGCTGAAGGCGGTGTCGCCGGCGCCGGCCCAGGCGCGGCGCGGCTTCCCGTCGTGCCCGATGATCACGTTGCTGCTCATGGCGCCAGTGGTCTCGCTGATCGCCGTGCATTCGCGCATACAGCTCCCTTGACGGCCAGCCCGTCCGCGCTCGGCGCGGTGCACCAGGACCTAAAAAGTGACGTTGGCCTGGGTGGATCGCTTCCCCTGGTTGCACGGAGGTGGCGCCGTTAGCTGTCGGACTGCTTGCCGGCCGCCAGACTCTCAATCTGCGCTCGGGCGGCTGCAACGAGTTCCTGGTTGGTGTTGGCGTGGCCGCGCAGGCCCCAGCCTCCGTCGGGTGCCTCGGTGAGCAGGACCCAGGTCCGGCTGGCCAGGCTGGGGTCGCCGGCGGCGATGTTGGTCAGCTGCTCGACCACGGCGAGTTGCTTAGAGCGGTCGAGGGCGCCTGCGTTGGTGAGGACCTGGATCCGCACGTAGTTGCTTTCGCCGTCGACGTTGGAAAGGGCGCTTGCGGGCAGGTCGTGGATGAAGGCCGCGGTGTTCTGCCGGAACATCGGGATGTCCGGCACTTGCTCGATGGTCATGACTGCGGTCGCCAGGTCGACCGCGAGCTGGTGGGTATCAGCGAATGTCCCGGCCGTGGCGTAGACGTCGATCATGGGCATGGTCATGCTCCTTCGTCGGATGAGGGCGGTAGCGCGTGGCGGCTCAGGAGGTTGCGGATGCTGGTGCCCCGGTCACCTGGCGCAAGAGCCCGGGCACCTCGGTGTCGAGCCGTTCGGCGACCTCGAAGGCGCCCGGGTCGTGGTAGGGGCGATCTCGCTGGCAACGCTGTCGTAGGCGACCCGGGTTCCGCCGTCCGGCAGCTGCTGGAGGAGGAGGGTGACCGGGGCGTAGGAGCCGGCGTCCGGCAGATGGCGGGTCATCTGGCCCATGGTGACCGGGTTGCCGGCGATCGGCCGGACCAGGCGGCGCCCGGCCTGGCCTTTGGCCTGGGGATCGAGGGCCAGCGCGTTGTCGAGGCCGAGCTGCAGGAACCGCATCAGGCCGGCGCTGCCTGGCGCCTGCTGGACGAGGGAGCTGAACTGCTCGTAGGAGGTGCTGTTCGCGAGCTTGCTGAACAGCTGCCTGATGTCGGGGCTGGCTGATGCCGCTGAAGATGCCGTCCAGGACGGCCGGGAACGGCTGGTTGCTGGTGAAGACGTGGCGGCGCACCACAACCTCAAGCACTCGTTCGGAGGCCATGTGTTTCCTGCTTTCGCTCGAGCACGGCCAGGCGCCGCTCACTCACTGTCGCTGAGGAATGCCTCGACGTCGGCGGCGAACTCTGCGTGGTGCTGGAACAAGAACCCGTGCGCGGAGTCGGGGTAGATCTTCACCCGGGCGTGCGGGATCAGGCCGGCGAGCAGGCAGGAGTGGTGCGGCAAGATCATCGGGTCGCTGTCGCCGTTGGCCACGAACACCGGCACCTCGATGGCGCTGACTCTTTCCAGCAGGGCGTGGTCGGGGATCCCCCACGCGCACACCGCGTCGTACTGGGCCTGCCGGGTTTGCCCGGTGGTGGCCTTGTCCCGGTCCGCTGTCCGGGTGAGCATCCGGCCCAGGGCCTGCTCGCCGGCGTGCCTGCCCGCCGGCGACCGGGTGAAAAACACGCCGAGGTATCCGCCGGGGCTGGGTTCGGGTGCGCCGACCGCGCCGATGACGTCGGGGGCCCAGCCGTGCATCCCGGCCGCGCCCTGCGGCGCCGCGGATGCCAGCACCAGCCGGCGGACGATGGCCGGCCGGATCAGCGCGATGTCCTGGGCGACGAAGCTGCCGATGGAGAACCCGAGGATGTCGGCCTGGCCGATCTGCATCGCGTCTAGGAAGGCGATGGCGTCGTGGGCCATCTGCGCCACGGTGGGCGCGTTGTCCCGCTCGAGCCGCCCACGTCGGCGTTGTCGGACGTTATGACACGCCGGGCCGGCGCCAGCGCGTCGATCAGCGCGGGATCCCAGTTGTCCAGGTTGCCGCGGAAATGCTGCAGCAGGACCAGCGGCACCGGTCCATTACCGGTCTCGCGGTAGGCGTAGTCGATGCCGTTCGCGGCGCTGATCAGCTTGCTGGGGGACGGTGAATATGTGGCCGTGATGGCTGCCTTCAATCATCCGGGCCGCTGGTCATGCCTCTGTCGTGGCGCAGGTTTCGGCTGCCGACTCGATGAGCTGGGTCACTTCGGCTGGGCGGGAGACCATGGCGAGGTGGCTGGAGGGGACTTCGATGGTGGTCGCGCCCATCCGGCTGGCGAACAGGCGCTCGGCATCGGGCGGGATCGCCTGGTCTTGCGCGGCGGCCAGGTACCAGCACGGCAGCGACTTCCACGCTGGGACGCCCATCACGTCGGTGAAGGTGGAACCGGCCAGCGGCTGCTGCACGGCGTGCATCACCTTGGCCCGGACCGGGTCGACGTCGGCCGCGAAGTGCTTGACGAAGTCGTCCTCCGGCAGCCAGCCGAAGCCGCGGGAGCCGGTGAACAGGTGCGCCAGCGCGGGGGGCGCGGGGCCCTGGGACAGCAGCGCGCCAGGTGATTCCCCTTCGTCGATCCCGAAGGCGGCGATGTACGCCAAACCGGCCACGTGCGGCGCGCCGGTGCCCAGTGCGGTCATGATCTGGCCGCCGTAGGAGTGCCCGGCCACGATCGTCGGGCCATCCTGAAGCTCCAGCACCTGGCGCAGCCGGGCGACGTCATCGGCCAGCGCGGTCAGCGGGAACTGCGGGGCGGTCACGTGGTAGCCGTCGCCCTGCAAGCGCTCGATGACGCCGCTCCAGCACGATCCGTCGGCCCAGGCGCCGTGGACGAGGACGATGTTGGGTCGGGCATTCATGCCGGTGGTTCCTTCCCTGCCGGGGAAAGTGGTCGTTGTCCGCGCGCGGGAACCTCCCGCCCGCAGGTTTCGAGCGGGACTTCCCTGACTTGCTGCTGAAGCCGCTGAGCACCCAGGACGCCGGGCGGCTGCTGGATGCCCAGCCGCACACGCCGCGCGGCCGGGCCCGGGAGCAGGTGCTCGCCCAGGCGGCCGGCAACCCGATGGCGCTGATCGAGCTGTCCCAGATGATCGCGGCCGACCCGGCCGCCGGGCGGCGCTGGGCCGCCGAACCCCTGCCGCCCACCGACCGGCTCGCCGCCATTATCGCCGCCCGCTACGGTGCCCTCCCCGGGCCGGCCCGGGAGGCGCTGCTGCTGGCCGCCGTCGCTGACAGCCCGGACATGACGGCGGCGGCCGTGTCCGGGCTGACCGCCGCCGCGCTCGCCCCGGCCGAGACCGCGGGCCTGATCAGGGTGGACAGATCCGGGCCGCAATTCACCCACCCCCTCGTCCGCGCCGCGGTCTACCACGCCGTCCCGTTCGCCGAGCGCGCCGCGGCCCGCCTGAAGATCGCGGGCTCGCTCCACGAGCAGCCCGACCGCTACGCCTGGCACCGGGCGGCGGCCGCGCTGGAACCCGGCGAGCACGTGGCCTCTCTGCTCGAGGAGACGGCCGCCCAGGCGCAGCGGCGCGGCGGCGCCGCCGCTGCCGCGCGCGCCTACGAGCGCGCCGCCGAACTCAGCCCCGGCGAGCGCGGCCAGGCCCGCCGGCTGCTGGCCGCCGCGGCGCTCGCCCTGCCCGCCGGGCAGGCGGACTGGGTCCAGGAGCTGGCCAGCCGCGCGCTCGCTGTGACCGAGGACCTGCAGCTGCGCCTCACCGCCCGGCTACGCATCGGCTGGGCGCTGATCTGGTCGAACCGGCACGCCGACGCGCTCGCCACGCTGATCTCCGTCGCGCAACAGGCATCAGCCCGGCTGCCGGGCATCGCCTGGGACGCGATCGGGCAGGCCGGCACCGTCGCCTACCAGACCGGAACCGCGGAAGGCCGCCGGGCGGTGCGGGACACCCTCGACCGCATGCAGCAACCGGCACCGCCGGCCGCGGACTGGCCGGCCGTCCTCGCCGACGAATCCCGAATGTGGATAAGAGCAGCTACGAACCCGTTCGGGAACAGGGGTGAAGTGATCCCCCGCCTGCACCGGATGGCCGACGGAACCGCCGACGGCCACGCCAGGCTCGGCGCGGCGGCCTGGCTCCTCGACGAGTCCGAACTCGCAGTCAGGCTGCCGCGCGAATCCCTCAGCCGGCTGCCCGCCCCGGGCGTCCGCGGCGACAGCGGGGCCACCTGGTCCGCGCTGCAGTGGGCCTGCATCGACACCGGGCGGTGGGACGAGGCGCTCGCCGCTTCCCGCGAGGCCGCCGACCTGGCCGCCGCGTACAAGATGGAGGCGGTCGCCGCCTCAGCCGACCTGGCCACGGCGATCGTGCTGGCGATGCGCGGCGGCCATGACCAGGTGCGGCCGCTGGTGGCCAACGCGCTCGCCACGATCGACGCGGCCAAGTACCGCGGGTTCGCCGCCAGGGCCTGGCATGCCGCGGGCATCGCGGCGCTGGCCGAGGGCAGCTACCTGACCGGCTACGCACAGCTCAGCCACCTCTTCGACGCCGACGGCGCGCCGCTGCACCACCATGTTTCGTACCTGGGCATCGCCGACCTCGCCGCCGCTGCGGTGCGCGCGGAGCGGCACCTGGAGGCGCGGACGATGGCGGAACGCGCGCTGGCCCGGGTGGACCCGGCACCTGGCCCGCGGCTGGAACAGCTCGCGGCCCGCGCCCGCGGACTGCTGCGGAGCCCGCCGACGCCGAGCCCTACTTCGCCAAGGCCCTGCCCGGCCCGGCTGGCGACGCCTGGCCGTCCGAGCGGGCCCAGCTGCACCTCGACTACGGGGCGTGGCTGCGGCGGCAGCGGCGGATCAACGACGCCAAACCCGTCCTGGCGGCAGCCCTGGAGACGTTCCGCCGCCTGGGTGCCGCGCCCTGGACCCCGCGCGCGGAGGCGGAACTGCGAGCCTGCGGCATGACCGTTGCCGCCGCGCGGGCGGCACCCGGCGCGCTCGCCGGCCTCACCGCGCAGCAGCGCGAGATCATCCTCCTCGCCAGCCGCGGGCTGACCAACGCCGAGATCGCCGACCGGCTGTTCCTGTCCCCCCGAACCGTCGCTTCCCACCTGTACCGTTCCTACCCCAAGCTTGGCATAGCAGGCCGTCACCAGCTCCATAACCTGATCGCCCAGGCCGACAGAGCACCGCAGGCCGAGCCGGAGGAGCGACCTGATCCCCACCGCCGGCGTCGATGCGCTGCAAACGCGTCCAGCGGCAAGCAACACCGGCCAAGGAAGACGGCGACCACGCAAGGTGACGCCGTAGGCGACCGGCCATCGGCATTACCCCGCATGCGAGCCGCCGACCTCCCGGCGACTTGCCCCGCCGGCTCATCCAGCCGACCTGACACGCGGCGAGCGGCATCCAATGAACCGATCAGGCACTCATAATGACCCGTTCCGGCGCGGTGCCGATAACCCGGGCCAACGATCGGGCTGCCGTCCAATTAGATGCAGGTAGGGCGGTTCCAGAACTTCCGGGGGATCGGCTGCTCGTCGCGGAGCGTTACGGTGCCTCGGTCGCCTGTGGGCGGGCATGAATACCGCCAGCCAGCTGCGTGCCAGTGCCGTCGGCACGTGCTGTTGCCGGTGCGTGCCTGGCGCCGAATACTGGGGTGGTGAGGGCCGCTGTGACCGTTTACGCGCCGCTGTAACGCCTGGTGCGCCTGGCATCAGGGCGGGTGCCGCGGCGCGCGGCCGGTCAGGGCGGGCGGTGTCTGCGGAGGCCGGGGCATGAGCGTGGATTGCCGGGCGGTGCGGGCGCTGGTGGCCGTCGGCATCCTGGCCGCTGCCTGCGGCGGGCAATCCGGAGCGGCGCTGGGCCCGCGGCCCGCTGCGGCGAGCCCTGCCGCCCCAGTGTCGCGCGCTCCCGCCCGGGCGTCGCGCGCTCTCGCGCCGGGCACGGCCCGGCTGGCGGTCTACCGGGCCAGGACGTCGGTCATCCCAGCGTGGATGTGGCGGCGGATGATCGGGGTGTCCTGGCACCCGGGTTGCCCGGCCGGGCTGGGCCAGCTCCGGCTGCTGAGGCTCAGCTACTGGGGGTTCGACCACGCGGTCCACCAGGGCGAGCTGATCGTGAACCAGTCCGCGGCCAAGGCCCTGACCCGTGCCTTCGGGCGGCTGTTCGCGGCCAGGTACCCGATCCGGCAGATGCGGCCGGCCGACGCCTTCGGCGGTAGCGACGAGCGGTCCATGCTGGCCGACAACACCTCAGCGTTCAACTGCCGCCGGGTTCGGGGAACACCGGCCTGGTCCCAGCATGCCTACGGCCTAGCCGTCGACATCAACCCGTTCCAGAACCCCGAGGCCCTCAGCGACGGCGCCGTCGACCCGCCCGCCGCGGCCGCGTGGGCCAACCGGTCCCGGCACAGCCGGGCGATGATCCGGCACGGCGACGCGGTGTGGCGGGCCTTTATCTCGGCCGGCTGGCACTGGGGCGGCGACTGGGCATCCCCGAAGGATTACCAGCACTTCTCCGCCAACGGCAGGTGACGGCCGTTCGCCGCCAGGCACCGCCGGCGCGCGCATATCGCCCAGATCTGCACGACACCGCCGGCCAGCACCGAGCAGGCGCTCCGCATGCCGATCGGCGGCTCTTGGCGCAGGTGGCTTGGCTACGCTGCGTGGCAGATCCAATTGCAGATAGTCCGTGAGGGTTCGGGGCAGTGACCACTATCCCCGGAAGACCGCGATGGGATCGCGGTCGATCTCCCGGAGGAGGTCATCGACGTGCTTCGAGGATGAGAGCTGGTCGTAACGGTGGAAGCGCAGGTTGCGGTCGCGCCAGTACAGCGACCACCGCTTGGTCGACCTCGTGTAGTGCAGCCGGGCGATTGGGAAGCGGGTCCACTGTGGGCTCATGTCTTTGCGCCAGGGCGGCCTGCACTCCACGATCGTCAGATGCCCGGGCCCGGCATCGCATTCCACCCGAACCTGGTCACGCAGGTGCGCGGGGACGCGCTGGGCGCACCAGTGGCGAACCCGCTGCAGGTCCAGGTCCGGGATCCTTGACCCGGCCACCACCATGAATCCTTCCGTCAGTACGGGGTGTGGCAAACTGGTTCTGCCACGCCGGGGGCGTCTGATCAGCTGGCCCGCAGGTACTCGCCGATGGCCCGGCGGATTACCTCCGACACGCTGACGTGCTCCTTGGCGGCGCGCACCAGCAGGGCGCGCTTGAGCTCGGGGTCCAGCCGCACGGACTCGACCGAGGCTGCCGCCGAGCCCAGCGGTGGCCGCCCGCCCCGCCGGCGGCGCAGGATGGTGTCCGCGTCGTAGCCGCGCTCGGCCTCATCGGCCAGCGCCTCGACGTCGGCGTCGCTGATCGGTGTCCCGTCCTTGCGGTGCCCGTGGTTGTTCATGCCTCTTCTCGCCTGCCCTTCGGGAGCAGCCGCCGGTATGCGGTCCGCATCGGCATCGCGTGAATGACCGCCGGGCCGGCCGGGCGATCCATCACCACCAGCTCCAGCAGGTTCCCGGCCCGGTCAGGGCCGAGCACCAGCCAGCGCACCGGATCGTCCGCGACCTCATCGACGGCGACCGCGTTGTCGATGGCATGGCGGATGTCCTCGCCCGGGATGCCATGCCGCAGGGCCGAGCGGAGAACCTCCACCCGGCAATCGTACTACGAAACTAATGACTACTGGGCAGCGCTACAAGGCCGCCCAGCGATCAACAGGTCTGCCTTACCGTCGGGGTATGCCTGCAAAGAAGCGGCTCACGCCTCAGGACGCAGCCACCGCCCGCCAGATCCTGCTCGGCGGGCTGGCCCGGGATACCGAGATATTCGAGCTGCTGGGCGAGCTGGCGCCGTTGCATCCGCGCAACGACACCTTCCCCGGGGAGGTCTTCCTCCACGTCGCCGCCGACGCGCTGGACTGGTGCGACGCCAGCCGCGCCGCCCCGCTGGCCTTGGAAGGGATGCGGGAACGGTTCCTGCCCGAATGCACATTGCACGGCCGGCAAAACAAGAAACTTCAGTTCGCTGTCCTGGCCGCGGCGGCGCTGCGCGGCGGAACCGAACCAGACTTGCTGGATGAGGTCGCCTGGTGGCAAACCGACGACTTTTGGCAGTACGCCCTGTACGCAGCGGTCGCCTACATCCGCGCCGCCGCCGGCCGGGCCGGCGTGCCGGTGCCCCAGGTGTGCCAGGAACTGGCCCAGCGGGCCGGCCCGCGGCCCGGGTGAACCTTCGCTCATGCACCGGCTGCCGACCCAGGCAGATTGGCAGGACCTGACCGCACCGGAGGTGTGAAGTGGCGCGGACCTGGTTGTCGATCCGCGTGGACCTCGTCGAGGGCCACGGGGAGCATTACTGGCCCCGGCCCGGGCGGATCTTCGCCGCAGCGCGCAGCCACACTTTCAAACAGCTCGCCGACGCCATCGACGACGCATTCGCCCGCTGGGACCGCTCCCACCTGCAGGAGTTCACCCTCGCCGACGGCAGGCGGCTCTACGGCCCGGACCCGGACTGGGAGATCGAGGGCGAGGTCACCGAGGACTATCAGCGCGTCAAACTGTCGCGGCTGCGCCCGGGCGAGCAGTTCGTCGTCTACGTGTTCGACCTCGGCGACGACTGGGCCCGCCTGTGCGCCGTCGCCGCGCAGCGGATCGACCTCGTCGAGGCCCTGGGCATCCTGCCAGACACGCCGCTGCCGTACTGGGGCTGGGGCGACATACCCGACCATTACCGGCGCCGCTGGGACGACGACGGCGGCGAGTCACCTCCGCCCAGGAACCCAGGGCTCGCTGACCTTCCACCGCTCCGGCCTCACTGGGCCCGACAGCCGACGGCCGAGGCCCAGGTTCAGGCACTGTAGCCAGGCATCTGCCAGCCTGCATCTCACAGACCCGGCTCGTGCCGCCGCGGGTACCCGCGCAGATCACCCAGATCCGTATCCCTTGAGAGCGATTCCGTCAGGTCCAAGCCTGCGTCCATAACGGCGGCTTGGAGCGCCCGCGAGCGAACACGTTCCGTGACAAGCCAGCCATCGTGAGGCCGCAGCGGGGTGGATCTTCGGCAGCTACTGGCGCGACGCACCCGACCGGAGCTTCCAGGCTCTGGCGGATCCTGATGACGCCCCGTCAGCGGCAGAAGCACCGTAACGCGGGTGGACAGCGCGGGCATTGGCCGATGCCCGTATCGCCGCGGCGCACTCAGTCCGGCAAAACCGTGCGCTACCCCCGGCTATGAGAGGTCGTCTACCAGCGACGGTTCTAAGGCGCAGCCGAGGCGCTTGACGCGGGGTGCGGCGGTCCGGCATCTCCGGGGATGATGCTCCGGGACCGGAACCTCTCATCGCCGCTGTCCTGGCGATGAGTCTTGCTCCGTTGTTCGGTCTCAACTGCGGTGGGCTGAACGCAAGCCGGGGATCCGATCGAAAGGGCACCAGAGATGAGAAAGCTGATCGTGAGCACCTTCTTGACCCTCGACGGGGTGATGCAGGCGCCGGGCGGGCCTGGTGAGGACGACGGCGGCGGCTTCGCGCACGGCGGCTGGTCGGTGAACTACTGGGACGAGCAGATGGGCCAGGTCATGGGCGAGGCGATGAGCCCGCCGTTCGACCTCGTTCTCGGGCGCAAGACCTACGACATCTTCGCCGCATACTGGCCGCACGCCCCGGAAGAGGCCGGCGGCAAGCCATTGAACGACGCCACCAAGTACGTCGCCTCGCGCGGTCATCCTACGCTGGAGTGGCGCACCTCGGTCCTGATCGAGGGAGACGCGGCCGAAGGCATCGCGGCGCTCAAGCAAGACGATGGGCCAGAGTTGCAGGTGCATGGCAGCGGGAACCTGATCCAGACGCTGTTGCGCCACAACCTGGTCGACCAGTACCGCCTGTGGGTCTTCCCGCTCGTCATCGGGTCGGGCAAACGCCTGTTCGCCGACGGCACCATCCCCTCCGGGCTCAAGCTCGTCGACAGCAAGGTCTCCACCACCGGAGTCGTGATCGGCACCTACGAGCCGGCAGGCGAGATCATCACAGGATCGTTCGCGCTGGACTGACTGGGGTGCTCCCGGAGTCACCCACCGAGGGCGGCTAGAAACTTGCATTTCTCCGATCGACAAAATGTTGTCTATGCGGCGGCTGCGGATGGTGTGATGCCGAGGTCGTGGAAGAGAGTCTGCATGCCGGTGCGGAGGGTCTCGTAGTCACGGTCGATGGCGGTCCAGTGCGCGGGCTTTCGGCCGCGGCGGGGGCTGCGGACGCCGGCGATGATCGGGGCGATGACCTGGTCGCGGAGGGCGAGCAGGGCGGCGATGGTGCGGGCCGCCTCGGGCGGGATGTGGTAGCGGCGCGTCCTGCCGGGTTTGCCGGCGAGGCCTTTGCCGCGCAGCTTGCGCAGGTCGTAGGCGCCCTGCCGGATGGTGTAGCCGGCATGCCCGGTCATGGTGGCGACCTTGGCGGCGAGCTCGGCGACGGTGAAGCCGTGTGGCGCGGCGGCCAGGGTCAGTGCCGCCGCCAGGGCAGCGCGAATCCTGGGCTTGTTCAGGTCGATGCCGCCGGCCCGGGTGGTGCCGAGCCGGGCGGGCAGCGGCAGCTCATCGAGGGTGCCGTCGGCGAGGAAGCTGACGTCGGCGCAGTCCAGGGCGGTGGCGAACCGCTCGGCCATGCCGGCGAGGCGGATGATGATCTCGGGGAAGTTGTCCAGGCTGCGGCGGCAGCGCAGCTCTTTGGTGTTATGCACGGTGGCCTCGAAGCGCAGCACGTGTTCGCCTTTGGTGCGGGCCTTGAGCTGGAGCAGCCCGAAGCGGATCCGGAACCAGGTCAGGCCGTACTGGGAGTTCTCGATCACGATCTCCTGCGCGGGCGGGCCGGCCGCCCGGTTGTGATGGGGCCGGTTCTTCCGGCCGAACAGGGTCCGCAGCAACGGGATGTCCAGCCGGGAGCGGGTCCGGTCCAGTATCCGGCCGGACAGGTCCTCCATCTGCCCGCCGGAGCGGAACAGCAGGTTGCGGCTGTATTCGGCCTGGTAGATGGAGTAGCTGTAGCAAAACCCGCTGCGGGCCTGCTCGGCCAGGTCCAGGCCGAAGCACAGGCACGCCGAGTAGATCCACCGCTCGCAGACCTGGCCCATGTGGCGGTGGGTGTGCTGCCCGTGCGCCGGCCGGCGCCGTGACCGGTTCCAGGGTGGCCGGCGATGCGGCGGGTGTCCAGCCCGGGTGCGCCGGGGTCGGGTGGCGGCGGGTCCGCGGTCGGGCATGATCGTGGCGTGCTGCCTGTGACGCCGTTCACTGCCTGGTGCCTCGTGCCCGGAGTAAAGTCTGGCGCTGGGGGCGATCTTGCGGGCTGGGTACTGTCGCTTCGAGCACGCCGATCAGATTCGGTCTTTCCCTGCGCCGCCCCCCAGGCAGCCTCATTCCTGCCGGTTCACGAGCAAGGGAGGTGAGGCGGCGATGACCGCGCGGAAGAAGAACACGAGCAAGGACGCCGGGTCCGGGTCGCCGGCCGCGGCGTCTCAGCCGGGCGATGGCGGCGCGGAGGTGGCCGAGGAGCGCGTCGAGGTGGTGAGGTACGCGGCCGCGATCGATGTCGCCAAGGGGCCGGGGATGGTGTGCACCCGGGTGCCGGGGAGCCGGCCGGACCGCAAGCGGCAGACGGTGTGGCAGGTGGAGGCCAGCTACGCGTCGGTGGTCGCGCTGATGGACCACCTGCGGTGCCAGGGCATCCAGCGGCTGGTGCTCGAGAGCACCTCCGGTTACTGGCGGATCTGGTACTACCTGGCCGAGGCCGCGGGCCTGCAGGTGTGGCTGGTCAACGCGCGGGACGTCAAGCACCTGCCCGGCCGGGGCAAGTCCGACCGGGAAGACAGCGTGTGGCTGTGCAAGCTGAACGAGCGGGGGATGCTGCGCCGCTCGTTCGTGCCGCCCGAAGGCATCCGGGACCTGCGATCGCTGACCCGGACCCGGTCCCGGCTGGCCCAGGACCAGGCCCGGCACCAGAGCCGGGCCGAGAAGATCCTCGAGGACGCGCTGCTGAAGATCTCTTGCGTGATCTCCGGCCTGTTCGGGGCCAGCGGGCGGCGGTTCCTGGACGCCCTGGTCGCCGGCGAGCGCAGCCCGGCGGCGCTGGCCGCGCTGGGCGACCGGCGGCTGAAAGCCACCGCCGGGCAGCTGGCCGGCGCGCTGACCGGCCGGTTCCGCGAGGTGCACGCCTTCGAGATCGCCGTGCACCTGCGGCTGACCGGCGCCATCAACGACGAGATCGCCCGCCTGGACGCCCGGATCGAGCAGCAGCTGGCGTCCATCCCCGGCGTCGCGCCCACATCACCACGACGCAGATCTACACGGCGCCAGCCCCCGGCGAGGTGATCAGTCACGTCCTGGCCCATCACGACCGGCAGCGCACCCGGGCGGCCTCGCTTCCGGCCCCGCCAGCACCCGGCTACCGCCCGGAGGTCCTGGCCACGCTGTTCGGCTCATCGAAGATCACCGGCGAGGCGTGATGCCACGAAAGGTCCACGATGGCCCGGCGATGGGCACCGCTCAAAGACCGGCGCCGGGGCAGCCGCAGGAGTGGGAACCCCGTCCATTGCCGGAAAGCTGGTGGCAGACATGCCAGGAGCGGGAGGCCCTGGCCGGGCGACTGCTGACCACCTTCACCGACCCGGCCGCAGGCCGCGGCCGGGACCAGACGCGGCGGCGCGGGCTGGCCAAGCTGCTGGACTGGCTGCAGAGCCAGCCCGGCGACACCTGGCAGGACCGGTGGCTGGCCAGCGGGGCGGACGCGGCCGGCTTCGACTGGGCCGAACTGCCGCTGGGCCGGGAACCGGCGCCCAGGCACCGTCGTGACGAGCTGACCAGCGGCTTGGTGCTGCTGGTGGCCGGGCAGGTGATCCGGCCGACCTACCGGTGGCTGATGCGGCAACGCCACGCGCTGATGCTGGCCGAGGCCCGGAAGGCCATCGATCCCGAGGGGTTCGACCGCACCTGGCAGCACGCCCGGGATGCGATCGGCTGGGCCCGCTCGGACGCGCTGAACAAGCTCACCTGGATGGTGATCTGCAAAGGTGGGCTGGTCGCCGACATCACCGTCGGCGACTGCGTCGAGCTGACGGCCGCCCTGGAAGAGCACCACTTCCGGGGAAGCGCGGGCCGCCCGCTGTTCTACGCGCTGCTCAAGGAGACCGGCAGCCTGCCCGCCAGCGCACCCCTACGGCTGCGGGCGCTGCGCATCGACGGACGCCGCAGCATCGAGCAGATCATCGGCAAGTACGGCATCGAATGCAGGCCCGTGCGGGACCTGATGGTGGAGTACTTCACCGAGCGGGCTCCCGACCTCGACCACACCTCGCTCCGGTCGATCGCCCGCAACCTGTGCCGGCTGTTCTGGCGGGACCTGGAAATCCACCATCCCGGCATCGGCTCTCTCCATTTGGCGCCTGAGGTCGCGCGAACCTGGAAGGAACGCCTGGCCTGGATCCGCGACACCGATGGCCGACCGGTCCGGCCGCGCGTGAACTTCCGCAGCGAGCTGGTCTTCGTCAAAGCCTTCTATGAAGACATCGCCCGCTGGGCCGCCGACGACCCGGCCCGGTGGGCGCACTGGGTGGCGCCTTGCCCGGTCAGGGCCGCTGAGTGCGCGACCAAGAAGTCCCGGTCCGGAGTCAAGTCGCGGATGGACCAGCGGACCCGGGCCCAGCTTCCGCTGCTGCCCGCCCTCGTGCGAGCCGTCGAGCAGCAGCGCAAAGCCGCCGGAGAACTGATCACCGCCGCCCGCGATCTCCCCGCCGACGGCTTGTTTACCGTCGCAGGGCAACAGTTCCAGCGGTGCCGCCCCGGGCCGTCCGGCCGCGTCTACGTCACCGAGGCCGGCACCCGCAAGCGCCGGAACCTCACACACGAGGAGGAGGCCGCGTTCTGGTCGTGGGCGCCCGATGCTCCAGATCGCGCCGTCCAAGACCGACGCCGAGAGGCTGCTGCTGGTCTCCCCGGAGCTGGCCGAGGTCCTCACCGCGATCATCTTCCGGGTCCGTGGCGGCAAGGCCGCCTTGCCGCTGGTCTCGGCCTACGACGTGTTCGAGCAGACCTGGAGCGCGCCGATGCCGTTCTTGTTCCAGCGCCGCTACGGCTCCGAGGACCGGCCGATCACCCGCAGCTATATCCGCGAATGCATGGTCTCCACTTCACA
>WNGF01010653.1_pt1 | contig 14207 bp, 11 predicted proteins | sample 5400641 | NCBI WGS metagenome assembly WNGF01 (sample SAMN13153371, study PRJNA577476) | soil metagenome | isolation source: 80 cm soil or saprolite under grassland replicate 2 | place: USA:California | collected 2016-06-15
AATCGGTGCGCAGCGATGCCGCGTAATCGATCAACCGGTCGGCCTTCCATCCCAGCGCGCGCACGGAAAAGTTGTCGAGCCCGAGCTTGATGTTCAGGCGGTGTGGCGCTGAGGCCGGGCTCTGCGCCCGGCCCGGCACCCCGACGGCCAGCCCGGCGCCGGCAGCAGTAACCGATTTGAGAAAACTCCGCCGGCTGAGTGTTGGAAGCTCCGGTTTCATGGGTCACGATGCATAGCAGGTTCCGCCGCCTTTGCCAACTGCAACCCGTTTTGCGGGTGCACTTCTGCGATTCGGGAGCATCTCGACACAACCACAAGAAATTCTCTCCCTCTTCTTGCGTCGGACGAGTGGCTCAAAGCCATGCGGCCCTTCGGGCGATCAGCAGACTTCCGGCAAGTGCCAACGCGATTCGCACAGCGAGCGTCACCTTCCCCCTCACCCCAGCCCTCTCCCACGGGGAGAGGGAGAATCCTCCGCTGGCTTTCAGCACACAGCGCAGTGTCTGCCCGACGAACCTCCCGAACAACCGAATCTGCCGCCGGCTGTTCCCTCTCCCCGTGGGAGAGGGTCAGGGTGAGGGGAATCGGGTTGCCGTTCGAGACAGCGACTCAGGCTATTCCAGAAATTGTCGAACTTCGCAAGTCCTCCGGCACAGCCGCAGGTTTCCCATGACAATGACACGGGCGCGTCTCAGCGTTTGAGCACCGGCGCGTTGCCGATTCTGCCTCGCGGAGCGAGGCTTGGAGGCGCAAACCCAAGGCCTGTGCCAAGCCGTCGTTCCGAACGCGTCTTGCGGAGTGCGCCCGTCCGCGGGCGCAGAAACGCTGAAGAATAATGCGACCCTTTGATCGATCCGACGCACTGGAGCGTGTCGAAGTTGCTGCGGCCGAGGACGGCCGCACCCCCGTGAACAGATACGTCAATCCGCGACTACTCAAAAACTGAGACGCGCCCGAATGACACCCGATACCCGGCGCACGATTGACTTTTGCGCAAAAGACGGATAACTGACGGGCAAATGTCGCCCGTTTGGTCCTTCAGCGGCCTGGTCGAATTCAATCCCGGCTTCACCCCGCGTCCCGGCGTAAGTCACGTGCTCTTTGATTTCGACGGCACGCTTTCGCTTATTCGCGAAGGCTGGCCGGAAGTGATGGTGCCCCTGTTCGCCGAAATGCTGCCGCGATTACCGGGAGAGAACGAGGAGGAGGTCCGCCGTCTGCTCTACGACGACATCATGCGGCTGAACGGCAAGCAGACCATTTATCAAATGATTCAATTCGCCGAACGCGTCCAGGAACGCGGCGGCGAACCGCGCGAGCCGCTCTGGTACAAGAACGAGTACCTTCGACGACTCGATCAGCGCATCTCCCGTCGCGTTGCCGGCCTGCGGGACGGCTCACTCCGGCCGGACGATCTGCTCGTCTTCGGCGCGCGCTCTCTGCTGGAACACCTGCGCCGCCGCGGTCTCACGCTCTATCTCGCCAGCGGCACGGACGAGTCCTACGTCACGGCCGAAGCGGCGTTGCTGGATGTCGCCCGCTACTTTGGCCGGCACGTTTATGGCGCGGTGGACGATTACAAAAAGTTCTCCAAAAAAATGGTGATCGAACGTATCCTGCGCGAAAACAAAATTCCCGGCGACCGCCTGCTCGCGTTCGGCGACGGCTACGTGGAGATCGAGAACACCAAAGAAGCCGGCGGATTGGCCGTGGCTGTGGCCAGCGACGAATCCCACAACGGCTCCGGCAGAATGGACGAATGGAAACGCCGCCGTTTGCTCGGGGTGGGCGCCGACGTCGTGATTCCCGACTTTCGCGACGGCATCGCGCTGCTGGAAATGATATTGGCCAACAGGTAGGTTGAAATGACGAATTTCCATTCTCCTCTCGACCTGCAGAAGCTCAAGGTCTATCCCCTCGCGGATCGACACAGCCAAAGCCGGCTGGAGGACATTCTCGTGGAGCCGGCTGACACACCGCCGCCGGCTCCGGAGGACGTTTCCAATATCGTCAGCGATTGCGCCCGCAAGATCAAAGCCGCGTTGTCGCGCAACGCCGCCGTGATGCTGATCTACGGCGCGCACCTGATCAAAAACGGCAGCCAACTGCTGCTGAACCAAATGATCGAACGCGGCTGGCTCACGCATCTGGCCACCAACGGCGCGGGCATCATCCACGACTGGGAATTCTCATTTCTCGGCCGCTCGACCGAAAGCGTCCGCGACAATGTCGCCACGGGCACGTTCGGCACCTGGGACGAAACGGGCCGCTACATTCACCTCGCGCTGCTCGCCGGCGGATTGCGAGGCGAAGGTTTTGGTCGCGCGCTGGGACGGTTCATCTACGAAGACGGCACGACCCTTCCCACCGCCGAATCGCTCGAAAAACTGCTGCGCGATGAGCCGTCGCATGCGCTGGCGCCGGCGCGCGCGGAATTGCTGCGGGCGATGCGCGCGCACCAACTCGAGGCGGCCCGGCACATGGTTCTGCATCGGTTTCGCAACGCTTGCGTGCTGGCGAACGCGTTCCGCCAGGACTGCCCTTTCACGGTTCATCCTGGAATCGGCTACGACATCATTGCCAACCATCCGATGTTCAACGGCGCGGCGATCGGGCGCGCGGCCGAAACGGATTTCCGGCTGTTCGGCGCGGCCGTGGAGCAACTCAACGGCGGCGTGCTGCTTTCGGTCGGCTCGGCCATCATGGGGCCGCAGGTGTTTGAAAAAAGCCTGAGCTGCGTGAACAACCTGCGCCTGCAAGCGGAACGCCCGATTGTCCGCGACCACACGATTTACGTCGTCGATCTGCAGGATGGGGGCAACTGGGACTGGACGAAGGGCGAGCCGCCCAAGGACAATCCCGCGTACTACCTGCGTTTCTGCAAGAGCTACTCGCGCATGGGCGGCACCATGCGCTACGTCCAGTGTGACAACGTGCTGTTTTTGCATCATCTGTTTCATCAACTGGCAAAGTTGTGAGCCCCGCTCGCTTCCAGGAGATCACCGCAAGATACGCCTCGTTGCGGATTGGAGTGGTGGGCGATTTTTGTCTCGATCGTTATCTGGAAATCGACCCTGACAAACAGGAAATCTCCATTGAAACCGGTCTGCCGGTCCACAACGTCCTCAACGTCCGCAGTCAACCGGGCGGCGCGGGAACGATCGTGAATAATCTGGTCGCCCTCGGAATTGACGTCATTTACCCGGTCGGCTTTGCCGGTGACGACGCCGAAGGGTTTGAGCTTTGCCGGGCTTTGAAAGGCCTGCGCGGTGTTCGCCTTGGCCATTTCTTCGCGACCGAACAAAGGCGCACCTTCACCTACCTGAAGCCCTTGATTGTCGCGCCCGGAAAACCGCCGAGGGAACTCAACCGGTTCGATTTCAAGAACTGGGCGCCCACGCCGGCGACAATTCAAGGCTGGATTATCAATGCGATCGATTCCTATCTTTCCTCACACGTTGACGCGCTGGTCGTGCTGGACCAGGTGGATATTCCCGAGACCGGCGTGATTACCGCAAAAGTCTTGCAGGCCGTCCATGACCTGGCGCAGACGCGGCCCGATTTGTTCATCATTGCCGACAGCCGGCGCGGGTTGAAAAATTACCCGCCGGTCTGCTTCAAAATGAACGCCGCCGAACTGAACGCGCTCACGGGCAGTTCGAGCGACGCCGACCTGAAAGAAATCAGCGCGACAGCCGCCGCACTTTCCTCCAAACAGGGCCGCCACGTTTTCGTCACGTTATCCGAACGCGGTATCCTCGGCGCCTCACCCAACGGCGAAGTGTCGCACGTCCCCGCCCTGCCCGTGCGCGGGCCCATTGACATTGTCGGCGCCGGCGACGCGGTGACCGCCAATCTGGCGGGCGCGTTGGCGGCGGGAGCAACAATGCCAGAGGCCCTGGAAATTGCGAACGCCGCCGCCTCGATCATCATTCATCAACTCGGCACCACCGGAACGGCGTCGGTGGATCAGATCCGATCGCTGCTCGGAGGCGATGCTTCGTCCTAATCGTTCAGCATACGCACTTCGCGTTGCGGGAACGGAATCGGGATGTGGCGCTCACGGAACCGTTCGACGATGGCCTGGTATAATTCCGCACGGGCGTCCACATAATCGGCCACCGCCACCCACGGTTTGACCGCGATATGGATGGAAGAATCGGCCAGCATAGTCACCCCGACGGCGGACGTCGGCTCCTTCAGCACACGCGGGTTGTGACCGAGGATTTCGCGAATGACCGCCAGTGTTTCGGTCAGATTGGAACCGTAGGCCACCCCGACCGTCAAATCGAGCTGCCGAATGGCTCCATAGTTGTGGAGCACTTCACCGATGATTTTCCGATTGGGAATAACCACGCGGGACAGGTCCACGTGTCTTAAGGTGGTCGAGAACAATTCAATTTTGTCCACCTGACCTTCCACGTTGAGCAGATCGACATATTCGCCGACCCGAAACGGCTTGGTAAAAATGATCACCAGGCCGGCGACCAGATTGCCTAACATGCCCTGCATGGCGAAACCGATGCCCACGCCCGCCACGCTCAACCCGGCGATGATGGTCGTCATCTTGAATCCCAGCGTATCCAGGGCGACAATCGCCGTAAGTCCCACGACCAGCAGATGGACAATGCGCCCGAAGAGCATGCGGACCGGCGGCTCGAACTGTTTTCGTTCCAGGGCGCCTTCGACCAACCGGCGGACCCAGCCGGCGACGATCCAGCCCGCCGCCAGCATGATCAGGGCGCCGACGAGGGCCGGCCCGTGTGTCAGGACAAAGTCAAAAATCTTGTCTTTCCATTGCATAACTCTTCTCCCTTGATGTGTGGAGTGTTTAAATTCTGAATTGCATGACGGATAGCCAAAACCTGCGCCGGTTATTTGGCCTGCAAACCGGTCTTCTGGCAATCCTGCTTTTGACTGCCTGCCCCACTCTTTGCCGCCCGACGGCAATTCGTTTCGAGTTCTCCGAACCGCAGATGGGCGTTCCCTTTCGCATCGTCCTCTACGCGCCTGACCGCGCAACGGCCGAGCCGGCGGCACGCGCGGCTTTTACCCGGATCAGCCAGCTCAACGATATTCTCAGCGATTATGACACCGACAGCGAATTGAGCCGGCTGTCGCAATCCGCCGGTTCCGGACGGACCGTCAAGGTCGGCGACGACCTCTGGTTCGTCCTGATGCGTTCGCAAGCACTGGCCGAACGAACCGGCGGCGCCTTTGATGTGACAGTCGGACCGGCGGTCAGCTTGTGGCGAAAGGCGCGTCGGGAGAAAAAACTGCCCGACCCGGCCAAACTTGCCCAGGCGTTGAAAGCCGTCGGCTATCAGAAATTGCGGCTCGATCCCCGGCAACGCACGGCGCAATTGCTCGCCCCCTACATGCGGCTCGACCTGGGAGCCATCGCCAAGGGCTACGCGGTGGACGAGGCGCTGAAGGTCCTGCGCGCCCGCGGCATCCGTCGCGCGCTGGTCTCCGGCGGCGGCGACATGGCCGCGGGCGACCCGCCGCCCGGCAAAAAAGGCTGGCGCATTGAGGTCGGTTCGCTCGACGCGACGAATGCTCCTGCGCCCCGTTTCGTTCTGCTGGCCAATGCCGGCCTGGCGACTTCCGGCGATTTGTTTCAACATGTCGAGATCGACGGCCGGCGTTACTCCCACATCATCGATCCGCGCACGGGCATCGGCTTGTCCGATCACAGCCTGGTCACGGTCATCGCTCCCGACGCAATCACGGCGGACAGTCTGGCGACTGCGGTCAGCGTGCTGGGGCCGGAGCGGGGACGACGGCTGATTGAAGGAACGAAAGGCGCGGCCGTGCGCATCGTCCGCCTGCCCGGCCGAACCATTGAAACGAGCGAATCGAGCCGATTCAAACGGTTTTGCGAAGGTCCGTGAAGCGGGTCGCAGCTCGAGGCGAGCATGGAAACCAAAACGGCGCAGGCATTGCCCCTGCGCCGTTCGTTGCAGAATCGTACGTCAAGCCGACGCGATCACCGGCGGATTCTTAAAGATGTTGTGCCGGCTCGGCATTGGCGGCATCAGAGTGCGGAACGCGCCGAACTGCATTTTGGACGAATCCTGATAGACCAGCTCAGGGCCGTAGGCAAATTTCGAATTCAGAATGTCATCCCATTCGACGCCGGCACCGCTGTAGGCGGCTTCGCGACCCATGATGGCGGTCAGGGTGCTGTCGGTGACGTTCTTGATTTCGTTGATTTCCTTATCCTGCACGATGGCGTTAATCAGGTCGATATGCTCATTCACGTAGCCATTGTCGTGCTCGAGATTGGACACCCGCCAGCCTTCGCCGCTCCTGGGCTTGATGAAATTGGGGTGCCCGTCGCGCATTTCCGCCGTTCCTTTGGATCCCTGAACGGCTTCGAATATACCGCTCCATTCCCGGTGAATCTGCCCGCAATAACTGTACAGCCGCACGCCCTTGGCATACTCATACTCGACGGCAAAATTGTCCCAGATTTCGCCGGCTTTGCCGTCCAACTGTTGGCGGGCGCCCATGCCCCAGCACCTCACCGGATGGTCGTTCATCACCCAGTTGCAGATGTCGAGGTTGTGAACGTGTTGTTCGACGATGTGATCGCCGCAAAGCCAGATATAGTGGTACCAGTTGTTAATCTGCTTCTCCAGTTCGCTGCTCCCCATTTTCTGACGATAGCGCGGCTTGTCGCCATCCCACCAGATCGGGCTGCCGTTGACCCAATAAGCGCGCAGGGTGACGATGTCGCCAATGGCGCCGTCCTGGATCCGTTTGATGGTCTCGATGTAGCTGGGCCGATGACGACGCTGCGTGCCCGCCGCGACCTTCAAGTTCTTCTTCTTCGCCAACTCGCCGGCTTCGTACATGATCCGGCAACCCGGACCATCCACGGCAACCGGCTTCTCCGTGAATACATGTTTGCCCGCTTCAACCGCCGCCTTGAATTGTGTCGCTTTAAACCCGGGCGGCGTGGCGATGATCACGTAATTCACGTCCGGCACCTCGATCGCCTTCTTGTAGGCATCAAAACCGCTGAAGCATCTGTTCTCGGGCACGCCAAAGTTTTTGTGGCCGTTCAACGCCTGCTCGGGGAAAATGTCCGCCGCGGCGACGATCTTTCCATCCACTCCGGTGGCTTTGACCGCTTCCTGAAAGTCGCGGCCGGCGCCACTGCCGCGGCCGCCGAGACCGATGATGACAGCATTGATGGGATGCTTCGCCTGCCCGCGAAGCACCGCCGGGAAACCGGCGACGGCGACGGCGCCGGCCGTGGCCAGCGAGGAGTTTTTGATGAATTGTCGGCGTGATACCGACGCCTGAAAATCACTTTGAGTGGATTCGTTCATGGGATTCCTGTCGTTCAGTTGCTTTGCTATCACGTCCCGGGTCGCCGCCGCATTCAGAGGAGGCGCTTGCCAGGGTTTGCTTACAGTATAGGCCCCGGCTGTTTCGTGTCCATCAGTTTGAAAGGCGGAAAAGCGGCGGGGTTCCTTCTCGCGGATTGCTCTTCAAGCGGCAAAATCCTCCCGGCGCGCGCGGCTCCCCATCGGGCGGTTTATTCCTTCTCCACACCGTTGTTCCAGTATTTCATCATCTCCTCCGGCGGCGGCACTTTCAAGGGCCGGACCAGGCGGAAGCCCAGAAACTGCGCGTCGGTGAGATACCAGATACTTTTGGGGAGTTGGGGGTCTTGCGCCTTCCACGATTTGTCGGAGGCGCGCCGCGCCGCGCTGCGGAGCCCTTCCGCCGGCTCGTCCCAGGATCCGCCGCGCACCACGTGCGGATAGGGCTTGGTCGGCTGCACCCAGGGGTCCTGCGCTGCGCCTCCGGAAAGGGGCGAGTAACTCGGCGTGTATTGGTCCAGACACCACTCGGCCACGTTGCCGTGCATGTCATAAAGCCCCCACGGATTCGCCTTTTTGCGTCCGACCTTTTGATATTTGAAATCGCTGTTGCTCTCGAACCAGGCGTAGTCACCCAGCTTGGACGGATCATCACCGCAGGAATAGGCGGTCGTCGTCCCGGCGCGGCAGGCATATTCCCACTCCGCTTCGGTGGGCAGCCGATAGAACTGTCCCGTCTTGGCGCTCAACCATTCGCAATACTTGTTCGCCGAATGCTGCGTCATGCTGATGGCCGGGTAACCGTCTTTCCCCATCCCGAAACTCATTTCCACATACGGCTTCGTGGGCCGGGAGATGGCATCGGAATCCGAATTCTTGTTACTGTCGTCGGCTTTGACCCTTTGCTTCTCGTAATCCGGATACATGAACAGTTCGTACTCGTTCCACGTCACCTCGCACTGGCCCATCCAAAACGGCGAGATTTTCACCTTGTGCTGCGGACCTTCGTCCGGTTTCCGCCCCGCTTCACCGTCTGGACTGCCCAGGACGAACTCGCCGCCGGGAATCGGCACCAGGGCGAACGTCACCGTCGTGCCGGGAATCGTGTTGGTGTAAACCTTCATCTCGGCTTCAGTCTTCGCCTCCTGTTTCGACAGGATGACCTGGTGAATCTTTTTGACAACTTCCAGCTCGTTCGGTCCGCTGGAATCGGCGCTGTCGGCGGCCAACCCCGCGGTCGTTGACGTCGCGGCAGCGAGGCCCAGCAATAGCGACAGATATTTCATGTTCGATTTGACGTTGGCACGATACTGTTTATGCGGACAAATCCAATGTCAACCGTTTGAAGCGCGGAGACCAACGATTTGACCCGCTCTTCCCTGCCCACCGCCGGAGGCGAGTTACATTGTCCCCCTTTGGTTGCCTCGACGGCTGCGCGGTTTCTTGGCTTGCTCAGGAATTCCATTCCGTTATTCTGCGCGGACAATTGACAATGCACCTCCCGGCGGCAGCACTGATTCAGTTGAAGCGCCGAAACGCGATGCAGCACTTCCGGAGAACCTCCGGGAGACAGCGCACCGCCAAACCGGTCCATCGGATTCCCGTCATCCCCTCCCCTGTGGTCATCCTCCTGGGCGTGATGTTCTTGTTGTTTGTCCGGCCCGCGGACACGCGCGCTGGTGAGAACCTCAAAACGGAGAGCCGCATCCCCTTTCTGCATCATATTCCTCTCCGGGACGCCGAGGGCCAGATCATCAGCCTCCCGCCGCCATTCGATGAGCAGGGAAAGCCGCAGGAAGCCCGGGCCAATCCGTTTTCGACCGCTGAAACCTGCGGCAAATGCCACGAGTACGAGATGATTGGCCGGGGTTGGCACTTCAACGCCGCCAAAGGCAACGTCAAACCGGGCCGACCCGGAGAGCCCTGGATTCTGACCGACCCGGCAACCCGCACGCAGATTCCAGTCTCCTATCGCGGTTGGGCGGGCACGTTCAAACCGGCCGAACTCGGGATGAGTGATTTTGATTTCCTGACGGCGTTCGCCCGCCACCTGCCGGGCGGCGGCGCGGGTGAACCGGCTCAGATCGATCCCAAAGACCCCAAAATGGGTCGGATGCTGATCACCGGGAAGATGGAGATCGATTGCATGCTCTGCCACGAATCGACCGGCCATTACAATCACGAGAGCCGCTTTACAGCGATGAACGCCCAGAACTTCAAGTGGGCCCCCACCATCGGCGCGGGGTTGGGCACTTTCGGCGCGGCCAGAAATGCCAGGACCTTCGCCGATTCCTGGAGGCCGGGCCGTCCGCCGCCGACCAATCTGCCGGCGATCAAATATGACCGGGCCAGGTTCGACGCGGACAACAACGTCTTGTTCCAGCTCACGCGGCGGCCCTCGGCCAACAATTGCTATTATTGCCACACCAGTGATTCTCAACCCACCGATGCGCGCTGGCACTCCGATCTGGACTTCCACATCCGCGCCGGCATGAGTTGCATCGATTGTCACCGCAACGGCGTGGATCATATGATCGTCCGTGGCTATGAAGGCGAGGTAAAGGACCGAACGGTGACCGCGGATATGATCGAACTGCGGGCAAAGCTCCTCCGCCGTGACAACGCCGGACTCAACGACGAAAAGGCAAAACAGCTCGCGGGAACCCAGCTCAACGACGAGCTCGGCATGGTTGAAACCCTTTCCTGCCGCGGTTGCCATTACGGCGCGAGCGACGCGAAACAAACCACCGCGAAGTTGGGCGGCCGGCTGGGCGCCCCACGTCCGCTGCACAAGGGGCTGCCGCCAATCCATTTTGAAAAGATGACCTGCACAGCCTGCCACTCGGGACCTTTCCCGGGCCAGGAGCCGGGCGCCGTCCACACCTCGCTGGCCCACAAACTGGGTCTGCCGGGACCGGCGCGGGGGGCGAACACTGCGCCGGTCATTGTGCAGCCGGTTTTCCTGTGGGGCGACGATGGCCGGATTGATGGCCGGATTGCCCCGAACAAGGCGGTTTGGCCGAGCTACTGGGGCCGGTTCAAGGATGGCAAAGTTACACCGCTGCTGCCGGAGGAGGTCGCGAAGACCGAAAAACTGCCCGCACAACCGGCCGAGGACGTGGCGCGCGATCCCTACAACACAAGACCTCTGACCGACGCGCAAATACAGCCGGTGCTGGAGGCGCTCTCGGCCGACAAGTCCAAAGGCGAGGCGGTGTTCGTCGCCGCGGGCAAAATCTATCAACTGGAGGGAGGCAAACTCAAATCGAAAGAGCATGAAGCAGCCAGGCCTTACATCTGGGCGTTGGCGCATGATGTTCGCCCGGCCAGCCAGTCGCTCGGAGCCAGGGGCTGTGCCGATTGCCACAGCAACGATTCGCCCCTCTACTTTGCCATGGTGTCGGCGCGCGGACCGGTCGAGACCGGCAGCGGCGTGAACAAAGCCGCCTGGGAACTGCGCGGCGACGACAAACTGGTGGTCTCGACGTTCGCGTCGAGTTTTGTCTTCCGCCCGTTGCTCAAGTGGATCGCTTTTGCCGCCGCGTTCATTGTCCTGGGTGTGCTGCTGAACTACGGCCTCCTGGGTTTGAACGCGATCACCGGTAAAACGCGCTCCAATCAAAACCTGTCCGGACGAGAAAAATAACTGGCATGATCACAACCGAGCAGATGTCGGAACAGCCGGTCGCGGGTGAGCCGCCGCCGGCCATTCCCTCCCGGGGAAAACTGGCTTACCTGGCGATGCTGGCGGGAGCGGTCGTGCTGGCCGCCACGGGCATTGGCACCTTTGTCCTCGGTAAAGCGCCGATGACCCATTGGGTGCTGATGGCCCACGTGACCGCCGCGCCCCTTTTCGCCGTGGGCCTGGCATTCGTGGCGGTGACCTGGGCGGATCATTGCCGGTTCGGACGCGCGGACTCGCGACAGAGCGGTCCGGCCAAAGCGCTCCTCTGGCTGATTCTGACGTGCGGCCTGGTCGTCATCCTCTCAGGCGTCGTGCCGATGACACCGCTTTTCGGCACCACCGGTCAGCGCGTGCTTTACTTGACGCACCGGTATAGCGCAATCACGCTCGCCGCCGCCCTGGTGTTGCATCTGCTGAGCCAGCGGCGCGGACGGTCTTAGTCTTTCCAATATGCGATATGGTTGAGACGGACCAACGTGCAGCCCTTACGCTTATGGCCAACTACTTGATCGCTCACCTCGACGAACTGGCCCCAGTCCCGTGCCCTTGCGGATTCGCCCGGCGACCGAAATTTATCTCGTGCTCGAAGGAGAAGGCCAGATGGAACTGGACGGCCAGTTGGTCCCGGTGAAACCGATGACCGCGATCTACCTCAAACCCGGCTGCCGCCATCGCGCCATCGGCAAACTCAAAATCATCAACATTCCCGTGCCCGCCTTTGATCCCGAAGACGAGTGGTTCGACGAACCGAGGGTTTGACGGCGCTTTTGCTCGCGGCGCGGGCGAATCCGCAGCGCCTGCGAGACCGTGATCTCTAACAACGTTGCATGAAACGCCCATGACAACCTTTTGTTGCATATGCAACAAAAGGTTGTCATGGGCGTTTCGAGTGATCGAGCGCCGCCGGGAGCTTCAAGGACTGATCAACCGATAAAATTTTGCCGGGCCGCCAATGGCCTCCGTTGCCTGGTTGTTTGTCGAGGAGATGTTGACCCAGTTCGTGCTTAGCAGATTCGTGTTCGCTTGCAGCCGATAACCGCTGGCCTGTGAAGGCCAGGAGATCATCGCGTTATTGCCAGCCAATTGAATACTCAGATTGGGGCCGCCTTGCGCGGAAGCCGGGGCGAGCCGGAAAAACATGTTGCCCGGAGTGATCGGCAGCGTGACCTGGTTGGTGTTGACCGTGTTGATGGCAATGTCCGTCCAATTCGGCGCCACCAGGTTGGTCGCCATCTGCAATTGGTAGCCGTTCGTTGGCCACGAGATATCGATGGTGTTGCCCGTGACGACGATCGTCAATGTCGAGCCGCCGCCCGTCGTGCCGCTCACGGTGACGGTCACCGGGCTGGAAGTGCTGGTTCCGCCCCGGTTGTCCGTGGCCTGCGCGGTCAGCGCGTAGTTGCCCGCAAGGACATTGCTCCAGGTCAGGCTGAACACGTTGTTCGCGGCGTTGGTGGCTGTCCCCAGCGACATCGTGCCGGCGAAAAATTCCACCTGCGTCACGCTGCCGTCATTGTCGGTTGCATTCGCGCTGATCGTAATGTTGGCCGGCTCCGCAAAAGTCGCGCCGTTCGTCGGGGATGTGAGGCTTACCATGGGCAGGTCATTGGGCGGCAAACCGACGCCCCCCGTGGTCGCCAGATTGTCCAGATAGCCGATCACATCGCCCGAATCCTGAATCGAACCCCAAACGGCGAAATAGCCGAACCGATGAACTGCCGGCGCCGGCAGTGGAAGATCGGTCAGCAGCTCGATGGTTTGACCGACCTGAACGGACGCCCCGCTGGAATTGGTCTGGAAAACCTTTCCCATGATGTGAGCGGTAGCATTGCTCAACACAGTGGTGTCCGCAGACGTGGGCGCCGTAAAAGCCAGTTGGAACGTCGCAAAGTTGGTCGGGGAATAATTCGGGGCGGCCGACAACGCCGAGCCGAATGCGTTCTCCGCGGCCGTTCCATTCTTGTTGAACAAATGATTGAGGCTGTCGTTGGCGCTGGCGCTGTTGGCGGAAAAATCAATCAGGGAGACGCGGAAGATGGTCTGACCCGCCGCAATGTCCTCCGGCGTGACCTGGAGCGCGATTCCATTGCTGGAACTCAGACTCAACCACCCGATGACACCGCCGCGATTGGCAAAGTAATCACTCGCGGGCTGAAAATCGGCCGTCACCGTGTAGGTTCCGCTCGTGGCCACGAGCTCCGAGGCGTACCAAGCGGAACGCAACGCAAAGAAGTCGCCGCTGGTGCCCGTCTGATAAGCCTGCAAAACCGCGTCGGAATTGACCACGTCCAAATGCACCACGGCGCTGCCCTGACTGAAGGCGCTCGAGTTGGCGATTTGCACCAGGTTGGTAGTCGTGCTGCCGTCGTTCACTAACGAGGCGCGCGCGGAAAAGGTTCCAAAAAGCGCAGTCGCCAGAATCCATTCCAATCTTGCGGGCGAATTCATTGGAGGAGAAGTTCAACTTGTTTTGGCACCGGATGAGATTTCATTCCTTCACATTCATTCCGTGGACGCACGAAGCTAGGGGCCGGAGAGATGAACGTCAAGTTCTCTGATGTTGAGCCCACCCGGAGATGACGGACCGTTCTCCCTCTCTCCAGGGGAAACCGAATGCAGCCTGTCAGGCCGTTGGAAGAACTCTTAGAGTGCCGTGGCGTCGGACCAGTGCCGTGCGAAAATTTCACGCATATGCGTATTTTTTTCGCAGGGCCATTGTGGCTGTTGCGGATTTAACGGGCGGCTCCAGACGTAGCGGCAGCCATCCTGGCTGCCGTAGAGGGCGGCATCTTGCCGCCCGGAACCTACGCGTGATTTCTACGCGGCGCCGCGGCAGAACCGCTCAAAAGCGCCCCCCAAAAGGTCTTTCACATCGCGCTCGATTTCCGCCGCCGTCGGCTCCCAGCCGGTGCCCGACAAGGCAAGGTACTGGTCGGTCAACGCCCGCGAAAGGATTTCGCGGAAGTGGCTCCACTTGTAAACCAGTTGCTCCGGGACGCGGGCGTCGGAATGTTGCGGGGTGACGCTCAATCCAACCAACTCCAATCGCATCCTCGTCATCTCTTCGACGATCGAGGGCACGTTGGTGAACCACCAGCAGCCGAAGATATGCAGGTTGCGGAATTTCCGCGCCAGCACGCAGAGCTCCTGCTGGTTTTCCCGCGACAGGACGGTGACGAGAAATC
>WNGF01008712.1_pt1 | contig 14205 bp, 16 predicted proteins | sample 5400641 | NCBI WGS metagenome assembly WNGF01 (sample SAMN13153371, study PRJNA577476) | soil metagenome | isolation source: 80 cm soil or saprolite under grassland replicate 2 | place: USA:California | collected 2016-06-15
CACGCGGGCGCCGCGGAACGGGAAGCCGCGCTCGAGCCCGCCCGCGTACGGCACGTCCTCGCCGAACTCGGCGACGAGGACGGAGAGGTGCGCCATGCACGCGGTGCGGACGTCCTCGTCTCGCAACGCTCCGATTCTATGAGCCGGACACGAGCGCGCATACCCAAGATCGTGGACTACGGGGCTCGCCGGCGGGGACGACGCCGCGTGGATCGGGGCGCTTTCTCGCAACGACCTGCGCCAAGCTCGGCACCGAGACTCGCGAAGAGGGCGGCGCCTTGTGATCGAGGCGAACTAGCTCGATACTCGGGGGCGTGAGCGTCCGCGAAGCTCCCCCGGCGCAGAGACCGCAGGCGGGCACAGGTGTCGCGATCAGCGCTCTCGGCCTGCGCAAGAGAGTCAAGGGCGGCAGGCAGGTGCTGCATGACGTCTCCTTCGAAGTGCGGCCCGGAGAGCTGGTGGCGATCGTCGGCGGGAGCGGCGCCGGCAAGACGATGCTGCTCGAGGCTCTGGCCGGCGTCCGGCCTGCCGAGCGGGGCGAGGTGCGCTTCGACGGTGTCGATCTCTATGCGAACCTCGATACGTTCCGCAGCCTGCTGGGCTACGTGCCGCAGGACGACATCATCCACGCCGAGCTCCCGCTCGAGCGAACGTTGCACTACGCCGCTCGGCTGCGTCTGCCCGCCTCTCTCTCGAGGGCAGAGATCGACGCCGCGGTGGAAGGAGCGCTCGCGGCGCTCGACCTCGCGGAGCGGCGCCGCGTGCGCGTGGGGGCGCTGTCCGGCGGACAGCGGAAGCGCGCGAGCATCGCGGTCGAGCTCCTCACGCGCCCGCATGTCTTCTTTCTCGACGAGCCGACGTCGGGCCTCGATCCTGCGAGCAGTGCCGAGTTGGTGCGCATCCTGCGCGGGCTCGGCGCCGCTGGTTCCACCGTCGTCTTCACGACGCACGCGGTGCAGGATCTGGCCCGCGTCGACCGGGTCGTCTTCCTCGCCCGTGACGGGCACCTCGCGTTTGTCGGCACCGTCGACGACGCCCTGCGCTACTTCGGCGTCACGGCCATCGAGGAGATCTACGAGCGGCTGGCGCGGGAGTCGACGCCCGAGGAGTGGGCGCGGCGGTTCGAGCATCACCGGGACGCCGGAGCCGCTGTCGGCCAGGCGGAGCCGCCAGCACCCCACTCGCGCGCCGGAACCGGCTTCTTGCGCCAGTGGACGGTGCTGACCCGACGCACGTTCGAGACGCTCACCCGGAACCCGCTGACGTTGGCGATCCTGCTCGGCTCTCCCGCGCTGGTGGTCGCGATGATGGCGATCCTCTTCCGGCCGGGCGCATTCGACTTCGCCCACCCGAGCCCGAGCGCGATCGCGATGATCGTGTTCTGGGTCACCTTCGGCGCGTTCTTCTTCGGGCTGACGTACGGCCTGCTCCAGATCGTCACCGAGCACGCGATCCTCCGTCGCGAGGTGTTGGTCGGCCAGCGCCTGAGTGCCTACCTGCTGTCGAAGGTTGCGGTTCTCCTGCCGTTCCTGCTGCTAGTTGTGGTGCTGATGCTCGCGGTGCTGCGCGGTCTCGACCGGCTCCCGGCGGCGAGCATGACCACCTACCTGACTGTCGGCGTGACGCTGGCGCTCCTGGCCACCGCGACGCTCACGCTCGGGCTATTCACCTCGGCTGCGGTCGCGAATCCGGCGCAGGCGACGCTCGCCCTACCGATGCTGTGCTTCCCGGCGGTCCTGTTCTCCGGCGCGATCGTCCCCGTGCACGTGATGGCCGGCGCGGGCGCGGCGATCAGCGCGCTGATGCCCGACCGCTGGGCCTTCGAGGCGCTCGGCCACGACCTCGGCATCCGCCACCTCCTCTCCGAAGGCGGCTCGCCGCTCGGGCCGCCGCTGCTGCGGGCGTACGGCGCGGCCGGCACCGCGACGACCGGCGTCTACTGGCTCTACCTGGCCGCGTTCGCCGTCGTCTTCTTCGCGGGCGCGTGGGCGACGCTGGTTCGAAAAAGCCGGCGCAGCACTCGCTGACCCGAATTGGAGACGGGGCGCACGGGATCGCTTTCGGGAGAGGGGGAAGGCGACACCCGTTGCGGCCGTTCGCCCCCGGCCTACGCCCCGTCACGCTTTAGCACACCGTCAGACGCAGGCGGGAGCCCGGAGGAGCCGGACTTCGCTTCTCACTTGCACCCCTTTCTCCTCGAACGACGATGCTGCTCAGTCAAGGAGTAGGAGCGCGAAGCTGGCCGCAGTGCCAGTAACGACTACTTCTCGCTGTGGCGCTTGCAGTGTAGCTGCGCGGTATGCGCGAGTACGATCGCGCGATGCGCGGGCGGCCCGAGCGACTCGAGAGGCTTCCTGACCAGTACTTCGGCGTGCTCCTGGGCCGCGTCTCTGCCGCCGCCGCGGTCGAGGGCGAGCCGCTGATCGACCTGGGTCGCGGGAACCCGGAGACCGGGCCGCCACCGCACGTTGTCGAGACGCTCACGCGCGCGGCTCAGCGGCCTGACGTGCACGGGTACTCACCGTTTCGCGGCATGCCCGAGCTGCGCGAGGCGCTCGCCGAGCGGTATCGCACCCATTACGGCGTCGAGCTCGACCCCGACTCCGAGGTCGCGGTCGTCCCCGGAACGAAGACCGCGATTGTCGAGCTCGCGCTCGTGCTCGCCGAGGAGGGGCAAACCGTCGTGTTGCCCGACCCGTACTACCCGGACTACCCCTCCGCGCCGGCGCTCGCGGGGGCACGGACGGGTTTGCTCCCGTTAGACCCTTCGCGGCGATGGGCTCCCGAGTTTTCGCGGGCGCTGGCCGACGACGTCGCCGCCGTCTATCTGAACTACCCGAGCAACCCCTGCGCGGTCGCGGTGCCGGACGGCGCGTTTGAGCAGGCCGTCGAGTACGCGCACCAGACCGGCGCGGCCGTGGTGCACGACTTCGCCTACGGCGACCTCGTCTACGACGGGCGCGAGCCGCGCAGTTTCCTGTCGACGCCGGGCGCGAAAGACATAGGCGTCGAGATGTTCTCGATGTCCAAGTCCTACGGGATGGCCGGCTGGCGGGTCGGGTTCGTGGTCGGGAACGCGGAGATCGTCGAGCGGATCAACCTGCTCAACGACCACTGCCGTGTCGGGATCTTCCGGCCGATCGAGGAGGCCTGCATCGCGGCGCTGACCGGCCCGCAGGAGTCCGTCGCCGAGCGTCGCGACGTCTACCAGCGCCGGCGCGACCGGATGGCCGAGGTGATCGGGCCGATCACCTGCGAGGGGACGTTCTTCGTCTGGGTCGAGCTCCCGGAGGGGGTCACGTTCGAGAGCCTTCTCACCGAGCAGCGCGTCGCGGTCGCGCCGGGCGAGGGCTTCGGCCCGAGCGGCGCCGGCTGGATCCGGCTCTCGCTCGCGATCAGCGACGAAACGCTCGAGCGTGGGCTCGAGCGCCTCGCCGGCGTGCTCTAGGCCTGCTCCTCCCTGTGGATCTCGAAGGTCGTCTCCTGCGGCGGTCCAGGTAGGCCGCGGTCGCCCAGGGCCTCGAAGCCTGGCATCAGCGTCTCGTCTCGGAAGCGCTCCCAGTTCTCCTGCGAGTCCCAGAGCGCGACCACGATCCAGCCGTCGTCGGTCGCGCCTGCGGCGTGGTAGGTCTGGCCCTCGGGGAGCCCGTCCGCTGGATGCACTTGCGCCACCGATGCGTCGTACTGCTCCTGCGTGCCACCTGGGAAGCGGTGCACGATTCCGAACGTCGACATCTCGCCCTCCTCCGGTCTCAGACTGAGCGGCGATCCTACTCTCACCCGGCTGAAGCTCACGCGAGTAATCGCCGATACCTCGAGCGGTGACCGCAAAGCTGGCAGTTGTCGCCGTGCTCGCCGTCGTGGGCGCGTTCTTCGTTTTCCGCGGCGGCAAGCCGAGCGCGGCCAAGGCCGCTGACTGCCTGCGAGAGGCCGGCGCGACGGTGAACGAGACGCGGTTCCTCGAGGAGGGCTTCTTCGGCGGCCAGGACATCCCGCCCGAGATCACGAAGCGGCTGCGGAAGGTCGAGAAGGGAAACTACGACGTCGAGCTCGGCTACGACTCCGGGATATTGATGGTCGTCCAGCGGGGCCAGAGCGCAGAGGACGTGGAGCGGACTCTCGCCGCTGCCGGCGGAGCAGGCATCGCCCAGGGCTCCGGCAGGGTCATGATGTACTGGTACCGCGTCCCGAGCCGAAGCTCGGCCACGACGCTCGAGAACTGCCTCGACTGACCGGGGCCAGCTACCTTTTCGAGGCACACGCGAAAGGAGGTCGGCATGTGCTATTCGAAGCACGAGCGTGAGCAGTGGGAGCGCGAGCGGCGCGAGGCGGAGCTCGAGGCCGAGCGGATTCGCTTCCTCTCCACGAGCGAGCCGGCCGAGGAGCCCCAGGCCGCGCCGGAAGAAGAGCGCGAGCCCGAGCTCGTTCGCGGCTAGGCCCGATTCCGGCGGCCGCCTGCGAGCGCTGCGGGCGGCCGCCAGCGGGTCCGTAGGCCGAACGGCCCGTCGAGATGGTCCTAAAGAACTAACTCGTTTTGACGATGCCTATGGGTAGGAGCCGGGGCACCCTCGTTCAGAGAGATACCCTTCCTCCGAAACGAGTCGGTTCAATGGGGCGCCGCAGCCCATCGACCGGCCCCGGCTCCAAATTCCGAACTGGGCCTAAAGAACTAACTCGTTCTGGCGATACCTATGGACGGAGCCGGGGCAGCCCGGCCGACGAGGCTCTCCTCGAAGGCGAGGTGGGTTCGATTGGGCGCCGCAGCCGCTCGGACCCGGCCCCGGCTCCTCTGTTCCTTTAGACGCGAGCGCCCTCGAGCTCGACCACCGGCGCCTCGTACAGATCCGCGGACTCGACGGTGATGCCGACTTCGGCGGTCATCTTCGCGCGGCGCTCGACGAGCGTCTCCTCCGCGGACTCTCCCGCTTCCTTGCTCTCCCAGAGGATGATCGCCTTCGCGCGGCTGTTCTCCTCGTCGTACAGCGCGATGTAGCCGGCGAAGCCGTCGTAGTTGCGCAGCATCGGGATCACGGTGCCGCGGATCATCTCCAGGGCGGGCTCGCGCTTCCCCGGGTCGGCCCCCGAGAAGCTGATCAGTCGTGCGTACATGAGCTCTCCTTCCGGTCGCGGAGAGCCGATCCTACGCCGCGTCAGAGAGCGGCGCGCGGGGAGTCCTGGTACGGCGGCGGTTGCTCTACGAGCTCTCGCCGCCGCTGCTGCGGCGCTTGCGCCAGAAGGTCAGCACTCCGGCGAGGCTCGCGGCGCTGACGGCGAGCAGCGACTTGTTCGGACGGCCGCCCTCGACGGACGGCGTCGCGCCCTTCGCCTTGCGCTTCGCGAACCGCTTGCCTACCTTCCAGACGCCCCAGCCGAGGACGGCATTGCGGCGGTTGAGGATGCCCACGCCCGGTGTTGTACCAGCTAGCCGCTGGTGCCGTTGCCGTTGCCCGGCGGGGCGCCGTTGCCTCCGCCTTTTCCGCGCGGGGGAGGCGGTGGCGGTGGCGGCTTCTGATGCTTGCGCGGCGGCTTCGTGCGCTTGTGCACTTGGCCCTGGTGACGATGTTGCGTGCTCTTCCCGGGATTGGCCGGCCTGCCGGGGTTGACCGGCTTCAGGTCGTGGCTGCGTCCGCGCGAGGGCGGCAGCGGGCTCTTCTCCTTGTGGACGCGACCTCGGCTGACCGCCGGACGGCCGTGGAGCCCCCGCCGGGCCCGGACAGAGCCGGCGCGGGACGGCTTCAGGTCATTCTCGCGGGCTTGCGGCGTAGCGAAGAAGGTCGGGGCGGCCGGTGCCGCGTGCGTGGACGCAGCGGCGGTCTTGGGTGCCGAGGAACGGTGCCGGATCTGCTTCACGCCCTCGTAGCCGACCCCGGTCGCGACGAGCGCGCCGGCGCCGAGCGCTGCCGCCTTGACCGCGAGCCCGCCGCCGAGCGCTGCGCCGCCGCCCGCCGTGGCGGTGGCCGCGCTGCCGCCGTGGTGGAAGAACGAGGTCAGCGAGGACGGGAGCGGAATCAGCGCGAGCGCCTTGATCGCACCGCGCTGGGCGCGCTGGCTGCGAGCGAAGCGGGCGCAGTCGTCGCACTCGCGCAGATGGGCGCGCAGGCCGCTCTTCTCCTTGCGCGAGAGCCGCCCGTCGAGCTGGCGCGAGATCGCGAGCTCGGCGTCGTGACAAGTGATCCCCTCCTCGAGCTGCTCACGCAGCGCGCGGCGGGCGCGGAAGATCAGGGTCTCGACTGCGCTGACGGAGAGCTCGAGGATGTCCGCGATCTCCTGGTAGGAGCGGCCTTCCAGCTCGCGCATGACGAGCGCGGCACGCTGGTTGAACGCCAGGTGGCCGAGCGCGCGGCGGATGTCCTCCGCGCTGACGGCCTCGTCGTGGACGATCGACTCGGCCAGTTCCTCGTTCAGCTCGACCTCGTTCGGGCGGCGCTGCGACTGGCGGAAGCGCTGCCGGCAGACGTTGTGGGCGATCGCGATCAGCCAGTTCTGCGGGGCGCGCGGGCGCTCGCCGCGCTCGAACGCGCGGTAAGCGTTCATGAACGTCGTCTGCGTGACGTCCTCGGCGTCGGCCTGGTTGCGCAGGACGACGAGCGCGTAGCGGTAGACGTCGCCCGCGTGTTTCTCATACAGGCGCTCGAAGGAGCGATCGGGGCGCTGGCGCGCCAGGATCGGCGTCATGCCTTAAAAGATGCCTGAAGAAGCGATTTCTTGCACCCCGCTGAAGGGGTATCCGTCACGGGAGCGGCGGTGGCGGCAGTAGCGGTGGGGGCGGGAGCGGCGGCAGCGGGGGGATCAGCGGGAGCGGCGGAAGCGCGGGCACCGGAGGCAGGTCGACCGGTAGCTGGGGAATCTGCGGGGGCGGCAGCAGGGGCACCCCGGGCAGCGCCGGAGCGGCAGCCGAGCCCGTCGTTCCGCCGGCGACACCGGTGGAATCCTGTCTTGCCGCGGCTGTTCGGCTCGTCCTTCGTGCCTTCGTCCGCTTCGCGTGTGCGCGGGCGGCGCTGTGTGCGCGCGACGCCGCGTTCGTTGGCGATTGGACCGCGACGTTGGCGGGACTTGCGGCGCGATGCTTCAGGACGGAGTGCCTGACGACGACCGTTCCGGCAGTCACGGCCCCGATCGCGAGCGCTACGGCCGCCTTCAGCAGCAGGTCGGCCCCGAGCGAGGCGCCTCCGGCAGCGGCGCTCCCTCCCGTGCCGATGCCGATCGCCGAGCCCAGGTGCGCCGGGAGCGGAACCGTTCCGATAACGCCGAGCGTGCCGCGCTCGAGGCGGAGCCGGTGGCGGGCGCGGAAGAGCAAGGCCTCGACGGCGCCCGTCGAGAGCTCGAGCACCTCGGCGATCTCCTTGCAGCTGCGGCCCTCGAGCTCGCGCATGACGAGCGCGGCGCGCTGATTGAACGACAGTCGCCCGAGCGCGCGCAGCACCTCGTCCAGGTCGGGGTGCTCCGATTCGGGGGCGGCTGCCTCGGGCGCGTTCTCGAGGGCGACCTCGGGCGGGCGGTGCCCGGCCTGGCGCCAACGCATCCGGCAGACGTTGTGCGCGATCGTGACCAGCCAGTTGTGGGGGTGCCTGGGACGCTGCCCGCGCCGGAACGCGCGGTAGGCGTTCAGGAAGGTCGTCTGCGCTACGTCCTCGGCGTCCGCGGGGTTGCCGAGCACGGCGAGGGCGTAGCGGTAGATCTCTGCTGCGTGTCGGCGGTAGAGCTGCTCGAAAGCGCGATCGGCGGCATGCGGCTGCGAACGCGGCTGAGCGTCCGGGGCGGCGGCGGGCGGCGACGCTCGCGATGCCTCCACGTTGTCTGAAACGACACAAGCGGCGTTCCGGATACGGCCTCGGTGTAGCTTTGGGAGGCAATGAGCACGCTCGAGAACCGGCCGAACACCGCACTTCTCGTCGTCGACGTGCAGAACGGTGCCGTCGAGGGGGCGCACGAGCGCGACGCGGTGGTCGCGAACATCGGCAGCCTCGTCGAGAAGGCGCGCCGAGAAGGCGTTTCGGTCGTCTGGGTCCAGCACTCCGACGACGAACTCGAGAGGGGGACCGACGACTGGCGGATCGTCCCTGAGCTGACTCCGGACGACGTCGAGCCGCTCGTCGAGAAGAACTACAACGACTCGTTCGACGACAGCACCCTCGAGGATGTGCTGTCGAGCCACGGGGTCGGGCGACTCGTCGTCGTCGGCGCACAGACCGATGCGTGCATCCGCTCGACGATCCACGGTGCTTTGGTCAGGGGGTACGACACGATCCTTGTCAGCGACGCGCACACGACGGAGGACGAGACAGCCTGGGGCGCGCCGCCGCCGGACCAGGTCATCGCGCACACGAACCTGTACTGGACGTACCAGAAGGCGCCGGGGCGGACCGCCGGGACGGTCGAGACGAGCGACGTCGACTTCGGCTAGGCGCGCGCTGCGGCGCGGCGCTTCGGCGGCAGGTGGATCGCGCGGCCGAGCGCGACGAGCCCGGCCTCCTTGATCGCCTCGGAAAGGGTCGGGTGGGCGGCCATCCCGTCCGCCACCGTCTCCACCGTGGCCTCGGCATCGAGCGCGACAGTGCCGGCCTCGATCAGGTCGGTCACATGCGGCCCGACCATCACGATGCCGAGCAGCTCGCCGTAGCGGCTCTCGTGGATCGACTTGACCCAGCCGACGGTCTCGTTCTGCATCACGGCACGCGCGTTCGCGACCCACGGGAAGACGCCGACCTCGACGTCGTCGCCGTACTGCTCGCGTGCCTCGGCCTCGGTCAGCCCGACGCCCGCGATCTCCGGGTCGGTGTAGATCGGGCGCGGAACGCCGCGGTTGTCGACGACGGCGTCATGGCCCATCGCGTTCTCCGCTGCGACCTCGCCTTCTCGGAAGGCGGTGTGCGCGAGCTGCCAGTAACCGGCGCAGTCGCCGACCGCGTAGATGTGGGGCTGGGTCGTGCGCCGGTGCTCGTCGGCGGCGATGCCCTTGCGGCGGTCGAACTCGACTTGGATGTTCTCGAGCCCGAGGTTCTCGACGGTCGGGCCGCGGCCGGTGGCGACGAGCATCAGGTCGACCTCTGCGGCCTGACCGCCGAAGTGGACGCGGAGGCTGCTGCCGGTGTCCTCGACTCGGTCGCAGGTGGTCTCCAGGTGGAGTGTGATGCCGCGCTTCTGGAACTGCTTGGCCAGCTCCTTGGCCGCGTCCTCGTCCTCCTGCGGGATCAGCTGCGGGAGCATCTCGACGATCGTCACCTCGGAGCCGAAACGGCGGAAGATGGAGGCGAACTCGCAGCCGATGATGCCGCCGCCGAGGACGGCCAGGCGCCGGGGAAGCTCGGTCTGGGCGAGGAGGCCGGTCGAGTCGACGCAGCGCTGCGAGTCGAGGCCGTCGATCGGGGGGCGGAGCGGGTACGAGCCCGTCGCGATGATCGCCTGTTTGAACGTGACCGGTTCGCCGCCTTCGACCTCGATCGTGTTCGCGTCCGTGAAGCGGCCGGCGCCCTTGACCCACTCGACGCCGTTCGCCTTGAAGAGGCTCGCGACGCCCTGGGTCATCTGGTGGACGACGGCGTCTTTCCACTCGTTCGCGGTGGCGAAGTCGAGGGTCGGCTCGCTCGTGCGGACGCCGAGCTTGGGGAAGGTCTCCTCGGCTTCCTTGAGCGCGAAGGCGGTCTGGACCCACGCCTTGGTCGGGATGCAGCCGACGCGCAGGCAGGTGCCGCCGAGCTCCGGCTCCTTCTCGATGCAGACGGTCGTGGCGCCGAGCTGCGCGGCACGGATCGCCGCGGTGTAGCCGCCGGGCCCGCCGCCGAGGACGGCAACGTCACAGTCCATCGTCTCGCGCTCCTCGCTTGGGGTCGGTGGCGATCCTAGCGGCGGTGGGCGGTTTCACGCTTTCGGCACAGGTGCGTCACACACTCGTGACGATTTCCCCGTTACGCTCATCGCGGGTGGTGGTTCGGGGTGGCCCCGAGGCAGGAGGTCGCGGAGGGGAAGCTCAGTCGGTGAGCTCGGCGCGCATCGTGTACGCGCCGTCGTCTTCCCGGATCTGCTCGAAGCCGTGCCGTTCGTAGAGCCCGACGGCGGGGTTGTCCTTCTCCACGCTCAGGCTGATCGCGTTGTAGCCGTCCGCCCGAGCCCGCTCCATCAGCGCTTCGAGCAGCTGGGAGCCAAGGCCGGAGCCGCGCTTGCTGGGCACGACCGCGATCGAGAGCTCGGGCGTGTTCTCGTCGACGAAGCCGTAGCCGGCGTTGGCGGCCTTGAAGAGCCGGTACCACGCCGCGCCCACCGGCTGGAAGTCCTGGATCGCGACGAGCGCCGTGTCGCCCGGACGGCCCCAGCGCTCGACGTACCGCTGGACAGGCGGCTCGCCGGACTCCGGCACCGTCGTCGCCCGCCAGTAGTACGCGTGCCGGAGCATGTCCTTCAGGAACGGAACGTCCTGCGGGCCGGCGCGCCTGATCATCCGAGGTCCTCCGTGAGCTGGATCCGGTTTCCGTCCGGGTCGAACACGTCCAGGACGCGGATCGCGCCGTGCAGCTCCACGGCCGTGCCGACCTCGACGCCGGCCGCCGCCAGCCGCTCCCGCTCCGACTTCACGCTGTCGACGTCGACAGCGGCCACACCACCCTCGTCGCCCTCCGCGGGCTCGCCCTCCGTCAGCGCGATCTCGGTCGGGCCGCGGTCGAGCGCGACCCACTTTCCCTCGTCGTCGGCGAACGTCTCCCTGAAGCCGAGCAGCTCCTTGTAGAACGCGCGCGCCCGGTCGAGGTCGCGGACGTGGTACCAGATTCTCACAGCATCAGAGCCGGCTCTTCCAGGAACTCCTTCAGGCTCTGGAGGAAGCCGGCGGCGGGCGCGCCGTCGACGGCGCGGTGGTCGAACGTGCCCACCAGGGTCATCAGCGGCCGGACTGCGACCTCACCCTCCTCGGCGACGACCTGATCCTCGATCGCGCCGACGGCGACGATGGCTGCCTGCGGCGGGTTCAGCACGGCGGTGAAGCGCTCCACGCGGTACATACCGAGGTTGGAGATCGTGAACGTCCCGCCGTCGAGATCCTCGCGCCTCAGCTTTCCCTCGCGCGCGCGGGAAACCACGTCCGCCCGCGCGGCAGCGACCTTGGCCAGGCGCAGGCGCTCGACCGTACGGATCACGGGCACGACGAGCCCCTTCTCAGTCGCGACCGCGATCCCGATGTTCGCGCTCGGGTGCAGGAGGATGGCTTCATCCGTCCACTCGGCGTTGACCTCGCGGTGGCGGATGAGCGCGGCGGCACACGCCTTCGCGAGGACATCCGTGACGGTCACGTGCTCGCCCGCGTCCTTGAGGCGGCGGACGAGCTCTTGCGCTCGCGTCATGTCCGCCGACGCTTGCAGCTGGAAGACGGGGATCTGCCAGGCCTCCGTGAGCCGGCGCGCGATCGTCTTGCGAATGCTCGTCAGCTCGCGGCGCTCGACCTCTCCCACTGCCACGGGAACGGGCGCCGCTGTCGGCGCCGCCTCGGCGCGCTCGACATCCTCGGCCACGATCCGCCCCTCCGGGCCGGTTCCCCTGAGCGAGCCAAGGTCGATCCCGCGCTCTCGGGCAATGCGCCGCGCGAGGGGCGAAGCCTTGACCCGGCCGCCGTCGCGGTGAGGCGCCGGCGCTGCGGCCGTCTCTTCCTTCTGCTCGGGGGCCTCCGGCACAGGTTCGCGATCGGGCTCGGCCTCAGGGGCCGGCGTCTCCTCGACCTCGGGAACCTCCTCGCCTTCCTCGCCGATGACCGCGATCGTCCGGCCGACCGGCACCTCGCCTTCCGCGATCGCGATCTTCAGAAGGACCCCGGACGCCTCCGCCTCGACCTCCTGCGTCACCTTGTCCGTGTCGAGCTCGTAGAGCGGCTCGCCCTTCTCCTTCTCGACGCGGTCGCCCTCGCCCTTGAGCCACTTCACGATCGTCCCGGACTCCATCCCCTGCCCGAGCCGCGGGAGCTTGACCTCGCTAGCCACGCGCGACCGTCCGGCGGATCGCCTCGAGCACGTCGGCAGCGTGCGGGACGCAGTACTCCTCCATCACCGGCGCGAACGGCAGCGGCGCGAACTTCGCCCCCACCCGCTCGATCGGCGCGTCGAGCCAGTCGAAAGCCTTCTCCTGCACCACCGCCGCGATCTCGGCGCCGACCCCCATCCGCGCGACCGCCTCGTGCGCGACCACGCAGCGGTTCGTCTTCTTGACCGAGGCGACGAGCGCGTCCTCGTCCAACGGCTGCAGCGTCCGCGGGTCGAGCACCTCGACGGAAACGCCCTCCCCTTCCGCCTCCTCGGCGGCCGTCAGCGCCTCGTGCACGAGCCGTCCGGTGGCAACGACCGTCACGTCGGAGCCCTCGCGGTGCACGCGAACCTGCCCGATCGGGATCGGCTCGAGCTCGTCCGGCACCTCCTCCTTGAGCCCGTACAGCGTCCGGTGCTCGAAGAACATCACCGGGTTGTCGTCATAGATCGCCGACCAGAGCAGGCCGCGGACGTCGGTCGGCGTCGAGGCGAAGACGACCTTCAGCCCCGGAACGTGCACGAACCAGCCCTCGAGCTGCTGCGCGTGCTGCGCCCCCGGCGACCACCCGGCCCCGCCCTGCGTGCGGATCGTGAGCGGCACCTTGATCTGCCCGCCCGACATCGAGCGGTGCTTGGCCGCCTGGTTCACGATCTGCTCCATCGAGAGCGTCGTGAAGTCCTCGTACATGACCTCGACGACGGGCCGCATGCCCTGGATCGCCGCGCCGATCCCCGCGCCTACGATCGCCATCTCCGAGATCGGCGTGTTCCGCACTCGCTCCGGGCCGAACTCGTCGAGCATCCCGGCGGTGACGCCCATCGAGCCGCCCATCTCGGCGATGTCCTCGCCCATGATGAAGACGTCGTCGTCGGCCCGCATCGCCTGCGAGAGCGCGTCGCGCACCGCCTCGCGGTAGCTCAGCTCAGGCATACACGTTGTTCAACGCGTCCTCGGGCCGCGGATCCGTGCCGGCCTTCGCGAACTCGACGGAGCCATCGACCAGCTCGTGGACCTCGGCGTCGAGCGCCTCGAACTCGTCGTCGGAGAGGCCGAGCTTCTCGCGCAGCTTCTGGACGGGATCCTCGGTCTCGCGGAGCCGGCGGATCTCTTCCTTGTCGCGGTAGACCTGCGGGTCGCCGACGTAGTGGCCGACGAGCCGGTACGTGTTCGCGAGAAGGAAGACCGGGCCTTTGCCGTCGCGCGCGTGCTTGAGCGCCCGCGAGGCGGCGCGGTAGACGGCTTCCACGTCCTGTCCGTCGACCGTGATCGAGTGCATCCCGTAGGCAACGGCCCGCTTGCTCAGGTCCTCGATCGGAAGCTGTTGATGAGCCGGCGTCGACTCCGCCCAGTGGTTGTTCTCGCAGACGAAGACCGCGGGGACCCCCCAGAGCTGGGCCAGGTTGAGCGACTCGTGGAAGGTGCCGATGTTCGTCGCCCCGTCGCCGAAGAAAGCGACCGCGACCCGCGGCTCGCCGCGCAGCTTGAAGGCCAGCGCAGCGCCGGTGATCGCGGGCAGGCCGCCGCCGACGACCGCGTTCGCGCCGAGGTTGCCGCGCTCGACGTCGTAGAGGTGCATCGAGCCGCCGTAGCCGTGCGAGCAGCCCTCGAGCTTCCCGTACAGCTCCGCCATGACCGCGTTTGGGTGCGTCCCGCGCGCGAGCGTGTGCCCGTGCGCGCGGTGCGTGGAGGCGAAGACGTCGCCGTCGTCCAGGGCCTGGCAGACGCCGACCGCGACCGCCTCCTCGCCGATCGCGACGTGCAGGAAGCCTGGCAACTCGCCCGCGCGGAAGCGTTCCTCGACCTTCTCTTCGAAGCGCCTGATCAGGAGCATTTCGCGCAGGAAGGTGCGCAGGCGCTGCTCGCTGAGCGTGCCTTTCCGCTCCACCTTGGCCATTCGCCTGAGTTTATGCTCACCCTTGTGAGCCTCGTCGAGCAGTGGCGGGCGGTCGAGGAGAGCCTGCCCGCGGGCTGGGGCGACGTCCGCCTGCGGCTCACTGTCCGCGACGAGGGCGACTGCGACCGAGCGGCGGCGCTGCTCGCTCCCGCCAACCCGGGCCGGCGCGGGAAGGTGATCTCGTTCTTCGCGGCGCGGCGGGGCGCGGGGCTCTCTCCCAGTCGCGTCCGCGACCTGCTCGCGCGGCTCGACCGGGAGGGAATCGACGGCGAGCTAGAGCGTGTCGGGATCGGCGAGGAGCCCGTTCT
>WNGF01006687.1_pt1 | contig 14204 bp, 15 predicted proteins | sample 5400641 | NCBI WGS metagenome assembly WNGF01 (sample SAMN13153371, study PRJNA577476) | soil metagenome | isolation source: 80 cm soil or saprolite under grassland replicate 2 | place: USA:California | collected 2016-06-15
GCGTCGCGCACCGGGGTCGCGTGGACGACGAGATCGGCGTCGTCCGTTCGCGGCGGCCATTCTCCGCGCCGCGCGTACACGCGCGCGGACGGAAGGGCGGCTCGGAAGGCCTGGGCGGCTCCGCCGTCGCCGATCACGACCGGGTGTGCAGCGGTGATCTCGTCGAGTACGGCCGCATCGGTGCTCATGCCGAGCACACGGCCTCCCTCGAAGACCAGCGTGTTCACAGACTCGGCGTCCGCCTCGTCGCAGAGTGCTGCAACGGCGAGCTTGTGCGGCGCGGTCACGTTCGCCCCGGCGAGACCCGCGGCGGCGAGGCCGCGTACGACCTCTTCGAGACGCTCCGGCGGAACGTCGAGCGCGACGTACGCCCAATCGAGCCCGCGCGCCGCGAACGCGGCGTTCTGCATCCGGGGGGAGAGCGAGTTCGCGACGGGGTGACCGATGAGCGCGACGAGCGTCGTCGTCCCGCTAATAGCCATGGGAGTTGGCGTAGTTCTGAAACGCCTGGAAGCTCGCAGTGAAGAAGTGGTGCACCTTGTCCGGCTTGCGCACGAAGTAGAGGTAGTTCACGTGCGCCGGGTGCGCAGCCGCTTGCATCGACGCCAACCCCGGATTGCCGATCGGCGTCGGCGGCAGGCCCGCGTAGAGGCGCGTGTTGTACGGCGTCGGGTTCTGCAGCTGTGACTCCCGCAACGACTTCGTCCCGGGGATGTCGAGCGCATAGCGGATCGTCGCGTCGATCCCCAACGGCATGCGCGCGTGCAGACGGTTGTAGATCACCGCGGAGACGAGCCGCCGCTCGTCGGGTGCGAGCGTCTCCTTCTCGACCATCGACGCGATGGTCAGCACGTCGTACGGGGTGAGATTCTTGCTCCGCGCGTAGCGAAGGTTCAGCCGGCTCCAGTTGCGCTGAAACGCTGCGAGCTGCGCGTTCACGAGCTGACGCGATGTCGTCTGCGCGGTGAAGTCGTACGTTGCCGGGAAGAGGAAGCCCTCGAGCCGGTAGCGCTTCGCGCCGAAGCCGGGAATCGTCCGCCTGCCGCTCGTGACCCTGAGGTACGCCGCGCGGGCGAGCCGCGGCCGCACGCTGCGCTTCCGCTGCGCGATGCGGTCGACGGCCGTGATGCGCTGCGCCATGTCGCGGCGCGTGAAGCCCTCCGGGAAGACGATCTTGAACGGCTTCGGGGGCGGCGGCAGCGGCGGCGCCGCCTCGCCGCCGCCGCGCAGGGAGCGTCCGAGCGCGACGACGCCCCAGCCGAGGAAGGCGACCACGACGAGGATCGCCGCGACCGCGACTGTGCGCCGGACCGCAAGCTGCCGCGGCGACGGCTGTTGCCGGCGCCGGCGGCGCGGCTCCGGCGGCCTCACCGGCGGGCGCTCAACCACTCGAGATAGCCGGCCAGGAGGTGCGCCGCCGCGCGCGCGTCCTCGGGGACCGCGGACGGCGCCCGTTCGGCGAGGTCCGTCGTGAACCGCTCGTCGAACGTCTCCACGGGAACGTCGAGGCGCAGCCGCAGCGCGGCGACGAACTCCTCGGTGGCGAGCGCCTGCTCGCCCCGTTCGCCTCGCAACGTCAGCGGCAGCCCGACCACGACGCGCTCCGCCTGCTCGGAACGCACGAGCTCTGCGAGCCGGTCGAGTCCGGCCTCCGTCCCCGCCCGTTCCACGACGCCGAGCGGCCGTGCGAGCGCGCCGGTCGGATCCGAGACGGCGACTCCGGTCCGCGCTGCGCCGAAGTCGAGGGCCAGCACCTTCACCGCGGCACCTAAGACAGCGCCTCGACGAGGGTGTCGCGGCCCGCCTCGAGCGCCTCCCGGAGCCGCTCCGTCTGCTTGCCGCCCGCTTCGGCGAGCGTCGGCCGCCCGCCGCCGCCGCCCCCGATGTACGACCCGAGCTGGCGCACGACGGCGACCGCGTCCAGGCCGCGCTCCGGCAGCGACCGGTCGAAGTTGATGACGAGCGACGCCTTGCCGTCGTCCACCGAGCCGAGCACGACGGCGAGCGCGTTCCGCTGCTGCCGCAGCCGGTCGGAGAGGTCGCGCAGCGCCCCGCCGCGTGCGCCCTTCACCTCGGCGACGAGCACGCCGCCGCGCTCGTCCTCCCAGACGAGGTCCGGGCCGCCGGCCGCCTTCGGCTTGCGCGTCTCCTTCTTCAGGCGCTCGAGCTCGGCGCGCAACGCGTCCGCCTCGCGCGCGCGCTCGTGCAGCCACGCGAACGCCTCGCCGGACGTGAGCGCCTCGATGCGGCGTACGCCTGCGCCGACGGAGCCTTCCGACAGGATCGCAAAGGCGCCGATCTCCGCAGTGGAGCGGACGTGCGTGCCGCCGCAGAGCTCGCGCGAGTAGCCCGGCACCTCCACGACGCGGACGACGTCGCCGTACTTCTCGCCGAACAACATCATCGCGCCGAGCTCCCGCGCCTCGTCGATCGGTGTCTCGAATATGCGCACGGGCAGGTTGGCGAAGATCTTCTCGTTCACGCGCCGCTCGATCTCCGCGCGCTCTTCCGCCGACAACGCCTGCGGGTGTGTGAAGTCGAAGCGCAGCTTGTCGGGACGCACGGCCGAACCCGCCTGGCGGACGTGGTCGCCGAGGACCTCCTGCAGAGCCTTGTGTAGGAGATGCGTCGCGGTGTGGTTCGCCATCGTCGGGAAGCGGACGTTCCAGGGCACGACGGCCCGAACTCGCCGGCCCGCGCCGAAACCTCTGCCTCGGAAGATGAGGGCCTGGTCGTCGCCTTCGAGCCGGATCGCGCGCACGAGCTCCGCGTGCGCACCGCTCTCCGGGTCTTCGAGGTAGCCGACATCCGAGACCTGCCCGCCGCCTTCGGGGTAGAACGGAGATTCCTCGAGCTTGATCTGAAACTGCTCGTCGTCGAGCGGCGCATGGTCGACGATCGCGCTCAGGACGTCCGTCCGCTCGGAGCCGACGAAGGTGGTCTTCGGCGCGTCCGCGCCGGAGAGCCGAACCTCGACCCCGACGGAGCTCGTCTTTCGCGAGCGCTCCCGCTGCTCGTTCATCAGCCGCGCGAACTCGTCTTCGTCGACCGCGAGCCCGCGCTCGAGCGCGAGCTCGCGCGTCAGCTCGAGCGGGAAACCGTACGTGTCGTGGAGCTTGAAGGCGTCCGCGCCGGAGATCCCCGCGCCCGTCGCAACCTCCTCGAACAACTTCTCGCCCCGCGCCAGCGTCTCGGAGAAACGCTCCTCCTCGCCGCGCAGGTGGACGCGCACCTGTTCCGCGTGCTCGTCCAGCTCGGGATACCACTCGGACATCTGCCCGCGCACGACCTCGGAGATCTCGTGCATGAACGGGGACTCGAGCCCGATACGGCGACCGAAATGAACGGCCCGGCGGATCACTCGCCGTACGACGTAGCCGCGTCCTTCGTTCGACGGCAAAACGCCGTCGGCGATCAGGAAGGTCGAGGCGCGCGCGTGGTCGGCGATCACTCGGCACGCCTTCGTGACGAGCTCGGACTCGCCGTACCGCTTGCCGCTGCGCTCCTCCACCCACGCCATCAGCGCGCGCACGTTGTCGATCTCGAAGATCGAGCCGACGCCCTGCAACAGCATCGCCGCGCGCTCGAGGCCCATCCCGGTGTCGACGTTCTGCTTCGGCAGCGGCGACACGGTCCCGTCGTCGGCGAGGTTGAACTCCATGAAGACGAGGTTCCAGAACTCGAGGAACCGCTCGCACTCGCAGCCGGGCGCGCACGTCACGCGCCCGCAGCCGAGCGCCTCGCCACGGTCGAGGTAGATCTCCGTGTTCGGCCCGCAGGGGCCCGTCTCGGCCGCCTGCCAGAAGTTCTCCGACCTCGGCAGCGCCACGATCCGGTCGCGCGGGACGCCGACGCGCAGCCAGCCGGACACCGCGGCCTCGTCGAAGTCGAGCCTCAGCTCCGGATCGCCGGCGAAGACTGTCGTCCACAGCTGCTCCTCGGGGAAGCCCATGTGCTCGAGCACGAACTCCCACGCGAAATCGATGGCGCCGTCCTTGAAGTAGTCGCCGAGCGAGAAGTTGCCGAGCATCTCGAAGAAGGAGGCATGCCGCTCGGTCGAGCCGACGTCGTCGAGGTCGTTGTGCTTGCCACCGGCGCGCATGACCTTCTGGACCGTCGTCAGCCGCGGCGCCGGCGGCGGCTTCACGCCGGTGAAGAAGTTCCGCAGCGGCTGCATCCCGGCGATCGTGAACAGGGTCGTCGGATCGTCCACGGGCGGGATCACCGAACCCGAGGGATGCCGAAGGTGTCCCTTCGACTCGAAGTAGGACAGGAACCCTTCCCGTAGCTCGGCGGCAGTGCGCATGAGATCGATTCTACGGGCGCCGAGTTGGTGTCTCGGTGCCGTTCCACGAGCTCCGAGACCACCGAATCACGATCACCCCAATGCCCCACGGATCCACGTGGCTCGACGCTTCCCGTCGTGCTGATCACTGAATCGCGACCAAATGAGCCGGTTTCGCCGGCGGCGCGGCTTGGGCCGCACCGCTCAGAGCTTCCTGGGCGAAGCCGGCACCCTTCAGAAGGGCAAATCCTCGCGAGAAGTGCGCAGCACTTCGCGCGAATCTAGCGCGCGGCACGCTTGATCGGCAGCTCCTCCTCGGCGGCGATCTCCTCGCGGATCTTCTCGAGGGAGCGGCGGATCAGGCGCGAGACGTGCATCTGCGAGATCCCGACGTGCTGCGCGATCTGTGACTGCGTCAGACCCTCGAAGAAACGCAGGTGGAGGATCCTCCGCTCGCGCTCGTCGAGCACGCGGAAGCCGGGCGCGAGCACCGCGCGGTCCTCCGACACCTCGTACTGGTGCTCCTCGGTGCCGATCGACTCGAGCGGGTCGAGCTCCTCGCCGTCGTCCTGTGTACCGCCCGACGACAGCGACAGAGACGAGTACGCGCGCCCCGACTCGAGCGCCTCGAGCACCTCTTCCTCCTCCGAGCCGGCCGCCTTGGCGAGCTCTGGAATCGTCGGCGAGCGCCCGAGCTGCACCGTGAGCTGCTCGATCAGGCGCGAGAGCTGCACGTTCAGCTCCTGGAGTCCGCGCGGCACGCGCACCGACCAGCCCTTGTCGCGGAAGTGGCGCTTGATCTCGCCGATGATGTTCGGTGTCGCGTACGTCGTCAGCTCGACGCCGCGCGACAGGTCGAAGCGGTCGATCGCCTTGATCAGCCCGATCGCGCCGATCTGGACGAGATCCTCGAGCTGCTCGCCGCGATAGGAGTAGCGGCGGGCGAGCGAGCGCACGAGCGACATGTACTGCTCGATCAGCTGCTCGCGGGCGGCCAGGTCTCCCCGCTCGTGGTAACGGCGCAGCAGCTCGCGGTCGTTGCGTTCAGCCATCGCGCCTCTTCAGCGACTTGCGCAGCTCGACCCACCGCTCGCCCTCGTGTTCCTGCAACTCGACGCCGTCCACGACGGCCGCAAGCACGCGACGCAGGCCGAGCTCCGGTCCCTCGGATCTGAGCTCGTCTGCGACGCTCCCGCTGAAAGGGCCGACAAGCGTCAGCAGCTCGTCGTTCTCGAAGCGCAGGCTGACGGTCACGTCGCCCGTCGCCTCGCGCCGATTCAGCAGCTCGTCGAGCGCGGTCGAGATGTCGTCGAGGACGTCGACCGTCAGATCGAGCCGCGCGGCAAGCCCGCCGAGCACGAGATGGGCAACGCCGAAGAGCTCCCGATTGCGCGGGAGTTGAAGCGTCACGACGTCGGTCACGGGCGCTCCCCGGCGTCCCGGAGCTCTTCGCGAAGCTCCGCTTCGCGCGCCGAAGCCGCGGCCTTCGCCGAGTCGACGGCGCTGCGCCAGCTTCGATTGACCTTGAAGTCGGCCACGCCGTGCGTCACACCCGCGGCAAAGCCCGACACGATTTGCACGGGCCGGGTCACCGCCGTGCTGACGGCGCGCACCGCAGTGTCCACACTGTCTGCTGCGTCGACTGCGCTGTCGGTCATCCGGTCCACCTTCTCCATCTGCGCATTCACATGGTCGACCGTCGTTCCCACCTTCGAGACGACGGGCAGCACTTCGTCTTGCGCTCCCTTGATGAACGCGGAAAGCCGCTGCAGGGTTCCGCCCAATTTCAAAGACACATAGGCGATACCCGCCCCCGCGAGCACGAGGAAGAGGGCCAACGCCAGGTAGGCGATGTCTCCTGCGCCGAAGGCGAGCATCGCGCGATCCTATGCGGCAGCTGCGGACGAGACCAGTCCGCAGCCGACGACGACGTCGTCTTCGTAGAGGACGGCGGCCTGACCGGGCGCCACGGCGTACGCCGGCCCTTCGAGGTCGAGGCGAAACCCGCCGTCGATGTGCTGCACCGCGGCGGGGATCGCCGGCGAGCGGTAGCGGAGCTGCGCCTCGGCCCGACCGACCGAGACGTAGAGCCGGCCGCGCGCGGTCACGGTGTGAGCGGCGAGCGCCTCACGCGGACCGACCACGAGCGTGTTCGTGCTCGCGTCGGCGCGCAGCGCGTAGAGCGGCTCGGGCGCGGAGACGCCGATGCCGCGACGCTGGCCCGGTGTGAAGCGCCACACGCCGTCGTGGACAGCCAGCTCGCGTCCGTCCTCGTCGACGACCGGACCAGGCTCGGCTGAGAGCCCCTGACGCTCCAGGAACGCGCGGTAGTCGCCGCCTGCGAGGAAGCACGCCTCCTGGCTCTCGGCGCGACGCGCTGCGGCGAGCCCGTGGCGCTCGGCCTCGGCGCGTGTCTCGTCCTTGGTCTGATCTCCGAGCGGGAACCAGAGCCGATCGAGGAAGCGGGGATCGAGCCGCGCGAGCATGTAGGACTGGTCCTTCCGCCGGTCGACGCCGCGCGCGAGTAGCAGGCGGCCGCGGTGCCTTACGAGCTGTGCGTAGTGGCCCGTGGCGAGCCGGGCCGCACCGGCCCGCTCGGCGAACGCGAGCAGCTCGGCAAACCGGAACGAGCCGTTGCAGGCGATGCACGGGTTCGGCGTCTCGCCGCGCGCGTAGCCCTTGACGAACGGGCCGACGACGGCGCGACGAAACTCCTCGCGAAGATCGAGCGTCACGTGTGGAAGGCCGCGGCGGTGGCACGCCTCGCGCGCGGCGAGCACCGCGCTCGGGGAGCAGCAGGCGCGCTCGCCGTCGGGACCGGCGGGATCGACCCAGAGCCGGAGTGTGACGCCGATCGCCCGGCGGCCGGCGCGAAGCAGCGCCACGGCGCTGTCGACGCCGCCGCTCATCGCCACCGCGACCCGCTTCGGGTGCGGTTCGGCGCGAAAGACCCGTCCCAAGGCGTTGGCGAGGGCGTCGACGGCCAGCGTCTCGCCGCCCACAGCCGCGGCCTCGAGCAGCGTCAGGCCGGCGAGCGGACGCTCGAGCCCGCCCGCCTCGGCGGAGACGACGCGATCACCGTCGACCGTGAGCCGGACGAGGGCGAATTCGTCGCCGCGCGCTGAATCCCCGACGATCTCGATCACGGGGTCCAGCGTAGCGGCGAAGGCTCGGCCCCAAATGGATCGGACCCCTTGGGAACCTGCACGTAGCAGGTGGGTGCCCTGCCGGTTTCGGAACCAGGCCTAGCCGGACGCGGGCTCCCTTTCATGGTGTGTTGGTTCACCATTGTGGAGCCCGACCCACTCGGGGCCGAGCTCCCACTGTAACTACTTCGCAGCCTCCGTTGCGTACCGCCACTTGACCGGCTGCGTCCCGTGCAGGCCGACCGCCTCGGCGAGCGCGTGCGTGAAGGAGAACTCTCGGCCGGCGGCATACGGCCCGCGGTCGATCACCTGCGTCAGAACCTGCTTGTCGCCGTATTCGATGTAGATCTTGACGTTGCACGGCAAGACCGGATGGGCGACGCCGCGCGTCTTCGCGGTGACGAGCTGCCCGCAGACGGTGCGGTGCGGTTTGGCGACCGTCGGCTGCGGTGAGGCAAGCGCGCGGTACCAGCCGCCGCCGGGGGCAGGCGCCGAAGCGGGAAGCCGCTCGCGCTGCTTCGGCGAGCCGTTGTGCGTCGCCGCCAGGGCGATCACACCGGCGAGGAGAGCGAGTGCCGCGAGCCCGGCGAGGTGCTGCGCGAAGGCCGGCTTCACTGTGCCTGCACGGCGGCGAGGAGATCGCCGAACGAGTCGCGGACGAGCGGGTCGAAGTCGACCGGCAGCACGCCGTTCGCGCTCGCGAACTCGCGCAGGTACATGAGGAGATAGTTCCGCTCCTCGTCGCGCTGCGGATCCGCGCCGGCGCTCTCACGCGCTGCCCGCTCGAGCTCCCAGAGGTTCCATTCGCGGGGACGCCTGTCGACGCTCGCGAGGGAGACGACGGAGGGCTCCGGCGGCGGCGCCGGCTCCGGAGGCTCGGGCTCGGGCGTCGGCTCCGGCGGCTGCGGTGTCGGGACGGAGACGAGCGGCGGGCGCGGCTGCTCCGGCTGCGGCGCGAGCGGCTCAGGGGCGAGGATGCGCACGTGCTGGGGCGGCTCGGCTTCCTCTACGGGCCGGGGCGGTTCGAGCGGAGCCTGCGGCGCCGGCCTGCGGAACCGCAGCCGCGGCTCACGTTTCGGCGGCTCGGGCTTGGACGGCCGCGCCTCCAGGCCTTCCGGCGGTCCCTCGACCGCCGCCGGGCGCCTGCGCGCGGTCGCCCACTCGACGAGCGCGATCAGCGCCCACGCGAGCAGCATGGTCAGGAGGATCGCAGGCCAGCTGAAGTCGGCGACGATCGTCAGGGCGGCGACGGCGACGATGAAGGCGCCCTCGAGGTAGAAGCGAAGTCCGAGCCCGCCGGGCACGGGGCCGGCCTAGCTCTGCGGCGGTTCGGGCTCGCCGCCGGCCTCCCGCTCCCCGCCCTCCGCAGCGGGCGGCGACACGGGCGGCTCCTCGGTCGGAGCCGAGACGGGCGCTTCCGGCTCACCGGCCGGGACGGGCGAGACGGGCGGCGCGGCGAACGTGTCCGCCGGCCGTGACGGCTGCTCGCCGGGCTGCTCGACCGCACGCACGATCGCAGCCGCGACCTCGCCGATCGCATCGTCGCCGAGGCCGGCTGCGCGCAGCAGCTGCTCCGCGCCCTGCTGGGCCCGGGCCATGATCGACCCGGCCTGGGCGCGCGCCCATTCGAGCGTCTGCTCGACCTCCGCGCGCGCCGCGTTCGTGAGCTCGGTCGCCTGGTGCCGCGCCTGCTCCATCAGGCGCGCGCCGCGCGTTTCCGCCTCCTGGAGCTCGCGTGTGGCGTCGGCGTTCGCCTTGGCGAGAATCTCGCGGGCCTCGCTCTTCGCCGCGTTCACGGTCTCCGCGCGCTGGCGCTCGCTCTCCGAGCGGTAGCGCTCGACCTCCGACTCGCGGTCGTGCAGCTCCTTCTGGCGCTTCGTGACCTCCTCCTCGGTGCGCTGGAGTTGTGCAGCGGAGGCGGTCTGCGCGTCGTGCTCGAGCCTGTCCGCGAACTCGGATGCGGCGCGGATGAGGTGGAGCGAGTCCATGCGCACCGCGTGTCCGGTCGGCTCGACGTGCGCGGTCCTCCCCGCAGCCTGGAGCACTCGGAGCTGCGCCTGCAGCTGCGCCGCGTGCCGCCGAAACGCGTCGAATGCCTGGCGCACCGACTCGACGTCGTACCCGTCGCCGGCGCGCCCGAGGTCCTCGAGCGCGGGCAGCGAGGTCAGCGAGGGGATCGAACGGGGATCTTGGCTCGACATGTCTTGCGGCTCTTTCAGCAGGTTGCGGCGACCGGGCGGATCGCCCGGCCCGGACAGTATGCCGTTTCCATCGGCTGGAGCCTACTCCGGACTTGAGTCCGGCTCGACCGCGACCGCGATTCCGAGCTCCTCCAGCTCGTCGGGAGCGAGCTCGATCGGAGCCCCGGTCATGTAGTCGTAGCCGACCTGGTTCTTCGGGAACGCCTGCGTGTCGCGGATGCGCGGCTCGGCGAGCAGCGCCATCAGCATCCGATCGACGCCCGAGGCGATGCCGCCGTGCGGCGGCGCGCCCATCGCAAGCGCGTCGAGCAGGAAGCCGAACTTCTGCCGCTGCTCGTCGGGCCCGATGCCGAGATTCTCGAAGACCTGCTGCTGCAACTCGGCCTCGTGGATCCGAAACGAGCCGCCGGCGAGCTCGAGTCCGTTCCCGACGAGGTCGTAGGCGACCGCACGCGCGGCGCCGGGATCGGTCTTCAGGAGGTGGACCGTTTCGTCGGTCGGCCGCGTGAACGGGTGGTGCGCCGCGTGCCAGGTTCCCGTCTCCTCGTCGAATTCGGCGGCGGCCATGTCGACGACCCAGAGGAACTTCCACTGGGTCTCGTCGACGAGTCCGAGCTCGCGCCCGAGCTGGAGGCGCAGGAGCCCGAGGACCTTCGCGGCGACGCGCGGCTCGTCGGCGACGAAGAGGAGGGTGTGCCCAGGCTCGCGCAACCGCTCGAGCAGATCGTCTGCGAGGAACTTCGCGATCGGGGACGAGATCTCGCCGTCGGCGCGGAAGACGAGGTACGCGAGGCCTTTCGCGCCCCACGACTTCGCCTGTGCTTCGAGCGCCTGCACCTCCGTCCGCGACAGCTCTCTCGGAACCGCGATGAAGCGAACGCACGGCGCGCCGGCGAAGACGCCGAACTCCGAACCTCGCGTGGCGTCTGTGGCGTCTTGGACCTCGAGCTCGAAGCGGAGGTCTGGACGGTCGATGCCGAACCGGAGCATCGCCTCGTCGTACGTCATGCGCGGGAACGGCGTGTCGAGCTCGACGCCGATGCACTCGCGCCAGGCGCGCTCGACGATCCGTTCCATCAGCGCGAACAGAAACTCGCGGTCGGGAAATGCCATCTCGACGTCGAGCTGCGTGAGCTCCTGAAGGCGGTCGGCGCGCGGGTCTTCGTCCCGCAGGCAGCGCGCGATCTGGTAGTAGCGCTCGAAGCCGGAGATGACCAGCAGCTGCTTCGCGATTTGCGGCGACTGCGGTAGCGCATAGAACTTGCCCTTCTGGAGACGCGACGGCACGAGGAAGTCGCGCGCACCCTCGGGGGTCGGCTTCCAGAGCATCGGCGTTTCGATGTCGACGAAGCCTTCTCGTTCCATTTCCTCGCGGATGATCCGGACGAGCTGCGCGCGGATCCGGATGTTTCGTTGCATGTGGTCGCGGCGGAGATCGATCCAGCGGTACTTCTGGCGCAGCGCCTCGTCCACGTTCTCCTCGTCGAGCTGGAAGGGCAGCGGCGGGCAGGTCGAGAGCACCCGTAGCTCCTCGACCTGCACCTCGACCTCCCCCGTCGCCATCCTCGGGTTCACGGTCTCGGGCGAGCGGCGGACGACAGTGCCGGTCGCCTGAAGGACGAACTCGTTGCGGACCTCGTGCGCAGTCTCTGCGGCAGCCGGCGCGTGCTCCGGATTGATCACGAGCTGCGTGACGCCCGTTTCGTCGCGCAGGTCGACGAAGACCAGGCCGCCGTGGTCGCGGCGGCGGGCGGCCCAGCCCGCGAGCGTCGCCGTCCGTCCCTCGTGCTCCGAGCGCGGCTCGCCGCAGCGCAGATCACGCCACGTCACGCCGTCACCGACCTGACGACATCGGCGAGCGTCGTCGGTTCGTCGCCTCCTGGACGGACGACGCGGACGCCGTCCGCGTCGACGACGACCGTCGTCCGGGCGCCGAGACGCCCGGCCTGGGTCAGCTGACCCTTCTTCGAGCGGCCCGCGTAGTCCGTGTCGCACGTGACGCCGCGGGCGCGAAGCTCGACGATCGTCCGGAGCACCTCTACACGGTCCGCACCCTCGTCGACGATGAAGAAGACGTCGATGCCCCGGCTCGGAAGCTCGCGGTCGCCGATCGACAGGAGCAACCGCTCGATGCCGGCGCCGAACCCGATGCCCGGCGTCGCGGGTCCGCCGATCGCCTCGATCAATCCGTCGTAACGGCCGCCGCCGCAGATCGTGTCCTGCGCGCCGATCGCCTCGTCCTTGAACTCGAACGTCGTCCGCGTGTAGTAGTCGAGCCCGCGCACGAGCGTCGGGACGATCGTGTACCGAACGCCGTATGCGTCGAGGTACGCGCGCACCTGCTCGAAGTGCGCGCGGCACTCGTCGCACAGCGAGTCGCCGATCGTCGGCGCGCCGGCCAGCGCCGCCTGCACGCGCTCGCTCTTGACGTCGAAGACGCGCAGCGGCGTCGTGGCGCGTTTCGCGCGCGCCTCGTCGTCGAGCTCCGCGTCGTGCTCGTCCAGCCACGCGCTGAGCCGTTCGACATACGCGGGCCTGCACTTCGCGTCGCCGATCGAATTCAACTCGAGGACGTAGTCGGTGACGCCGAGTCGGCGTAGCAGCTCGTCGTAGAGCTGGATGATCTCCGCGTCGATTGCCGGATCGTCCGTGCCGATCCCCTCGACGGAGAGCTGCCAGTGCTCGCGGTGGCGGCCGCGCTGCGGGCGGTCGTACCGCCACATCGGCCCGATCGTGTAGAGCTTCTGCGGCTGGGGCTCGCGGTGCAGGCCGTGCTCGACGTACGCGCGGCAGATAGGCGCCGTCCCCTCGGGACGCAGCGTCAGAGAGCGGCCGCCGCGATCGGTGAACGTGTACGTCTCTTTCTGGACGACGTCCGAGCCCTCCCCCGACGTGCGGACGATCAGCTCCGTGTCCTCGATCCCCGGCGTGTCGATTCGCCGGTAGCCGTACGTGTGGCACACCTCTTCCATCGTCTCCTTCACCCACTGCCACAGCGGCTGCTCGGAAGGAAGGATGTCGTGGGTGCCGCGCGGCGCTTCGAACTTCACTAGGCGCGGAGCTCCGCGAGGAACGGATTGCGCGACAGCTCGGCGCCGAGCGTCGTTGGAGGCCCATGGCCGGAGTAGACGATCGTTTCCGGCGGGTACAGTTCGATCAGCCGCCGGATCGAGTCGACGAGCGTGTCCCACTCGCCGCCCGGCAGGTCGGTCCGTCCGACGGACCCGGCAAAGAGCACGTCCCCGGAGAAGAGGCACCCGTCGGCGTAGTACGCGAGGTGTCCGGGCGAGTGCCCGGGAACACGCACGACCTGAAAGGAGATGCCGGCAATTTCGATCGTCTCGTCGCCCGTCAGCTCGACGTCTGCCGTGTACGGACGCACGGCGACCGGCGCGTCCGGGTAGAAGTCCCGCGGCCGTTCCAGGACCTGCTTCTCCTCGGCGGCCACGTAGACCGTCGCCCGCGTGCCCTCGGCCAAGTCGGCGACACCGCCGAGGTGGTCCCAGTGGCAGTGCGTGATCAGAATCGCGGCGCAGCGCGCGCCCATGTGGGCCAGCTCGAGGCGAAGCTCGGGGGCGCTGGCCCCCGGATCGATGACCACCGCTTGGCGCGCGCCGCGCGTCGCGCGCACGACGTAGCAGTTCGTCCCGATCGGGCCGAGCTCGTAACGGTCGACGGTGAGGCCCACGACGGCTGAGTGTAACGGGGCGTCATAATCCGCCTTCGGTGCAGAGCTGGAACCTGAAGGAGATCGACACGCCCGCCGGCAGCCGCTCGCCGATCGTGCTGCAGTCGATGGACGAGGCACGCGCCGTGCTGATCGGCCTCGATCCCGGACAGGCGCTCGGCGACCACCAGGTGCACGAGCGCGCGTGGGTGCTCGTGCTCGACGGCACCGTGCAGATCGCGTCGGGCGACGAGACCGTTGCGGCGGGGCCGGGGACGCTTACCTGGTTCGAAGCCGACGAGCGGCGCTCGCTCTCGACGGAAGACGGCGCCCGGATCCTGCTGCTGCTGGCGCCGTGGCCCGGCCGGGGCCACTTCCACGACGACGAGCGTTAGCCGCCGAGCCGCCGCCGGTAGGCGCGGTACGCCAGCCGGTCGACGAAGAAGAACATGGGCACGAAGACTGCCGCGTACAGGAGCGCGATTCCGAGCCGAGCCGCGAGCGGCGGCGGATGCTTGCCGATCGACAGGAAGATGTAGAGGAGCGGCGCGAAGAGGGCGGCGCGTTTCGCGGAGCGGCTCCAGGAGGGCGGCTTGACCGCGCGCAGCGGGCGCGCGCCGCGCGGTCGCTCCTTTGCGGGCGTCTCCTGCTTCTTCAGCTCCGCCGACTCGAGCGGGACCTCATTGCCTTCCTCGTCGACGACGACGTACTCGTACTCGTGGCGAAGCTGCTTCGCGCGCCGGCGCCGCTGCTTTCGGGAGGGCATGACGCTACGGTAGCGCGCGCCGTCCGGCGAGGATGGGCTCGATTCCGAGGTCGCCGCCGATGTGGTAGGCGAGGTAGCGCCAGTCCGGCACGTCGAGCAGGACGAGGTCCGCGTCGTACCCGGGCGCGAGTCGGCCCTT
>WNGF01018592.1_pt1 | contig 14203 bp, 15 predicted proteins | sample 5400641 | NCBI WGS metagenome assembly WNGF01 (sample SAMN13153371, study PRJNA577476) | soil metagenome | isolation source: 80 cm soil or saprolite under grassland replicate 2 | place: USA:California | collected 2016-06-15
CCTGGTATGCCTCGTTCTGGCGTTTCTGCGCCGCCTATCTGAAAGAGCGGTTTGCCACGAGATGGTGTCTTTCGCCCGAACAGTCGCTGTCGCTGCATGCCGGCAACTGGACAGTGCCCCGGCAACTCGTGGCGAGGTCGCCGCGAGCCGGCAACAAAGTCACCAAACTTCCGTATGACACCTCCCTGCTGGAGCTTCGCATCGCATTGCCTGCCGCTCCGGACCGGGAGGAAAAAGATGGCCTGCGTCTGTTCGCGGCGGAATCGGCCCTGGTCGCGTGCTCCCCTAACTATTTTTCGAACAATTCAACGGATGTCCGCGCGGTGCTGCCGGTGATCCGCGATGCCTCCGGCCTTCTTGCCCGCCTTCTTCAGGGCGGTCACACCGTCATCGCCGGACGATTGGCCGGGGCCTTCCGCAACATCGGACGCGACCGCATCGCAGACGATATTGTAAAGACCATGTCAGCTGCCGACTACGACGTGCGTGAAACCGATCCCTTCACCGACAAGCCGTCCTTGGTCTTCCGTACCCGCGAGACGTCCCCCTATGTGAACCGAATACGGTTGCTGTGGCAGAAGATGCGGGAACCGGTGATTGATCGTTTTCCGAAAGAGCCCGGCATGCCGCGCAACATTGAGGCGTACATAAAGCGCGTTAATCACGCCTACGTCACGGACGCATATCATTCGCTGTCAATCGAGGGCTATCGGGTCACGCCCGAGCTGATTGAACGCGTCCGCAACAGTACCTGGAACCCAGAGGCCAATGAAGGCGACCGCGAGCAGCGGAACGCCATGGCGGCGCGCGGCTACTGGCAGGCCTACCAGGCCGTACAGAAAAGCGTCGGCAGGGTTCTGCATGCCGAGAATGCTGGCCAGGTCGCGGACGAGGATCACGGGACTTGGTACCGCGAACTGTTCGCGCCGAGCGTTGGCGTCGGCCTGCTGGAACGCGCCGACCTCGCTGGCTATCGCAACGGCCAGGTTTATATCCGCAAGTCCATGCATGTGCCGCTGAACCACGAGGCGGTGAGGGACGCCATGCCGGCGTTCTTCGATCTGCTGCGCGAAGAGACCCACCCAGCAGTGCGCGTTGTGCTCGGGCATTTCTTGTTCGTCTACATCCATCCTTATATGGGCGGCAACGGCCGGGTCGCGCGTTTCCTGATGAACACGATGATGGCGTCGGGCGGATACCCGTGGACGCAACGGCCGGGTCGCGCGTTTCCTGATGAACACGATGATGGCGTCGGGCGGATACCCGTGGACCATCATACCCGTCAGCGACCGCAACGCCTATGTGAACGCCCTCGAAAAAGCGAGTGTCGGCAAGGACATTGTTCCCTTTGCAGATTTGCTAGCCGGGCTGGTTAAGAAAGGACTGGCCGGCGAATCGCTGCCGCAGGTACCAAAGTCTTCTTGATGTCCCCCAACGTAGAGAACTCTAGAAATCGAATTTCCTGAGGCAGAGGAAGAAGTTGCTATTTCTTAGGGCGAAATGTGCCGGGAACGAAAGACAAAAGGAGCCAGGAAGACCTCGCCAGTACCGAGAACCCGCGAGCTGCATAGCGACCGACGGTAGAGCTTGTCCCGTCACCACCTAAGCCTACCTTCCGCGAACTGGCGGCTTCTACAGAGAAACGCGGAGGAGGCCTCTTCCTCCGCACCTCCATCCCCGAGCCCTCGCGATGGCACCCGTACAGGCCGCACCGTGATTATTTCTCGCGACTCGGTTATCAGCACCTGAAGACGCCGCTGTTTTCAGCGGCATGGTAATTCAAATTGCAGGGTGACATTTCGTGGTATGACATGGCAGAGCTTTCCGTTTGACAAGTGTCCAGCGGCAACCTTAATCTGACTGGAAATTCTTAGTCGCTTGGGTTAGGCCGATGCAGTTTCTGGAGTCCTCCATCCTACCTTCCGCAATAACTCCCAAACAAAAATTCTGTCCAGCCTGAGGAGAATGTCATGTCCCGTATTTCCAATGCCCTACCGCAAAGACTAATTGAAAGAGCGCTCTGCACAATTTCAGAAATTGCTTGGCGCGTTCCGCTGGGCACCATGCGCAAACTTGAGCGGGGCTCATCATGGGTGCCCGGCAAACGATCGGACCGCCCATCGCGCTCTGCGATCCCTCTCGGAGTTCCGCGTACTACCCGTTCCGTTTGTCCAGACTGCGTGATCGAAACGCGCAATGCGGTGCTGGATGGTCGGACAGACATCAGTGTTCTCAAACGGGATCCCGGCGTCATCAACGCGGAGATTATCGAAGAAGCCGGCCGCGTCCTCATGCGTAAAATCTGCCAAATCCACGGACCCTTCGAGGATGTGCTAGCGACGGACGCGGCGTTCTTCCGGCGCATGGAACGTCTCTATCCCGGCCCGGATTTCGCCTGCACTGAAGACGATCTCGTTCACGACCACGGAGTTTCGAGTGTTCGCTACGGCCGCGGTGCTTTCCTGGTATTCGATCTGACGAATCGTTGCAACATGAAGTGCTGGCCGTGTTTTATGGACGCCAATGCTGTCGGTCACGTCCACGAGCTTGATCTCGACGATATCAAGCGCATCTTGGAGCGTGCCCGGTCTTTCAAGCCTCAGCGGGAAGTAAACATTTTGTTCTCTGGCGGCGAGCCGACGATCTCGCCATTTTTCCTGGATGCAATAGCGTCGGCCAGAGCACTGGGTTTTAAGCGGCTACATGTCGCCACCAACGGAATCCGTTTCGCTCAGGACGCCGACTTTGCACAACAAGCCCGTGAAGCCGGTCTCCACAGTGTGTTCTTGCAGTTAGATGGAGTGTCCGACGAAAGCAACAGCCACCGGGGAGTCTCAAATCTGTTCCGGGTGAAACAACAGGCGATGGAGAATCTGGCGAGCGCCGGTCTCCGCATAACCCTGCAAGTCACAGTCGCAAACGGAGTCAACAATGACCAAGTCGGTCCGATTGTGGAGTTCGCGCTCCGGAACGTCGATAAGGTCTTCAGCGTGGTTTTTCAGCCGATCATGTTCACAGGCCGAGACGAGGACGTGACGGACGAACGGCGTTATGAGCAGCGATACACTCTTTCGCAACTCGCCGCAGACCTCAGCTCGCAGATGTCAACAGAATGGGAACCGCTGCGTGACTGGTTCCCAACCGCTGCCATTAGCCAATTCAGCGATGTCTTGGACCTGCTGCAGCCATCCAATTCCGCGGAGGGGTCGGTTGCGCCGAATGAACATCCGGATTGGGGTGTCATGAGCCCGCTCATCGTGAACCGAAGAAGTGGGTTCTGGGTTCCAATCGCGCGATTCTTCAATCTTGAACGCTTTAACAGGGATCTCCAGATCATCGCTAACTCTGGTCGCGGTAAGGCACTAACCTATGCGCGACTCGCCATGGCGATCCTGCGGAACTACAGCCCTAATCTGGCGCCATCCGGGTTTTCGGTGGTTGTTTTTGTGGACTTGTTCCGGCAGTGCTCTGCCCGGACAAGGATCGCAAACCCAAACTGGGAGAGAGACGAGCGAGGAACTGGCGAATGGGCGATGACTATGGTCTACGGACAACAATTCCAGGACTTGGTTGTCCAGAATTTGGCGGCGATTGAGACGAGTATGACCCCGGTCGCCACGCAGGAAGGCGAAATCCCGTTCTCAGCCTACAACTCGGTCGGATGGCGCCAGGTTGTGGAGCAACTCCACCGGACCGCAACCCTTCCCCAGTGGCACCGACAGCACGGTCGTCATGCGATACACGCCAAGGGTAACCTTGTGCAAATTCTTGGCGCTGGGAAGGATACGATGGACTGTAGGGATGGAGCTCTCGCTGAAAAGGCGGCTACTCTATCCTATTGCGAGTCGGAAGCTTGCCCCACCGATGACTCATTTGGCTAGACGCTGTTGTCTTCGGGCATCACTCAATCTGCGACCGAAAAGCCTTTTTTCGAGCAATCCCCAATGCACGACTTCGAAGCGGAACTCATCCGTGTAGTGGAGTAAACCAAGCCTGAGCGACCGTTTCACCATCGCCTGATAACTGAGAGTAGTCGAAGTGGCCTCTTTCAGTCTGACGAGCGCTTTTGGATTGCACGGGCCACCGATCTTCTCGAAGTCCCGCACGAAATCCGCTTCTGGATAAATGAATTCGGCAGCGAAGACCTCAGCCCCAATCTCCACTGCTCTTCGATCGTCGGTGATGGGTGGGGTGTCGGCCGGTCCGCAGAGCGTAACCATCAGATCCTTATCAACGAGATGGTGCTTGAGCTCGTGGGCCATGCTGAAGATGGTGGGTTCGTCTGGCAGCCCCCTGGCAAGCATCACTGAGACGCCGCATTCATCATTGAAGTATGCTGCCCGAATGCGTTTGAGATTTGGCCAGAAGTCGATACGCTCGATTCCCTCGGCCCGGTACACCTTCCACATTTGCTTGATGCCGATGTCCGCGCGTGTGAGGCCATGCCGTTTGCGCACTTCAAGAGCAAGCGCCTGCATGTCACGGTAATAGGCCTTGCGGTTCATTTTTCACGATCTCCTGCGACCAGGAGGTTTTGCCTGGTAAATCATCCGCGCGCGGCGGTATTCAGCAAATTTCCGGACTTCGTCTAGTTCCTTGTCGTCGAGGTTTTCCGCCGTTCTGAGTAGAGCTTCCATCCTCTTGCCCTGCCGGGTGCCGACTTCCCTGCGGGGAAAGAATTCCTCAATCGATTTCCCAAAGAAACGCGCAAGCTTCTCCAAGTCTTCTATGGTCGGCCTGACGGTTGCGGTCTCCCAGCGAGAAATGGTGTTGGTTGCGACGCCCATCTTGGTGGCTAGCGCCTCTTGAGAGATTCCGCGCTCTCCATAAGCGGTCCTGAACTCCTTGATCCGCTGGCCGACGCGTTCGATGAGGGGAGAAGTCATTAGCGGCCTTAGCCTCCGTTTCTGGACAGTATATTCCATTTTGTGTTGACAGCGAGAATATTTTTAGTGTGTACTTAACATGGACATTAACTACACACAATATGGAATGCCCGAGAAGCGGTTCAGATCCTTAAAAGGCAAACAAAAGGTAAGGCGTGCGATACGCCCGCGGGAAGGAGACAAAAGAAGTGATATCACCGCAAATCATTCAAGACTATCGGCGGTTGTTCGTCAACCGCCCAGCATACACATTGCAATCCGCTCGGCCTCACCCCGAGACCGGGCGCCACTACTATTTCACGCCTAAGAAGGTGGGGACAGGGGCACCCGTGGAACTGACGGAATCCACAATCCGCCGTCACCTAGACGGAGAAATCACGATTGGCCTGTACGCGATTAATCCCGACAACCAGCGCTGCAAATGGCTAGCCATTGATGCCGATTACCAGAATGCGATGGAGGATCTGCTGAAGCTACAGTACCGGTTAATCCAGGACGGAGTCGAACCGGCGCTCGAGTTGAGCAGGCGAGGTGGGCATCTCTGGATTTTTCTTGCGAGGCCGCTGTTGGCGAAAGATTGCCGTGTCTACATTCACGACATTGCGTTGCGTTTGGGAGTACCGGTGAAGGGCTCGGGTCTAAGAGAGGGCATCGAGGTGTTTCCCAAGCACGACGCCATCGAGCCTAGCGCGTTTGGGAGTGCCCTTCGCGGCCCGCTCGGTATTCACCGCGACGCCAATCGTCGGTTCTGGTTTCATGGCGCGGACTACACCGTCGATGCGCAGATCGCATACCTGAATGGTTTTCGGAAGCTCACCGAGCATGAGCTCGAAATGTTCATTGCCGGGAAGGAAAGGCCGAAGCCAGACAATTCTCCGCAGGAGAGGAGCACGGCATCCGGGCGCCGAGCCAGAACTGCGCGCTTAGAATTCCGGATACTGGAGTACGTTGCACCGCTGCGGAAGGTTGGCCGCAACTATGTCACGCGTTGTCCATCGTGCGCGGAATTGGGGCATGATCGGAGTGGGGACAATTTGGCAATCTTGATTCGGGACCCTCGCTTTTATAAATGTTGGGCGGGCTGTGCGAAGGAGATGATTCGCGCTGCTCTTGGCCGTCCGATTCATATGGAGATCGCTTAAACGTCGAGCACTTAAGGCACAGGGAAACCGCACGTAGCAGTCGAGACTTGCAGAATACGACCCGCCGCAGAACGGCAATCCGGAAGAAAAGAACGCCACTTCTTTCACCGCAGCACTGAAGGTCTGCTCCGATCCGACGGCCTTTGCAGTCTGTTCAGAGATCAGCGCGAATCTGCGTAAGCCGCGGCGAGCGAGTTGACCAATCCACCTGTCGAAGGGCGCCGACAATAAATATCCAGGACAGCGAGCCCAGCAAGGCGATGCCCGCAGTGATGATGAAAGCCCAAAAGAACCGTCCCGTCTTGTCCACGACCAAACCCGTCACCACAGGCGCGATCCACCCAGCCAGATTACCTAAGAAGTTTTGCAGCCCGGTCCACTTGCCAGCTGCTTGCGGTCCCGCAAGCGTTTGAGTAATTGCCCAAGTATTCGAAGCGCTGATTCCCCAGAACGCCGCCGCCAACAGCAGACATACTACCGAGAGCACTGGCCCGCTGACGACGCAGGCAGCAAGCGAGATCCCAGCCCCCACCTGTCCCACGACCATAAACGTCTTGCGAACCAGGGTTGGAGTTTTTCCTGAGGCAATGCAGCGATCGGAGGCCCGTCCTGCGGACGTGGCCGCGACAGCCATGAGGAAATAAGCCAACCCAGCGATCTTCGCCATCGCGGCCGAGGAAAAATGACGTTCGTGCATGAGGTAGAACGGCAGCCAGGTCAGGAGAAAGTACATCAAGTAGTTCATACAGAAGAGACCTACACACGTTCCCCATGCTGACCGCTGCTCCAAAATCTGCAACATGCCGGGCGCGGAGAGTCCCGATTGCGAGGGGGAGTCCCTATGGCCTTTTGGCATCCAGCGAAGCCATGGCAGTAGCCATAACAGGCTAGTCAGGCCCACCACGAGAAAAACCGGGCGCCACCCAAATCGGCTCATCAGAATTCCGCCAGCGAGCGTGCCGAACGCTGGCCCCAGGGCCATGCCGGCAACTATGCTCGCATTGGCGAAGCCACGTTTGTGCTCCGGGAAATACCGCGACAAAATGGTCGAGCATGCTGGATAAGAAACCGATTCTCCTGCGCCCAGCGCCAAGCGTACGAGGAGCAATGTGCCGAATACGTGCACCACTCCGGTAGCCGCGGTTGCTGCCGACCAGAGGAAAAAACCGCCGGCGATCACCCATTTCACATCGAAGCGATCAACCAGCCAGCCGGAAACCGGCAGAAAGAATGAGTAGGTCCAAAAGAAGGACGACAGCAGAACTCCGAGCTGCGTCGCCGAAAGTTGGAACTCATTCTTGAGCAGCGGCGCTGCAATCGAGAGATTGCCGCGGTCCAAGTAATTAATGAAAACGGAAAGCGCGAGCAGGAGCAGCACGCGCGAGTCACGACGCGTTGCCGCGATTCGCCAAGCCCTTCAATCCCCAACTCGACCACATCTCCAGATTTGAGATACTGCGGCGGCTTCATTCCCAGCCCAACCCCGGCGGGCGTGCCGGTGCTGATCACGTCTCCGGGAATCAGCGTCATGAATTCGCTCACGTACGATAGGAGCGTCGCAACTTCGAAGATCATATTGCCAGTAGAACTGTTTTGGCGAATCTCCCCGTTAACTTTGAGCCACATTTTTAGATTGCTCGGATCACGAAGTTCGTCCGGAGAGGCAAGAAACGGACCCAAGGGCGCGAAAGTGTCTGCGCTTTTGCCTTTCACCCACTGACCTCCGCGCTCGAGCTGAAAACTGCGTTCTGAGTAGTCGTTGTGCAGGACGTATCCGGCCACGTAATCAAGTGCTTCGTCTGTCGGGACGTAGCGCGCAGTCTTGCCTACCACGAGCGCAAGCTCGACCTCCCAGTCCACCTTGGTGGCATTCCTCGGAATCACCAGCGCATCGTTTGGTCCAACTAAGGATGTTGTCGCTTTGAAGAAGATGACTGGCTCTTTCGGAATTGCAGCCCCGGCCTCTGCTGCATGGTCACGGTAGTTGAGCCCGATGCAAACGATCTTGCTGGGACGACGAATCGGCGGCCCCAGACGTATTGTGGACGGGATGCGCGAAGCGGGAGAGGAGTGGGCTTTGAGCCAGCCGCGAAGAGCATCCATGCCGACTCGCGCGAAAAATGCCTCGTCATAATCCGACACGAAATCCGAGACATCCAGACGGGAGCCGTCGTCGAGGAGGACCCCTGGCCGTTCGCTGCCAGCTTCGCCGAACCGAATGAGTTTCAATGTTTTACTCTCGCAACGCGAGCAAAATGCGCCTCGCCAGCTACGGTTCTAGCTTAAAAATACGTTCCATGTGCAGCCATTTTTCGCCAGGCTTTGCTTCCGGCAACGCTTGCTGGAATTTCCACATGAGCTGCTCCCAAGCTTGTATCTTCGGATTCTGCTCGTCGGCCTTGGCTTTCTTTTCAAACGAAAAGCTCTCACTCACTTCCATGATCATGAACATGCGCGTGCCGAGCAGGTAAATTTCCAGATCTTCGATACCCGAGTCCTTTAAGCTTTGCGTGATCTCGGGCCAGATTTTCTCGTGGTATTTCCTGTACTCGGCAATCAAAGCGGGATCGTCTTTCAAGTCGAGGGTGAAACAGAATCGGCGTGTCATTTCGCGGTACTCAGTTCAGTGACTCGGGGTTCTGCAACCAGAATAGGCCGATAGCCGCGCACCGCGAAGTAGAGCACATAAGCCTGGCAGATTAGCGGCACTAGGAACGCGACGCGAATATTGCTGTGGTCGGAGATGAATCCCATAACGGCGGGGAAAATAGCCCCACCGATGATCGAAGCCACCAACAACGATGACCCCAGTTTTGTGTATCGCCCAAGTTGCTTGATGCTCAGGGCAAAGATGGTTGGGAACATGATCGAATGAAAAAAACCGATCAGGACGACCGCCCATAGGGGGGCCACGCCAGAGCCGATAAGAACCACGAGAAGACAGGCCAGAGTCGAGAGCGCAAACAACGAAAGCAGCCTGGCGGCAGGCACGCGCTTCATGATGTAGGAACCGGAGAACCTTCCGAGCATGAATCCAATCAAATGCAGCTTCAAATAGAAGGAAGCATCCCTTTGGAGCATTCCCGGAATACTATGCTGCGCCAGGCGAATGACGAAACTGCCCACGCCGATTTGAGCGCCAACGTAGAAGAATTGTGCAATAACTCCTTTTACCAGGTGGCCATACCGCCAGATATCGCGCAGCTCTTCCCGAGTTGACTCCTGCTTCACTGCTCCATCGGTTGCGCCGACCTCTGGCAGTTTGGAAAGAAAAACCACAACCGCGTAGGCGAGAAAAATTCCTGCTATGACCAGGTAAGGCATCTCCACGGTGCTGACCACGGCCGTGCGATATGTAGCCATCTGTGCGGGCGTCATGGTCGACAACTTCTCACGCGAATATTCGAGAGCCGAGAGAATAAAAGCCGAGCCAATGAACGGCGTCACCACTGCGCCCACGGCGTTAAATGACTGTGCCAGATTTAACCGCCGCTCGGAGCTCTCTGCTGGCCCCAGGAGTGTTACGTAAGGGTTAGCGGCGACTTCGAGGACCCCCTGGCCACACGCCATGACAAATGAAGCAAAAAGAAATAATCCATACACCTGAATTGAGGCTGCGGGAATAAACAGCAGCGCGCCGGTCGCGCATGTAAGCAGACCAATGACTATTCCATTCTTGTAGCCGATCCTTTCCAGCAGTCGTCCTGCAGGCAACGCGGAAAGGCAATAACCGCCGAAGAAGGCCACCTGGATGAGTGCCGATTGAAAGTCATTCAGATCGAAGACCTTCTTCAAATGCGGGATGAGAACGTCATTGAGGTTGACCCCCAGCGCCCAGAGAAAAAATAGGGTTGTGACAAGAATTAGTGGGGTGCCATACCGTCGCTCGGTGATGGGTGCTGAGGTTGTCATTTCTTAAGTCAGCGCCCGATCTAGGTGCACATAGCCACCATCCACGAACACATGCTGGCCGGTTATGTGCGCGGCGCGGGCAGAGAGCAGGAATACTACCATTGCCGCGATCTCGTCGGGAGAGGTCATTCTTTTTTCCAAAGGGATCTTGGCCAGTACAGACTGAAGCTTCCGTTCGGGATCAGGGAACGTGTCGAGCCACTGCCGATAGAGTGGTGTCATGACTTCTGCGGGAATAACCGCGTTCACACGGATACCGTCGTCCAGCAGCTCCGCCGCCCATTCGCGTGTCAGAGCCAATATTGCTCCTTTCGATGACGCATATCCTGACGTACCGCCTTGACCGGTGATAGCGGTTTTCGAACTGATGTTCACGATGCAGCCGCGCGTTTTCTTCAGATACGGAAGCGCGAAATGCGCCATGTTGTAATAATGCAGCAGATTGCGACCTAGTGAGTCTGCGTACTGTTCTGGAGTTCCATGCTCCAGGCCGATTTTGTCGTTTACCCCCGCGTTGTTCACGAGAGCATCAAGGCGGCCAAACTTCTCAACTGTCGAATCGACCGCAGTTTGGCAATCCGCGGGGGACGACAGATCCGCAACAATCACGTGGCTTGTGCCTACCTCGGCATGGAGGCTTTTGCCGGCTTCGGCGTCACGGTCCACAATGACGGGAATCGCAGCCTCCGCAGCGGCGACTCGCACGATTGCGGCGCCAATGCCTTTGGCTCCGCCGGTGACGAGCACGACCTTATTTTCAAGTTGCAGGTCCACTGTTCTCTCGCAATCAACCGTGCAAATTCATGAAACCGCCATCCAGGGGGTAATCCACTCCTGTAATGAACGAAGCCGCGTCAGAACACAAGAACAGGGCAAGTGATGCTACTTCCTCCGGTTCTCCCATTCTGCCGATCGGCTGCGTCTTCGCCAGTTTCTCGAACATCTCCTGCTCGCGACCCGGATAGTTCTTTTTCAGATAACCATCGACGAATGTCGTATGCACCCGGGCAGGGGAAATGCAGTTACAGCGAATGTTGTGGCCGATGTAATCACGTGCGACGGAGTAGGTCATCGCAATCACCGCGCCCTTGCTGGTGGAGTATGCGAAGCGATCAGCCAGTCCGGCAGATCCGGCCACAGAAGCCATGTTTAGAATGACTCCGCCTCCTGCAGACTTCATCCTTCTGATTAGAGCATTGATACAGTTGAAATAGCCTTTGACGTTAACGAGAAAAACGCGGTCGAAGTCGTGCTCGGTCGTGCTTTCGACCGTACCAATGTGCGAGACGCCAGCATTATTTACAAGAATGTGAACCCGACCATGCTGCAAAATTGTGTGGAATGTCGATCCAATTGAAACCCTATCACTCACATCGCATTCATATGCCGAGGCTGTTCCACCAGCCCTGGTAATCTCCGCCGCAACCGTTTCTGCATGTGTTCGATTAATGTCCAAGAGGCACACTGAGGCGCCGTTTGCCGCAAACTTGTGGGCAATCGCTCGACCGATGCCACTGGCAGCACCCGTAATGACTGCCATGCGGCCATATAACCTGAAGGTCTCCGCGTTCAATTCTTGAAGGCTCAGAGCATCAGTTGTCCTATATGACATTTCGCCCCTTCGGAGTCTTTCGGCGCTTTCCCCGCGATTGAGGCGGAACCCGGGTATTCGAAATACTTCCGCGTATCTGCGATTGATTGCATTTCACAGATTGTCTTCCAAAGTTGACTGGACATTCTTGGGGCCGCCGATCGAGATGCAGAGCATGCTCTGAATCGCTGTGACAATTTCTTGAGCGATGTTTTCCCTAGGCTGCTCACCATCGACTTCCAACAGGCTTGCCCTTTCTGCGTAGTGGCTGAGGATCGGTACGGCTTGCTGTTCGTAAAGTTGCAGCCGTTTGAGCACCGTTGCCTTGCGGTCGTCCTCACGAATCGTGAGTGCTGATCCATCGAAATTGCACTCACCGCTGACCCGTGGCGGCTGGGTTTCCAGGTGGTAAGTCGCACCGCAGCGAGAACAGATGCGACGTCCAGAGAGTCTCCCCACAATTGTGCTGTTTTGCATGCGAAGGTGAAGCGCAATAACCTTTTCCCTTAGGTTGTTGGAATAGAATGGCGATCTCAATAGTCCGCGTTCGAGCAAATCTGCCTGCCTAAGCGTACGGGGAAATCCATCGAGAATTAACCCTCGGGCGCAATCCGGTTCACTTATTCGTGTAGCGAGCACGTCAAGCACTAAAGTGTCCGGGATCAGGGTTCCCGCCGACATCATGCCTCTCAGCCGCGATCCGACTTCGCTTTTGTCCTGCGCACAGGATCTCAGGAGGCTCCCAACCGAGATATGGGGAATTCGCAAAAGGCTTGCCAACATACTGGACTGAGTTCCCTTGCCAGCACCGGGGGCCCAAGAACCACAATAACAATGGGAGCTGGCTGCTCGTCCATTTCGGGAAGTCGGAAGACTAGCCTATGCACGATGATCTCAAGTAGGTTTAGCGTATAAAAATGTATGTTTGGTAATAAAACTACCCACATGATATATCCCTACCGGTCTCTGCTTGTCAAGCAGTTTTATTGGATACTCCATACTTTCAGTCAGTTGAGCGTGAAGTTAAAAAGTTTGCGTAGCTTGCTTTAGTTAGTTTGCGCCATCTTAATTCAAATGTTCTGGATAGGGCGTGAAAGAAGAACGAGATCTAGAGGTGTTGAGCCAGCAGGGAGTTTCCCCAGCCTTGGTGAACAATATTCTGTCGGCGGCTAGCTTTTATTGACGACCTCAATATCGTGGCCGTCAGGATCAAGCACCCAGGTCGCATAATAGCCAGGATAGTATTCGAGACGAGCTTGAGGTGATTTCTTACTCTTTCCTCCAGCTGCTAAAGCGGCCTTGTAGAATGCATCTACTTCGGAATGGTCTTTCGCTACAAATCCCACGTGAACGGCCTGAGGATCGGGCTTCCCTTCTTTGAGCCAGAAAAAATGTCTCTTGCCATCACCAAAACCTTTCAAGTCTGGGTGTCCGTCTTTGCCTTCGTAGTCTATAAAGGTTGTGATCCCAAGTGGCTTCAGAGCCTTGGCATAGAAAGCGACTGAACGCTTAAAGTCACTGACTGTGAGAATAACGTGGTCTATCATATTTTCCCTTAAACACATGTGCATACTGACCGGGGAGTAGGTTAAGCTGAGGGAGACTTGATCCCTTTCGGTCGGAGGCTCTGATAATTCCTTCATTCGACAGTTGCTGGCAAAGAGGGCATTGAAGGCACGCACGCCCGTACTGCTCAGAGAGATCACGGTGTACATGTGCTTAGCGCCAGGTTCGGCAGACATATCAACGTGCCTCATCTGAGGGAGCGGTGCGACTGGCGTGTCGTGATATGAGAGCCCCTGGAAGAGTGGGCGTCCATATCCGCTTCTGGAGGTTGCGTCGGAAGCTTCGCTATCCCACGCCCATCTCTAAGCACAATGAAGCCACCGAGTCCACTGACGATCTCCGCCTCCGCTTCCCATGTGATCTCATTGCCATGATTTGCATCAGCTTTCGCTCGCACATTGACTGGAGCGGGCGGTGGGCCTGCGTCGGTTACGGTTCCGGTTCTCACATACTCTGTCCAGATTTTTGCTACGGCCTCGTTCGGCAACCATGCGGCCTTCTTAGGATCCCCTTTGAATTCTGCCGCAGGTGTGGCTGTCTCCCCGAACGGAGTTGCCAGCCATGCAGAACTCAGATCCATCGGTTTTAGTATCTTGTTCCATTCCGTTAAGCGCATTTGACAAGCGTCGAAAAACGGGATAGCGAGATACCGTGAGTCCCCACAGAAGTGTCCCGTACGCGGATCGGGAGCGAACCCAATGGGAGCGCCCTGGGCTCGGTACTCCTGGAAAGTGGCAATGGAACCTTCCCACGGAAGGTTTCCTCTCTCTCCTATGCCGAAGTTAACAATCGTGGGAATCTCATAGACTGCGGGCGGAACTTCAGGCTGAATGAATTCGTGCCTCGGACGAAACATCGCCGCAGTACCCGAACGAAGAAAAGCAGCAAGTACTCGGTCGGGGTGGAGAATGCTCATTACATTGGCCCATATCCCGCCACCAGAGTGTCCCCAGAGACACCAAGGGACCGTAGCGATTTCCGCGTGGCCCCGACTTTGTCGCAAACTCGTCCAAGGCCCGAAGGAAAACACGCTCAGAACCCTGTCTCGGGTCGAACCACAGCTCTGCGCCTCCTGGAGTCAGGTCAATCGCATCGTTCAGAACACG
>WNGF01018473.1_pt1 | contig 14202 bp, 13 predicted proteins | sample 5400641 | NCBI WGS metagenome assembly WNGF01 (sample SAMN13153371, study PRJNA577476) | soil metagenome | isolation source: 80 cm soil or saprolite under grassland replicate 2 | place: USA:California | collected 2016-06-15
CGATCGAGCTCGTGGCGACGCGGCGGGTGGAGATCCGCGGCTGGCGCGCCGCCGAGGTTGAGCGGACGCTCCGCGACGCCGGCTTCCCGTCGATCGAGATGTATGGCTCGTACGACAAGGCTCCGTTCGAAGCGGCGGAGTCTCGCGACGTCATCGTCGTGGCAACGTGACCGCTACTCGTGCCGCAGCGCCTCCACCACATTCATCCTCGCCGCGCGCATCGACGGAACGATCGTGGCCAGGAACGAGACCGCCAGCGCGAAGAGAGCGATGACGACGACGTCGATCGGCCGGGTGATGAACGGGATCGACGACACGAAGTAGACCTCGGCGATCTCCTGCGGGAACGACAGGAGCTGGAAGCGCGTCAGGATCCAACAGATCGTCACGCCGAGCGTCACTCCCGTGGCCGTGCCGGCGAAGCCGACCAGCGTGCCGTACCAGAGGAAGATCTGGCGCACCAGGCGCTGGCCCGCGCCCATCGACGAAAGAATGCCGATCTCCTTCCGCTTCTCGTGCACGGTCATGATCAGCGTCGAGACGATGTTGAACGTCGACACGAAGACGATCAGGCCGATCACGATGAAGAGCACGAGCTGCTGGAACTTCAGCATCTGGAAGAGCTGGCGGTTGAGGTCGCGCCAGTCGCTGATGCCGTAGCGGCCGTGGTCGAGGCGCTTGCCGATCTCCGCGATCGCGCCGTCGAGCGACGCGCCGTCCTTCAGCTTCACCTCGACCAGGTTCGCGCTGTGCGGCGCGTTCAGCAGGCGCTCGGCGTCGCCCAGATCGATGAACAGCCAGCGCGCGTCGAACTCGTAGAAGCCGGTGGCGAAGACGTTCGTGACGACGAACGACTGCGTGCGCGGCATGAAGCTGCCGCTGTTGTCGCTCGGGACGGTGACGGCGATGGAGGAGCCGCGCTCGACGCCGAGCTTCTTCGCCAGATATTGGCCGACCGCGACGCCCGCTTCGCCCTCGTTCGTGTCGAAGCGGCCGCGCGGGCCGACGATGCGGGCGATCATCGGCGTCGATCGCGCGCGCTGCGGCTCGATGCCCTTGACCATCACTTCGCTGCCGGTGGAGTTGCGCTCCGTCGTCACCAGCGCGTGCTGAAAGAGCACTGGCGACGCCTCGGCCACGCCGGGCGTGGTGCGGATCGTCCGCAGCAGCGAGTCGCGCTCCATCGCCGGCGAGCCGATCGAGTAGACGAACACCTCCGCGTTGCCGCCGAGGAGCTTGCGTTGCAGGTCGCCGCGATAGCCGGTCATGAGGGCCATCGAGATCACCAGCGCCATCACGCCGATGACCAGGCCGAGGACCGAGACCATCCCCACCGCCGAGACGAGCGCGTCGGTCGGACGCCGCAAGTAGCGGTAGGCGATGGTGAGCGGGAGATTCATCGAAGAGTACTGAGTGCCGAGTGCTGAGTGCTGAGAGTGTGCCGGCAGCGAAGCGACTCAGCACTCAGCACTCAGGACTTCCATTCGTCCATCATCTTCACGAAGTCGCCGAACAGATAGAACGAGTCGTGCGGCCCTGGCGCGGCCTCGGGGTGGTACTGCACGGCCATGGCCGGCTCCCGGCGGTGGCGGAAGCCTTCCAGGGTCTGGTCGTTGAGATTGATGTGCGTGTACTCGACGTCGTTCTCGCTCAGCGAGTCGGCGTCGACGGAGAAGCCGTGGTTCTGCGCGGTGATCTCCACGCGCCCGCTGCGGAGGTCCTTGACCGGATGGTTGCCGCCGCGGTGGCCGAACTTCAGCTTGTACGTGCGGCCGCCGAGGGCGAGGCCGAGGAGCTGGTGGCCGAGGCAGATCCCGAAGAGCGGCACCTTCCCGACCAGCACGCGGATGTTCTCCACCGCGTACGTGACCGGCTCGGGATCGCCGGGTCCGTTCGAGAGCACGACGCCGTCGAAGTTGCCGTTCAGGTTCTCGTCCGCATGCGTCGTGGCGGGATAGACCGTGACGTCGCAGCCGCTCTGGGCCATGTGCCGGAGGATGTCGCGTTTTACGCCGAAGTCATACACGGCGATGCGGCGCTGCCCGCCGGCGAGCTCCTCAAACGGATACGGCCGCAGCGTCGTCACGCGCTGCACGAGGTCGAGGCCGCTCATCGACGGCGCGCGGCGGACCTCGGCGACGACGTCGTCGACGGCGCGGTGCGACTCGACCGTGATCATCCCCCGCATCGCCCCCTTACTGCGGATGTGCCGCGTCAGCGCGCGCGTGTCGATGCCCTGGATCGCCGTGACCCGCGTCCGCTCGAAGTACGCGGCGAGCGACATCTGCGCCCGCGCGCTCGACGGCTCGTCGATCACGTCGCGCACCACGAACCCGGCCACCTGCGGCTCCTCGCTCTGCTCGACCGCCTGCTCGACGCCGTAGTTGCCGATGTGCGGGTAGGTCATCACCACGATCTGGAAACGGTAGGAGGGGTCGGTGGCGATCTCCTGGTAGCCGGTCAGCGAGGTGTTGAAAACGACCTCGCCGATGGCGTTCGCGGTCGAGCCGAAACTCTCCCCTTCGTAGACGGCACCATCTTCCAGGATCAAGCGGGCGGCGGACATGGGGCGCGATTATAGGAGAGGGAAGGGCGCAACTCAGCCGCATTTTGTGATCTGCATCACGCCATAAGTCATGGCAACTTGCCGCGTATAGGCGACTTAGGTGTAGACTGCGCGAACCAGTTTTTCCGGAAAATCGAGGGAGGGTTCATGCGCAAAGTTGTGGTCGCGCTCTTATTTCTTTTTCCCGTGATTGCGGCTGCGCAATCCATCACCATCTCGCCGGACCGAATCGCGTACAACACCGAGGGAGCCATCATGACGATCAGCGGGACAGGCCTCGCTGGCAACGTCACCACCCTCGTTGATTTCACGTATGGGGATGGCGGCGTCGCGGAGGTTTCGGCGCTGACCGCGTCGTCCAGCACGGTCACGGCAGAGGTGCCGCTGAGCGTCACCGGTCTGCCGGGCGCGTGGGCGGTGACGGTCGTCGCTGTCGACGACAACGGCACACGCGTCGCCGGCCCGGCCACGCTGACGATCTTCGCGAACCTGCCGCCGTCGATCACCGTACCCGAGGTCGTCACGGCCGAGGCCACAAGCTCCTCCGGCGCGAACGTGACGTTCGACGTGAGTGGGTTCAGCTTCGTCGATCCGCCGCCGGCGCCGACGATCACGTGCACTCCTGCTTCGGGCTCGCTCTTCGCGCTCGGCTCGACGATTGTGAGCTGCACGGCCACGGACAGCTTCGGCTCGAGCCACGCCTCCTTCACGGTCTTCGTCGGCGACACCACGCCGCCGGTGATCACCGTGCCGGCGCCGATCACCTCGGAGACGAGCGTCGTGACGTACACCGTCACCGCCGTCGACGCGGTCTCCGGCTCGGTCGCGGTCAGTTGTTCGCCGGCCTCGGGGAGCACGTTCCCGACCGGCGTGACCACGGTCCAGTGCTCGGCCACCGATACGCACAACAACACCGCCTTCGCCTCGTTCCAGGTGTCGGTGGGGACGCCGCCGGCACCGACGCTTACGCTCCCCGCGAACTTCACCGTGATCGCGGACGACAACGTCGGGATCACGGTCGCCTACGAGGCGACGGCGGACCAGGAGGCGACGGTCGTCTGCAGTCCGGAGTCGGGGAGCTTCTTCCCGATCGGCACGACGACCGTCAACTGCACGGCTACGAACGCTTTCGGCGTTTCGTCCACCGGCAGCTTCACCATCACGGTCATCGTCGATCCGCGGCCGACTCTGATCCTGCCGGCGGACATCACCGTCGACGCGACCAGTGCGAGCGGCGCAGTGGTGACGTATACCGCCACCGCGACCGACAGCGTCGATGGCACGATCCCGGTGACGTGCACGCCGCCGTCCGGCTCGACGTTCCCGATCGGCGCGACGGCCGTTCAGTGCAGCGCGACGAATTCGCGCGGATTCAGCCGCTTCGGCACGTTCTTCGTTTGCGTGCGCGGTGAGGCTCCGCTGACGCTCTCGTTGCCGGCCTTCATCTCCGTTCCCTCGGCCGGCGCCGGCGGAACCGTCGTGACGTGGACCGCCACGGCCACCTCCGTCATCGACGGCGACGTGCCGGTGACCTGCATTCCGCCCTCGGGCTCGACGTTCGACGACGGCACGACCCCCGTCACGTGTACGGCGACCGACTCGGCCGGCAACACCGCCACCGGCTCGTTCAACGTGACCGTTGGCGACACCACGCCGCCAAACGTGATGGTGCCGGACGACATCACCGTCGAGGCCACCGGCCCGGGCGGCGCCGTGGTGACGTTCACCGCCGCCGCGTCCGACAACGCCGACGGGCCTCTGCCAGTCGTCTGCACGCCTGCCAGCGGTTCCAACACCACGCCGCCGACGCTCAATCTGCCGTCGCCGATCACCGTCTCCGCCGGCGCGGGCTGCACCGCCGTCGTCACGTACACGGCCACCGCGACCGATCTCGTCGACGTGACCGACCCGGTGGTTTGCTCGCCTGCCAGCGGCTCGACGTTCTCTCTCGGCACGACGACCGTGAACTGCAGCTCGACCGACGCGCACGGCAACACCGCGCTCGGCTCGTTCACCGTCACGGTCAACGACACGACGCCGCCGACCATCCAGAGCGTCACGGCCACGCCGAGCAACCTGTGGCCCGACGACCACCGGATGGTCAATGTGACGCTGGCCGTCGTCGTCGTCGACAATTGCGACACGGCGCCGGTGACCCGCATCATCAGCGTCACGGCGAATCAGCCGATCAGCGGCCCGGGCAGCGGCAACACGACACCGGATTACGTGATCACGGGCGATCTCACGCTGCAACTCCGCGCGGAGCGCACACAGGGCGTGGACCGCACGTACACCATCACCGTGACCTCGACCGAATCAGAAACCCTGATCGCGGTGCTCCCCGAACTTCGTCCTGGAACGCTTTGCGCATGCGCACCAGGTGGAGGCATGCATGCGCCCGCCATTGCGTTGCGCAGTCCTGCTGTTTGCCGTACTCCCGTCCATGCTCCTTGCCGCTAACGGCACCATCACCTCGGTCTCTCCCTCGAAGCTCGTCGCCGGCAGCGGCGAGTACTTTCTGACCGCGAACGGGACAGACCTCAACGGTGCCTACCCGAGCATCGGGATCTTCGACGGGCCGGCCGGTCACTTCGAGCTGAAGCGAAACGCTCAGGACAACGTCTCGGCCACGTTCTGGATCCCGCAGGAGATCGTCGTCCGTCCCGGTACGTACTCGATCGTCGTGCGCGCGGTGGATGAGCAGTGGGGACAGAAGGTCACGCGCGACAGCAACGCCGCCAGCTTCGAGGTCGTCGGCGAAGCGCCGCCGGAGCACGCGCCGCCGACGGTGCACGTTCCGGCCGCCGTCAACGCGGAAGCGCAGGGTCACTCCGGCGCTGGGGTGACGTTCGCCGCCAGCGCCACGGACGCTGGCGGGAATCCGCTTCCGGTCTCGTGCGATCACAATTCTGGCGCGCTCTTTCCGATCGGCGCGACGGTCGTGACGTGCACCGCCAGCGATGGCCTCTCCAGCGCCTCGGCGCAATTCACGGTCACGGTCGCCGACACGACGCCGCCGCAACTGAACCTGCCTCACGACATCGTCACGAACGAGTCGACGGTGACGTACACGGCGACGGCGTTCGACTTGGTCGACTCGACGCTGCCGGTCTCGTGCACGCCTCCCTCGGGATCGGCGTTTCCGCGCGGGCTGACGACGACGGTGCAGTGCAGCGCGAAGGACGCCACCGGCAACAGCGCCAGCGGCAGCTTCCACGTCACCGTCGGAGCGCCGCCGCCGCCACCCGACAGCACCGCGCCGGTGCTGCATCTGCCCGCCGACATCACTGTCGTGGCCGATCACGGCATCAGCAGCGCCGTCGTCACCTACACCGCCACGGCGACCGACGACGTCGACGGCAATGTCCCGGTCGATTGCATGCCGCCGTCGGGCGCGCTCTGGGGCGTCGGTACCGGCACGGTGAGCTGCAGCGCCGCCGATCACGCCGGTAACGTCGCTAAAGGCTCGTTCCACGTCACCGTCAATCCCCGGCCCAGCGACACGACGCCGCCGGAGCTGAATCTGCCGCCGCACGTCTACGCGCAAGCGACGAGCCCGTCGGGCGCGGCCGTGACGTATGCGGCGTGGGCGTTCGACGATGTCGACGGCCTGGTGGCCACGCCGTGCACGCCGGAGTCGGGCGCGTTCTTCCCGATGGGGACGTCGACGGTGACGTGCTCGGCGCAGGACCACCACGGCAACACCGCCACCGGCTCGTTCCTCGTCACCGTGCAGACGACGACCCCGCCGCCGCCGTCGACCGATACGACACCGCCGGTGCTCTACCTGCCAGCCGACATCGTCGTGCGCGCCGACCAAGGCATCAGGAGCGCGGTCGTGACGTACGGCGCGATGGCGGTCGACGACGTCGACGGACGCGTTCCCCTCGATTGCACGCCGCCGTCGGGCGCGCTGATGGGAGTGGGCACGGCGACGGCGAATTGCAGCGCCTCCGACCGCGCCGGCAACCACGCCGCGGGAAGCTTCAAGATCACCGTTCTTCCGAGGACCCCGCCCGACACGACGCCGCCGGTCATCGCCAGCGTCACGGCATCGCCGGGGAACGTCTGGCCGCCGAACCAGAAGATGATGGACGTGACGGTCGCTGTGGTCGCGACCGACGACGTCGATCCGTCGCCGTTCTCGCGCATCGCCGACGTGAGCGGCGGCGACTTCGTCCTCACCGGACCGCTGACGCTGCAGCTCCGCGCCGAGCGCGACCGCGTCTACACCATCGTCGTGGAGACGAGCGACTTCAGCGGCAACACCTCGCGCGGCGAGGTGGAGGTTAAGGTGGTGCCGCCGCCGCGGACGCGGGCAACACGCTAAAAGCCCTGATCGCGGTGCTCCCCGAACGTCGTCTTCAGCGTATTGACGATCTCGCCGATCGTGCACTCGTCGCGCACGCAGTCGACGATCGGCGCCATGAGGTTCGCGCCGGAGCGCGCCGCGGCGTCGAGCGCGCTCAGCGCGCCGCGCCAGTTGCGCGTGCGCCGCGCCCGGAAGGCCTCCAGGCGCGCCACCTGATCGCGCTCCACGCTCTCATCGATGCGCAGCAGCGGCAGCGCCACGCCGGCCTCGGAGACGAACTCGTTCACGCCGACGACGATGGCGCGCTTTTCCTCGATGTCGCGCTGCGCCTGGTAGGCCGACTCGCCGATCTCGCTCTGCACGAAGCCCGACTCGATCGCCGCGAGCGCGCCCCCCATCGCGTCGATCTTCTCGATCAGCGCACGCGCCTCCCGCTCGATGTCGAGCGTCATGGCCTCGACCTCGTACGAGCCGGCCAGCGGATCGGCGTAGCGCGGTACGCCGGTCTCGTACGCCAGCACCTGCTGCGTCCGCAACGCGATGTTGACCGACTCCTCGGTCGGCAGCGCCAACGCCTCGTCGCGGCTGTTCGTGTGCAGCGACTGGCACCCGCCCAGGACCGCGGCCATGGCCTGGTAGGCGACGCGGATCACGTTGTTCTCCGGCTGCTGCGCCGTCAGCGTCGAGCCGGCCGTCTGCGAGTGGAACCGCAGCGCCAGCGAGCGGGGGTCCTTCGGTGCGTAGCGCTCCCGCATCAGCTTCGCCCACAGCTTCCGGGCCGCGCGGAACTTCGCCACCTCCTCGAGAAAATCGTTGTGGGCGTTGAAGAAGAAGCTGATGCGCGGCGCGAAGGAGTCGACGTCGAGGCCGCGCTCCACCGCCGCCTTCACGTACTGCAGGCCGTTGGCGAGGGTGAAGGCGACCTCCTGCACCGCCGTCGAGCCGGCCTCGCGGATGGGGTAGCCGGAGACGGGGATGGTGTTCCAGCGCGGCACTTCCTTCGCGCAGAACTCGAAGATGTCGTTGACGATGCGGAGCGACGGCGCCGGCGGGAAGATGTACGTCCCGCGCGCGGCGTACTCCTTGAGGATGTCGTTCTGAATCGTGCCGGAGAGCTTAGCCCACGGCGTGCCGCGGCGCTCCGCGACGACGAGGAGAAGCGCCAGGAGGATCGACGCGGGGGCGTTGATGGTCATGGAGATGGAGACGCGGTCGAGCGGGATCTCGGCGAGCAGCGTCTCCATGTCGTCGATGGAGTCGATGGCCACGCCGACGTTGCCGACCTCGCCGCGGGCGCGTGTATCGTCCGAGTCCATACCGATCTGCGTCGGCAGATCGAAGGCCACCGATAGGCCGGTGGTTCCGCGCTCCAGGAGATAGCGGTAGCGCCTGTTCGACTCGACAGCGGTGGAGAAGCCGGCGTACTGGCGCATCGTCCAGAGCTTGCCGCGGTACATCGAGGTCTGCGGGCCGCGGGTGTAGGGGAACCGGCCCGGCTCGCCGAGGTCGGCGGCGGGATCGAAGTCACGTGAGGCGAGATCGGCGGCGTCGAAGAAGAGTTTTTCGTTCACACGAACAACTATAATTCGGCCCCCTTGGGCGTCAGCGGCAATCTCAAAACAATGCTCCCCGGCGACCTGCTCCAGTGGCTCAGCCTCGGGCAGAAGACCGGAACGCTCGTCGTCAGCAACAAGGCCGTGGAGAAGAAGATCTTCTTCAAGAACGGCCGGGTGATCTCCTCCGCCTCGAACGATCCCCGCGAATACCTCGGCCAGTTCCTCATGAGCCACGGCTACATGACCGAGCCGGAGCTGATGAAGGGGATGCAGGTGCAGGCCGAGTCGGGCATCCTCCTCGGCAAGATCCTGGTGATGATCGACGTGATCAGCGAGGAGGAGCTGCAGCGCCTCATGCGCATGAAGGCGGAGGAGGCCATCTACGACATCTTCCTCTGGCGCGACGGCGAGTTCCGCTTCGACGACGACGCCCTGCCGATGCAGGAGATGATCCCGCTGCAGGTCGACGTGACCGGGATCATCATGGAGGGGACGCGCCGCGTCGACGAGTGGCAGCGCATCCGGCTGCTGATCCCGAGCGAGGCGCTGCTGCCGGCCGTGATCAAGCACCTCGACGAGGAGGTCGCCGACCGCCTGCAGTTCGACGACGCGCAACGCATGGTGGTGGCGGCGATCGACGGGAAGCGCAACGTCGCCGACATCGTGCTGGAGAGCCGCTCGTCGTCGTTCCTCGTCGCCGAGACGCTGTACCGCCTCGTGCGCGAAGGCTTCATCGAGCTGCGCGAGTCGACGCCGGAGAAGGCCGCCGCCGTGGCCGCGCAGCACACGCCGGTGATCTCCGCGAAGATGCCCGCGGTCACCGAGACGCCCGAGGACGAGGTGTCGGCGCTGCTGACGCGCGCCCAGCAGGCCCTGCGCGGCCGCGACTACGAGAAGGCCCAGCGGCTGCTGAAGGCGGCCGAGAATCTCGATCCGAATCACCCCAAGGTGCGCAACGCCATCAAAGGCGCCGAGGCCGCCATCGTGTCGGATCTGCGCACGCAGGGGCTGCACGACTCGAAGGTGCCGACGGTGGCGAAGTCGTTCGACGAGATCGCCAGGATGAATTTCACGCCCAACGAGGGCTTCATGCTCTCGCGCGTGAACGGCCAGTGGGACATCGGATCGCTGATCAAGATCAGCCCCATCCGCGAGCCCGACGCGCTGCTGATTTTCTATCGGCTGTGGAAGGACGGGATCATCGCCTTCGCATCATGATTCTTGCCGCCGCCCTCTTCGCCAGCGCCACGCTCACGCCCTGCCGCGTCCAGGAGATCGACGCGCGCTGCACGACGATCGAGGTTAGGGAATCGTCCGCGAGCGCGCGCAAGATCCTCTTGAACGTCGTCGTCGTTCCGGCCACCGGCCCGGCCAAACGGGACGCCATCTTCGTCCTCGCCGGCGGCCCCGGCCAGCCGGCCACGGCGCTGCTCGGCTTCGCCACGGAGCTCTTCGCCGCCGCCCGCAAGGAGCGGGACATTGTCTTCCTCGAACAGCGCGGCACCGGGAAGTCGAACGGTCTCTTCTGCGATCTTGGCGACGATCTCGCCGACCTCATGCCGCTGCCGAAGATGGTGCAGTGCCGCGACGAGCTGATGAAGCGCGCCGACCTCCGCGCTTACACGACGAAGGATGCGGTGCGCGACCTCGAGTCGGTGCGCCACGCGCTCGGCTACCGCAAGGTGGATTTCTTCGGCACGTCGTACGGAACGCGCATGGCGCTCGAGTACACGCGCCGGCATCGCGAGCGGGTGCGCGCGATCGTGTTGAAGGGCGTGGTCGCGCCGTCGCTGCGCTACACCGTCGACCCGGCGCTGGCCACGCAGGCGTCGCTGGAGCGAGTCGAGGCGCGGGCGCCGGCGTTGCGCGGCGATTTGGAGACGGCGCTCGCGCACCTGCCGTCCAGCGTCACGAAAGACACGCTGGCCGTGCAGTTGCGCAACGGCCTCCACTCGATCGGCGGCGCCGAGGAGGTGCCCAAGCTCGTCCAGCGCCTCGCCGCGGGCGATTGGACGCCGCTGATCGACGCGCAGCGGCGATACCGCGCCGGCCTCTCCAAGGGCCTCGGCCTCGGTATGTACTTCTCCGTCACCTGCGCCGAGGACATCTGGCGCGTCTCCGACGCAGAGGCGAAACGGCTGACCGCCGGCACGCTGCCCGGCGATTACTGGCACCGCCAGCTCGCGCGCGTCTGCCGCATCTGGCCGCACGCCGAGCCCCAGCGCGAGGTGGCGACGCCGTTCCGCTCCCGCGTCCCCGCGCTGATCGTTTCCGGCGCCTACGATCCCGTGACGCCGCCGCGCTTCGGCGACGAGGTTGCGCGCATGTTCCCGAACAGCCGCCACATCGTCGTCGCCAACGGCAGCCATTCCTTCGAGCGTCTCGAAGGATGCGTCGACGTAATGATGGCGAAGTTCATCGAGGACCCGGATCCGGCGAAGGTCGACGCGAGCTGCGTGGCCAAGATCCCGGCGCCGAGGTTCTGATCGTGCGCGTCCCGCGAATCCACGGCATCATCCGCAGGCGCCTGCTCGTGAACTTCCGCGTCGATCCGGCGGTGATCCAGCGCTTCCTCCCGCCGCGGTTCCGGCCGAAGCTCCATTTGGGGGCGGCCGTCGCCGGCATCTGCCTCATCCGCCTGGAGCAGATCCGCCCGAGGCGTTTCCCGAGCATCGTCGGCGTCTCCAGCGAGAACGCGGCGCACCGCATCGCCGTGACGTGGGACGACGGCGCGCGCGAGGGCGTCTACATCCCGCGCCGCGACACCGGCTCGCTGCTGAACCACCTCGCGGGCGGCCGGCTCTTCCCCGGCGAGCACAAACGGGCCCGCTTCGACGTGACCGAATCGGGCGACCGCATCGCCCTGCGGATGCGCTCCGCCGATGGGCAGGTGCGTGTCGAGGTGGACGGCCGCGTCGCCCCGGCCCTCCCGCCCACGTCAATCTTCGGCAGTCTCGCCGAGGCATCGCAATTTTTCGAGGGCGGCTCGGTCGGCTACTCCGCCACCGCTGCCGGCAATCGCCTCGACGGTGTGACGCTGCGTACGGAGGAGTGGAAGGTGGAGCCGCTCGCCGTGGAGCGCGTCCACTCCAGCTTCTTCTCCGACGAATCGAAGTTCCCGCCCGGCAGCGCGACGTTCGATTGCGCGCTGATCATGCGCAATATCGCGCATGAGTGGGAGGGGTCAGGAGATCTGTATGTTTAGCAGGGCCGTCATCGTCGCCGCCATCGTCGCTGTCGCGGCGCTGGGAGTGGTCAAGCACGGAACGTTCTCCGGGCACGCCTGGTCGATCGAGGTTCCATCGGATTACGTCAACGAGCCCTCGGCGACTCCCGATGACCGGACGAAGATCATCGCCTTCACGCCCGATTCTCGCGCCGACGGGACGCGGCCGCTCGTGCAGCTCAGCTTCATGGACCTTTCGGATTCGTCGAAATGGCCGCACGATGCTCCGCTATGCCTGGAGCGGCGTCGCCATTCCCGCGCCCGACGGCGCGCAGCAACGCGCACGAGTGCGTGGCGTGATGCTCGTCGGCGTCGACGGCGCTGTCGGATTCATGCTGTCCACGCAGGACGCCGAGGCTCATGCCGCGGAGAGCCTTCCGCTGTGCGAGCGCTCGTTGCGAACGTTCAGGATGAAATGAAACTGCAAGGCAGCGACAGCCATTTGCAGACGACGCGCTCGACCTGCCGCATTTGCTCATCTTTCAGCACGCCGAGGAGGCGCATTGCGCGATTGACTTCCACGGTCTGAAGGCCCTGGGCGTTGAATGCTCCGCGCTTCAAAAAGAAGATGTCGAGTTGCGCTTCGTACTCTGTTCCACGCATAGCGGTTGTGTGCGGGACGACCGTTACGAGGGCGCGATCAAGATCACCTATTGAGGTGCTGAACACAACGCACGGCCGAACCTTTCCGGCCATGCCGAAATCGACGAGCCAGACTTCCTGCCGAGCGGGATATCTCACTCAGCGTCTTCTTCCGCGTCGTATGCAGCCCACACTTCAGCTGCGACTCGGCAGCGCTCCTCGTCCGTCAACTCCGACTCATCGATGTTCAGCGAAAGGTTGAGGATCTCAGCCACGACCTCTTGCTTCGCCTCATCGGAAAGCGCCTCGAACTCTTCGATCAGGCGTTTCGCCTCGGTCGTCATAGAATTCATTTTAATCCCACCCGCCCCCGCACCCGTATCTCCAGCGCGTTCATCTCACCGTTGTCCGTCTCGTGGTCGTAGCCGAGCGCGTGCAGGACGCCGTGGAGAATGAGATAGCGCACCTCGGTTGCCAGCGAATGCTTTTCGGCCGTGGCCTGGCGGCGGGCCTGGTCGAGGGAGATCACGATGTCGGGGCGGTCGCCGGCGAATGTGAGCACGTCCGTCGTTTTGTTCTTGCCGCGGTAGTGACGGTTCAGGTCTCGCATCGCCGAATCGGAGACGAACGCGATCGATACCTCCTCGATGCCTTTCGCGCGGACGGCGCGGAGGACGCGCTGAACGAACAAGGCGATCGCCGCGCGGCTCAGGCGCGGCACGGCCGGGCCGCTCACGTCGACGATCACTGCTTCTGCTGTACCCTCTCGGCGCGGTCGTAGGCCACCACGATCTTGGCCACCAGCGGATGGCGCACCACGTCCCTGTCGCTGAACTCGAAGAACTTGATCCCCTCGACGCCCATCAGGATATTGCGCGCTTCGCGCAGGCCCGACTTCTTCCCCTCGGGGAGGTCGACCTGCGTCACGTCGCCCGTCACCACCGCCTTCGAGCTGAAGCCGAGGCGGGTCAGGAACATCTTCATCTGCTCCGGCGTCGTGTTCTGGGCCTCGTCGAGGATGATGAACGAGTCGTTCAGCGTGCGGCCGCGCATGAACGCCAGCGGGGCGATCTCGATGATGTTCTTCTCCATCAGCTTGTCGACCTTGTCGTAGCCGATGATGTCGTAGAGCGAGTCGTAGAGCGGGCGCAGGTACGGATTCACTTTCTCGGCGATGTCGCCGGGGAGAAACCCGAGGCGCTCGCCCGCTTCGACGGCGGGGCGGCAGAGGACGATGCGCTTGATCTCCTTGTCGTGCAGGGCCGCGGCCGCGGCGGCGACGGCGAGGAACGTCTTCCCGGTCCCGGCGGGGCCGATGGCGATGGTGATGTCGAAGTCCTGCATGGCCTGCAGGTACAGCTTCTGGGCGACGTTGCGCGGCGTCACCACGCGGCGGACCGCGGCGCCGAGCGCGTCGTCGGTGAAGAAATCGATGAGGTTCGCCTCGGGGCGGTCGCGCAGCACGCGCACGCCCGTGGAGATGTCCGACATCTTCAGCGGATAGCCCTGCTCGATGAGCTGCTGCATCTGCGCGAGGAGCTTCTGCGCCGTGGCCACGTTCTTCTCCGCGCCGTTGACGAAGATCTCGTTCCCGCGCGAGGAGATCTTGACGTCGAACGCGTCTTCGAGGAGGCGGAGGTTTTCGTCGTGATTGCCGAAGAGGGTGTGGGTGCCCTCGTCGTCTAAGGTCAGTTCCATCGATCACCTTTGTTTCGAATGCAGAATGCAAAATGCAGAATGCAAAATGCAGAATTGCTCGCGCCGGCCGCCGCATTCTGCATTCTGCATTCTGCATTCTGAATTCGGTTCAATACCTGGCCATCCCCGGCTCAACCGCCGCCGCCCACGCGTCAATCCCGCCCTGCACCGACACCGCCTCGAATCCCTGCGCCAACAGCCACGCCGCCGCGTAATACGAGCGCATGCCCGCGTGGCAGACCACCGCGATCGTCCGCTCCCG
>WNGF01030043.1_pt1 | contig 14201 bp, 18 predicted proteins | sample 5400641 | NCBI WGS metagenome assembly WNGF01 (sample SAMN13153371, study PRJNA577476) | soil metagenome | isolation source: 80 cm soil or saprolite under grassland replicate 2 | place: USA:California | collected 2016-06-15
GGTCGATGCGCTGCTGGATCTCTCCCCTGATGCCCCGCGCGTGCTGCTGCATCCACCAGGCGTGCCACGTGAGCAGGACGACGGCCAGGAAGATCACCCCGGCGCCGATCAGGTCGGGGCCGAGATCGAGCAGCGGGCCGGAGAGGAAGCCGACGGCCACGCCCATGGCCACGCTGGCCGCGAGCCCCAGCGCGCTGCCGAGCGTCACCCACCGGAAGTTCTCGCGGGCGCCGATCTTGTCGAGATACGTGTAGACCAGGCCGAGCAGGAGGGAGGCCTCGAAGGCTTCGCGCAGGGTGACGAGGAACGTGGCGCCCATTCGCGCTACTCGGCGATGATCCGGCCCTTGGCCGTCTTCTCGTGGTACTCGCCGACGAAGCGGTAGCTGCCGGCCTTGAGCGCGGGCATCTTGAGCCGGACGGTCTTGCCGGCCGGGATCACCTTCTCGATGCGCAGGTCGTGGCTCTCGAACTCCTCCGGCCCCTTGTCCTTGTTGGTGATGACCAGCACGAACGGGGCGCCCGCCTTGACCTTGAGCTCCTCGGGCTGGAAACGGTTGTTCTCGATGGTGAGCGCGATCTCGCCGGGCGCGTCGGCCGCCCCCAGCCCGCTCGGGGTCAGGGCCAGGCATGCCATCAGCGCGGCGGCGAGCAGGCCTGCGGAAGGTCTCATGAGGTGAACCTTCACGGACGTACACCCGGACTCGGGGGTCCCGGTCCGCATGGCCGGCCGGACGCCCCGGCGCCGCCCGCCCGTCTCGCGATCATCGCGCATCGAATGATCTCCGTTAAGGCTCCCTTTGTTCGCACGTTAGGTGTACCTAATTCTCGACCGCTTGTCAACGGTGACTTCTCGTCGCTAGCCTGTTCGAGCTCGCCGACCGGAGGGGCAAGGCGCGGTGGCCCTCGCCTCCCCGCGCCGAGGGGAGCAGGTCAGGGTCAAGGGCGCCGCGCGCGAGGCGCGCGGCTTCATCGATCGCTCCCCACCGCCTTCTCGAAATTCGCGCGGGCCTGCCAGAGCGACAGCACGGCTTGCCGGTGCTGATCCTCGGCCTGGCCGAGCGAGGCCTGCGCCGCCAGCACATCCTTGAGCAGCGCCGACTGCTGACGATACTGATTGGTGACCACGCGAAGCTTCTCGCGCGCCGCGTCCCGGTTGAGCCGGGCCACCGTCACGAAGGCCTGGCTGTCCTGGAGCTTCCGAAAGGAGCTGTTCACGTCGAGCGTGACCTGCGACGCCGTCTCCGCGACGGAGTTCCTCGCCTTCTTGAAGCGCCTCGAGCGCGCTCTGGGACTGGAGGATGGCGTAGTAGGCCTGCCTCACGTTGTTCATGATGGACTGCCGCTGGGTGCGCAGGTCCTGGCGGGACATGTCGCGCGCGACGCCGAGCTGGTCGATGCTGAGGCCGACCTTGTAGGCTACTCCGGGGAGACCCAGCCCTGCTCGGCGAAGAACTTCTTGAGCACCTTCGCGATCTCGTCCGCGGTGTGCTTGGCGTCGCCCTCGACGGTCTGGGAGCGCTCCGTCGCCAGGCCGACGCCGGCGCTCACCGCCACGCTCGTCGCCGCGCGGCCGGCGGCGGCGCCGACGCCGCCCATCGGCCCCATCCCGGGCTTCCGCGAGCTCTTCACCGTCGTGTAGAAATCCTCGACGAGGCGGCGCCCCTCGTTCGTCGTCTCGTAGACCTGCACGAGCGTCCTGACCTCGCTCGCGCCCGCGCCGAAGCCGACGACCATCCGCCGCAGCCGATTGCCCTGATCGACCGACACGAAGTGCCCCTCGATCGAGAGGCTCGGGCCGGCGACGGGCGTCGCCGCCGAGGCCGGCTCCGCCGGGATGCCGAGCTTGCGGATCTCCTTCACCAGGTTCTCGGTCACGACCTTGGCGACCTCCCGGCCGACCTTGAGCTGCTCGTCCGCTTCAGGCGTGCCCTTCGCCATCTCCGTGATCCGGGCGCCGATGGCGCTGTCGAGCGACACGTCGCCCGGCGACACGCCGAAGTCGTGCACGACGATCAGCTGGGGCCGGGGCACGCCGCCCGCCTGCACGTTCACGTTCTCCACGCTGGTCCGTGCGCACCCCGTGACGCCGGCCAACGCGAGCCCCATCACCACCACGCTCCGCACGGCGCGCCGCAACCCCGAAGCTCCGCCGTTTCCCGTTCTCGCCATCCCGTCATGTCGCACGTCGCGTCCTCCTGATTGCATCGGTTCAGTTGTTGGTTGGCCCATCACGTCGCGCCACCGCCGGGCGCGAGCGCCGGCGATGGCCCGGGAGCGCCGTCCGGTCGCCGCGCCAGATCGCGCCCGGGCGCGTCCCACTTCACGATCTTGAGGTCGAGCACGAAGATCACGTAGAACACCTTGACGAGGTGCCGCTCAGCATGAGGAAGGGCAGGTAGGCGACGATGTTGGTGACCGTCGCGAAGAGGATGGCCTTGGCGAGCTTGGTGGGCCCGAGCCAGGCGGCGACGACCCGCGGGTGGCCGAGCCCCAGGTCCCGCTTGATCGCGTCGCCCGCCACCACCGGGTCGTCGACGAGCAGGCCCAGCGCGATGATCAGCGTGGCGATCGAGACCTGCTGGAGCTCGATGCCCAGCGCGAACATCATCCCGAACGTCATCGCCCGCGTGATCGGGATGGACAGCGCCATCAGGACGGCCGAGCGCCACTCCCAGAATCCCACCAGGGCCACCAGGACCACGAGGATGACGGCCTCGTACAGCGCGTCCATGAACAGGTCGATGTTCTCCTTCACCTGGCGCGGCTGGTCCGAGGTCCGCGCCAGGACGAGGTCGGCGGGGAGCTGGGACCTGAGCCCCGCCAGCGCACCGTCCACGGCGCGGCCGAAGTCGGCGATCTGCTCGCGCGACCGCATCTGGACGGCGAGGGTGACCGCGGGGCTCCGGTGCCAGGTGCCGGCGGCGTCCCGCCAGTGGTAGTAGTTCAGGAAGCTCGGCGGGCTCTGATAGCCGCGCGCGATCGCGACGAGATCGCGCAGGTAGACGGCGTTGCCGGCGGCGTCGGTGGTCACGATCACGCCGCCGATCTCGTTCTGGCTCTTGAACTCCCCCGACGGGTCGAGGGTCAGGCGAGGTTGATCTGTGCGACCGGCTGGATCGTGGCCGAATAGCGGAGGGCGTTTGCCGCGGGAGCCATCTCGGCGGTTTGCGCGCGCACCGGGGTCAGCGGGTGCTCGACCCGCTTGGGTCTCGCGGCAGCCCCCCATCGCCGCCGCCAACGCCACGCCGATGACGAGTCTGCGCGCCCCCGTCATTCGGCCACTACCGCACGGATGCCCACGACGCCCTCCCTCCGAGTTGGCGCCCATCATTGACCAGCTCCCGCGGCCGCGTCAAGGTCTTCCTCTGTCGCCATACGGGAGCGGGTAGGGACGCTTCAGGTCCTCGCAACGGTAGAGGTAGAGCGTGGCCTCGTGGCGGCGGCCGCGGCCCACCTCCACCTGGCCGAGCGGGTCGATGCGGGCGAAGTAGGCGCCGTAGTGGCCCCTCACCTCGGTCACGCTCGTCTTGGTCGTGACGAGGATGCCGTCCTTGCCCAGCCAGCGCTCCGGGCGGTCGAAGAAGGCGAAGCTCCTCGGGTCGGTCGGGCTGAGCGCGAGGACGGGCAGCCTGCCCTTGAGACCGTAGTCCACCTTGCCCGCCCGGAACCACCAGTCCGAGAACACGAAGAGGTCACGCCGGCCGAGGAGCCCGCGCTCGGCGAAGGCGCTCTCGAGGGCCGTGAAGTCGATGCACTCGAGGGTCGGATCCTTGTCTCCCGCCAGCGCCGCGCCGAGCCAGCCCGGCCCGTCCTTGAGCCAGCCGGTGGCGACGTGGCTGGTGGTCACCGTCATGAAGAGCAGCGACAGGCCTGCGGTGGCGCCGAGCGCCCATCGCCAGAGCGCGCTGCCCTCCTGGAGGCGGCGGTGTACCGTGTCGCCGAGCGGCAAGAACAGCAGGAGGTAGCCCGGCGTGCCCCAGTGGAAGTGGCGCTGGCCCGTGACCGCATAGGCGGCCACGGCGGTGAAGAGCACGATGGGCGCCACGGCGAGGCAGGCGACGAATCGCCGCTCGGGCGGCGCGTGGCGGCGGAACGACCGCCAGAGCTCCGCCACCAGCGCCACCCACACCCAGGGGAGCAGGAGCAGCGATTGACCGCCGATATTGCGCAGCATCCAGTCGAGGCGGATCCCCTGGAGCTCGTCGAGGCCGCGCGTGCTCTGCCAGACGAAGGAGATCCAGTGGTGTCCGGCATTCCAGACGAGGACGGGGGAAAACACGAGCGCGGCGATGGCCAGCGCGAGATAGGGGCCGGGGCGGGCGAGCCAGCGTCGCTGGTCGGGGCGGCCGAGCACGTAGAGACCCGCCCCGGCGACGAGGAGCGCCGCCGGGTACTTGCTGAGCATGCCGAGGCCCAGCATGGCGCCGGCCGCCGCCCACCAGACGAGCGAGCGGCGCGGCGCCGGGTCCAGGAGGAGGTGGGCCAGGCACCAGACGCAGGCGAGCCAGAAGAACATGAGCGGCCCGTCGGGCTGGAGAAGCGTGCCCACGCTCAGCGAGAACACGGGAGCCAGGTTCATGAGGAGCGCGGCGTGGAAACCGGGCCATCCCCCGAACAGCTTCCGGCCGAGGAGGAAGAGCAGCCACGTCGTGCCCGCGAACAGGACGATGAAGGGCCAGCGGAGCGTGAGCCTGCCGACCTCGCCCGTGAGGTCCAGGCTCCACGTCGCGAGCAGGATGGAGAGCGGGGGGTGGTCGAAGTAGCCGAGGCTCGGATGGCGCGCGCACGCGAAGTAGTAGGACTCCCCGTAGCAGAGCCCCGTCCACCGCCCCGCCGCGAATCGCAGCCCGGCGGCGAGCGCGATGAGGCCGAGGACGGCGCCTTCGGGCGCGATCCGGCGTCCTGGGCGAATTATTGCTAGAGCACGTGGAGGAGAGGTCGGCCGCGGAGCGTCTCGGGCTTCCACAGGCCGGTCTCGCCGAGGCTGGCGACCGCCTCATCCGGATCGGAGGCCCGCATCAGGGCCAGCGTCTGGCCGTCCGGAAAGAATCCGCCGAAGGTCATGCGGCCGGCGCCGCGGGCTTCGATCAGGGCGAAGGAGGCCATCTCGGGGTCGGCGGCCTCGCCCTCGACCAGCGTCACCATCCACGCGCCGCCGGTGAAGTAGGGGTCTTCCTCGATCAAGCGCGTGACATCGCCCGGCTGCTCCACGCGGTAGAAGATGTCGGCGCTCAGCCCGTCGGGCGCGGGGCCGCCGCCGATGCAGAGGCCCCGGGCCCGCAGCGCGGTCAGCCGTTCGAGATGCGCCTTGCGATGGGGTTCGCGCCGCGTGATGTAGTCCGCGGCCGTCGTGACGCCGGCGTGATAGACGATCACGGCGGGCACTCGGTCAGCTCGAGCATGCGCTCCCGCTTCTCGTCACCGGCCGTCAGCGCGGCAGGGACATGGGTCGGGTTCTCCACGTCGTCTCATCCGACGGACTACACGGGATGTCGCGTGTAATGTAACATCATGCTAAGGTGTGAGAAAAGGGGCCACTGCGCGTGACCGACGATTTGATCGAGTCCTTCAAGGCCCGCTACCCGTTCCTCCTGGACGACTTCCAGCTCAGCGCCATCGCCGCCATCCGCGCGGGCCAGTCCGTCATCGTCTCGGCGCCCACCGGCGCGGGCAAGACGCTCATCGCGGAGTTCGCCATCCACGCGGCGCTCGACCGCGGCCGGCGCATCGCCTACACCACGCCGCTCAAGGCGCTCTCCAACCAGAAGTACGCGGACTTCGGCCGCCAGTTCGGGGCGGAGCAGGTCGGGATCCTGACGGGCGACGTCAAGGTCAATCCGCGCGCTCCCGTGCTCGTCATGACCACGGAGATCCTCCGCAACATGTTCTACACGGGCGGGCTCCCGGGGCTCGACACGGTGGTCCTGGACGAGTGCCACTACATGGGTGACGAGGGGCGGGGGACGGTCTGGGAGGAGATCATCGTCAACTGTCCCAAGGACGTGGCGCTGGTGGCGCTGTCGGCCACCGTGCAGAATGTCGCCGAGATCGCCGACTGGATCACGCTGGTGCACCGGCCCATCGTCGCCATCACCCATCCCGAGCGCCCGGTGCCGCTCCAGTACCTGGTGGCCGATCTGTCGGGCGAGATCCACGCCTACGAGGCGGTGCGCCAGGGCCGCGTGCGCCTTCTCGGCGACGCGCGTGACGGCGGCAGCGACCGGGGGCGCTGGTACACGCGGCGCGTGGTCGACCCCACCGTGATGCTGGACGAGCTGGAGGGGCGCGGGTGGCTGCCCGCCATCTACTTCATCTTCAGCCGCGCCGGGTGCGAGCGGGCCATGGAGACGGTGCTGGCGGAGGGCAAGCCGCTCCTCACCAGGGACGCGCAGCGGCAGGTGGAAGCGAGCCTCCGCCAGGCCATCGACGAGAACCCGACCATCGCCGAGTCCCCGCTCAACCAGACGATCTTCCAGGCGCTCGGCATGGGCGTGGGCCTGCACCACGCCGGCGTTCTCCCGAGCGTCAAGCGGCTCATCGAGCTCGCCTTCGAGCGCGGGCTCTGCAAGGTGGTCTTCGCCACCGAGACCATGTCGCTCGGTATCCACATGCCGGCGAAGAGCGTCGTCCTCCAGTCGCTGACCAAGCGGACCGACCGGGGGTTCCGGAGCCTCACCCACAACGAGCTGACCCAGATGGCGGGCCGCGCGGGCCGACGCGGCATCGATCCCGAGGGCAAGTGCGTGATGGCGCTGGACGTCCGCGACGGGCTCGAGGACATGCAGCGGGTCGTGGACGGGCCGCCCGAGCCCATCGTGAGCCAGTTCAAGCTCGGCTACGGGTCGGTGGCGCTCCTGCTGTCGACCGGCCAGGACCTGGCGACGATCCGGCGGACGGTGGAGTCCTCCTTCGGCCAGTACCAGAATCTCAAGAAGATCCGCGCGCTCGAGACCGAGGTCAAGGGTCTCGAGCGCGCGCTCGACGATGCGCGCGGCTTTCGCGCGCCCTGCGGCGACTTCTCGCGCATCGGCCGCTACCGGACGCTGCGCGCCGAGGTGGAGGCGGCGCGGATGGCGCGCGGACGCGGCGGCCGGCGGGGACGCTCGGTCGTCGAGGCCGAGCCCGGTCGGCTCGCCCTCGTGCGACGGAAGAGCGGCGCGACGCTCGGCCTCATCTGCGGGGTGGACCGCCGCCGTCATCGCACCCTGGTGCAGGTGCTCCTGCCTCACGGCGCCACCGTCCAGATGAAGGAAGGCAACATCAAGCGCGTGTTCTGGCAGACGCCGCCGCTCCACCTGCCGCGCGACTGGGAGCGGCGCCCGCACGGGCTCACCGAGCAGATGGCGCGCCTGGACGTCGACGACCTCGTGCAGCGGGAGCGGAGCCAGGGGCCGGAGGCGGCGCTCGCCGCTGTCGAGTGCCACCGCTGTCCCTGGGGCTCCCAGACCCGCTGCGACCAGGAGTGGAAGGGGCTCGAGGGGCTGGAGCGTCGCCTCGCGCAGAAGAGCGAGATGCTCGAGGCCTTCCGCAGCGCCTACTGGCGGGAGTTCCTGCACGTGGTCGAGGTGCTCGAGCGCTTCGGCGCCGTCAAGGAGGGCAAGCTCCTGGCGAAGGGGCAGCTCGTCGCCGGCCTCCGCCACGACAACGAGCTCCTGGTCGCCGAGACGATCGAGCGCGGCATCCTCGACGACGCGACCCTCGCCGAGGCGGCCACCCTCGCGTCCTGCCTCGTCGAGGAGGCGCGCTCGGGGGACAGCGCGGTGGCGCGGTTGTTTCTCAGGAAGCACCCCCGGCTCCGGCGCAAGCTCCAGCAGATGGGGTCCGTCGCCGACAGCGTGGCGGAGGCGCAGCGGAGCTACCACCTGCCCATGCCGGTGGAGATCTCCACGGGCTTCATGCCGTCCGTGTTCCGCTGGGCGTCGGGCGAGGACGACTGGTCGAGCATCGTCGAGGACTCCTTCGGCGGCCACGAGGGAGACCTGATCCGCGCCATGCGCCGGCTCATCGACGTGCTGCGCCAGCTCGCGGAGTCGCCCGAGGTGCCGCCGGCGCTGGCCCAGCTCCTGGGCAAGGCCGCGCGGGTCATCGATCGCGGCATCGTGCTCGAGTCGGCCCTCATATGAAGGCGTGGCGTGTCCTCCTCGCGGCGCTGCTGGCGGCGGCTTGCGCCGGCAAGCTCGACGTGGTCGAGCTGACCACGAAGGGCCCATCGGCCGAGGAGTTCTTCGTGGCGCGCTCCCACGCGATCAACGGCCGCTCGCCCAGCTTCGACGAGAAGCGCCGCTGGGAGAGCGAGGTGGAGGAGCGCGTCTACGCGTATCTGCGCGAGCACCCGGAGCTGCAGCAGACCACCCGCTACTCCGAGTTCCGCTTCTGGTGGCAGGTCACGACGGGCAGCACTCCCGCCGAGGTGCGCGCGCTGCTGACCGAGCCGCACGAGCAGACCATCGACCCCGCGCGCATGGCGGCCCTCGCCGAGCGGCACTGGACCGAGATCCAGCCCAGGGCGAAGGAGGCCTGGATCTATCCGCCCGCCTGGACGATCTACTTCGACGACACGGGCGTGGTCGCCATGGTGCACCGGGTGTCCGCCACCGCCCCTCGAGACTGACCGCGGGATCCATCGTGAAGGACGAGGCAAGAAAAGGAGAGCACATGCTCGAAGAGAAAGTCATCGCGTCGTGGAAGTACACCAAGGGCGCCCTCGACCCGAAGACGGCGAGCCTCTGCTATCTCGCCGCCAACCTGGCCGCCGGCAACACCCACTGAGCGAAGCGCGACCTGGCAGGTGCCAGGGCCGCCGGCGCCACCGAGGACGAGGTGCGCGAGGCCATCAGCTTCGCGATCCGCGCCAATGCCGCCAAGACCCACGCCGACATCCTCAGGGTGTACGAGCCCCGATGAGGGTCAGACTGTGACTTCTCTACAGGGCCGGAATGTTTAGAAATCAAAGCCTGACCCCGGGGAGGCGCCCATGGCTGAGATCACGCTGACTGCCGCCTTTTCGACCGTGCCCGCGCCCGATCAGGAGGCCATCAAGCGCGTGCTGAGCGAGACCATCGAGCAGCTCTCGCAGGAGGACAGGAGCTTCACGCGGGCCAAGGTCGTCTTCACCGAGTCGGACGAGCGGTGCGGGCTCACCGCCGAGCTCGACGGGGTGAAGAAGGAGGGCGTGCCGCTCCCGCTCGAGCTCGAGCAGCTCGAGGACGCCCAGACCTCCGCCGGCGCTCGCGCGCAGCTCAAGGAATCGCTCCGGCTCTACTTCAGGCGGGTGATGGGCCGGTCGTGACGACCGATCCCGGGCTGCTGCTCTATCTGTACGCGGGGTGCGTCTTCAGGGTGGCGGAGGGGGCGCAGCCGCCCAAGGCGGGGTCGCTCCTCTTCTGCCGTCACCTCGCCTTCCGGCCCGGCGAGCGCGTGCTCGAGATCGGCACCGGCATCGGGCTGGCCGCCGTGCTGGCGGCGCGGGCGGGCTGTCACGTCGTCGCCACCGACGTCGTGCCCGCCGCCGTGGAGTGCGCGCGGCAGAACGCGCTGCTCAACGGCGTGGGCGAGCCGACAACGGGGGCCCCGACGGGTGGGCGCTCCTCGATCGCGTCATCGAAGGCGCCGATCGCCATCTGAGTCCCGGCGGCCGTCTGATCTTCACCATGTTCGCCTTCCTCGGTCTCAAGGGGGCCCGTGCCCGGCTCGAGGCGGCGGGGCTCGAGCCGTCCGTCATCGGGCGCGAGCGGCAGCCCTTCCCGCGGATCGGCTACGAGCGCCTCGACCACATCCGGGCGCACGACGTCGAGGCCACCTTGCCGGCGGGCGGGCTCCCGGCGACGGTGGAGCGCTACGTCGTCCAGGGGACGAAGCGTTGACGGGAACGGACAGAACGATGCGGTGCATTGAGGGAGAAGGGAATCTATTGTGCGACCCTCTTCCCCGCCGAGGGGGAGAGGGCAGGGTGAGGGGGAGCGTTCCCGTAGCCTGTCGGGTGAACGGGTGAAGCCGGCGCGCGCGCTCATCGTCAATGCCGACGACTTCGGTCTCACCGGCGGGGTGAGCCGCGGCATCTTCGAGGCGCACCGGACGGGCATCGTGACCAGCACCACCGTGATCGTGAATCGCCCCATCGACCCGGCGCTGATCGGCGAGCTCGAGGCCTCGGGGCTGGGCATCGGCCTGCACCTGAACCTGACCCTCGGCCCGCCCGTGTCGGATCCCAGGCGCGTGCCGTCGCTGGTCGACGCCGAGGGGAAGTTCATCCGTGACGCGCGCGAGGTGGCCTCGCGCGCGAGCAAGGACGAGGCGCGGATCGAGCTCGGCACCCAGATCGACGTCTTCCGGCGGTTGATCGGCCGCTTCCCCACCCACCTCGACACGCACCACCACGTCGGGCGCCACCAGCCGATCCTGGAGCTCGTCCTGGACTTCGCCAAGGCGATCAAGGTGCCGGTGCGGAGCCAGGACGCCGAGGTGCGGGAGGCGGCGCGACGGCTCAGGCTCCGCACCCCCGATCACTTCGTCGGCGAGTCCGGCCCCGAACCCTACTGGACCGCGGAGCGGGTGCTGGAGCAGCTCGCCTCGTTGCCGGGCGGCGTCACCGAGTTCATGACCCATCCCGGCCACTACGACGAGGACCTCGCGTACAGCCGCTACGGCAAGCAACGTGAGATCGAGCTGGCCGGGCTCACCGATCCGCGGGCGCGCGCGCTGATCGAGCGGGAAGGCATCCGGCTCGCTCACTTCGGGAATGTCTGATGGCGGTGGCGATCGGGGCGGACGTCGGCGGGACCACGACGGCGGCCGGTCTCGTCGCCGCTGACGGACAGGTGCTGGCGCACCTCCAGGCGCCGACCCACGCTCGCGGGCCGGGCACGGCGCCCGTCACGCTGCTCGACCTCCTCGGCCAGCTCGAGGGCGTCGCCCGGGCGCGGGGCCTCCCGATCGCCGGCGTCGGCATCGGGGTGCCGGGCACGGTCGACGCCGAGCGTGGCGTCATCGGCGCCGACATCCACTATGTGCCCGAGCTGGCGGGGGCGCCGCTGGCGGCCGTGGTCGGCGGGCGGCTGGGGCTGCCGGTCTTCGTGGACAACGACGTGAACGTCCTGGCGCTCGGCGAGTGGATGTTCGGCGCCGGCCGGGGCGCGCGCTCGCTCGTGGTCCTGGCGCTCGGCACCGGCGTCGGCGGCGGCATCATCCTGGAGGGGCGGCTGCACCGCGGCCAGGGCGGGTTCGGCGGCGAGCTGGGGCACGTGCCCATCGACTTCGACGGGCGTCCGTGCATCTGCGGGGGGCGGGGCTGCCTCAAGGCCTACGTCTCAGGCACGGACATCGCGCGGCAGGGGAGCGAGCAGCTCAAGCGGGAGGTGACGGCGGCGGAGGTCTTCGAGCTCGCCGCCGAGGGCGACGCCGTCGCCGGCGAGATCGTGGACGAGGTGTGCGAGGCGCTCGGCGCCGGGCTCGCCGTCATCGTCAACGGGCTCAACCCGGAGCGGCTCCTGCTCGCGGGCAGCGTCGCCAAGTCGCTCCGGCCGCTCGAGGCCCAGGTCCGCGCGCGGGTCGCGCGCTACGCCTTCGCCCAGGCGCTCGCGACGACGCGCATCGAGATCCTCGTCCGGGACAAGGACGCCACCGTGCGGGGCGGCGCCGCCTTGCTGCACTACGAGACCCGACGGCGGGCGTCGTGTTGACTGACCTGAGCGACAGGGAGGACTGCGATGCCCATCCTACGCATCGATGTTCCAGAGGGACTCACGCGAGAGCAGAAGGCGACTCTGCAGAAGGCCAGTCGGGCGATCCCGATTGTCGTGGTCGGCATCAACCTGTGATTCGGTACCGACCGGACCGAACCGTGATGGTCGAGAGTTTCAGTCGAGGTTGAGTTTGAACAGCTCGATCGCATTGGTCCGCCCAATGCGGAGCCGGTCGGCGTCCGAAAGCACCGTGTTGTCGAACCACGCGGCGGCAGGCGCCATCTCCTCGTAGGGATAGTCGACCGAGAACATAATGCGCGACGCACCCATCTCGGCCAGCGCGCAGTGGAACGGCGTGTCGTGGAACTGGCCGCTGGTGGTCAGGTGAAAGTTCTCCCGCATGTAGTCGGAGACCCGCTTCTTCGCCGGATACTTCACCGGCAACTTGTCCATCAGGTTATCGATCCGCCACATGTCGAACGGGATGCGTTCGCCAAGATGGCCAAGCACCACTTGTAGGCTTGGGAACTCGTCGAACAGCCCTGAACCGATCAGCCGCAGCGCCTGAGTCGCGGTTTCACTTCCGAAATCCCAGACCGGACTGTAGAGCCAACGATGCCCTTCGTAGGCCATTGCCCGCGACGGGATGGTCAGCCGGGGGTGCAGATAGAATGGAACGTCGAGCTCGGCCACCCTTGCCCAGAACGGCCGAAATTCCGGCAGATCGTAATAAACCGCCGAATCCTGCACGCGCCTCTGCGTGAAGCAGTTGACCATCGCACCCTTGAAACCGAGCTCGGTCACGCAGCGGGTGAGCTCCAGCGCTGCCGCCTCGGGATCCTGCATTGGCAGCCCAGCGAACCCTGCGAAGCGGCCGGGGTTTTGCGCGATTTCGGCAGCCAGGGTGTCGTTGGCCCGGCGGGCGACGTCCGCAGCCTCGGTTGAATCGAGAATGGCTTGCAACGCCGGCGAGTTGAGGCCGAGGATGGCGAGCTCGATGCCATTCGCGTCCATATCGGCGAGCCGCCGGTCACGGAAATCGACCAGCAAGCGGCGCGTTTCGTCCCAAAACGCGCCCGCCCCAACCGGCTGCCCAGTGATGTGCAACGTCTCGTCGATCGCCCAATGTTCCTCCAGCGCGATCTTGCCATCCATGTTCCGAACCTCCGTATCCAATATGTCCGAAAAGGGTCACGACCGGCGGCCCGCTCCGCTTGGATGGAACGGCCGCTAGTGCTACCAGGAGCGGACCTATCGCGCGCGCACGATGAACGGCCCCTCCTGGTCGATAGCCAACATTCGTGCCGCATAACGCCCGCGCTCACCGGCGCCGAGCGAACGAAGTGAGCGAGGGAACCCTGGCCGAGCAACGCGAGGCCAGGGCGTCCGGTGGAGCGCGTGGTTAGGCGCACTTCTCATTCGGCGCTCCTATTTCGTGCGAACCATCGATGTGGCTAGGAACAATCCAATGAGCACGGTCGCTCGTATCAAAGAATATTTCTACCCTAGGATCATTCAGGTTCGTTGTTTCGGCACGCTTAGCTAAATAGTACGTCCAGCCGAACCCAAGCCATTTCTCCCCGGGACCCTTCGGGCCGAAATTGGACTGGCTGAAGTCCGGCGCGCCCAAGAGACTTTCCACTTCTGTTTTGGTCATGCACTTCTTAAGTAGGGGCAGGCCCTTCTTAATCGCTGCAGTTCGCTCGGGCGATGCCTTGTAGGGATAGCCTCCGACTCGTTTCTCAAAGTCGGCGAATGTGGGTCGGCCATCCGATGCCGGGCCTAAGGGCGCTTGGGCCTGCGTAGAAGGCGCAACCAGAATCGTCACGCACAGCAGGGAGGCGATACGCATATTCATGTGCGCCTAACGTCCGCGGTGAGCCGCCGCGGCCAGCGAATGCGAGTCAGCGGTCTGCTCGACTGCGATGTTCGACGGCTTACCGATGCCGGCCCGGCGCGACAGGTTGCGACAAGTGTGGGGCATCACTGCGAGCGGTTCCGGACCCATGCACATCCTACCTCCGGGCGCTCAGCGTCCCATCCGACGGGGAGATCCAGCAACTCGCGCAGCGAAGGGTCGCGATCGAAGAGATGATTCATACCGACCACGCGGGCCGTTTCCCAGGATTCGTGATGCCCCCCACAGAGGAACTGCCAGTCACCGCCGTCATGCGACACGAGAAGCACTGGGCAACTCGCGTCGAATACATGCGAGCACACGAAGGCGGCGCGCTCAGCCATATGGCTCGTCCGCCGAACGCTGGCGCTCAGCGGCGCGGCCTCCGCGACCGCTGAAGCGGCAAGTTAGAAGGCTTGCCGCTCGACGTACTCGGTCCTGGCCTTCGTCCCTCACGGGAGGCGGTAAACGCCGACTCGTCACCTTGGTGGATGAAGAGCTTGCCTTTCAGGGCCCCACCTGGCTCGATCCGACCCCAGCCGCGTCCACTTGCCTGGTCAGAGTCGTCATACCCCGACCAGGAGAACTCCACAAACGGCATTCCGTCCCGTTCGCTGACCC